>Ga0207056_1008_pt1 | contig 60358 bp, 49 predicted proteins | sample Alteio_BWMinCont_58_FD_153289 | JGI IMG/M metagenome (GOLD analysis project Ga0207056, IMG submission 153289) | Enriched cells from forest soil in Barre Woods Harvard Forest LTER site, Petersham, Massachusetts, United States -... | ecosystem: Environmental > Terrestrial > Soil > Temperate forest >... | reverse complement strand
TGCTTCTGTGATAGGACCAATCGAGGTTAACCATATATCTTGCGATACTTCAGGTCGCACTTCGAAAAAGGCTTCCACAGTTGACGGACTTGTGAAAATTATTTCAGCAATTTCCTGCGTGTCCGGATAGGAAAAATCTTGAGTTCTGATCGTATCATATAGGCTTGGTTGGGAGTAGCGCACCTTTTTTGAAATAAAAAACTCCTGCAAAAGAGGACGCGCAATTGATGAATGGGGCCAAAAAACATAGGAGTTTTCATCTATGCAAGGAGCAAGCTCTTTCATTATGCCCTCTGCATGCTCTTCACGGGAAATAATATTCACATGCACATAATATTGCTCTACCCTCTTCGCTGTTGCCTTTCCCACTGCTGTGATATGTTTTTTGGTCAATGCTTCAGTTGAATACCCAAAAAAAGATAAATATTCGAAAAAAATAGACACCCCCACTTTACTAGTAAAAACCAGATGAGTGTAATTGGGAATCCCTGAAAAAGCACTTGCAATCTCAGCCGTTTGAGGAGCTTTAGGGATGATTTTTATGATGGGTTGATGGAGAATGTTTCTCGGCAGAAATTGTTCAGAAATCGCTAAGCCCAAATAAAGTGTGGGGCGGCTATCAATCCTAGCAAACACCTCCCTCATTTCGCGATCATCGGCACGAGCCATAATCGCCAGCTGGCCTTGATGCTTCACAGTGTCACCTGGGAGCCTTATGCGATTGAGAGCTGTTAATCCCAAACGAATGAGAGCTGCCTCTGCAATGACAACCCCATCTGCGTCCCCAGCTTCTAATTTTGCAAGCCGCTGATGGATGGTTCCTCGTATGTCGATGAAAGTAAAGTCCTTTCTCAGCTGTGTGACAGCTGTCTCACGCCTTTCAGAAGAGGTCGCAATAATCGCATTTGGACGCAAAAAGTCAAGTTGTTCCCCTTTTCGCAGAACAAGTGAGTCCGATGGATCCAGCCCTTTTGTAAGCGCCACCAAGCGCAGTCCGTCTGGAATGGGTTCTGGGAGGTCTTTTGCTGAATGAATAGCTATCCGACACTGACCTGATAATAGAAGATCGTCTATCTCTTTTGTAAAGAAATTTGTCTTCCCAAGAGTTCGTAAAGAGGTTGTAAGGTCTATATCTCCTTGCGATTGTACTAGGACTGGATTGAAATTTATGTTTTTTCCACGTAAACGAAGCTCATTAAAAACTTCGTGAATCTGTGCTTGGGATAAAGGAGAGGACCTTGCACCGACTGTAATCACTCTAACACTCTCTTTTTTTACCACAGAGATCACAGAGAACAGGGAGAGAAGGGGGAGGAGAAGGATAGAAGTCATGAAATTTCTTTCATACCCCCTCTCTTCTTACTCTCTCCCTTTCTCTGTGATCTCTGTGGTAAAATTCTTACTGAGAGGTTGCTCTCTTCTTCTCTCTGAGGTTTCTGTGATCTCTGTGGTGTAAAACCTTTACAGTACTATTGGAGTAGAAATTCTACGGCTTCTTCTACGACATCAACTCCCACTATCCTAAGCTTTTGTCGTATTTCTTCTGAAATCCCTTTCAGGTTCCTCTTGGGAATTATGCAGGAGCGAAAACCCATGTTGATGACCTCCTTGAGGCGACTTTCCACACGAGGGATGCTGCGGATCTCTCCACCGAGCCCCACTTCTCCCATAATAGCTGTCTCGGAATCAATCACCCGATTTCGCATGGAGGAGGCCACTGCGATCAATACACCAAGATCGCTCCCTGGTTCAACGACGCGCAATCCCCCTGCAATAGAAACAAAAACATCACAGCGATGAAGCTGATATCCCATTCGCTTTTCCAATACGGCCAGAAGTAATGCAAGTCTATTCTGATCCAAACCTGTGCAACGCCTTGAAGGGGTACTGAAAACCGTATCTGTCACCAGTGCTTGGGCCTCTATTAATATGGGGCGCGTCCCTTCAATTGTAGGTATCACCGTGGAACCAATCACTTCTTTTCGCCGCTCTTCTAAAAAAATCTGCGAAGGATTCGGCACCTCCACAAGCCCGCCGGATTTCATTTGAAAAACAGCTACCTCATCTGTCGGTCCAAACCGGTTTTTTACAACTCGAATCATCCGATAATTGTGCTGCTTATCCCCTTCGAAATATAAAACAGCATCTACAAGATGCTCTAAGACTCGAGGTCCTGCAATTTCTCCAGATTTTGTGACATGACCAATAAGAAACGTCGCAATATTCTGACCCTTTGCCATATGCATAAATTCTGTCGCTGTTTCTCTGACTTGTGAAACAGAACCCGGCGCCGAAGGGATTTCGCTCTTATAAACAATCTGAATGGAGTCGATGATTAGAATGTTGGGTCGAACATGCTCAACTTGAGCCTTTATCAAAGAAAAATTCGTTTCACTTAACAGAAAAAGAGACTCAGAATCAATGCCCAAACGGCAGGCTCGCATCGAAGTTTGCTCTACTGATTCTTCACCACAAACATAAAGAACAGTTAACCCTTGTTTAGCTAACGCATCAGAAAGCTGCAGCATAAGCGTCGACTTTCCTATCCCAGGATCACCCCCCACAAGAGTAAGTGAGCCAGGGACAATCCCCCCTCCAATCAGCCGATCATATTCGTTTATTTTCGTTTGAATTCGGGGGGTGTGGCTCGATTTGACTTCTTTTAAACGAACTGGCCGATTGGGGGTTGTAGGCTGCCCTTCAAAACGGCGTAAGGCAACTGCAAGCTCGATCTCTTCCTGAAAAGTATTCCATTGAGAACATTGACCACACTGTCCAGACCACTTGAGCTGCTTGTGACCACAATCTGAGCAATACCAAACGCTTTTTTGCTTCGATCCCATAAAAGCCTACATGGCAGGCGTTAGTTGTTGCAGAGCATGTTTGGCGGCATCCTGTTGCGCTTCTTTTTTAGAAGCCCCTATTCCTCGACCCAATTCTTTTTCATTCATAAAAACGGAAATGTTAAATTTTTTACTGTGGTCAGGACCACTTTCGTGAATCACTTTATAGTTAGGGGCACGCTGGAATTTCTTCTGACAATAATCTTGAAGCATAGCCTTCCAGTTATGAAGAGGGGTTTTAATTGTTGCTTCAATCTCATCAAGAAAATTAGAAAACAAAAACTTTGACGCTGCGATGAGCCCACCATCAACATAGATTGCTCCAATAAGCGCTTCAAAGAAGTCCCCCAAAATAGATTCTCGACCCCTTCCATCATTCAGCCTCTCACCTTTTCCTAGAAGAAGATGCCGATCAATTTCAAGTTTTGCAACATAAGACATGCAAGAACTGGCCTCTATTAGGCGCGAGCGAAGATAGGACAAATCCCCTTCAGGAGTATGTGGCAAATGGTGATACAGATATTCAGAAATCAATAGCCCCAAAACAGCATCGCCAAGAAACTCTAAACGCTCATTATGAACGATAATGTCGCGATTTTCATTGACATACGACCGGTGGGTGAACGCCAGAACCAAAAGGCTGCGATCGATAAATTTATAGCCAATTTTTGCCTCTATAGAAGCGGCATGTTTCATGAGTTGATCAAGTGCATTCATGACGGCGAGCATAATTTAAAAGCGATTTTTTATCCACACGAAAAAAACAAGATACTCCAAGATATACAAAGATAGTGCATCAGATTAGTGCGGGCAAGCAACGTCGTAGAAGAAAAGTAACAGGATATGTAGGATCGCAAGCGGCAGGATAAGAAGGATAGTGGGAGATACGCTTGCGATCCTACATATCCTGTTACTTTTCTTCTACGACGCTGCCTGTCCGCACTAATCTGAGCCATATCTCTGAGCATCTTGTTGATTTTTGCGCTGGACGAAAAGTGCTTTAACTGAGATAGTCTAGTCCTATGAAATATGTAATAGCTAAAGAACACCTCGATTTCTTCAGAAAACACAATACCCTTGAGCTCGAAGGGCTTTTTTCAGAGAATCATATCAAACAACTCTCAAAGGCCATTGAGGATGTATTGGTGGAAAGACTGAAGGTAACTCCCAGTCAAGCAATGCTCCTCTCCCCTTATCAACATTATGTCGTTGGCCGTGATGTTTGGCGGCACAATTCATTTATTGCTAAAACTGTAAAAAATCGAACCATTGTTGAAACGATGGCTCTTCTGACGGGACAAAGAGAATTTAGAATTGGCTACGATCAATATTTTCCCCCCCTTGCGAAAACATCATCGAAATTTGATGAGCGTTATGACACAATCGTCAACCGCAAAAAATGCATTGAGCCTATTAGTTGTTTACAAGGAATTATTGGAGGAGCTATCATTGCCCTGCATCCATCGTTGAATACAGGTGCAAAAACAAATGCAGCCGAAAGCAATTCGTTCCCTGCCCAAGCAGGAAATGTTGTGTTCTTCGGTACAGAAAAAGAGATCGACTTCACAGAGTTGATGCATCAGTCAAACAATAGTTACTTAATGATTGCCTATGCAGAACCAAACGCAGTTTATGTTTTTCGCGAAGAAGATCCAAATACACATACATTAAAAGAGATTGGCTATCGGTTAAGTGACCGATTAAAAGATAAATTTCACCCAATGGTATATCGAAGTTAGCTTATGACTTGGAGAATAGTACTTAATGGCCCCACGACTCCTGAAGTGAATATGAATGAGGATATGAAAGCCCTTGAGACTATTCAGATCTCCCCTCCCACCCTCACTCTTTATCGATGGGCTGGCGAATGTGCAACTTATGGACATTTTATAGACTTTTCCAAGTACATTGATTTGAATCGTGCAGACGAATTTGGGCTGAAACATGCCAAACGACCCACAGGTGGGGGTATTATGTTCCATCAGTGCGATCTTGCCTTTTCTGTTATATATCCCATTAGAGGTGTAAATCTTTACCAAAACACTGTCGAAAACTACACTTTTATCAACAACAAAATCACAAAAGTCATCGAACTTTTTTCTGCAGGAACATTGTCTCCCAAGGTTTACATTCCTTCAGAAATTGATGATAAAGAAAATGAGAATGCCCATCCATTTTGTATGGCAAAACCAACTATCTATGACTTAGTAATCGATGGTCGCAAGGTTGCAGGTGGAGCACAAAGACGAACAAAATTTGGGCTATTATATCAAGGTTCGATCTCTCTTACAATGCCTTCTAGAGCCTTTTTGTTCCAATTTCTTAAAGAAGACGGAGATATCGCTGAGTCTATCGAGAGTAATAGCTACTTTCTTGTAAACGATATTTGCACAAGCTCTCAACTTAACAAGGCAAGAGTACGATTACAACAATTGATGATTTCAATATTTTGTGTATAAGGATTCTACATGCTAAATTTTTTCCGTAAGTATCAAACATATTTCTTCATCTTGATTACTATCGTAATCATTATCTCATTCTCGTTTTTTGGCACTTACAGCACCTTGCCGGCAAACTCCATGCACGAACAAGTCGCTTTCACTGCTATCGATGGCACAGAGATCTCTCGGCATGAGCTAGATGAAATGGTTGCTTTCATTGGCACTGATATCGATGACAAAATGCTCTTTGGCGGCATGTGGGGACCGAATTTCTTAAACGACGGCGTCCTTCAGAAAGATATTTTGGAGACTGGATTGGCCAATATTCTCGTTGAGACATATCCCGATCTCATCCAAAAAGATCTCATGTCCAGATTCGATCATGAAAAGAAATATACACTTTATGCCCATCCTGCAGCAAGATTCATTAGCGTAGAAGGCGCTTGGAGCTATGTCGCCCCAGACATGAAACGGAATTTTATTGCCATGAAAGAATCGGATAATCCCCTTTCGCCTCAAGCGTTTGATGCACGAGTGGATCTGTTTCTGGCAGAAAAACGATTCCCAGCTCCCCTCCTCAGACAGGTCTTGCGTTATCAACAACAGCAATACAATTGGGTGACTCCAGACCCAAACCTAGAACGTGTTGATCTTGCACTTTTTGGTTACCACACTATTGATGACTGGTTTGGACCCCGTTTCGTACGCCTGGCCGCTGAATTCATTATAAATTCTAGTAAGATCGCCCAACAAAAGGGGTATATAGTAACCAAAGAAGAAGCCCTTGTCGATCTTAAAAGAAATGCAGAAATTAGCTATCAACAGAATCGGAAAAGCGTCCACCTCGGCGTTGCAAATCCCTCCGAGTATTTTCAAGAACAACTCCGCCGTTTAGGCATGGACCAAACAAAAGCCATCAAGCAATGGCAGACAGTATTGTTATTCCGCCGCCTATTTCAAGATGTCGGAAATGCAGTAATCATAGACCCAATGCCCTCGCAAAACTTTGTTGCATTTGCTAAGGAAGGCGTTCTTGGAGAACTTTATAGACTTCCTCCAGAGTTCCGCTTCGCTGATTATCGGATGATGCAACAATTTGAAATCTATTTGAACTACGTTTCAAAACACAAAAGCAATGAATTGTCCCTTCCCACAGCCTTCTTATCACCTTCAGAAGTCAAACAAAAAGCTCCTGAACTTGTTCAAAAAAGCTATACTTTAACTGTCTCACAAGTGTCCAAAAGCGCTTTACAAACAAATGTAGGCCTCCGCGATATGTGGGATTGGGAAGTAGTCGATACAAATTGGGAACTATTGAAGAAAGAATTTCCAGATCTAGGAATAAAACAAGGGGGTAATCTACAACAGCGCCTTGCAACTCTAGATAGCTTGGATGAAGCCACAAGAATGCGCATTGACGCCTTTGCAAGAAATGCCATTGTAGAATCCCATCCTGAATGGGTCTCGCAGGCTTTGGACAATGCTGAATCAAAAGAGCTCATGGTAGGAATCCGCACGAAGGGGGGCAAACCTCTGTTCGGTCTCGAAAATCGTCAAGAACTGATCCTTATCCTCGATGAAGCCCCTATCGCCAACGCAACTCCAGAAACGCCAAAAGCTAAAATGGCTGCGGAAAAGCTTGCACTATTCTCCGGCGATAAAAACAACTATTATCGCATCAAAGTGATCCACAGATCACCTGAAGAGGAAATCCTATCATTCTCTGAAGCTATCCAAGACAAAACTCTTGAACAATTGCTCGATCGGGAACTCGAATCCTACTATATCTCAATCCGCGATACCAAGCCGCAGCAATTTCAGAAAGAAGACAAAGTTTCATGGAAGAAATATGCAGATGTAAAGGATCAAGTGGCCGATCTCTACTTTGAAAAACTTCTCACCGCTATCCGCACAGATTATGAAAAATCTCGCGGAGAAAAGAAAGAACAGCCCCTTTCAGGTGATCGCAGCGCCACCCTTCGTTTTTATGCCTTTGTCCGCGATGCTAGAGCCAACTTATCTCAAGGCAAAGGAGCTAGCAGCAACTTTGTACAAGAGCCTAATGCCTCCGACAAAATTGCCGATTCCAAAAAGAAATTAATGAACCAGTGGAAACTCCTAAAAACGACATATCAAACAGACCGCACACAAAATAGCGGCGAGGTAGATGTTGATGAACTGTTTGCATTAAAGCCAAATGAATGGACCACCGTCCATGCACCCGTGAATGGCGATCTCTATTTTGTCCAACTGAAGAAACGGGAAGCAAACAATGCACAAGTCGCTTTGGCAGATCGAAGAGAAAAAATGCACCAACTTCTTTCCGATGAAGCCCAACAGAAGTACATGAGCCAATTGATACAAGATTTAAAGACAAAGAATGCTATCTCACTCGACTATTTGGATCACGGATCAGCCTCTGAAATGACTGAACCAAATTAGTTATTGCATGTTTGAAGAAAACTTTGTCCCTCTGGCCCCAATAAACTTTTTTCAGGTAGGCGTCGATTGCCTTCAGCACCACGCCCCGCTGACAAATGCCAACTTTGAAAAGTATTTATTGCCCGACACCTCTATGCTATGCAAAGAACACCATTTTGCTGATGTTGCCCTCGCATGGCATCCCGAAGGCATCGAAGCCTTTGTATATGTCAAACAAGCCATCCATCAAGTCAAATATCCTGATGTGTCCGGCGGCGATAGCGTCGAATTGTTTTTCGATACTCGGGATGTCAAAACTTCCGGATTCAACACCCGGTTTTGCCACCACTTTTTCTTTCTTCCCGAAGCCGTAGAAGGGCAGCAAGCAGGAGAAATTACCCGTTTTCGCACAGAAGATAAGCACGAACTGTGCAATCCAAATGATTTGAAGGTCACCGCTCACACTAAGCCCAGAGGATATACTTTAAGCATATCCATTCCTCAACAGTGCTTACAAGGATATGACCCCGCACAGTTTGACAGACTCGGCTTTACCTATCGCATCAACCGCGCCTCTGGATCTCCACAACACTTTTCGGTCGTTTCTAATGAATTCCAAATCGAGCAACAACCCTCACTCTGGAGCACCCTAAAACTAATCAAGGCATAAACACTATGACAGGCAATATTGAGGAAGAAAAGTAACCTGCACACGCACATGCCTGCATCCTGTTTTGATACATTCTGAGACACACAAGATTGGTGAATGATGAGAAATGTTCTTTACGAAAAGCATAAAGCACTTGGCGCCAAATTCATCGAATTCGGTGGATGGGAAATGCCCCTGCAGTACCAAGGCATCATCACTGAGCACCTCAACGTTCGTGAAAAAGTCGGAATGTTTGATGTTTCACATATGGGTCGGATAATCATCACAGGACCCGATGCCGAACCATTTATGGATTATCTTTCCACAAATTCAATCATAGCAAAACCGAATAATTCTGCCACTTATACCGTTTGGCCAAATGTAGATGGTTCTGGCTGCGTTGACGACTTGATCGTCTATAAACAAGATCCCACCCATTTTTTTGTTGTCGTCAATGCCTCAAACCGACAAAAGGATTTGAACCATTTAAAAGAACAGGCCAATGCGTTTCAGGTAGAAATCGCTCCATGTTATGATCAAGAAGGGATTTTGTCCATTCAAGGCCCTCTTTCAGAGCCACTGCTATCTCAATTTTTTCCTGAAGCCAGCCAATTAAAACACATGAGATTTGCCACTGTGTCTTATACTAATCAATCTGTGATCCTTTCTCGGACAGGATATACCGGGTCTGATGGATTTGAAATCTACGCACCTAATAGCATTGTAGAGAAACTGTGGGATGAATTACTTACTTCTGGAAAAGCCTACGGAATTATGCCAACAGGATTGGGTGCAAGAGATACCCTTCGACTTGAAATGGGCTATGCTTTATATGGACATGAGATCACCGATGAAATTGCTGCAAATGAAAGTGTTTCTGCCTGGACAATCAAGTGGGAAAAGATTAATTTTATGGGTCGGGAAGGGTTGGAAAAAATTGAAGAAAGTCCACACAAACGATCTGAATATGGAATTATCCTAACAGATCCTGGAATAGCCAGAGCGGGCTATCGAGTCTATCAGGATGGTGTAGAAATCGGGTATGTCACATCGGGAACGCAGTCGCCAAGCCTGCATAAAGCAATTGCAATTATCATTGTGGAACAGCCCCTGCAAATCGGCGAAGAAGTAGAAATACAAATTAGAGAAAATCGTTCTAAAGCTAAGGTTGTTGCACTGCCTTTTATTTGATGCCGCGTTTCGAAGATGTGCCGCCCCGGTAGAGGTAATTGCAGAAGCGCCCATTATCAGGCCAACGGCCTGACGTATAAAAGCCTAGGGCATCGCCCTAGGTGAGATGCAAGGATGTATTTCAGGCTGAAAGCCTGACGTATAGCTATACGTCAGGCTTTCAGCCTGAAACAACGTTTACATTATACCTAGGGCGGTGCCCTAGGCTTTTATACGTCAGGCCGTTGGCCTGAAGATGAGCACTTCTGCAATTACCTCTACCGGCGCGGTACATCTTCGAAACACGGCACCAACCAAGCTTGTATATACAAAAAAGGTAATAATGATATGAAGTTTACAGAATCACACGAATGGGTCAAAGTCGATGGGACAACAAACATAGCCACCGTTGGCATTACAAATTATGCACAAAAAGAACTAGGAAGCATCGTTTATGTTGAGCTACCCATCCTGAATAAATCGATTAAACAAGGGGTAGAAGTCGCAGTCTTAGAATCGACAAAGGCTGCTGCGGATGTATATGCCCCCATCTCAGGATCCATTGTGGAAGTGAATGCCCAATTGAAAGACAAGTCTGAACTCATAAACGAATCACCTGAAGAGCAGGGGTGGCTTTTTAAAATGAAAATGGCAAACCCCCAAGAGTTAGCCAATTTGTTAGACCTCGACGCATATAAAAAAATATGCAAATAGCGAGTGAATTATGGACTTCGTTTCAAATCATTCCCCTCAGAACAATGAGATGCTGGCTGCAATCGGCGTAAACACCATTGAAGAACTCTTTCAAGCGATTCCAGATAAACTGCGACAGACAAAACCCTCAACCGATGACGGCATCTCCGAATATGAAGGCCTTAAGCTCATGGAGTCATTAGCGGCCAAAAACCGCTTTTGCCAACTCGACAATTACTTAGGAGCCGGCGCTTATGAACATCACGTGCCAGCCCTTGTACAAGCCATCTGCAGTAAATCCGAGTTTTTAACCTCCTATACCCCCTACCAACCAGAAGCCTCTCAAGGAATGCTGCAAATCATTTTTGAATTCCAATCTGCGATGTGTGCTTTAACAGGATTAGATGTTTCCAATGCCTCTCTATATGATGGAGCCTCAGCTTGCGCAGAAGCCCTGTTAATGAGTTTGCGAGTGCAAAAACGCAAAAAAATCTTAGTCGCATACAACCTCCACCCACACTATAAAGGCGTAATTAATCTATATCTCAGCGGTCAAGAATGCGAGATCATAAACATACCGATTCTGCCCAATGGACAATTAGACCTCTCCAAACTTGAAAAAATTTGCGACAAGGATACAGCCGCAGTCATTGTTCAGTATCCCAATTTTTTTGGAAGCATTGATGATATTAAACAAGTATCAAAAATCGCCAAAAACTGCGGAGCCCTAACTGTCGTCTCAGCTAATCCACTCGTTTATGGACTTTATGCTTCTGCAAAAGAACTTGGGGCCGATATCGCTGTTGGAGATTGTCAACCATTTGGCTCCGCACTCCAGTATGGGGGCCCTTATGTAGGATATATCACCTGTCGTCAGGAGCTTGTCCGTCAGCTTCCTGGACGAATCGTGGGAGAAACTGTGGACACAGAAGGAAATAGAGGATTTGTTCTAACACTTCAAGCACGCGAACAGCATATTAGACGCGAAAAAGCCACTTCCAATATCTGCACAAACCAAGCCTTAAGCGCTCTTGCAAGCCTTGTCGCGATCCTGTGGTATGGTAAAAAAGGAATTCCGCACCTCGCTCTTACCAATTATCAGCGTGCCATGTATCTGAAAACAAAGCTGAAAAATAGTGGCGTTATAATCCCCTTTGGAGACCTGCCTCTTTTAAACGAATTTGTGATTTGCTTCTCTAAACCCATTGTAGAAGTGCAAGAAAAATTTCGTCTCAATGGAATCGAACCAGGACTCGATCTTGGAAAATACTATCCTCAATATGAAAATCACCTTCTCGTGGCAGTTACAGAAACAAAATCACTGGAACAACTAGACCGCTATTGCCAGGTTGCCGTGTCTACAGCAATACACGGCAAGAAGTAACAGAATATGCAGACATAGGCATCAGGTTAAGGCAGGCGGCGTTGAAGAAGAAAAGTAACAGGATAGGCAGGATCGCAAGCGGCAGGATAAGAAGGATAGCAGGCACCCTCTCTTTAAAGGATGAAATATGAAGGCTGAAGGATGAATTCTGCTATACAATTGCTCTTCTTTATCCTTCAGCCTTCATATTTCATCCTTTAAAGAGAGGATGCTCACTATCCTTCTTATCCTGCCGCTTGCGATCCTGCCTATCCTGTTACTTTTCTTCTTCAACGTTGCCTGCCTTAGCCTGATGCACATGACTGAAAATTCGTTACTTTTTGGCAGGAATTGGTGCACAGAATGATGTGAGATGAGGAGAATTTATGAAAACTTGTTTTGAAAAGTCTCAGAAAGATCAACATGCTTACAGCATCCCATATGAATCTCCCTCATTCGCCAACTTCCAACCTCCCCCAAGTTTACTGCGAAATGACCCTTTAAAACTCCCTGAAATTTCTGAAATCGATCTCACAAGGCATTTCAGCCAACTCGCCCACCGCAATATGGGGATCGATACCAACTTCTATCCCCTTGGAAGCTGTACAATGAAACTCAATCCACGCATCTGCGAGCTTTGCGCTTCCCTACCCGGATTTGCCCGCACCCATCCTCTCGCAGCTGATCCGTTTGTTCAAGGCAACTTGCAACTAATCTATGAGCTGCTGAATATTCTCTGTGAGGTTTCTGGAATGAAAGCTGGATCTCTCGCACCAAATGCTGGAGCACAAGGGGAATTTGTTGGAATAAAAATGATCTCAGCATATCACCAACAAAGAAACGATTTTCAAAGAACAGAACTGCTTGTACCAGACAGCGCCCATGGAACAAATCCAGCAACCGCCGCTCTAGCAGGATTAAAAACAATTCCAATTAAAACCGATAAACAAGGCGATATCGATTTGCACGACTTACGCAATGCCGTCTCAGAACGCACTGCAGGGTTGATGCTGACCAACCCAAATACCCTCGGATTATTCAGTCCCGTGATAGAACAGATTACAGCCCTCATCCACGAAAATGGAGGCCTCCTCTATTTTGACGGAGCCAATTTAAATGCCATATTACAACTAGCTCGGGCCGGAGAAATGGGTTTCGATGTCATGCATATGAACCTCCACAAGACGTTCTCCACGCCCCATGGAGGCGGAGGGCCCGGTTCAGGACCTGTACTGTGCAATGCTAAACTTGCGCCCTTTTTACCTATGCCACGAGTGGAAAAAGCAGCAGACGGAACATATCATACCATCTGGAATGGAGAACATAGCATTGGATTGATCGCATCATTTCACGGAAACTTCTCTATTTATTTGCGAGCCTATTTGTATGCGAAACTTCATGGACATTATGGCTTCAGGCGTATCAGTGAGCAAGCAGTTCTGAATGCAAATTACCTTAAACAAAGGTTGGAATCTCTATTCACAATCCCTTACAAACAACCTTGTATGCATGAATTTGTGGTTCAAGCAGATAACTATTTAGACAAAGGAATAAGAGCACTCGACATTGCAAAACGGCTTTTAGACTATGGTATCCACGCCCCGACAATATATTTTCCTTTGATTATTAAAGAATGTATGTTAATAGAGCCAACAGAATGTGAGTCTAAAGCAACATTGGATCGCTTTATCGAAGTCATGGAAAAAATTGTTGAAGAGATTCATACTAACCCTGAGATAGTGAAATCTGCTCCGCATACGCTCTCAGTGAAGCGTTTGGACGAAGTGTTGGCAGCCAAAAAACCTGTTCTAAAGCACTCGTAAGAGATTAACCTAGGGAAGCAAAATTTTCCGTGCCCGAGCCCGTGTGCGTGCCCGTGCCCGAATAGTTGGCCTTTTCCTTTAATTCGGGCACGGGCACGCACACGGGCTCGGGCACGGAAAAATACCCCAGAAACCAAAGGATACCAATGCGTTTGCTTAATCAATTACTCCTTACTCTTATTGCTTTATTGTGTATTCAACCACTCTACTCAATTCCCCCTCCAGGCATGGAATCTTCACTGCAGCCTTCACCCAGCTCTAGAATAGGCGGGGAGTCTCTCGACCTCCTTGGGCCGATAGATGTTCAATTAAGAGCTCTTCGCAACCATAATATTCAAGAAGCATATGACAATGCTTCATCAGAAGAATTCAAGTCACATACATCGCTGGAAGACTTTAAAACGTTCGTTGAGAAACACCCCTCATTAACTAATCACAGACAAATCTCAGTGAAAGAACATTCTCGACAAGGCAATAAAGCCACTGTCACCGTCATCTTGAGTGATGACACAGTTGAAATTCCCGTACAGTATATTCTTGCTGTCGAAAACGGAACATGGAAGGTTTGGAGCATGGAAGTGCTCGGACAATATAGTCAAGAAGTCATGGCATTATTAAATAATCCCGACACTTTAAAGCCGCCCATTGAGGAATTTCTGCAATTTTTACACTCCCAGAATATGACTCAGGCGTATTATCGCCTTACCTCAAAAAAATTTCAGCAAGATATCCATTTACCCGCTTTTCGGAAATTTTTTGAAGACCATAAGTCACTGTTAGAGTTCCAACGATATGAACTCATCAATCCAATCATTAATAATGGAGCAGGCTCTATAGAGGTGCGTTTATATTCAGAACGAATCATCAGATTGTTAGATTTCGTTCTAGGTATCGAAGATGATCAATGGAAAATTTGGGCGATGGAGGTCGCAAAAGAAGAGCTCCAGCCAGCCCCGAAGACCACACCAGAAGAATCTACCACACCTAAAGAAGCTACCACAAGTCCAACAATTCCCGACATCCAAGAAGGGGTAAAGGGACCTCTTCAATTTGCCAAAATTGAGATAGGAAATAAAATTGATCAGAAAGGGGCTATTTTAGATCCACAAGTAAGCCTAAGCTCCCTTCACGAAGTGATTTATATAGATCTATTTGTGGTTAATGGAACTGCAGGAGATAAGGTTATTGCTCGTTTAAAACATGTAGAAACTCAATCAGAATTGCCTTCAATTTCTACAACAATGCAGCAAAGCGGCAACTTAATCATATTACTTTCATTTGCACCCCCTGCGATAGGCTGGCCTAAAGGAACATATCAGCTGCAAGCCGAGTCTACAACAGGGATCAAACGCACCTTCACCTTCCTTATCAATTAACACGGATGTGCAGACAGACATACCACAAGCTGAGGAGCGACTTCTGAGAAGAAAAGTAACAGGATATGCAGGATCGCAAGCGGCAGGATAAGAAGGATAGCAAGCATCCTCTTGATATACAAAAAAATTCCAATGAAGCTAAGGCCTCCCGGCCTTAGCTTCATTGGAATTTTTTTTGAATTACAAGAGGATGCTTGCTATCCTTCTTATCCTGCCGCTTGCGATCCTGCATATCCTGTTACTTTTCTTCTCAGACATCGCTTCATAGGCTTGTGGTTGCCTCCTGCACATCCCTGTTACATGTCGTAGTGGTCGGAATCGCCACCACGAGGGATTTTCTCAATGAGAATATCAAAAAAGTCTGTCCAACGCTCATATTGAAGCGCAGAAGAGATCACGCTGCTTTTCAATCCGACTAATGCAGCAAAATCATTGACATGCTCTTTCTTTATGTTTCCAAGACTTGCCTCTCTTGCAAAACTATTCGCACAATCGGATGAAAATTCCCTCCACACTGTTTTCCTATCACGAACAGCATGAAGACAGCCTAACAGCTCGACATCTGTAACGATACATGCCCAGAATTGCAGAGGATGTAAATGATCTACCTTGTCTCCCGCCTTTGTAAGGGCAGATTTTGAGCTATATAATTTCGTCAGGGAGCTGTTAGCTAATGTTCTGAGGATATAGGCTAGCTGTTCCTTATCTGATGAGGAAGCCCTTTGAAAATAATCCCTAGGCACTGATGTCGCAAGAATAGACTTTTGTGACTTGGTCTGCGCGGTACAAACATCAAAGAAACAAAACAAGCTCATTGATAAAATGCATAGAATTTTGGCTTGTAACACACGATTTAAAATACTCATCTCCTGCTCCTACACGATACAACTCATGAATTTTTTAGATTGTCAAAAAATTTCTAGACAGTTTCTTTAAAAGTAGTTATCACTGAAAACATACGTACTATGATATGCTATAAACGGAGATCTTATGAAAAGCAACAAATTCTATGCAATTTTTATCATGATTTCTCATTTTGTTACGGCGCCCCTCCTTGCCAATGAGCCAGAATTCTGCTATGAACCTGAATATTGTTGCGAACCCGAATATTGCTGCGAACCTGAAGCTTGCTGTGAGACCACGCATTGTAAAAGAAATCAACTTTTCCTCGGACCCGAAGTCTATTATGTTTGTAGAACGCGATCGGGCGGTGGATGTCAGGATGGAGCCGTAGCAGGTATCAGGGCCGGTTACGAACACATAAAGCGGTATAAATTTTATTGGGGAGCAGATGTATTATACGCTTGGGGAAGGCTTTGTGGTAGATCTGGAGGCAACGCGCACACAAAATCGAACTTTATAGATTTTGATGTAGAAGGTCGATTGGGATACACATTTCAACAAAAAGATGGATATCGATTTTCTCTGACACCCTATGTGGGATATGGATATGCACGAGAAGTTAATCAATTCATACATCCCAGTCCGATCCATTTCCATTCCACAATCTATTATAGCTATGTTCCAGTGGGTTTTCTGTCACAAATGACCATAAATCCCTGTTGGGATATTGGAATTAACTTTAAGGCAAAATTCTTATGGGATGCGCGTAATAAGATCACACATGATCCTGACGTAGATTCATTCAAATTATTGATAAAAAATGAAGTGCATTATCGTGTAGAATTGCCGATCACTTATCATTACAGTGAGCAAATTCTTTTTGCATTGGTGCCCTTTTACGAATTCCGGCATTATGGAAAGCAAGCGAACTATCCCTTTGACTTCTTGGAGACCAGGCTCAACCTTGTTGGAGCTACCCTCAAGTTCATTTATTGCCTCTAGTTTTTTGCCAACCTTTGAGTGAAAAATTTAAACGCAAAGGCGCAAAGACCCCAAGCCGCAAAGAAAGAATAGCAGATTTCATTTCCATTTTGGTTTGAAGAAATATCTTCCTCTCTTTGCGGCTTCGGGTCTTTGCGCCTTTGCGTTTAATTTTTGACGTTGCATTCGTTAGCCTGATGCGTATGCCTGCATCTGGTTAGTTTTTTGCGGGAATTGCTCGAAAATGGGATAGTGATTTGCAAATTATGCGCGAACAATGTATAATTTCGCTTATTTATTTTTATGGTGAAACTATGCCCAATGCTTGTTTTGATGGTTGTATTAAAAATGTTTGCAAACCTGCCCTAAGTTTATTATGGCCTACAGAAATACGAAAACAAATCCACTATAATTTCAAAGTGGCATTCAGCACCGATATTTCAATACAAAGATCTCCCTCATGTATTAAGAATACAGTAGTTCGAATTTTGAACGTGGGAGCGCTGCTCTTCATGATTATCCCTATTATTAATCGAATCGTTCATCTCATCTTTAAATGTTGCGGCATTAACAAGATTCCTGCCAGCTTTTATCCAGCTAGGGTAACCGATGTAACCATTCCCGAGCTCGGGAATGAACCCATTAGATTAATAGAGGTAGGAGAGCGTTGCACGGAAAGCACCCCTTGCCAGCACAATTGTACAATAACTCATTCAGACGGTCGAACATCCACAAAGAGGCTTTTGGCAACTGATATTTTGAAAATTATAGATAAGCATCCAGCTCATGCTAAAGTGGAGGATCGTGAACACTTTGTAAAAGCTAATCTAAAATTCGAAAGGGCCAGGCAAAGGAGAGAAGAACCAGCAGCAGCAAAAGAAGAGGAAGAACCAGAAGAAGAAGATGAAGCAGAACTCGTGCAAGCACAACAACATCCACAAGACCAGAATTCTCCTGGCCATGATCTTGATTCTGATGAACCCTGCCAGAATCCACACTGAGATTGGGCTGGCTTGCGAGAATTGGGGTCTGGCTTGGGGCTGCCCATTACCCACAACCATCATCTGAGGCAGAATCTTCTAGGGGTAACTGCAGAAGTGACCAGTGTTAAGGCCCAAAGGGCAGGCATTTCACAGCCCAGGTCGGAGCGAAGCGGAGGCCTGGGTTAGTCATCGTACACATGGAGTCCCGAAAGGACGACATTTTAGTCATGAACGCCCGAAGAAGGGACATAAGGGACAAGGGACCTAAAGGACATAAGGGACGTAAGGGACTTTAAGGGACAAAGGACATAAAGGACAAAGGACATTTGTTGCAGCTGTCCTTTACGTCCTTTGTCCCTTGAAGTCCCTTATGTCCTTTAGGTCCCTTGTCCCTTATGTCCCTTCGCCTGACAGATGGGGTGGGTTCATGACTAAAATGTCGTCCTTTCAGGACTCCATGTGTACCATGACTAACCCAGGCCTCCGCTTCGCTCCGACCTGGGCTGTGAAATGCCTGCCCTTCGGGCCTTAAAACAGGTCACTTCTGCAGTTACTTCTAGAGGATTCTGCCCCCCCCAAGCCAGACCCCAATCCTCGTATGCCTGAACCCATCGACAATAATATTATATTTTGGTACAGTAAAACCATGATGAAATATAAAGGTTATAGCGGTCACGTTGAATATGATGATGAAGCAAAAATCTTCCACGGAGATGTGCTTGGAATCAAAGACGTCATTACTTTTCAAGGCACCACCGTTGATGAAATAGAACATGCCTTTAAAGACTCTGTAAATGATTATCTCGCTTTTTGTAAAGAAAGAGGAGAAGAACCCGACAGACCTTATCTCCCTCTTTCTTTGCGGCTTCGGGTCTTTGCGCCTTTGCGTTTAATTTCTTACTAAGACGTCCCCTTAATCAGCCTGAAGCGCATGCCTCGGACACAGCCGCAACCTCTGGCTCTACCCAGCGGCCATGTTTTTTGATTAACTCAACCAAGCGATCATCAGCATCTGCAAAGTTGATATCCTTCTCCACACATGTCTTGCCTACATACAAATCAATCATTCCCGGTTTGGAACCAACGTAGCCAAAATCGGCATCTGCCATTTCCCCAGGTCCATTGACAATGCATCCCATGATGGCAATTTTGACACCTGGAAGATGCGAAGTACGAGTGCGAATCCGTTTAGATACATCCTGCAAGTCAAATAACGTGCGCCCACAACTTGGACAAGAGATAAAATCGGTCTTTGAAGTTCTCATTCTTGCTGATTGCAAGATATTAAAACTCAAATTGCGAAGGAAATCGATCTCATAGGGAGCATCAATCCAAATGCCATCCCCAAGTCCATCGCAAAAAAGGGCTCCATACTCAGCTGCAGCCTGAATAACGAGATCTTCCTTAGAACATTTATAACTAAAGTTGATAATCACAGGAGTCTGAATTTTTCTGGTTTGCACCCAATCAAAAAACTGACGCGAATAATGCAAACGATTTGTGGATGGTGATAAGAAGATCAATGTGGGTTTAATTTCATCCAAAGCAGACCATTGTTCTGAGGATTCGTCCTTAATAATTACTGCTGTGGGTTCTTTCTGAGAGGGGGCAACGCTAAATCGATCCCAATTAGATTGATTCATATGAGCCTTTTGGGACTCCTGCAGGGTCATCAAAGGGATTTCACCCCCGCTGGGATTTTTGGAAAAAGTGCTCATTCCCATTTCTCTTAGGTCTTTTAGAGCTTGCATGACTTGTGGAGCACTAGGTTTTTCTGAGACAACAATGCCGTCTGCGCTTGAAATTTTGAGTTTGGGGCGACCTAATTGGACATCGCATCCCAACTTTTTATATAAATCAGGTACCGCAAGCTCTTTGAGGTTTGCGCTCACAATTACCGTGCCATCGCGATGCAGGGCTATATTTTTTGGCAGCATTACGGGACGGCGTTTGATCGCTTCGATGTCACGATGAGTTTCTGTAAAAGGTTCTACACCTTGCGCTTCATAGGATTTTGCTAGGGCGATAAGTCGTTTGCAGGGGTCTATTTCATTCCAGGCATCTTCAGTCAATGAAACGCGAATCGTGTCTCCTAGGCCATCCAAAAGCAAAGAACCAATTCCCATTGCTGATTTAATTCGTCCATCTTCCCCTTCTCCGGCTTCTGTAACACCTAAATGTAGTGGGTAGTCCCATCCGAGCGCCATCATTTCGGCCACCAAAAGGCGGTAAGCAAGAATCATGACCTGAGGATTGGATGACTTCATAGAAAACATAAAGTCATGATAATCGTTATTGCGGCATACTCTGGCGAATTCCAAAGCGGACTCCACCATGCCTCTTGGAGTATCCCCATAACGGTTCATAATTCGATCCGAAAGCGAACCGTGATTAGTTCCTATGCGCATCGACCTTTTTAGACGTTTGCACTTTTCAACAAGAGGGGTAAATTTTTCCTCAATTTTTTCAATTTCTTTTGCATAGGTTTCATCGTTGTACTCGATTGTTTTAAATGAGGCTCTCTTATCGACGAAATTCCCTGGATTCACTCGTACTTTATCGACGAAATCTGCGACGCGCATGGCGGCAGGAGGGAAAAAGTGGATATCTGCAACGAGAGGAATCGTATAACCGCGTTGGAGCAGTCCGTTTTTGATCCCTTCGCAAGCATCGGCTTCCTTCATGCCCTGCACTGTCACACGAGCAATCTCACAACCGGCATCAGCCAAACGGATGATTTGATCGACGGTGGCTTCAACATCGCGTGTACTGGACGTGGTCATCGATTGGATGCGAACGGGATTATCCCCTCCAACACCGACGTTGCCGACCATGACTTCTCGTGTTTTCCATCGTTTTGTTTGATAGATAGATTCACAATATTTAATCATTTTGCACCTCGCTTGTAATAGAGACCAAACCAAATATAAACGATATAAGGTAATTAATCCATAGCCTTGTAAGAGACACAGCAATTCCCCTTTAATAAAAAATTAAACGCAAAGCTCCCTGCCGGAGGGGCAATCGAGTGGGTTCGTCTTTGACATACTCCGGTTCTTTCGAAAAATAACTTGAGTTATTTAGGAGGAACGAAGACGCAAAGAAGAATGTGTGAGCATCAGGGTAAGTATGAGACCTCTCAGTAAGATTTTTACCACAGAGATCACAGAGGAAGGGAGAGAAGGGGGAGGAGAAGAGGAATCGAAGAAATTCTATGACTTCCATCCTTCTCCTCCCCCTTCTCTCCCTTCCTCTGTGATCTCTGTGGTAAAAATCTTGTCGAGAGTTTGTAAGCTTAGTCTAATGCTCACACATTCCTCTTTGCGTCTTTGGGACTTAGCGCGATTGGGTTGAATTGCTGTATCGTCCATTACTGTCCATTACCGTCCATGTCCATTATTGCCAATTATAACCTATGCAATGTGTTAAAAAAAAACATTGTAATCATGGGTTTGTACATGCTATTAAGCTGTTCTAAACGGTTTTTACGCAGGGCTTATGTTACCACTTCAACTTTTCAAAACTCTCCTCTTTATACTTTTGTTGACCACTTCACATAATTGCTACAGCACGTGTTGCTGCTCAAATCTGCCAAGTCGGTTCAATTTCGATCCCACATCGACACCCAAGCCTGAAGGCATGGTTTGGATCCCAGGCGGTGAATTTACCATGGGATCGGATAACAAAGATTCAAAAAAAGACGAAAAACCCACTCACAAAGTAAAGGTAGATGGATTCTGGATGGATTCCACACCAGTCACAAACAGACAGTTCAAAGAATTTGTGAATGCAACTGGATATGTGACAACTGCAGAGAAAGCACCCACTCTTGAAGAGATCATGAGTCAGGTTCCACCAGGAACACCTGAACCTTCTCCAGAACTGCTTGTCGCAGCCTCTTTAGTTTTCAAGCCTTCAAATGGTCCTGTTCCATTAAATAGCAATCGAGCTTGGTGGGAATGGAAACCCGGGGCCGACTGGAAACATCCTCTCGGACCTGAAAGCTCAATCGAAGGAAAAGAAGATCATCCCGTAGTGCAAATATCTTGGTTTGATGCAGTTGCGTACGCAAAATGGGCGGGAAAGCGGTTGCCAACAGAGGCTGAATGGGAATTTGCTGCTTATGGAGGCAAACAAGATATTGTTTATGTTTGGGGCAATGAGGAGTTCTCTGAAACAGATCCACAAGCCAATATTTGGCAAGGAAATTTCCCTTACAAAAGCACAAAGACAAATGGTTATATGGGAACAACCCCTGTCACAGCATTTAAAGCCAATCCATATGGTTTATATGACATGTCAGGCAATGTCTGGCAATGGTGCTCAGATCTTTATAATGCTTCATACTATCAACAAGAAGCTGAAAAAGGACTCTCTATCAATCCTACTGGACCAAAGACAAGTTTCGATCCCGATGAACCTTATGCCGTGAAGCATGTTCATCGAGGCGGATCATTTTTGTGTCACGATAGTTATTGTAAGGGGTATCGGATCGCCGCAAGGATGAAAACATGCCCAGACACAGGCTTGAATCATCTCGGTTTCAGATGCATCATGACCAAAGAGATGCAGCAAGAAAAAAAAAGAAAACTAATACAAATCAGTGAAAGTGAACACACCGTTGACCCTTAAATCCTTTGTGAGAGATTTCAACGCAAAGCTCCCTGCCGGAGGGGCAATTGTGGTTTCGTCTTTGACATACTCCGGTTCTTTCGAAAAATAACTTAAGTTATTTATGAGACGCTAAGACCCAAAGACGCAAAGAAATTAAGAAAAATAAGGTTAGTCTTCTGATTGGTTTACTTCTCTTCTTTTTCTTTGCGCCTTCGCAACTTTGCGTCTTTGCGTTTAATTTTTTTTCCAAACCTGATACCTAAATACCCCATATATTCATTTTTATTTTGGATAATGAGCAACTGTGATACAGATCTATTTTGAACAACACTCTTTTTGTGAAACTTTAGGAGATTATAGATGAAGGCATTATTTTTTCTACTTTCTGCCATGCTTCTAAACAATGCACTGATGGCACAAGAAAAACAGAAATCTAATGACAGCAAGAAGCCCAATATCGTCTTCATCATGACTGACGACGTAGGTTGGGGTGATCTCGGATCTTACGGTGGCGGAGTCAATCGCGGATGCGTGACACCTCACTTGGATCGCTTGGCAGAAGAGGGAATGCGTTTCACAAACTACTACGGGCAAGCCAGCTGCACCGCAGGTCGGGCATCATTCATTACAGGACGCATACCAATTCGTACAGCCTTATCAACAGTGTTGGCTCCGGGCGACTTAAATGGACTCCATAAAGAAGATCCCACCATTGCTGAAGCCTTAAAGAAAATGGGTTATAGCACAGCTCAATGGGGCAAATGGCACCTAGGTGACAAGCCAGAGAACTTCCCCACAGAACATGGCTTTGACCAAATGAAGTATATGCTCCCATACTATGCTGGAGTCTATGCTTATGACTACCTACCACTGCAACCTGACTTCCCTGTGCATGACAAGGACTTCATGAAGCTTTGGAACAAATTAGATCTTAGTCAATGGGAAGGAAAAGCAGGCGAAGCTCCCAAAAAGATGAAAGAGAAATTTGGCTATGAAGACTTGGCAACTGTTGACGATATCATTCGTGAAGATGCTGTGAATTATATTAAGCAACATGCCAACGATGATAAGCCATTTTTCATGTATGTCTGCTTTATGAAAGTGCACAATCCCAATAACCCCTCTCCTCGCTTTAAAGGCAAATCGGCAGGAGGAGGAAATTATCTCGATTCTCTGATGGAATTGGATGATAACTCAGGTCAAGTGATCCAAGCAGTACGCGATGCAGGCATTGATAAAGACACCATCGTTGTCTGGACCACCGACAACGGTGCCTGGATCGATGCCTGGCCCGATGCAGGCTACACACCATTCAGAGGTATGAAAGGGACGAGTTTTGAAGGGGGCTTCCGTTGCCCTGCTATCGTGTGGTGGCCAGGACATATCAAGGCTGGCACAGTCGCTCATGAAATGATGTCCCACATGGATTGGTGGCCAACTTTTGTAAAATTAGCTGGAGGAACTCCCCCAACACGCATTTGGAAAGACAACGATGGAAAAGATATCGTTTTTGATGGAATCGACAACACCGATTACATCCTCGGCAATGGTCCCTCAAAACGCAAATCATTTGTCTATATCAACGATCTGGCCTTTGGCGGCATCAGAGTAAACAATTTCAAGTTGTTGTTTACCGCAAAAGATACATGGTTAGGACCCGACCTCAATTTGGCCTTTCCTGCGGTCTATAATCTTTGGTGGGATCCCGGTGAAGCGTATGATGCCATTTTTAACGGAGCTGCCCCTACGCGCGGAGATCTGAAAACATCACCTGGAAGATATTCAGGATCTGATCATGGATGGATCTTGGTTTTATCTGAACCTGTCTTGACACAGTATTTTTCAGAACTCGCCAAGTATCCAAACAGGCCTACATTGCCTGTTGGAGGATCTGCGAGTCAGTTAATAGAAGCAGCAAATAATCCAACAGAATTAAGACGGCTCTTGCTGCTGCTGGAGCCCTCTTCGCAAATAAAACGGTAAAACAATGAGCAACAAATAGATTAATGCAAAGACACCAAGAAACAAAGATAAGCATCGGACTTAGGAAGGAAACATCTCGATAGAAAAGTAACAGGATATGCAGGATCGCAAGCGGCAGGATAGGAAGAATGGTGAGCATGGACATATGCATCAGGCTAAGCAAGAAAACGTCTTAATAAAAAAAATTAAACGCAAAGGCGCAAAGACCCGAAGCCGCAAAGAAAGTAGAGGAGAGGAGATTTAATTTACATTTTGGCTTGAAAAAATATCTTCCTCTTCTCTTTGCGGCTTCGGGTCTTTGCGCCTCCTAAATAACTTAAGTTATTTTTCGAAAGAACCGGAGTATGTTAAAGACGAACCCAGTCGATTGCTCCTCCGGCAGGGAGCTCTGCGTTTAATTTTTTTAGCTAACATGGAATACATAAAATTATGGTTACATTTTTTCGTTTGATCGTCACTTGTCTTTCATTGTTGTTTATCTGTGAGGGTGTTCAAGCCGATGTACTCCCCTCTTGGAATGACGGAGTTGCAAAGAGGTCAATCATCCAATTTGTCAAAGATGTAACAGATCAAGCAAACGAAGCTTACATCAAACCTGAAGATAGAATTGCCACTTTTGATGAAGATGGTACTCTTTGGGTAGAACAACCTCTGTATGCCCAAGTATTTTTTGCAATCGATAGCCTAAAATCTCGTGCATTTCAACACCCCGAATGGAAAAACAGAGAACCATTCAAAACAATATTATCGGGGAATCTTGAAGCGCTGCAAAAATTGTCACCCAAAGATATTGAACACATTTTAGCTTTTACTCATACAGGAATGACTGTTGAAGAGTTTCATCAACAGGTCTCTAATTGGTTAGAGAAAGCTGTTCATCCTCGATTTAAGAGGCCATTTACAGAACTAGTCTATCAACCTATGCTGGAAGTGATCCAGCTGCTCCGCGACAATCAATTCGACATCTACATTGTTTCAGGAGGCGGTCAAGAGTTCATCCGTGCCTTTGCTGAAAAAGTCTACAAAATTCCCCCAAGCCATGTCATTGGCACTGCAAGCAAAGTCAAATACGAATATCGAAATGGGCATCCAGTGTTACTCAAAGCCCCATCACTGCTGTTTGTCGACGATAAAGCTGGAAAGCCAGAGGGGATAAACCTAATCATCGGAAAACGCCCAGTTGCAGCTTTTGGCAATTCAATTGGGGATCAACAAATGCTTGAATGGACTCAAGATGGGCCTGGAAAAAGGCTTGAGCTGCTTGTATATCACGATGATGCAGCCCGTGAGTATGCTTATGGGCCTAATTCGACAATAGGGACTTTCACCGTTGTACTGATGGATGAAGCCATTAAGCAAGGATGGATCGTCGTCAGCATGAAAAATGATTGGAAAATCATTTTTCCTTGGCAAGCAACAAACCCTTAGCTAGTACAACATGTCATTTAAATTGACGGTTTGTATTGCAAGAAATTCAACGCAAAGGCGCGAAGGCCCAAAGACGCAAAGAAGAATAAGAAGAAATAAGGTGTTAGGGTTTCTAGAATATGTACGGAATGGAATTCTTTGCGTCTTCGGGCTTTTGCGCCTTTGCTATAGGGTTAATTTTGTCCAAAACGTAGCTTTAGTGACTTATAATTCCCTCTGCGTCTCTGCGTTAACCATTACAACAATTTTAACGCAGAGACGCAGAGGCGGGGAGACGCAGAGGGAATTATAAGTCGTAAAGCTACATTTGGACGAAATTAAAACAATAGCCCGATTTTTCTTAAAATTCAATAATCTCTACCCTACTCTCCAATCTCTTTGTTTTCTCTGTGATCTCTGTGGTAAAACCTTCAGATCTTTGCGTTCTTAGCTTGATGGCTATGCGAATGCGGCGACAGGAGCAAGGACGTATCTACTCCGAATCACAGTTTCCAATTGCCGATGAATCAGACACGTGATAAAATTTCAGCTGCTCCCTATTTGTGTGGAGAATAATACGAAAAACACAAAACAAGTGAGTAAATATGAAAAACACGTGGTTAGCTATCTGTATGCTACTTTCTAGCACTATCTCTGCCGAAATCATCGAGATCCATCAACTCAAAGAGCTAGAAAAACCATTTTCTGCTCCATTAAAGAGCACCGACTGGGTTTTATTTGACATCGATTACACTCTAACTGAACCTCAACACCCTATTCTTCAGATGAGTGTGATCAAACATAATAAACAACGCTTTAAAGAAGAGCTAGCAACATTTACTCCAGAACAGAAAGATCTTGTCCCCATCCTTATGGTAACCCAGTTTCCTAGCAAATTAATCGATTGCGATCTTCCTTGGGTTATTCGGAAATTAAAGGACGACTGCACTGTCCTTGGCTTCACAGCAGCAGACACTTCTGTCGTGGGAGATGTAGGGGCTGTTCCTCAATGGCGTCAAAAGGAACTCAAAAGACTCGGGATAGATTTTTCTCCCAATCCAAAAACATCTCAACTTCCCAATAAAAACATCGAATTTACTCAATTCTCCCCATTTCGAGGCACTTTTCCAATATATCAAAACGGGATTCTCTATGCTAACGTAAACCATTCAAAAGGCGAAGTTCTTGCAGCATTTCTCGATAAGACAGCGCAAAAACCTACTAAAGTCATTTTTATCGATGACACTTTGGAAAACATACGAGGTGTTGAAGCAGAGATGAAAAACAGAGGCATTCCATTTCTCGGCGTTCACTATCGAGTCCCAGCAAATGAATCAGTCAATATTACTGAAAGCGAATGGAGAGCTGTCTGGGACAAAATCCACGATAGGGCTGAAAAAGCAAACATTCTCGAAGGTGTGCTACAAACGGGAAATATCGCTGCAATTGAGTGGGCTGCTCATTCGATGCCTAAGGATTCAATCATCATCTTTGATGTTGGAAATGTTCTTCTAGCTCATAAGGACGCCATCTTAAACTATAAATACAGACAGTGGATAAAGGAATGGTTCGAACGGGAAGCGCCAGAAATTGATAAGAGCACCTGGAGGTCACTGTCAGCTACTATCAATCGCGAAGCTGAGATGGTGCTTGTTAACAAAGCCCTTCCAGAGATCATTAACGAAGGGAAACAGAAGGGGACTGTTATTGCATTAAGTCGATTCTGGTGTGGTCCTTCTGACACGGAATCCTCTTTTGAAAGACATCGACTAGTTTTATTAAAGAATGTTGGCATTAGTTTTGATGACCCCTTTCCAAATGCTGCTGGATGGCATCACAGTGAATTAGAAGCGACTTATTCAAATGGCCTTGTACAAACTGAAGCGCCATTAAAAGGACCTGTCTTAGAAGCCTTTTTGAAGCATGTTGGGCACAGACCTAAAGCGATTCTTTTCGTCGATGATAGGAAAGATCAATGCGACAGCATTTCTCAAAGTGCTAAACGGCTTGGAATCCCAGCTTTGTGCATTCAATACACTGAAGCGATTGATCGGACCCCTGCATTTGATCCAGCAATTGCAGATCTGCAGTTGCGCACACTGGTGTATGAGCGGCGCTGGATCTCTGACGATGCTGCTCGGCATCTGTTGCTTTCAATGCAAGATACCCACACGCTAATAGAAGCAGAATTGTGAATTGGCAATTTTATTCAGCAATTGTGGGCGAGAAACTGTAATGAGTCGCTTTTACAGGGCAGCGCCACAGTAGGGGCGCCAAAAGCTTTTTATTTTCCAATGCATTCTAGATAATAAATCGTTCTCTTTATAACAAAAAACATTAAAATCAATTAATTTCATAAAAAAAAATAAATAACATAAATAGCAGTTGCTTTTTATTTAAATCATGTTATACTTCTATTTTTAACTAATTTAAAGAGAACATATGTCTTCAATCACTTTCAGTTTCTGCGAAGAATTTTCCAAGGCCAATCAACTCGATGAGGCAGGACCCTGTAAAGCCGGATTGATTGCCTTGGGAAAAATTCCAATGCAGCTGATTACCACACCTATAGATACATTGATTGGAACCGGAAAAATCTTGGAAAGTTTTGTTCCTTTCGCGAAACTTCAGGAGTGCATTGTTAGTGTACTTCGCCATCTATCACCCCTTCAACGTGTTGTCAGCAATCTTTTTAGAAGAATTATCGAAATTCTTAATCCAAAATTCCGAAACGATTGGGAATATACAGACAATTACATATCCCCTGTCGAATCTCTTGGAGATATCTACGTCAAAGCGTTTTCTGATTACAAAGATACTAAAGAAGATTTTCGTGGATTTGATGGACTCACTATTGGATATTGTCTTAAAAAGGTTGGTCAACTTGTTCAACATTGTAATTGTTCGGAGAATAGTTTCGTCAAACACGTGGGAACCCGATTTAGTCTCTTGATAATGGCAATCGTGGCTGTTTTTTGTCGTACTATTGATTTTACAATCGGTGTCGGAGCAGCTGCAGTATCAATTCTATTGTTAGGCAGAGGTGGCAAACGTCTCCATCATATTGCCTGCAAAGGATTGGCTGTTTTATCTGTAATCACTGACATCTATATGTGTGTACTGTTTATGATAAAACCCCTTCCCGAATTTGAATAAAAAGCCCCCTGAATATGATGAGCAAATGTGAGCAGCATCCTGCCGGGGCACAATGTGTGTGGGTGGCGTTCCTAGGCTGAGGATGGCCTGAAAGGACGATCGGAGGCCAAACAATTAAGCATTTTTTATCACAACATCATTCAATACCAAACTTTCAGGCTATTGGTTTAACTTCGCGCAATGGTAGCCTTATAATTCCCTCTGCGTCTCTGCGCCTCCCCGTCTCTGCGTTAAATTCGTTATAATGATTAACGCAGAGACGGGGAGGCGCAGAGACGCAGAGGGAATTCATTAAAGCTACCTTTGCACGAAGTTAAACCAATAGCCAACTTTCAAAGAAATAATTAAGTTTAAAATTAACACGGTTTATCTCGGAGAAAATGAGGGTTGCCTGACGTCAAATGTGACGCCCCAAGCCAGACCCCAATAAGTCCATGCCATCTCCCAGTCTCATCTCTCGTGGCTGAGGGAATAACACCATCCATGGCTTTGTATCGAAATGCAATCCTTTATAGGCAGTATTACTGTACATAAAATACACCGTGTCACGATCTTCATGATCTAATGAGCATCTGATTTGATTCCCCAACTCATCAAGAGTGATTGTATATAATCCTATATGCTTCCTAATATTTCCCTTTTGGTTTACCCCTGGCGCAATCTGGGGATCCGATATCCATAGCGTTGTCGTCTTAGCAGTAGCATCAAACCCTATTCCCACTATATTTAAGGTAAACATCCCTTCATAAATCATGATGGGAGCTGCTCTTGCTCCTTCAAAATGTTTTTTTAACCGTTCCTTAAACGCTTGGAATACCAAAGGTGCTCTATGACAAACTTCATCTGGCGCATACCTCTCCGGATAACCATTAATGAGTTCCAGATCAGCAGAAATTCCATAAAAATGCATCGCCATCTCCCCTATAAATAGTTCAGCCCATCCTGTTACTAAGTCATAGGGAGCAAATCTTGAAGAAGACAATTCTTCCTCTGCATTTCTTTCTGGATATTTGTTTTGATAAAGTGTAATTAAGTTCTCTAAAGGTCCAAACATATGAAAGAGGTTGTCAAGAGATACTTGAATATCATAGGTACTTAAACAGGTTTGAATCGCACGCCAAGAACTCGCTCCTCGGTAGTTGCTTATTGTTTCAGCACTATATACAAAACAAGTAGCTCCTGTCGTAATGGAATCTATGCCTTTTGGGCGTTCGTAAGTATCAAGGACAAGGGGTTCATTGCGCTCTTCAAAAGGGCCCTGTATTCCATGCATCACTTCCACTGGCCTGTATTTATGAGTACAATACTCTTTTCGTTTCTGTTGATACTCTATATACTCCTTAGATCGAAGCTTCTTTCGAAACTCTTCAAATGATTCAGATTTAGGTTTCCGCTCTTTCAAATCCTGCTCGAGTAATTTCTGTTCTCGTTGTAGTTGTACTGGTACTAGCGCTGGCACTGAATCTGCAGAGCGTCTACTGCATTTGGTGACAATAATCATTTCAAAAATGGAAGCAATCTGTCCTAGAATTGGAATGAGCTCGACAAAAGCAATCAAAGCATGAACAACACGGCTACACAAACTGCCTTTGGTAACCTTTTTACAATGGCCCCAGCAATTTCCCCACAACAGGGCATTTTTCCAGGTATAATCTGCACGATCTAAGGAATAATTAAATTCTGCCATAATTCTCAACTAAGAAAACATTTGAACATTAAATATTTAATGTACATTTTATCACAACAACACTAATTATACAAATGTTTTTCTTCATAATTGAGCTTTACTTTATCACTTAAATTATTAATTTGCTGTTTAGCAACCATCATGACAAATAAATGGTGAAACAGGAACTGCTTCTTTGAAAATTCCGTCCTATCATTTTTAGCTGTAAAGGCAAGCTGACGATAGATTTTATCTTGAACAGCTTTTTGTACTTTAAGCTTATAAAGAGCTCTTAAATGTTGAGTGATTATCTTATATTTTTCTGTGAGGGGCTGCAAATCGGACTCAAGTTCGTGCAATTGAGCCGATAATTTGAATGCCCCCTCACTTCCTATTTCCGCGCTGCGCAATTGGGATCTTACGATCTCACACTCACTGATAAGCTTTCCATATTCTGGCAGGTTAGGTTGCACGAATGCTTCTCGACGTTTTGCGATCAAATCTGCAAGTCGTAGCTTGGCAGCATTTGGCATTGGTTGTCCAGATGCTGAGGCCTCTTTATAAATCCCTGCAAGATCCATTTCAGAAATATCTAATTCAGGCGCTTCCTCACGCGCTAATTCACGCAAAACTAGCAACGTTAGTTTGTCGTCCATGGATTTTACATCCACTTCCCCAGGAAAACGACGCTTTAAAGATCCATCAGCAAAAGGAGCAATCTTCTCTAGAAATCCCCCTTTTGTATTGGTAGCTACGACATAAGGAAAGTTGCCTTCTGAAGTATCTGTGAGCGGTAACAAGGCATAAGCTAGCTTTCCCCCATCTGACGTAACTGCAACGTCCAAATCCTCAATACAAAGAATAACTTCTCCACTAAAGTCTTTAAGGCGTTCTTTTAATCTCATGAGTTTTGTCATTGATTCTTGGGAAAATTGCCCATCGACGAGTTTCACAGCGCTGACTACATATACTTGTTTGTTTCTTAGCTTTTCAGGCACTGATGGGTGCCCTGTTGCTATCCAATAGGCCATCCCCCTTAAAATCTCAGACTTTCCAACTCCAGTTTCTCCGAATAAAATGGGGTGATTTCTCCCTGCTGGATGAGAGGAATCCAAGTTGCGAAAAACTTCTGATATTTCTTTATCACGACCCCGTACAGGGGCAAGATCTCCCCGTTTTGCTACGGCAGTCAAGTTAATGCAGTTACAAAAAACGATCTCATCAGGGCAAGGTCGAAACCATTTATTGTAAACCATAATGGCAGCAACCATGGCCGCAATGATAATTGCTGTGACTAACAGTGCATTGAGCGGGGATAAGATGGCTCCAAGAGAGACAAATAAAAACACAGGTATTGCGATTAATTTTGCATAGATTTCTAACATATGCGAAGCTTCCCAGCTTCCAGCCGGCTCTCGACCAATCTGGAAAAAGCTGAAAGCCACTAATATGGTGCTTATGAGACCTTGGAGAAAGCTTTTTACTTTACTAGAAGGTTTTGTTGGAAGCAGTGCTACATCTTGTTGAGCAAGCTTTGCATAGGTTTCGATGAGTTTTTGGATTAGGTCTGCATCACCACCTTTTAACAAGGGCTCTAGTTCAGATAGCGCGAGCAACTGCAGCACATTTCGCACGGGTCGATCACCGGTTTTAAGACTCTCCTCGGCAATTTTACTGAGTACTTGTTCGAATTGCTCCCTTTGGAGTTTAGCTAGAATGGATCTCAAGGGCTCTTTTAAAGACTCAAATTCTGGTGAATTCACCCCTTCTACAATTTGCTCTAAAGCTTTTTTCCAGTGCTCTTGAGTGGAAACTTCTCCCTTCGATAATTCGGTAATTTTTTTAAAAAGGATAGTTTTCGGTTTAATACAAGCCTTAAATCGCCCCCAGCGGCCTTTTTCACGATATATTTGACTTATGATGGGATCATTAGCACGATCGAATTGATTGAATTTGATCCTTGTCTCCACATGATAGGATTGTGATTGTCGTGGTGGAGCAAGTAGAAAGGCGGGTTTTGCAACGAACATAGAAGGCGTAGACATATTAGAAAAACTCTTTTAATAAAATGGTAATGAAATGTTACTGCTTTGTGCCGGACCTCCGGGACGGGATGTGTGGGTTGGCGGTTACCCAGGCTTCGCTAACCCCTCCGGGGAGCTTCAGCCTGGGCTATTACGTGAACAGACCCTCCGGGCTGTCTGCAAAGATCTTTGTTGGCTAAACAACCCAGACAAATACCATACAGCACATAACAGACGTTGCAAACAGCCCGGAGCCCAGGCTGAAGCTCCCCGGAGGGGTTAGCGAAGCCTGGGTAACTGCGCAAACAGCCCGGAGGGCCTGTTCACGTAATAGCCCAGGCTGAAGCTCCCCGGAGGGGTTAGCGAAGCCTGGGTAACTGCCAACCAATAATCCCGTCCCGGAGGGCCGGCACAAAGCCAATTCGATATTCACACAACGTCTCTTTGATATTTGTTTAAAGCGGCGTTATGGCGGCAAACTGCGCCACTAAACTTTTTTCAGATTGATCTCTCTGAAAGAAAATCCGGTATATCTTTCCTTCAGAGCCCTCCACAACGGCACGTATCTGACCAATCCCAAACTCTTGATGGAAAATCAGCGCCCCTTCTGGCAGCATTGGAGCTTGAGCAACTTGCATATTTTTAAAAGGCTTGGACTTTGGCTGTTGATATGTTTGCGGCTGAGGAGCATATGCAAACTCTTTTGGACGATAACCATTTCTAGAGGGGCCAACCACTTCAATATAATCTCTGGGGATCTCACGGATAAAACGACTTTGCCGCTGACTCCTTCTGACGCCCCACATCAATCGTGAATTGACGGAGGACAAATACAAGTATTCCTTGGCGCGAGTCATTCCCACATAACATAAGCGCCTTTCTTCTTCCAAAGCTTCAGGTTTCTCGCGAGAATTGACGTGTGGAAACAAATCCTCCTCCATACCTGCAAGAAATGTTAAAGAAAACTCCAACCCTTTTCCATTGTGGATTGTCATCAAGCTAACCCTTTCTTTAGAACCTTCACTGGTTTCATCTAGGGTCGATCTTAAGGATAACTCTTCCAAAAAAGTGCTCAATATTTCGTTCGCATGATCCCCTTTCCATTCAGTTGCTTTCGAAATCAAAGCGTTTAAGTTCTCAATCCGCTCCTGAGCTGTCTCAGGGTCTAATTCCAAGTGTTCTCGGTAACTGGTTTTATCAACAACGGCAATGATCAATTCGGGTAAAGATACCCCCTGACTCATCTCACGCAATTCTCGAACTAAGTGCACGTATTGATTGAGGCCTGCTTTTTGTTTTGCTGACAATTTAATGGGAGTCTGCACTACCTCATCATCTACAAGCATTTCACAGTAAGCGAAAATGGTCCTCCTTTCCTCAGAGGCACCAGCGCGAATCTTTTCTAATGTGCTGTCTCCAAGACCCCTCTTGGGAAGGTTGATCGTCCGTTCAAAAGACACAAGATCAGCCCCCGAATGAATGATTCGCAACCAGCACAACACATCTTTGATTTCTCGGCGTTGATAGAAAGAGATGCCACCCACAATGACGTAAGGGATTTTATTGCGCAGTAAGATGTCCTCAAAAACTCGCGATTGGGCATTAGTGCGATAAAAAATCACCATTTCTCGCAAGGGGACTTCACGTTCAGCATAATATTTGAGAATACAATTGCCAATGTAGCGTGCTTCGTCGAGCTCCTCATCGCCTTGATAGACTTTGATTTTTTCCCCATCTCCAAGTGCACTCCAAAGCTTTTTATCGTATCGATTTTCGTTTCGTGTGATAACAGCGTTGGCAGCGTTCAATATGTTGCTTTTGCTGCGGTAATTTTGATCAAGCCGCACGACGATAGCATTTGGGTAGTCTTCTTCAAAATTCATAATATTTGAAATATCGGCGCCTCGCCATGAATAAATGGACTGGTCTGGATCGCCTACAACACAGATGTTATGATGCTTAGCTGTGAGACGCTTCACAATGGAATATTGAAGAGCATTCGTATCTTGATATTCGTCAATCAACAAATGGGACCACCGTTCTTGATAGTGCTCCAGCACACTTGGAAAATCTCTGAACAATGTTGCAGTCAAAAAAAGAAGATCGTCATAATCGACAGCATGGCAATCTTTCAATTTAGTTTGATATGTCCTGTATATTCCTCGAAAATAGGACCCCAGTTCTTCCACAATAGGAAGACCCTGATCATCAGGCCCAATAAAACTATTTTTTGCGCGTGAAATAGCGTTTCGTACAATTTTTAAATCCACTTTAGGAACATCATCCAGGCAACTTTTCAGCAGTCGATCGACGTCGTCTTCATCATAAATGGTAAACGAACGATGGTAACCCAGATGTTCGATGGATTCACGTAAGATACGAGAACCCAATCCGTGGAATGTGCAGATCAAAACATCGCTTTGAGTTAGGTTGTGAACCCGTTCTCTCATTTCACCAGCGGCTTTGTTTGTGAAAGTAAGTCCCAAAATTTTGGACGGTGGCACACCCTTTTGCAACAGGTGGGCAATGCGGAAAGTGACAACGCGCGTTTTCCCAGAACCAGCGCCCGCTAGAACTAAGATCGGCCCTTCTGTGGTTGTGACAGCCAGTTGTTGTTCAGGATTTAAAGTATGATTCACGGTATTTAGACCAATGTTAATTCAGTAAGAAAAAGGCACCTAAAAGAACCGCAAGCACTGCAAGGGTTATTAGGTTAAAATATTTATCTATAAATCGGCGAACGGATTGTCCAAAAAACCATATTAAAGTTGCAACTAAAAAGAAACGTGCCCCTCGTCCAATCAGAGAAGCTAAAATAAATTTTAGGAAAGAGATCTCAAAAACCCCTGCAGTAATGGTAAAGACTTTGTAAGGAACAGGAGTAAATGCCGCTGTAAATATGGCCCAAAAACCCCATTCTCTATACACCTGCCCTACAGAATGGAAGAGCTGTTCACTAAAAATATGCTGGAAGAAAAAGGAGGAAATGTGGTGCCATACAGTGGCACCTACCCAATAAGCAACGACTCCTCCAATAACGGAAGCAACCGTTGTCATAAGAGCATAGAACCACGATTTTTGACGGTGTTCCAAACAAAGGGCAATTAAAAAGAAGTCAGGAGCAATTGGAAAGAACAAAGACTCGATGAAGCTTAAGAAAAATAGAGCGGCAGTAGCATGTCGGCAATGTGCAAAGGAAAGCACCCAATCATAGAGGCGACGATGTAAGTGCCACCACGGCAACACTCCGGCTTGCATCATTTTTTTTCATTCCCCAGAAGTCATCAAGACTAATAATGGACCGTAATGGACGAAGCTGTTTCGTCCATTATGGTCCACTACCGTCCACGTCCATTACGGTCCATTATTAGTTTTAATTTTGTTATCGCGAAGTCTTTATGAATCCATAGCGGTGATAGTCGGCACTCAGGCTCACTTCGCGCATGTAATGCAACAACTCCACTCTGCCATTGGCAAGTTGCGGAGCAATTATAACATTAACTCCAGAATTTGCCAACGCTATTTGAAGATCCTTGGGTGGCACAGAAAGAAAACGTATTCTAGGAAATTTTGTCTTATTCAAATTCAACCGTTCAAGAAACCTTTTTTCTGTCTCTTTTACAATTTTTATTCCTGGACATTGGGATAACCAATCCGCTGTGGATAACTCTGACATTACATGCATTCTCTCACCACTTATTTCCAATGAAGCTCCACAAATAAGTGTACAAGCAATCGCCCGCAAAACATCTAGCATGTCGTCGTCAGGAAGCACTCTCAAAACATTGCTATAATGTGGTTTATACATAAAAATATTATCTTGCCCACGCACATGGCTATTGTCATGAGTCTGCTTAAAATGATGGTTCCACTCAAATAAATAACTTTGCACACTAGCAATCCAAAGCGTCTTCTGTTTTTCCTCTAATAATGATCCCACCTGTTGCACTATTGCAGGTATTTCCAAAACAATCGGAACATGCGGTATTGTGAGCTGTCTGGGTCGCATCAATTGAAGTATATAATTAGGTCCTCCTGCTTTAGCTCCTGGCCCAAAACCACTCTCTTTACAACCCCCAAAGGGCTGTCTCTGCACAATTGCACCTGTCATCCCGCGGTTGATGTAACAGTTGCCTGCTTCAACTGTATCGATCCAAAGCTTATGCTCACGCTCGTCTAGCGAGTGCAAACCCGCTGTCAACCCATAAGGGGTTCCATTTGCAATTGTTATGGCTTCCTCAACATTCTCAGCTCGCATTACACCCAAAACAGGACCAAATAATTCATTTAGATAGGTAAAGCTCTGCCGTGTCACCCCTAATTTGATCCCAGGACTCCACAGATTAGAATTGTTAGGATCTTGCTTTGGCTCTAAAAGCCACTCCTCCCCCGGCTCAAGATGGGTTAATCCTTTAAGCAGGGTTGCGTTTGGTGCATGGATCAATGGATTAACACGCGTTGACATATCCCATTGCGATCCGACTTTCCAGCTTGCAGCAGCATCCAGCAATTGCTTCCGAAATTGTGGATCGTCATAAACCTCAGCCTCGCAGATGACTAAACTGCAAGCACTACACTTTTGTCCGGCATGTCCAAAGGCAGATTGAACCAAATCTTTCACAGCAAGATCTCGATCAGCAAGTCTGGTGATAATCATCGCATTTTTGCCACCTGTCTCTGCAAACAAGGGCAATCCAGGTCGCATTTTTAAGAACATCTTAGCTGTTGCTGTCGCTCCAGTAAGCACCACTCCATTGATCCTCTCATCCTTGACGAGATAGCTACCTGAAGGTTCATCTTCACATGTGATGAATTGAAGAACTTTTGATGGAACCCCTGCTTCCCAAAATAGTTTGACCAATGTCCATCCCACTAAAACAGCCTCTGGAGCCGGTTTAAATATGACACAATTCCCAGAAATAAGTGCCGCCAAAATTCCACCTGCCGGAATAGAACATGGAAAGTTCCACGGGGGTGCCACAAGAACGGTTCCCAATGGACTCCAACGAATATCCTGCAAAAGGGGTAGCATCTCGTCAGCATTTCGTCGATAGTATTCTGCAAAATCAATCGCTTCAGATACTTCAACATCAGCTTCATGTATTGTTTTTCCAGTATCTGCTACCATTGCCCCTATAAGATCCCCACGGTACTCGCGGATCACTTGAGCTATATCAGCCAACAACTTTGAACGCTTGGCCAGAGGTGTTTGAGCCCAATCCTCCTCAGCTTCTTTTGCGACATCAAGAGCCTGATCTATCTGAGCTTGTGAGGCTAACGAGTACTGATATAATGCCTCTCCTGGATTCGAAGGGTCTTCTCCATTTGCAAGGTTGGGAGATACAACTCGCTCCTCCCCTATCGTCAATGGGATGCAATCAAATTTACGATTTCCCCACGATTGAATGATACTTTCAGCCCACTGCCTATTTTGAGCGAGCGACCAGTCTGTGTCAGGTTCGTTCTCGAAAGACCCCTCCGGCGATGGCTTCTCAGGCTTAAAATTCCTGTTTTGGTTTCTGCGTGGAACACTTTGTATCTTGTCGATATTGAGAAGAGCATGTTGGAATTTTTCCTGTTGCTGCTGCCATTCTCTGGAATCAGGTGTCAGCTTAAACAAATAGCGCAAAAAGTTCTCCGGAGCCGTATTTTCGTCCAAGCGTCTGATAAGATATCCCATTGCATTTTGAAATTCCTCTTCCGATGCCGTTGGACAATACAGCAACATCGACCCTGATAGCTTCTGAACAACACGGCGAATATGATCTGCCATCCCTTCGAGCATTTCGAAGCTCAATTCGTTTTCGATATTGTTTTGAGAACGAATGAGAAGTGCATATGCAATGTCAAAAAGATTATGACTTGCAATTGCTAAATGTGCCGCAGCGATGCGCTGAGGCTGAGAGCCAAAATTCACCATGCGCAAAAAATTGGCATCGGTTTCTAATTTTGTCAGATAAGGCGCTTGCGGCCATCCCTTTAAAGAGGCTTCTACAAGTTCCATCGCGAGGTTTGCCCCTTTTACAAGGCGAATTTTTATGGGTGCCCCTCCTCTATTGAGACGCATTTGGGCCCATTCTGTGAGCTCTTGTTGAACAGAAAATGACTCTGGAATATAGGCTTGCAAGACAATGCCTGCAGAATAATTTAGAAATTCTGGATCTTCAAGTGCATGTACAAATGCCTGCACAGTTAGGTGTAGATCGCGGTACTCTTCCATATCCAAATAGACAAATTTAGCAACAGAAGTGCCATCAGGTCTGATATATTGATTTTGCTGAGCAACTCGATATAGTGTTTGCAAACGCTCTACAATGATGTGAAGAGTATTATCCCATCCCAAGAGGTCAATTTGGCTACATATGGTAGAAATCTTTATCGAAACACAATCAATGTAAGGATTCTTTAAATCTTCTAGATATCTGTGTAAACGATCTCTTGCTTCATTTTCTCCAAGAATAGCCTCTCCAAGATGGTTCAAATTAGTTCTGACCCCTTCGTTACGCCTCGTGATTATATGAGTGATCAGTTGTGATTGAGTATCGGGAATGATGACTCGAGAAGCCTCTTGTCGCAGCATTCTTTTTGTGAGAGGAATCAAAATTTGGGGAAATAAGCGACCTAATTTTTTAAAGAACCATAATTGCAACTTCTTCTTCGTGGAGAGGAAATGGGGAATGCCATACTTATGTAAAAGGTAGAGAATTTGATCGGCAGCCCGTTTAGGATCGCGGCTTCGGAAACATTGGTCTGTGAGATCCGTTGTAAAGGCTCTTCCCGAGGGATCTTCCATCATTCGCGATAGTTCTGCAAAGATAGCTTTTTCAGCACGAGTTTCTGTCGCAATCGATTCTTGTAGTAATAGTGATGCTAATTGGATGGAGTTCTTGCTGAGGTCTTCTTGAGAAAATGTGATGTTTTTTGCTTGTGTGAGTAAGTCTTGAGCCTTTCGAAAAGTTTGGGAGTTTGTCATAGTTTATAGCTTTTATTTGGTTGTTTCTCTACTCAAGATTAAGCAGAAACGGCAAAAAAAGCCATTTTAAATTTGATCCGATTTGTGTATAGTTCAAACTTCAAATGTGAAGGAAAGGAAGTTGTGGATGGAAATTTTCACGAGAATTTCAATATTTATATTTGTTACTTTTATCTATTCCTACACATTTACATTTGATATCTACAGATTTCTAGACAAATTAAAGCTAAACAATGAAAAGAAAAACAAAAAGGCTCTCCAATGGTTAATATTCTCCGTTCTTCTAGGCTTAACACTCTATGTTTATGTAGCACTCTTGTTGTTTTTTCAATAAGTACAATACCACAACTGCACGCATTTCCATCGCACGAAATGGCTGTTGGGGCTAATGATATCGCATTTGGTTTCAGAATCGAAAAACTTATTGAGAAGATTAATAAGTTCAAGGATAAAGAGGACTCAAAGAAACTTCTCGATACCATGATTGAGCTCAAGATTGAAATCGAAGGGTATACTGGACAAGCAATTAATATAGATGCTCAACTTGATCAAATAGAAAAAGACATTAAGAAAGAAGGTGGAAAGTTAAAAAAAGATGAATTCAAAAAGATTAGAAAAATCATTAAAGATAAGGAAAAACGGAGCAATCATCAAGCTCTCTATATGGCAGAGTGTATAGTTAATGGAATTAAGTATGATGCAGAAATTGAGACCTTAAATTTCATTGCAAAACATAGCAAAGACAAGAAAGAGGATAGTGCCGCTGAACTGCCTATCCGCGTTACAATCGGTGTTACATTGGCATTATGCGGTCTATTCCTTATGTTTGTTCCTCTCCCACTATGCCAAGCTTATGGGCCAAATATAATGCGCGCTGGAGTTGCTTTAGCAGTCGAGGGCACCCTTAATAGAGTTGAACAAAATCAAGAAAAGAAAAAATGACCCAAATGCTATCTTAAACGGTCCCATACGCATCACCTATACATTTGGCTAGCATTCTTTAGGTGATGCGTACATCCTAACAAGGATCTGTCAATGCTGATAATCAGGTAAAAAGGGGATCTGGACTGGCCTTAATTGAGCCTGCACTTGATCCGAAGAAAGAGCATACCCCCCTCCTGAGATCAGGTCTACACCAGTGCCTCCGGCCGTCATAACAGCTCCTATCGCAGCTCCAGCACCACTACAAAACAAAAGAATAGGTGCAGCATAGCCGCCGGCTCCTCCAGCAATGACACATATTACTGCACCTACGCCAAGACCAAACACAGTGCCTCCACCCAAATAACCCAGATTCCCAATAAGCCCTCCATCGGCTTTAGGTTTTAAAAGATAATGCTCTGGTTGATATCCCTCTTTGGCAAGTGTAATGTAATGCTGATGCTTCCGAGTTAATGACACGATCTGTGGAGTCTCGCCACAATACTGTTCATCGACAATAATTGTCGCGCCTGACGGTACAGAATTAATGACAACATTTTCACGTGTTCCCCGGCTGACAGTACAACAACTGGACAATATTAAACAAAAAGGAAGAAGGCTAAATGCAATACGAAACTTAAATAGAGATAATTTGAACGATATCATAAATCCTCGTTTTAAAAATATTATACATTGGACGTCTAATATTCTAATCGATAGAAATCAATATGTGCAATTATTGAAATAATGAATTGCCATAAAAAAACTAACGATTATAATAAAGAAGAGAAAAATGAAACATGTTGACATAAGGTTGTAGAATGGTTTCTGTCCCACTCTCAGAACAACTGAGACCAAAAAGCCTCGAAGAGATTGTTGGACAAGACCATATCGTTGGGAAAAATGGATTCATCACCAGCATCATAAAAAAAGGAAGACCATTATCCATTATCCTCTGGGGACCTCCTGGAAGTGGTAAAACTTCAATTGCTCGCTTATATGCAAAAGCGTTTTCACTCCGATTTGAAACAATGAGTGCAGTCTTCAGCGGTGTAGCAGACCTAAAAAAACTCTTAAAAGATACTGACGATACCCCTCTACTAAACCAAACCATACTGCTTTTTGTTGATGAAATTCACCGGTTTAATAAAGCACAACAAGATGCCTTCCTGCCTTATCTAGAAAATGGAAAACTTATCCTCGTGGGAGCTACAGTTGAGAATCCCTCTTTCTATCTCAATAATGCTCTCTTATCAAGAATGCGCGTTTTAAAATTGAATGCCCTGACAAATGAAAATCTGGAACAGCTTCTAACCCGTTATGAGACCCTTAAGGGCAATTTAAACATTGATGAAGAAGCGCGGCAGTATTTGATCCATTTGTCTCAAGGCGATGGACGTTATATCTACAACCTGATTGAGAATATTCAAGGAATTCAACGATCAACTCCTTACACAGTGAAGGAATTAGAAAACCTGTTCCAAAAAAAATCCCCTCTCTTTGACAAAAGTAATGAACAACATTATAACCTAATATCCGCTTTGCACAAAGCAGTAAGAGGATCGGATCCCAATGCAAGCCTCTACTGGTTTGCACGAATCTTAAATGGGGGTGAGGAACCTCTTTTTATAGCACGAAGATTAATTAGAATGGCTTCAGAAGATATTGGTTTGGCAGACCCACAGGCATTACCTTTGGCAATTGCTGCAAGGGACGCTTATGAGATGCTGGGATCACCAGAAGGGGAACTTGCTTTAGCAGAAGTTGTGGTTTATTTAGCATTAGCCCCGAAAAGCAATGCGATCTATACAGCGTATAAAAAAGCAGTTGACATGGCATCAGAAACGGGACATTTAGATCCTCCATATATCATTTTGAATGCCCCCACTCGATTGATGAGAAATATGGGATATGGGAAGGGTTATATTTATGACCACGACACTCCTGAAGCGTTTTCAGGGCAAAATTATTTTCCTGATGGAATGGAAAGACAAGAGTTCTACACTCCTGTTGAAAGGGGTTTTGAACGAGAAATGAGCAAAAGGATCAAATACTTTAATTCCTTACGAGAAAAAAAAGATAACCTTAAATATTGAGATGAAGTGATGAGCATTAGAAATTATAGATCTAATAGTATTTTGTTAATATGGTTCGTTCTTTTCCTATGCCCTTTTTCTGGATGGACTCAAGAGTCTGTAAGAGAGGAGCTGCAACCACTCGTTGAAGAGATTCAAAATATCCTCCAACAAAACGAAAACAGTGCATCCTCAGACCACGCTGTATCTCCAGCCATCATTTGTATTGGAGGATGCCCAGGAGTGGGTAAAAGCACAATTGCTAAATTACTGCAAAAACAATTAACCGATCACAACATTGTCTCGATTATCGTTAGTCTAGATCATTATGGCTTGAGTCAAAAAGAGAGAAAGCAATTCACTAGTGAATTGGATCCAAGACGAATCCAATGGAACAAACTTCATAATAATCTCTCGAGTATTCAAAAGGGAGAAACATCGATCACCAAGCCAACCATTGACCAAATTACCAAAGAGATGGGAGAAGAAACTTTTGATCTGACACATGTTGATTGTATTTTATTTGAGGGTTGTTATGCCCTTGGGGACTTTTTTCCGATGGATTTTTTGCAATATGCTGACGTAGCGATATACCTTGAGACCTCGTTGGAGAATATTTATGACTGGAAATGGCAGCGAGAATTAAAAAAGCCTGTTCCGCGTACTTCGCAAGCATTTTTCAAGCACATGATGGCGATTTTGGAAGACTTTGCATTTCACGTTTATCCCACAAGAAAGAATGCGGATTACATTGTTGTGATTGACTTCTTTCATCACTACGCGGTGACCAGAAATGAAAAGGTGAAGACCAATCCGACGCCAGATTTCAACCCGCTGCGAATAGAAACTCTTGCGTATTAGCAATCTAATGGTGTGGACCTAAAGAGTCGCCCTTACAGGGCTCATGATTATGTGTGGACTATTCCCAGGCCTTGGATCGCCCTTTCAGGGCTTCCTCAGCCTGGGCTAGATAGAAGCGCATCTTCGCTCACAATTGCCTCTCTTAGAAACCTTTCAGGAAGTTGTTTAGTTTTGGATAAGACCCTGCTTTAGCTAAACATTCACTTTTTAAACCAGATTCAATAATTGAACCTCCCTCCATCAAAAATAAATGAGCATCCAATTGTTCTAATAAATTGGTATCATGCGTCGTTAAAAGGACAATCCTATTTTCTGCAGCAAGCTCTGTGATGTACTTGGCAACTTGGCCTGTCAGTCGAGGATCTAATGCAGAGGTGGGTTCATCCAAACAAATGATCTTTGGATCTACAGCCAACGTCCTGGCTATAGCTAAACGCTGCTTTTGCCCCCCTGACAAATTACAAACCATAGATTTGGCGTTATCCTGAAGTTCGTAACGCTTCAAAAGTCTGTTTGCAATACCTGCTGCTTCTTCCTTCTCCATTCCCTTGCAATGAGTCAGCGTGAGGATAATATTGTCCTCGGCGCTTAAATGCTCAAATAAATTAAAATGCTGAAAAACCATCCCTACTGTATGCGTGTGATTCACATGCGTTAACTTCAGTTCAATACCATCAAGATCAAAAGATCCACAGTCATACTCTTCAAGATTATTAAGAACGCGCAGCAATGTTGATTTTCCAACACCCGATCCTCCTAAGAATATTGCAATTTTTCCATGATCGATCTCAAAATCCAGATCTTTCAAAATGGGTTTGCTTTTGATGGTTTTACACAACTGACTGACTTTAAGCATATGCTTTCATCCTCATTTCATATTTTTTTATGCAAAAGGCAAGCGTTGCTGTAAGAACCAAGTAAATAATCGATACCGCAAGCAGTATTGAGAAGGCATCATAGGTTCTGCTTCTAATGATAGAAGCCTCTTTAGACAGTTCCATCACGCCAATAATTGAAGCTAAACTGGAATCTTTAACTAGAGTTATCAATTCATTTCCTAGTGCTGGCAATGCCGCTCGCACTGCCTGCGGAAAGACGATATATCGCAGCGTTTTAATTCGCGTAAAACCAAGTGTGTGAGCTGCCTCTATTTGCCCTTTAGATACTGCGTTGATCCCTGTTCGAATAATTTGGCTAATATAAGCACAACTATTCAATCCGATTGCTATACTAGCTGCCCAAAAGGGGGCTACAGATAGCCCAAATTGTGGCAACACATAGTAAACAAATAGAATTTGTACCAGCATAGGGGTTCCACGAAATAGTGTGACGTATGTTCCAATGGCAAACGTCACCAAACGACTGCTCGAAGTTTCTGCCAAGCCAAAAATCGATCCAAGAGTAAGTCCAATAAAAGCCGCTACAAATGCAATTTGAAGGCTAACTCCTGTTCCATACATAAGGCTAGGCAGTGAGTCCCAAATGAGTGTGAAATCGATCATTGTAACTTCCATTTAGTTTTTAATTTATCCAATGTGCCATCTTTTTCCATGGCGTCCAAGGTTGCCTGAACACTTACCAACATCTCAGGTTTATTTTTGGGAACAACTAAAGCACAGGTCTCCCCAGTTCCAGCGATGACTGTCGTATGATACCCAGAAGAATCTTGCATCTCAAAAAAGGCGCTTACAGTGCTCTTTGCAGTCACAAAGGCATCCGCACGTCCACTTTTAATCGCCATAAATCCATCCGATTGCGTCGAAAGTCGTATGAGATTGACTCCTTTTTTAGACGACATAAAAAGGTCTGCTGTAAACCCTTCGATGACGACAACTGTTTTATCCTTGAGGTCTTCTATGTCCAAATTTTTCTCAGAAGTTGTAAAAATGACTAATGGCTCTTCAGAAAGATACGGTTTTGTAAATGATACACGTTTGGCTCGCTCTGCAGTGTAACTCATTCCGGCTGCAACAAAGTCGACGTTGCCCAAGACCAAATCTGGAATAAGTGCATCGAAAGGCATATCTTTGAACTGGATCGCCTTGCCAAGTCTCTGGGCGACCTCATTTGCAATATCGATATCAAAGCCGACAATGGCTTTATTCTCGATGAATGTGAATGGGGGATATTCGGCATTAGTCCCAACGACTATTTTTGCATCAACTGTTGTTGTGGCTGAAGCCTGAAAACAATAAATACTTAAACATGAAATTAGTGTTAAAATATTTTTATACATTTTAGTTATCCTTTATTTTTAAAATGAAATTTTTCGCAAATTTTACTAAATGTCTTCCGGATTGTTTTGATTGATTTAGGGGTGACAAAAACGACATTTTCACCAGCTAAACATCCCAAAACTTCTAAATCGGTATGTTGATCAACGCAATCTCCTACGAAATCAGCCAAACCGGGATGCGTTTTTATGACGATCATCGATTCATTGTGCACGATATCTACAAGGGCCAATCTCAAAATTTCAGCTGAGACGTCCACATTTGCGATCTCATACGTCAGCACGCCATTGATCATTTTTTTTACGACCCCGAGTTTTCGCAGATCTCGAGAAACGACGGCTTGATTCGTCTCAATCTTATAATGCTCTGCAAGGAGCTCAACGAGATGCTTTTGATCTGAGATCGCTGTCTTTGAGACAAGTTCTTGGATAGCTTTTTGTCTGTCTTCTGCTGACTGTTTGTTTGACATGGTGATCTCCTATGTGTATATTTATTCATTATATTCTGAATAATAATTCATTTCAGAATAAAAGTCAACATCTAAAATAAAACACTGGATTTTTAAAAAAGTATGCACAAAAATTTGCACAAAAATTAGACTGTATCAAATTTTAAATGTCAGTTATAATGCTCTGAAAATGTACCTAAATATGGTTGCGCTTTAAATCTGTTTTAGGTACAATAAAGTTAAGGAGTCGGAATGTGAGCAAAGAATTTATCATTTACCAGGGAATAGAATACACGATTGAGTGGTATTATAATGATCGGGGAAAAAGTCAGGCTAAAACTTATTTTGATGATTTAGATCGCGAAGGAAAGCTTGAAGCCCTTAAACTATTTAAGACAATGGCAAGAATAGGAAAAATTCTAAATATTACCAAATTTAGACACGAGGGTGACGGGATTTATGCTTTCAAGCCTAAACCTGATCGATTTCTTTGTTTTTTCTATTCAGACAAGAAAATTATAATAACCAATGCTTTTGTTAAAAAAGAGGATAAACTGATACCTACTGAGAAGAAAAAAGCGCTAGCTTATCAGAAGGATTATAAAGCCAGAGTGGAGGAGGGAGTATATTATGGATAAAGAGAAAAAAAGTTCTACCTCTACATATGAGAGGCTTATAAATGAAGATCCGGAATTTGAGAAGGATTTAGAAAAGCAATATAAGGATTTCATTCTTTCTGAACTGCTGCTGGCAGTCATGGAAGAGGACCACATCTCAATTAGAAAATTAGCAAAAGAAGCGGGTGTGTCTCCTTCACTCATTCAAGACTTACGTACTGGGAAAAAGGACAATCTCACATTGAGATCTTTCTCAAATATTGTCGAAGCCCTGGGTTATGACATCATTCTTAAAAGAAGACGAAGAAGATCTCCCCCGACAGCCAAACTCAAAATGAGTCATAGGAAGCGTACGATTCCCAAACTACAACCTGTTTAGTAGGGTTATACCGCCATCATTTTAACGCTTGAATAGTTAAGAAGTTAAATGTAACATAATGCTATCAGGTATATTTATCTGTGGATTAACTTAAAAAATAAGGGTGAAAACATGAAAATGCTACTTAGTTTCTTAGGAGCCTCTTTAATGGCAGTAAGCCTTCTTTCTGCTGCACCAGAAATGAAAAATTGCCATTGCGATAACTGCAAATGTACTCTAGAAAAGCATTGTGGATGCTATTCTAAATCAGGATGCAAATGCACCAATGGTCAATGCGGAAAAACCTCGCAGCCTAGCGAAAATTCTCGCACAGAAACAACGTACGGCTGCAAGAATTGCAAATAAGACAACCTGGAATTCAAAAGAATCAACCCTCATAACGGGCGGTGCTCCGCACTGCCCTTTATTATTCATGCGGCATATATTCTTCAATAACAGGGAAATCGTTCAAATCTTTTGAAATTGCACTCTTCAAAAATGCCTTCACCCACCAAAAAACGTCGAATTGCTGCACGCGGCGCCTCATTTTTCTCATGCGCTTCTTCCGATCTAACAATGGAAAGGTAAGAGCGATGTAAATTGTTTCAGCCACTCCTTCAATATCGTAAGGATTGATTAGCAATGCCTCATGTTGCAGCTGTGTAGCCGCACCAGCAAATTCACTTAGGACGAGAACTCCATCCTCATTGACATTGGATGCGACATATTCCTTTGCGACAAGATTCATTCCGTCCTTTATTGGGGTGATCAATGCAACCTCTGAAAAACGATAATAGGCAAGCAGTTCCTCCCGACTAATTGAATGATAAAGATATTGAATGGGAACCCATCCCACCTTCCCAAATTGACTATTTATTTCACCCACTAGCCTATCGATTTCCTGTTTTAAATTTTGATACTTGGGAATCTCAACTCGACTGGGAATGACAACCTGGAAGAACGTCACCTTCTCAAGTAGTTCAGAATGCTTCGACAACAAGTGACGAATGGCTTCAAGCCGGTAAGGAATCCCTTTAGATATATCCAATCTATCGCAAGAAAATACAATTCTTTGCCCTTTCAGATGCTCATGTATAGATCCCACTTGTGTTGACACTTCGTTGCTGGCAGCCCGTTTTGAAAACTCTTGGAAGTCAATACTGATCGGAAATGCCCCTATGCGTACTTCTCGCGTTGCAGTCTGACATATATAGACGTGACTTTTATTGAATAGATTGACATCAGGAAGAAGCTTTTTGACGCATTGTATAAAGTTGCGCTGATCACGTAACGTTTGAAAACCAATCAGATCATATTCTAGTAAGGCCCGCAATACCTGAAAACGCCAAGGCAGCTTCAAAAAGATATCTAATGGAGGAAAGGGTATATGCAAAAAAAAGCCTATTTTTTCATTTCCAATTCTCTCACGCAAATATTGTCCTACAAGCATTAAATGGTAATCATGAACCCAAACAAAATCTCCCTTTTTTGAATGCTGTTCTATTCTCTCCGCAAATTTGCGATTCACTTCTTGAACAGCATACCAATATACTGGAACAAAATGACATTCCGATTGGAGATCGTGAAATAGAGGCCATATAATCTCGTTTGCAAACCCACTGTAATAAAGTTTTTCCTCCTCTTCACTTAGGAACACCGGATTGAGCGAAAAACCTGTCTGTTTGCCTTGTTCTGAAAGCATTTCCTGTACTTTGTCATACTCATTCTCTTCTATTGGACCCGGCCATCCAATCCATACTCCTCCCCGGTTTTTTAAAACGGGAGCAAGAGCTGTCACCAACCCTCCAGAACCAGTTGTCATGGTCAAACAGCCATTTTTTTTGGTGGTCACCACTGGCAATCGATTGGAGACAATGACCAGACGACCACTATGATCCGCCGTTATGTTTTCACCCACAGGCTTTTCTCCATCGATCCAAAAACATTAATAATTCTTTAGGTGGCACCAGATGAAGGTCCGCTGCAGTAGGGCGAAACTCCTCTCTTATAAGCACTTTTAAACCCCTTTTTCCAAGTGCTATAAAGGCCTCTTCATCAGTGATATCATCTCCTAAATATGCAGCAGCAGCGTCTTGCGAAACTTCACTCAGTAGTTCTCGAACGACATTTCCCTTATTTCGCTCCTTAGATCTCAACTCAATTCCCCCATCAAAATAATGGATTTCACAATTGGTGTTCCCACATATTTTCTTCCATTCTTTTTCAATTGCTTTTGCTATTGGAATCCTTTCTTTTTCCATTTCTCTCCAATGAAAAGCAACAGAATAAGGCTTGATTTCACACGAATTCCGATCTCCATATTCAAGACAACGCTGTATTCCCTTCTGCAAAGCCTCTGCAAAGTCTTTATTCAACGGAAAGTTTTTTCTCTCACCGTTGTTTAGCTTCCTTTCAAAACCGTGCGACCCCCAAAGCTCTAGATTTGGGACATAAATGAATTTTTCAAGGTCGACTAAACTTCTTCCACTCACAATGACAACGCGTGCCATCCCTGCACTTGTCAAGCTAACCAATCGCTCAGTAATGCCCTCGTATGGAACTGCCGCCATCCGATCTTTAACAAACGGAGCTAAAGTGCCGTCGTAATCCAGCATCAACAAGGATCCACCCCTAACCTTCTCGAAAAACCTCTCAAGGTTACACTTCTCATTGAGGATTCTCATGTTAGCCCTATTTTGTGAATTTCAATCCTCCTATTCGTGGGCTTTATCAAAGAAATAATCAGCGATAAGTAATCCCTCAAATGCCTTGTCGTTAAAAAATTATCGTGGACAAATCGTCGACCATTTTCTCCCATCTCCTTCATGACATGAGGGGTCTGCAAAAGAAATCGAATCCGCTCCGCAGCCCCTTCAGGTGTATTCACAACAAACCCCGTATGATGATTGATCACTTGAAGTCGAATTCCCCCACAATTGCCTCCAATAACACACTTGCCCTTCCACAATGCTTCAGTTACCGTCAATCCAAACCCTTCCTTCAATGATTTTTGCAAAACAATGTCCGCAGCACGCTGTAGGGCATTAATAGTCCGGTGAGAATCTGATGGAAGAAAAAGAACATGGATATCAGGATCATTTTCTGCTAATGCCTTGACTGCACTTAACACTTTTTCACCTTCCGGATCATCTGGCGCACCACCCCCTGCTAACACCAACTGAATCCCATGCTTGAACTTCTTCGCTAAACTGTAAGCCTCAATGACTCCCAAGGGATCTTTAAAGCTGTCAAATCGTGATACCTGAAGAATGACAGGTCTATTAGGATCAATGTTAAATCGAGAATATACTCCCTGAACTTGTTCTGGAGTCAATTCAATATTTTTTTCCGATAAAGGATCAATGCTAGGAGGTATTAGATAAATGGGATGCGGCATTGGCTGAACAAAGTCAACCAGGGAGAAAATACTTGCGTCGTATTGCCTAATATAATTGCGTAGGTACTTCCATGTTGCTCGATTGGGATCTGACGCATCGATGTGGCACCTCCACACCCATTTATTTTTTCTGTTGGGAAAGGAACTAATTAAAGCAGCTGGCTGGGGATCATGAACAAAGACGACATCTGCATTTTCAATAACAGCTCTGAATTGATCTGCATTACTGCGATTAGTATCTTCATACACTTTCAAATGATGGGGATTCAGTATCGTACTTTTATAACCTTGAATAGCATTATGAAATTGTTTTGTGCATTCGAAAAACTCGGGCGATCCCTCTATCACCTCCCAGCTTGTTTCAATACCTAAAGATGTAGTCAATTGAACCATTGTACTTAAAATTTCTGCAACTCCTCCACCAACTTTTGTCGAATTAATGTGAACGATTTTAATCCCCTTCAACACCCTAGCAAGCTGTGATAACTCATAGATAATATCTTCCCCAACTACAGCTTTATAAAGCTCAAGTAAATTAGCCATTTTTACCTTAACCCTTAAAAAATTTATTTATCACTTGTATTAACTCCTCTTTCACTTGAGGAAGAGTAAGAAAGTAAGGGTCAATGGATTGTATCTCCTCAACAAGTGGATCGTACTTAGCTCCAAATTGCTTTAGCCAAACAGAAAAGTCATCCACCCTCTCCGGAGTACGAGCTCGTGCATCGATAAAATGATAATAAATGCTACCCGGAGCAAGCTTTGGAACTACTTGTAACAATGCATCAGGATTCCCAATTGTAAGAGTGCTTTCAAAAACAATAATTGTTGAAGAAACGAAGTGAAAGCGATCTTCCTTTTTTGTCCAAAGCATTATTTGATAATCATCGAGCCTTCTTTCTACCGCCTCAACAAGCTCTTGCCTCAATAATTCTAAACTATCAAACTCAGTAGGATCTATAATGCTCAATCGCTCACCTAAAACATGATCATGCAACTGCTCATGAACCCATCTCGCAAAATCATTATGATGCTGCGTATGCACAATCTGATGTGTCATCCGCGCACCCCAAAAATGAAAATAAATACACCCTTCGTCAATGAGCACAAGCTTGTCTCGAAGCTCCAGTAAAGAGCTTGCCCGCTCACCAGTTGCCGTCGCAGCTAAGGCGCAGTTTTTAACATAAAAACTCTGCTCAGAATTAGACATATTAATTGTCACCCTCTAATACGCATTATTAATATATCTATTTATTTAACAACAGGTAATTAATCCGCAGGAAACAAAAGAGACTTAATACGGGGCAGATTATTGGGGTCTGGCATGCGATTATTGGGGTCTGCCTCATGTTAAGTCTCTTGCGAGACTAGCAACTTAACTGAGAAGTGACCAGAGATCGCATAATACCGTTTGTTCGTCCCTTATGCTCCTACATCCCTTGTCCCTTCTTTAAATCAATGCGTTTCCTCCTTGATATTCATGGCAAATTTTGATAAAATAGACTTCTCAAAAGGAAACACATTTTGTCACGAAATACCAAAAGAACGCCTCGCAATTACGATGGACCAGAAGTGACCACACATCGGCTAACGGAATTGCTCCCCAATGTGTTGTCAGCTCTTGCTGAAGTATATAACGATCGTCCAGATCTAATTTTAGCTGCTTGGCCAGAAATTATTGGTTCCAAACTATCTACGATGACACAAGCGGTTTCTTTTTCAGATCATGTGCTGACTGTAAAAGTGAAAAATTCAACGTTATATAGCTTACTAAATCAACACGACAAATTAAAAATATTGAGAAATTTACAACAAAAATTTCCGAAAGCTAATATTCGAAACATCATGTTTCGCATAGGCTAACCCCTAAGGATTATTCGAATGAGGAACAATGCTATGGACACAGAAGCGTCCCCAGAATCTAAAGTAGAACCCAAAGCCTACGATGCCAGTTCCATCACTGTTCTAGAAGGCCTGCAAGCAGTGCGAGAGCGTCCTGGGATGTATATCGGCGACACCGGAACCAGCGGCTTACATCAACTAGTTTATGAAGCTGTCGACAATTGCATAGACGAAGCAATGGCAGGCTTCTGCACAGCTATCTACGTGACATTACATAAAGACAACTCTATCTCCATCGAAGACAATGGACGGGGCATCCCCATCCAACGACATGAAAAAGAATCAGCCAAACAAGGTCGTGAAGTCTCTGCCCTCGAAGTTGTTATGACCATTCTTCACGCAGGTGGCAAATTTGACAAAAACACTTACAAAGTCTCTGGAGGGCTTCATGGAGTGGGTATTTCCTGCGTATGCGCTCTTTCCAAGAAACTGATTGTTCAGGTCTATAAAGAGGGAAAGACTTATGAAATGCAGTTCGCTCAAGGCAAGGTCTTCAGCCCTCTTTCAACCGAAGGCGCCACCACAAAACGGGGAACAAAAATCACCTTCACCGCCGATGACGAAATCATGGAAGTCACCGAATTTGAATATGATGTCCTCGCAAAACGGCTACGAGAGCTCGCTTTCCTGAATAAAGGGATCAACATCTACTTCTCCGATGAACGCAATGAAGATAAAGATGATGTCAACTTCTGCTACAGCGGCGGATTAGTCTCCTTTGTGTCCTACCTAAATGAAAATAAAGAAACACTGTTCCCCGAACCGTTTGGTTTTAAAGGAGTCCGCCAAGGAGATGATGGCCCCATCGAAGTAGAAGTCGCGCTACAATGGAACGACGCCTATTCTGAAACGATTTATTCTTATGTTAACAATATTTCCACACGCCAGGGCGGCACACACCTCACAGGCTTTTCCACTGCACTTACACGCGTATTAAACAACTATATCAAAAACAATAATCTCCTGAGAAATGACAAAGTCGCCATTTCAGGAGAAGACCTCCGCGAAGGATTGTCCGCCGTCATTTCAATAAAAGTGCCGAACCCTCAATTTGAAGGGCAAACAAAACAGCGCTTAGGAAACAGCGATGTCGGCTCCGTCGTACAACAAGTGACCGGAGAAGAGCTCACAATCTACTTAAATGAACATCCCGCCATTGCCAAAAGCATTGCTGAAAAAGCCATCTTAGCTGCACAGGCTCGTGAAGCGGCCCGTAAAGCTCGCGAACTGACCCTGCGCAAATCTGCTTTGGATAGCGGACGCCTCCCAGGAAAACTCACAGACTGCCAAGAAAAAAATCCCGCTCTTTGTGAAATCTACATCGTCGAAGGAGACTCTGCTGGTGGATCTGCAAAAGGAGGCCGAGATCGCCGCTTCCAAGCCATTCTCCCCATTCGAGGTAAAATCCTAAACGTTGAAAAAGCGCGACTCGAAAAAGTGCTACAAAATACCGAAGTGGGCACTATGATCTCCGCATTGGGTTGTGGAATAGGTATCGATGGCTTCCGCCTCGAAAAATTGCGCTATCACAAAATTATCATCATGACAGATGCTGACGTCGACGGATCTCACATTCGAACCCTTCTCCTCACGTTCTTCTATCGCCATATGCCTGCACTAATAGAAAACAACTTCATCTATATCGCTCAGCCTCCCCTATATCGAGTCACACGCAAAAAATCGAGTCAATATATCCACTCCGAAAAAGAGATGGATGATTATCTCCTAAAATTGGGGATGAGCGATGTTCATTTAAAACTACCCAACCAACAAGAACCCCTCTCACAACAACAACTGAGCTCCCTAATTAACGTTATCTTGGAATGTGAAGGGCTGGTTTCACGAATTGAACGAAAAGGAATTTCTTTCCGTGAATTTCTATCCGCCAAAAATCCCTCTGGAGAACTCCCGCGCTTTCAAGTTACCCTCACCGATGGCATCCATTTTGCCTATACAACAAACGAACTTGAGATATTAAGACAAAAAGATGAAGAAGCCCAGCGTACCACCCATGCAACTACCCTTGCCTCCATTCCAGAAGCTGAAAAAACTCCCGAAATGTTGATCTTCCATCCCACAAGGCTCCATTTTATGGAACTGTATGAGGAAAAGCATTTGAAAGACCTCATGAACAAGCTAGCAGAGTTCGGCTTAGAATTGAGTCAATACAGTATGTCCAAAGGAACTATCGCTACATTTGTCGAAGATAATGGCTCAGAGCATATTTGCTACACAATGCGCGAACTCATGGACTACATCCGCACAAATGGACGAAAAGGAATTGAAATCCAACGTTATAAAGGGTTGGGTGAGATGAATGCTGACCAGCTCTGCGAAACAACAATGGATCCAGCAAAACGCACCTTGATAAGAGTAACATTGCCCGACGCAGTCGCAGCAGACAGAATGTTTACAATGCTAATGGGAGAAGATGTTCCTCCACGGCGTGCTTTTATTGAACAGCATGCCCTATCTGTAAAAAATCTAGATATTTAAAAGATAAAGATTAGGAATACTTATGTCATACACAGAAAATGAGATCATCCTTCCGCGCAATGTCGAAGATGAAATGAGAGATAGCTACATGCGTTATTCCATGTCTGTCATCATCTCCCGCGCACTACCAGATGCCCGCGATGGCCTAAAACCATCCCAAAGACGCATTCTTTTTGCCATGAAACAGCTAAACCTTAGCCCCACTGGCAAACACCGTAAATGCGCCAAAATCTCCGGCGACACCTCAGGGGACTACCACCCTCATGGTGAACAAGTCATCTATCCGACTCTCGTGCGGATGGCCCAACCTTGGTCAATGCGATATACATTAGTCGATGGTCAGGGAAACTTCGGCTCGGTTGATGGAGATCAGGCAGCTGCAATGCGTTATACAGAGGCTCGCCTGACACATGCCTCCATGCAGCTCATGGATGATCTCGATAAAGATACTGTCGACCACGTTCCAAACTACGATGAAACCAAACAAGAACCCACCGTTTTCCCCGCAAAATTTCCCAATCTCCTTTGCAATGGCTCCTCAGGTATTGCCGTCGGCATGGCTACAAACATTCCACCTCATAACCTCAACGAACTCATAAAAGCCACACTGATGGTTCTCGATCACCCTGCAACCACCATCGATCAAATCATGGAAGTGATGCCAGGGCCCGACTTTGCCACAGGAGGGATCATCTGCGGTTACCGCGGCATCAAAGAGGCATTTAACACAGGAAGAGGCAAACTCTGCCTGCGAGGAGTCATCAGAATAGAAGACTTTGAGGATGGCTCCGAAAGGCAACGCCTCGTTGTCGATGAAATTCCTTACAATGTAAGCAAATCTCGTCTCATAGAAAGAATTGCCGAACTCATCAACGATAAGCAAATCACAGGCATTTCAGATCTGCGCGATGAATCTGACAAAGATGGAATGCGCATCGTCATGGAACTCAAGCGCAATGAGGTCCCTGAAGTCATCATCAATCAACTTTATAAGTTTAGCGATTTGCAAGTCACCTTCGGCTGCAATATGCTTGCCCTTGATAAAGGGATGCCTCGGATCATGAATATCAAGCAATTCATCATTGCTTGGATAGACCATCGCATCGAAGTCATTAGACGAAGAACACGCTTCGAACTAAATAAGGCCGAAGCACGAGCCCATATTTTAGAAGGCTATTTGAAAGCGATCGACCATCTAGACGAGGTCGTCAAGCTCATTCGCAGCAGTAGCAACCGCGATCAAGCCCGCTCCGAGCTCATTCAACACTTCCAGTTCACCGAACGTCAAGCAAATGCCGTCCTAGACCTGCGCTTGTATCAACTTACAGGATTAGAGCACGACAAGATTAATCACGAATATCAAGAGCTGTTAAAGAAAATCGAATACTATAGATCTGTCTTAGCTGATGAAAATCTTGTTCGTGAAATTATTAAAACTGAACTCCTAGATATACAGAAAACCCATAAGTCTGAGCGAAAAACGCAAATTGTCGCCGCAGAAGGCGATATGAATATGGAAGACCTGATCGCCAACGATGAAGTCATCATCACCATTTCAGAAGATGACTACATCAAACGGATGCCTGTAAACACCTTTAAAGAGCAACGTAGGGGCGGACAAGGGATTTCAGGCATGCAGCTAAAACGTGAAGAAGATGCCATGAAAGGGCTCTACGTTGCCTCCATGCATGATTACTTGCTCATCTTTACAAACCTCGGAAGATGCTACTGGCTAAAAGTATGGCAAATCCCTGAAAGCGGTCGAAAATCCAAAGGAAAACCACTCATCAACTTACTCGAAGACCTTCGTCCAGAGGAAAAAATTGCAACGGTTCTCAAAATTTCTACTTTTGAAGACCAGAGCTGCATCCTCATGGCAACGAAAAAAGCCGTCGTCAAAAAGACTGAATTAAGCCAGTTCAGCAACCCGCGCCGTAAAGGGATCTGGGCACTTTCAGTCGATGAAGGCGATGAAGTCGTTGCTGCACGTCTTGTAAAACCAAATCAACAAGTCATGCTCTTTACCTATAAAGGAATGGCCGTTCGCTTTGATGAAAGCAAGGTCAGACCCATGGGACGCATTGCTAGAGGCGTTAAGGGAGCAAAACTGCGCGATGAACAAGATTTCATCGTGGGTTGCGAAGTTGTCAATGGCGATGAATCAGTCCTCATCGTCTGTGAAAATGGTTTTGGAAAACGCTCCCTCGTCGAAGAATTCCGACAAACAAACCGCGGTGGCGTCGGAGTCCGCTCCATCATTACAAGCGAACGCAATGGCAACGTCATTGGCGCCCTTTGTGTCACAGATGAAAATGGAATCGTCATGATTTCAACGTCAGGCCAAACAATCCGCATCAACATGAGCGGTGTACGCGTCATGGGCCGCAGCACTCAGGGAGTTAGATTGGCCAATCTGCAAAAAGAAGACACCCTCGTTGCCATCCAAAAGATTGAACAATCCGCCGATGCAGATGCCGTTCCCATTCCAGAGGAAAATGGAGTAGAGACAGCAGGAGAACAAGTGCCTGAAGAACTGCTAGAAGAGGAAAATGAGATCGCCGAAGAAGGCGAAGAGGACGATGCTGCAGAAGGTGAAGAAGAGGACAACGCCGAAGAAGAGGACAATGAAAAATAACAGCAAAAAGTTTTCTTTTATCACATTCGAAGGGGGCGAGGGAGCAGGCAAAACAACACTCATCCAACAAATTCAGAAGTTCTTGGAAAAGCAAGGAAATGAAGTCGTTTCCACACGCGAACCTGGAGGATCACATCTCGGAGAAACCGTGCGTCAGTGGTTGTTGTTTAAACACACTGATATGCAAATCTCCCCTCGATCCGAGTTAATGTTGTTTCTAGCATCCCGCGCACAACACGTCGAGGAGATCATTAAGCCAGCACTTGCAGCTAATAAAATTGTATTGTGCGATCGCTTTAATGACTCCACGATTGTTTACCAAGGCATTGCAAGAGGACTTGGACTTGACAAAGTGCAAAATTTGTGTGAATTTGCTTGCGATGGAGTCCTTCCAAATTTGACATTTTTTTTGGATGTCGATCCAGTTGAAGGACTTCGACGGTGTCGTGGCGTAGCCAAAGAACACGTGCGTGCAGGAGAACTAGACCGCATTGAAACTGAGAAGTTAGAATTTCATCAAAAAGTACGCGAAGGGATGCAATTGCTTGCCAGAAAGTATCCTGAACGCATTCGCGTGTTAGATGCCAATCAGCCCCAAGAAGCTGTTTTAGAGCAAACCTTAAAGTTCTTAGAGAATTGGGGATAGCAGGTCACATAGATGCTTAGCCTTTTGCAATGACTCTTGCGCGGCGATGCAAGGGGGACAGTTCTGCCTAACGCATCTCTTTAACACAGGCCGGTCTGTGAAAATAAAAGTCTGCTTACGCGGCCTGTGTTAAAGAAATGCGTTATGCGAGAACCGTCCCCTTGCGCGATTTGCATGCGAGAACTGTCCCCCGCGCGCTCTCAGGGCTTTTTGACTAGGCCTGTTCAACAACTTTTTCTATAAATTCCTTGCTGCCGAACACACCAATTTCATTTGATTCTCTAATCACATTAACATCCAATTCAGCGTCTATTGTTTTAGCAGTATACATCGCAAGGGCTTGACGAGCTTCTTTATATGATGTTCCAAATTTTCTTAACACCCGTATCTGCGTAAGCCAGCCAATATTATCAATACCTAGATAGGCGCAGTAACTGCTCCAATAATAGCTTTGGGGTATCGCAACCAGGCGTGCTCGTACTGGATTAAGATGTATGTATCGAACCACTCGCATTAGATACTCATCACTTTCAATTAAGATTGAACGGAATCTATCTTGAAACAAATGCCCCCTTCGACCATGGCGTCGATTAAAAGATTGGGCATATTTTCCGGCAAACGCATGGATGCCGATCGATAATGCAGTAGACGTTGGTTCTAATATTAAATGCACATGATTATTCATGAAACAAAATCCATGTATGATAAATCTGTGTTCTTCAGCGGCTTTTTGCAAATACGAGCAAAAACGTCTACGATCGTCATCATCGATGAAGATCAACTGACCATCGTTACCTCTGAGCATAACATGATGACATGAGTTTAATCGTGTGAATCGTTTTGGTCTTGGCATGCAAAACATGATACAAATTATAGACAATATTTGAAAGAAAAGAAGAAAAGTTTTTCAACATGACAACGCTCCTAGCGCGGGCTTTTCTGCGCGGGGACGGTTCTCGCATGACAGCATAACGTTTAACACAGGCCACTTAAAAAGCCTTTTGCTCGTAACGCTTGGCCTGTGTTAAACGTTAAGCTGTCAGGCAGAACTGTCCCCCGCGCGCTCCTACACTTAGACGATGCAAGGGGGACAGTTCTGCATAACGCCATCTCTTTAACACAGGCCAGTCTATGAAAATAAAAGTCTGCTTATGTGGCCTGTGTTAAAGAGATGACGTTATGCGAGAACCGTCCCCTTGCGCGATTTGCATGCGGGGACGGTTCTCGCATGACGTTAGGCTGTCAGGTAGAATCGTCCCAATCATCAGCGACATATTCTAAGGCTTTTATAAGATGACCCTGTGCCCGCAAAATATTGCGAAATCTGTACCAATCCTCGCTCCTGGCCCATAGAGGACCTTCAGATTGAATCACATAAACCCCCTCTCGAAATTGAGCAATTTGCAGAGAATTATCTTCACCTTCTATGGCTCTGTTTTGAATTTGTCTTATTTTTCTGACTAAGTATGTAATCAATTTTTCCCGATCGAACTTTAGATTTGCCCGTCGTTCAGGACCTACTCTTTTCTCATAGTGGAGCATCAGCTTATCATCGTATTCTTTTTCAATATCTAGATACTCCCTGACCATTACTAAACTTTTAGAGTGACCTCCCATAACAGCATTTACTGTTGATGATGCTGTTAAATTTTCAAAGCTAACATTATAAGAAAGGTTCCGATCAATTTTCAAAAGATTTTTCAATTCTTCAAAAGTACGGGAAATGACCCCACCACTATATCTATAAGTGCTCACATAAACAAATATCATTCCAAGATCATAAGCATCTATCTCTGTAACCATACCTATAGCTCGAAAATCCAAAGACAAAGATTTCAAAGACTTGAGCTCAGATACAAAATTTAGAATTAATAGTGCACTCTTTTGATTTGCAGTTTTTTCTTCCTCTGAAATATCTGAGTGTGATGTTCTAAAAGAAAACCCCAGCTTATCTAAATCTCGTGGAGCAATTCTGAGAGCCTTTTCCAGAAGATTCTCAGCAATTAATGCAGTAAAAAAATTGACCTGCCCTAATTCTGTTAACGAGCGAAATCCTTCTTGAAACCGGTCGACTTGTGTGGAATGAATATTGGAATCAGCCTCATCTTGAACGCTCCTAAGTTTTTTTATTAGAAAGTTGATCAAGTGTTCTTCATTAATTGCCTGTCTTGTTGTGTGAGGCATTCCTTCTATTTCAGATTTGCTGTCTCCTTGAATTGCTGCCTGGGCAACCTGTTGTCCTTGTAGAGTGGTATCAACTTCACATTCGCCTTCTCTACGAGTCGCTGCCTTGGCAACCTCTTGTCCAAGTAGAGTTGTATCAACTTCACGTTCGCCGTCTCTAGGAGTTGCTGCATTG
>Ga0207056_1007_pt1 | contig 61674 bp, 42 predicted proteins | sample Alteio_BWMinCont_58_FD_153289 | JGI IMG/M metagenome (GOLD analysis project Ga0207056, IMG submission 153289) | Enriched cells from forest soil in Barre Woods Harvard Forest LTER site, Petersham, Massachusetts, United States -... | ecosystem: Environmental > Terrestrial > Soil > Temperate forest >... | reverse complement strand
AAGAAATATAGCAATCAAACTAGCAAAGACATGTGAATGGGAGAATCTTTATTGGTGACTTTTAGATTTCATCTCGATTATATATTGCGAAATATTCCAAAAAATCGACTTGTATTCCATATTTTCACTTTCAGTAAGTAAATCTTGACGTTTTATCCAATATTTTTTCACGGCTAAATTAATATTATTTAAAAATTGTACAGACAGTAATTTGGTGGGCCTGGATTGTTGAATTTTGGCAAAAACAGCCAGTAAATATGTTGTTTTTTGCTTCAAGTGATTTTTCTTAAATTCATTTTTAGCTGCTTCCATGGCGACATTTAATGCCTTTGAGTTCCCTAAGTCGCTAGTTCGAGCACTTACCTTAACATTTTGGATAAGTAGATGGAAATAAACAGCAAATAAAGATCGGGATACACAAAAGCCTGAACGTTGAGCGCGTCGCCATTCGACAGGATGCACTTCATCTGGAATAGACGATCCTTCATTAGATAATTTATTTATGCCTTCATAGAGTTTCTTGATTTTTCCATTCATTTCTTGCTCAACCTGGCTTGCAGGCCAACTCCGCGTGAGAAAGTCGGAAGGGATCAGAGCGTTTTCTGTTGCTGTTATTAAAAATTCGAAAAGCTCTTTTTTGTTCAGGTTTCTTTTGACAAGATGGGTGCATACTTTAGGGACTGATGATTTTATGAATTCTTCTTTTTGATATGTCTCAAACATCTTTAGACTTTTCTTATTAATGGGATGATATCCTTTTAAGATTTTTGTGCCTGTACTGCTCTGCTCTCTTCCTGCGTGCCATGAACCTATTCCTGAATTATAAGTAGTTAATTCTAGAATACCCTCATCGATACATTCAATGCGATGAATCATCGCGTGACCAGGAACTCCGCCATATATAAGAAATTCTTCACCCTTCTTCAGGTTATCTAATCTTTCATGTGCTATTTTAATGCCATCCGGTTGTTGAAGATCTACTGCTTCGTCTAACATCATGGCTAGGCGTGTTTCGGTTGGGGTAGGCTGTCGACGAAGGTTTCTAGCAAATAATCGACCTGCTGCCGATAAATTATATCCCTGCATTTTTTCTGCGGCTGGATCCGACTCTCTTTTCCAGTTGTCAATAGAGCCTCCAAAACGATCTAAAATGGCCCCGGATGCACTTCTCCAAAGGCGTATTTCGCCTAGACCTTTTTCTTTTTTTTCTAAATCCAGAGCATCCAAAGCATTTTGACCAAGAGTTAATACATTGATCTTATCAAAATCTTTTGTATTAATATTTCCAATGCATCGCAAGAAAATAACAATAAGAAAGCTAACAACCGGAATAAAAAGCAATATTGCAGCAATGAGATGTTTAAAGGAACGAGCCTTAATATTGTGTAGCGCATGTTGTGTTTGCAGCGAGGGAATGACTTGTCGAAGATTATGCCATGCGGGTGTAATTGCCCAGAGACTTTTTAAGTTACCCGACACGGTATTTTTTTGGTAAGAAGCAGGAAGGTACGCATTAACAGTCATTATTCTCAACTTTTGTTAAATTATTAAATATCATTTTAGTATAAAAAACATATAATAGTCAAGAATTAAACAGAATAATGTAAACTTTCATAAGCTGTGATTTGTTTGATGTTCGATATATCGCTGCTCGTTAGTATATTAATGCAAGTTGCTAGTCACTGATGGATTAAAATGGGACCAAGAAAGGACATAAGGGACAAGGGACCTAAAGGACATAAGGGACGTAAAGGACTTTAAAGGACAAGGGACATAAGGGACAACAAATGTTCTTTGTCCCTTATGTCCCTTGTCCTTTAAAGTCCTTTACGTCCCTTATGTCCTTTAGGTCCCTTGTCCCTTATGTCCTTTCTTGGTCCCATTTTAATCCATCTGATTTAAGTCCCTATTTTAGAAATGATGTCATCTCTGAGGCTTATCATCTATATGGTTAAGAACGAATTGTTTTTAACTCCTCATCCGTGACCCCATCTTGAAATTTCTCTTTAAAAATAAATAATATCCTAGTAAATGTCAGGTACCCACAGAGGTAATTGCAGAAGTGCTACATCTTCAGGCCAACGGCCTGACGTATAAAAGCCTTACACTGTAAGGTAAATCCGTGCCAGTAAAAACTCCGCAAAAGCCCCGGGGTTGAATCGATCGTAAGTCACCCCATATTGCTAATATTGGGTGACTTACGATCGTTCAACCGCGGGAGCTTTCGCGAAGTTTTTACTTGGACGGATTTACCTTACAGTGTACTAGGGCACCGCCCTAGGTATTATGTAGACGTTTTTTCAGGCTGAAAGCCTGACGTATAGCTATACGTCAGGCTTTCAGCCTGAAAAACATGTGTATATCAACACCTAGGGCGGTGCCCTAGGCTTTTATACGTCAGGCCGTTGGCCTGATGAGGTGGCACTTCTGCTATTACCTCCACAGGATATGTGAGCTGACACCATGCTAGACACAAGCCCAGATAACCTATCTCTTTTGGAAGACGTTTACAAAAGATTCCTCGCAGATCCTGCTAGTCTCGATCAATCTTGGCAGCGCGTCTTCCAAACCCTTGAATCTGTCGATGCACAACCAAAACATCCATCTCCACCCTTGGAAAAAACTGAACAGCTCTCTTCGGACCTAAAAGTTTTTAATCTCATTGAAGCATACCGAACTTATGGGCATCTCTATGCAGACATCAATCCCATTACAACGCAATCCATTCAAGAACCCTGGCAACTAAATCTCGAAACACTCGGATTTTCGAAAGAAGACCTTACAAAACAAACCCCTACCTGCGGATTATTACCTACACCGATAGCATCCCTTGCAGAGATCATCAAGACTTTGAAATCCTACTACTGCAATAAAATTGGGATCGAGTACATGGAAATCAAAGATGCCAATATCAAAGGATGGCTCCGAAATAAAATTGAGTCCAATCAAAACACTGTAGAAAAAGGGATCGAACAAAAGAAAATGATCCTCCATCAGCTCAATCGCTCAGAGTTATTTGAGTCCTTTCTACAAACAAAGTTTACTGGACAAAAGCGGTTCTCTTTGGAAGGGGCTGAGACGCTTATTCCCATGTTAGAAGCTATCGTAGAAACCGGAAGTCAAATGGGGTTAGAACAATTTTTGATCGGAATGGCACATAGAGGGCGTTTAAACGTCTTGAGCAATATCTTGAACAAATCTCATGCTGACATTTTTTCTGAATTTGAAGAAGGATATATTCAAAATGCTTTTGAGGGGAGCAGCGACGTCAAGTACCACAAAGGATTCTCCTCTGAAGTCACAACTCCTGCAGGCAAAACTGTTCAAATCTCTCTCGCGCCCAATCCAAGCCATCTTGAATCCGTATACCCTGTCGTCGAGGGACAAGTTAAAGCCAGACAAATTAAAATAGGAGATGGCAAGGGAGATAATTGCGTCATCCCCATTTTGATTCACGGTGATGCTGCAGTCACCGGACAAGGGGTTGTCTATGAAACAATGGAATTATCTGGATTAGCCGGCTATTCCACTGGTGGTACAATCCACATCGTCATTAACAATCAAATCGGATTCACTGCCATTCCTGAAGAAAGCCGTTCCACACGTTATTGCACAGATATCGCTCGGGCTTTTGATGTTCCAGTGTTTCATGTTAACGCAGAAGATCCAGAGGAAGCTGTTCATGTCACAAATATCGCTGTAGAATTAAGGCAGAAATTCCACTGCGACGTCTTTATCGACCTGGTATGCTACCGCAAATATGGCCACAATGAATCGGATGAACCTGCCTATACCCAACCCTTGGAATATCAAATCATCCGCAAGAAAAAACCGATCCGTGAACTATACCGCGATCAATTAGTTCATCAAGGAATCACGGAACAGCACATTGTTGAATCTCTGGAAAAAGAATTCACACAAGGTTTACAGCAATCTCTACAAGAGAGTAAAGACTCTTTCAACAAGCCAAAAATACCTACTCTAGAAGGATCTAAAAAAACAAATCATTCCCCCAAACAAATCAATACAGCAGTATCTAAAGAGATTTTAAAAGAGGTTGCTGAAAAGATCTCTACCGTCCCTCCTGGTTTTGATATTCACCCCAAACTACACGCATTGGTACAAGAAAGGCTTACAATGGTTCTGGGTGGCGAAAAGTCGAAACCTTTCGACTGGGGAATGGGCGAACTTCTTGCTTATGGGACTTTGCTCTGGGAAGGTATTGATGTACGATTGTCCGGGCAAGATAGCCGAAGGGGGACTTTCAGCCATCGGCATGCCATTTGGATGGATCAGGTCAAAGAGCAAGCCTATTGCCCTCTGAAGAATTTAAAAAGTGATCAAGGTCGCTTTGATGTTATCAATTCACCCCTATCTGAGTTTGCCGTCCTGGGCTTTGAATTTGGTTACAGCTGTGCATTCCCTGAAGCCCTAGTCCTTTGGGAAGCCCAATTCGGAGATTTCTGTAATGGGGCTCAAATCATGATAGACCAATATATCTCCACGGCAGAACAGAAATGGGGTCAGAAATTTGGTTTGACGCTACTCTTGCCACACGGGTATGAAGGGCAAGGTCCAGAACATTCTTCAGGGCGCATGGAAAGGTTTTTACTACTCTGTGGGGAAGATAATATGCGCGTTGTTAATCCAACGACACCAGCACAATTTTTCCATTTGCTTCGCCGACAAGCTTTATCCACCCAGAATAAACCTTTGATCGTATTTACCCCCAAAGGGCTACTGCGACATCCTGCATGTGTAAGCAATGTTGAAGACTTCACCAAAGGGAGATTCCAAGAGATATTGGATGATCCTCAACAAGAAAGTGTAGAAAGCAATAAAGGTATCAAGAAAGTTGCATTCTGCTGCGGACGCATTTACTACGATCTGATTGCTGAAAGGGAAAAACGAAAAGTGACAAATCTAGCGATCATTCGAATTGAACAACTCTATCCATTTCAAAAACATGATTTGCAACAACTTCTCGAACAATATTCTTCAGCCACGGAGTACTTCTGGGTGCAAGAAGAGCCAAGTAATATGGGCGCATGGGGATTTATTCAACCTCAAATTAATGAAATTCTTCCCACAACAGCCTCATTGAAATATATAGGAAGAAAACGAAGTGCTTCCCCAGCAGTTGGGTCGCATGCATTGCACAAAAAACAGCACGCAGAAATTCTGTCTGCTGTCTTCGGAGAAAAGATATGACTGTCGAAATCAAAGTCCCTTCAATGGGAGAATCTATTACTGAAGCAACCGTGGGGGCCATATTAAAGCCCTCTGGCTCTCAAGTGAACATGGATGATGAGCTGCTTGAACTTGAAACAGATAAAGTAAATCAAGTTCTTTACGCACAGCAAGCTGGAATTGTTAGCTATTCAGTGTCCCCGGGTGATAAGGTCGAAATCGGACAGGTTATCGGCAAAATCGACTCCGACGCTAAAGCTGCAGCCCAACCTACCAAGAAAATCGAGACTCCAACAGAAAAAGAAAAACAAACCCTAACACCGAAACCAACTCCTATCGAGACCCGCTCGCCACAACCTGCACAAGCCATACCTTCTGAAATTGGAGGCCGACAATCTCGCGAAGAATACATTAAGGAAACTCTAAAATCCCCTCCATCACAACCACAACACACTTCTCCCAAAATGGAACAAACAGAAGCAAAACCTGCTTCAACAACACCTCAGCCAGTTAAAGATCGCGTTGAAACTCGAAAAAAGATGACAAAAATCAGACAAGTCATCGGCAGGAGGCTTCTTGAGGCACAGCACAGCAGCGCCATGCTTACGACTTTCAACGAAGTTGATATGTCACAAGTCCTTTTACTTCGGGAAAAGTATAAAGAGCTATTTTTGAAAGAACATGGAGTGAAGCTTGGATTCATGTCTTTTTTCATTAAAGCAACCGTAGCGGCCTTACATAAGTGTCCTGATCTAAATTCATATATTGATCAAGATGAAATTGTACACAGGGAATATTACGATATCGGCGTGGCAGTTTCTAGTGATCGCGGGCTGATGGTGCCTGTCGTGCGCAACTGTGAGCAGTTATCATTTGCTGAAATCGAAGGAGCTATAGAACGCCATGCTCGGAAAGCTCGTGAAGGGGGAATTCAATACGACGATTTACAGGGAGGGAGCTTCACTATTACAAATGGAGGCGTATTTGGATCCCTTTTGTCCACCCCCATTTTGAATCCTCCGCAATCGGGCATCTTAGGAATGCACAAAATTGAAAAAAGAGCCGTGGTGATCAACGACCAGATTGTAATCAGACCCATGATGTATCTGGCACTAACTTATGATCACCGAATCGTAGATGGAAAAGAAGCGGTTATGTTTCTTGTGGAAATCAAAAATTTCCTCGAAGATCCCGCTAGACTAGTTTTGGACGTATAGAAAGCAGCAATCCGCTAAAACTTTGAAAGTAACAGGATTTGTAGGCTTATGCTTCAGACTAAGGTATGAAAAGTCCGAGTAGAAAAGTAACAGGATGTGCATGATCAGGCAGGATATGAAGGATAGCAAGCATCCTCTTGATATCCAAAGAATTTCCAATGGATCTAAGGCCGGGAGGCCTTAGATCCATTGGAAATTCTTTTGAATTACAAGAGGATGCTTGCTATCCTTCATATCCTGCCTGATCATGCACATCCTGTTACTTTTCTACTCGGGGACGTTTCATACCTTAGTCTGATGCGTATGTCTACATCTCTGTTAATTTTTACGTTTTTGTGGAATTTGCTATTTAAAGAGGTGAGCAAATATGAAGAAACGCGATTATGATCTTGTCGTGATTGGATCGGGTCCTGGCGGCTATGTTGCAGCCATTCGAGCAGCCCAAAATGGCATGAAAGTGGCATGCATTGAAAAATCACAAAGTTTAGGAGGAACTTGCCTCAACGTCGGCTGCATCCCTTCAAAAGCTCTGTTGCAATCTTCTGAACACTATTTCTGGTTTAAGCATAACAGCGGAAAGCATGGGATCAGCTGCAAAGATCTCTCATTTGATTTTTCAACTATGATGCAGCGAAAAGACCAAGTGGTAAAAGGGCTTACACAAGGTGTAGCAGCACTATTTAAGCGACATTCGATTGAATCAATATTGGGCACAGCTCGCGTCATGTCGTCACAAAAAATTGAAGTTGAGTTAAAAGATGGCAAACGAGAAATTGAATGTGAAAATATCATCCTTGCAACTGGCTCTGAATCCATTGCTCTCCCGTTTTTACCCTATGATGAAAAACAAATCGTCTCTTCAACAGGAGCCTTATGTTTGAGTTCTGTACCAAAACGCCTTTTGGTGATTGGAGGAGGTGTCATAGGGGTCGAACTGGCCTCCGTTTATAACCGGCTTGGTTCGGAAGTGACGATTGTTGAAATGTTGGATCAGATTTGCATCGCAATGGATCAGACACTCAGCAAAAACCTCTTACAGCTATTAAAAAAACAAGGGATCGGTTTTTTCCTAGGAACAAAAGTCACCGGAGGAAAAAAAGAAAACGAACACTACTCAATCCAAGTAGCAAACGGCGATAAACAAACAACAATAAATGCTGACGTAGTTTTGGTGGCTGTTGGAAGGCGCCCATATATTCAAGGATTAGGTTTGCAAGAGCTCGGAGTCGTGTTGAATCGAGGGTTTGTAACAGTAGACAATCGCTTCATGACCTCAATACCACATTTGTACGCCATTGGAGACCTAATTGAAGGCCCCATGCTTGCACACAGAGCCTCAGAAGAAGGATGTGTCCTGGCAGATCTACTCGCAGGTAAACAAGCCCATGTAAACTATATGGCCATTCCGAATATTATCTACACACATCCTGAAGTTGCTGCTGTCGGTTTAACAGAAAAAGAAGCCCGCAACATGGGATTAGAAATCGTAATAGGCACAGCTGCCTTCCGCGGAAACCCTCGCACACGTAGCAATGGGGATGAAGATGGCCTTGTGAAAGTGATAGGGACTGGTCCAGAAAAGAAATTAATCGGCATGCATATTTTAGGAGCACAAGCTTCTGAATTGATTCAGATTGGAATGGTTGCGATTGAGAAAAAAATGAGCCTTTTCGAACTTTCTGAGAGTCCATTTGGACATCCAACTTTATCTGAAGCGATTAAAGAAGCCTGTGGGCAAGCCTTAGGCCGCGCCATCCACACCTGAAATTGGATTTCACCACAGAGATCACAGAGACCACGGAGAGGAGAAGAGAAAAATATGAGACTATAAATCTCATTATGGGTTACACGTCTTTACCTATCATAAATTAAATGTTAAAAGTCTGTAGAAGTACAAATGTCGATTTACGGACACAATTTTCTCTTCCGAAAAAAGTCTGTAAAAGTGCAAATGTCGATTTACAGCCGATTTTTCTCCAATTTCCTCAATCTCTCTCCGTGGTCTCTGTCATCCTCTGTGGTAAATTCATATTCATCACTGGTTTCAAGAGGTAGGCGGAGGAGGGACACGGGCCTTCAGGATGATCGAAAAGACTATTGCCTTCCCGTCTCTCTCCTTAACCTCTACGCGCCCTCCATGAATCTTCGCAACCGTCTTTACAATATTCAACTCAAGTCCCAAATCGTGATCCGACGTTTTAGCCATGTAATACGTTTCAAAAATCGTGGATAGCAAATCTTCTATTTTACCTATAGGATTATTCACGACAGCAATTTCATATTCTTGATCTGAAGCCTGGACTTCAACTTGTATAGGCACTTCCTTAGGAAAACATCTCATCGAATTCAGTAAAAGATTGGAAAGAGCAATTCTTAAAAGATGATAATCAAAGTAAAAAAACAAATCCTCTTCTGGAAGAACCACTTTAATCTCACGGTCCGTTTTTATTTGTTTCACGACTTCAAGTGACTCCAGAATAAGTTTTTTGATAGGCTGCAACTGTATATCTATTTTTACTAGCTCCGATTCCAGAACAGACATAGTCAAAATATTTTCGATCGCAATCCTAAGAACTTGGTTTGCCAGTTCAATCTCAGTAAAAAGTTGCATGACGTCAGGACTTAAAGGCTTCTGTTTAAGGGTGTTCACGACATCTGTAATTGTCCCTGCTGGGACAGTAATTTCATTGACAATAGATTTATGAATGGATTTATAAAGTTTTTCTATGCGTTGCTCTTCCTTGAATTCTTTAGCAATATTTTCATTAATATCTTTTTCTAGATATAGTCCCAAATGATCTGTAACCGTTTGGAGAAAATTAATTTGCTCGATAGTCAAAGGGGTTTTTTGATAAGGATGGTAAACAAGTACTCCTATAGGAATTTGATTGGAATAGATCGGAAAGTAAATGGCTGCTGCGGCCGGGAGAGTATCAGTGGACCAGCCAGCCATTTTTCTATTACGAAAAGACCATATTGCAGCAGATTGCTCCCTTTCTTCTTTAAAAAATGGCAATTTACTCTTCAAAATAAGCTGATTGTCGCGTCCTGTAGTAATAATGTCAAACTCACCACTGAAAAGAGTTTGTAGTTTTGCAGTGACATTTTCATGGAGTTCACTGATATTTTTAGATCGATCGATTTCCCGAAGAATTTCATACAGCTGTCCAATTTTCTCCTCTCTTTGCTGTAGAAAGGCATCCTGCTTTCGTATTCGCGTCGTAAGCCCCCCTGCAATGATAATAGTGAAAAAATAAATAGCCAAGAGTGCAACGTTTTCCAAGTTTTGAATATATATCGCAAGGGGCTCTAGTATTAGCTGAGGTCCAGAAATCAACAAGAAGTACCAAATCCCCATGGCCAACGCAACAGCAAGGAAGATAGAGCTGAGCCCTACCGTCATGCTCAAAATCAATGCACCGACCAAAAAAATAAAACTCACTGTTTTATATCCAATGATAGGTGTTAGCAAATAACCAAAGAATAAAGTAGAAACGAATGATGCTACAGATATCCAGAAAGGGTACTTGCTGCCCTTGGTAGTACCAGAAAAGACTTTTTTATAAATGCCCGATATCGGATCTTCCCGAAGAATGACAATATCAACCTGATCCATGTTCTTCTCTAAATCATCAATCAAGCTTCTAACAAGGAATTTTTTCGGTAAAGAGCGACTCTCTGATCGCCCGATGATGAGTTGTGTGACCCCTTTTCGCATTGCTGTATTTTTCACCGCATTCAAGAAGTTAAGATCGTGTGTGATGATGACTTCTGCGCCAAGTTCTTTTGCCAACTGCAAATGCTGACTTAATCTTGTTTGTTCTTCAGGTGACAGTTTTAGATTGGTATCCACATATAAAGCTATCCAAGGAGCATCAAATTCAAACGCTAATCGTCGCGTAGCTCGAATCATCTGCGGAGTTGATAGATGAGTTGTAATCAAAGTCATCAAACGTTCTCTTGTCTTCCAGCCAGCTTTAGGAACTAACTTATGCAGATCATGGTCGACCTTTTCTGCTGTCAATCGCAACGCAATTTCTCGCAACGCAGTTAGATGATCCATTTGGAAAAAGTTTTGAATGGCAATTTTTGATTGGTCGCCAGTATAAACTTTCCCTTCCTTTAGCCTCTCCAATAGCTTTTCAGGAGGAATATCGATAAGTTCAATATTATTGGCACGTTCTAAAATAATGTCTGGAACTGTTTCGCCAATACGAATGGAAGCGATGTTTTCAACAATATCTTTTCTACTTTCAATATGTTGTACATTCAAAGTTGTATAAACATTAATACCAGCCTCTAAGATTTCCAAAACATCTTGCCACCGTTTAGGATGCTTAGAACCTGGAACATTGGAATGGGCCAACTCATCGACTAATACGATATCAGGTTTAGTCTCTAACACTTTTTCTAAATCAAATTCTGTAAACTCTTTTCCTTTATAAACGATCTGTTTTTCTGGAATAAGGGGAAGACCAGTCAACAATGCCTCAGTTTCCTTCCTGCCATGTGTATTCACAGTTCCTACAACGACATTGACCCCTTCTGCAAGCCTTTCTTGCGCGTCTGAAAGCATGGTGTAAGTTTTGCCAACCCCTGCCGACATCCCAAAAAAAATGGTGAGTTTACCTGCCTTGTTTTTGGCCTCCTCGTCCATTACAGTCTTTAAAAGTTCATCTGGAGTAGGTTGTTCTTGTTCACTTCTCATGTTTCACCAATGGAAATTGTTTATCTAATGCTATATTGAGAAGTAAAACATTCAGGTAACCTTTCCCATACTCTTCAACAAGGGAATCTATGAAAAACTTAAGGTTGACCAAATTTGTAATTCCTCTCGCTTTTGCAATGCGCGTTATCTGAAAATAGGCTGCCCTTTCAGTAATCTCTGGATCTAAACCACTACCCGAAGCATACACAAGTTCTGCAGGAACACTCATGGGATCCGTCTTTAGCGTTTTTATTCGTTCCGCAATTTGTTCCTTCAGTTTTTTGCTCGTCGGTCCAAGGTTGCTTCCTCCTGCGGGAGCAAGAGGCTTGTAGTCTGTAGCTGATGGACGAGGCCAGAAATAAGCATCAGTTACAAACTTTTGTGCGATCAGTCTTGATCCAATAATCTTTTCATTCACTTTGATAAGGCTTCCACGCGCATTTTCTGTCATTATAAGATCGCTGACGACAGTAATAAACAGGGGGTAGAATACTCCCACAAGGAGTGTCATGCATACAATCATCCTGAACGCTTTAAACATTTGATTCATACTCTTTCCTACTCTAAATACTCAGTCCTTATGCGTTAAACTAAACTAAGGAGAAAGGTAACAGGATATGCAAGATCAGGCAGGATATGAAGGATAGCAAGCATCCTCTTGAAATATGAAAAATTTTCTAATGAAAAACAAAGACGACGTCTTTGTTTCATTAGAAAATTTTTGCATATCTAGAGGATGCTTACTATCCTTCATATCCTGCCTGATCTTGCATATCCTGTTACTTTTCACCTTAGTTTAACGCTTATAGGCACATTCACGGGCGAAATTAATTCTTAAGTCAATTTTCAAATTAAACCTATAAATGTAATGAACAAATCAATTAATTTTATTCCGATGAACGGAGAGATCAATCCACCAACCCCATAAACCATCAAATTATGCCTCAGAATCAAGTCTGCAGATTGAAAACGGCAAGGCACCCCTCGAAGAGCTATTGGAATAAGCAATACGATAATAAGAGCATTGAAAATGACTGCGCTTAAAATAGCACTCTCTGGGGAATGCAGTTGCATAATATTAAGATGATTTAGTGGTCCTGGCTTACCTGATAATGCATAAAAAGAGCCAAATATCGCAGGAATAATTGCAAAGTACTTTGCAACATCGTTTGCAATGCTAAAGGTTGTTAAAGCTCCTCTTGTCATCAGCAATTGCTTTCCAATTCTGACAATACTCAATAACTTTGTGGGATTGCTATCGAGATCCACCATATTGCCTGCTTCGCGAGAGGCCTGAGTACCTGTATTCATTGCAACTCCTACATCAGCTTGTGCCAATGCCGGTGCATCGTTGGTGCCATCCCCTGTCATTGCTATCAAATGTCCTGCTTGCTGTTCTTTTCTAATACACGCTAACTTCATTTCAGGCGTTGCATTCGCAATAAAGTCATCCACTCCTGCTTCGGCTGCAATGGCACCTGCAGTTGCAGCATTATCTCCTGTGATCATCAACGTGCGAATTCCCATTTTTCTAATCTCTGAAAAACGCTCCTTAATACCACCCTTAACAAGATCTTTAAGCAATATAATCCCCAAAATCCGATTGCCATCTGCAACGGCAAGAGGAGTTCCCCCCTTGCGCATAAGCGGCTGCACAATCTGATTGATTTGTTCGTTTACGGCTTCATTTAATGGCTGCACCCAACTCTTAATGGCTTCGATAGCCCCCTTGCGAATGGAACGCACTACCCTTCCTGTTTCATCAACCATATCTACTCCACTCATTCTCTTCTGAGCTGAAAATGGAATAAAACGAAACGATTTTGTATTCAATGTCTCGGCACGTAGGTCATATTTATTCTTTGCCAAAACAACGATGGATCTGCCCTCAGGAGTTTCGTCAGGAAGGGATGAAATCTGTGCAGCTTCAGCCAATTCTTTTTCAGAAACACCTGCCAATGGGATAAATTCTGCAGCAACGCGATTTCCAAGAGTGATTGTCCCCGTTTTGTCTAAAATGAGAACATCTATGTCTCCAGCAGCTTCTACGGCCCTTCCACTTTTCGCAATGACATTGCGGCGAATTAAGCGATCCATCCCTGCGATGCCAATCGCAGATAAAAGGGCACTGATTGTGGTGGGAATCAGGCAAACGAGCAACGCTATTAAAACTGGCAGTGTCACATATTGAGAAATATCTTGCTGCGCAGCCTTACCAGTATACATGGCAAAGGTTCTGACCGCTGAAACAGTCAACAAAAAAATAATGGTTAACGCTGAAAGCACGATATTCAAAGCTATTTCATTGGGAGTTTTCTGCCTCTGTGTACCTTCCACAAGTCGAATCATTCGATCCAAAAAACTATTTCCCTTTTCTGATGTAATCGAAATGACAATGCGGTCGCTTACCACACGCGTCCCCGCTGTGACAGCGCTGCGATCGCCGCCGCTTTCCCGAATGACTGGAGCTGACTCCCCTGTTATTGCTGATTCGTCAACGGTTGCAATGCCTTCTACAATCTCTCCGTCAGCCGGAATAATATCGCCAGCATTACAGACGACCCGATCTCCCTTCTTAAGCTCAGAGGCAGGAACACTGACCTCTCGTCCATTTTCAAGTTTTTTTGACAATGCTTCCATTTGAGATTTTTTAAGACTTGCCGCCTGCGCCTTCCCCCGGCTCTCTGCAATAGCACTAGCAAAGTTAGCAAAATACACCGTAAACCATAACCAGAGGGTTATTTGTATATTGAATGTGGAAAAAGGCGCTATAAACGATATTATAGTCGTAAAAATGGCACCAAGATATGTAATAAACATCACTGGATTGCGGTATTGGCTCATTGGAGAGAATTTTAAAAAGGCTTCTATTAAAGCGGTACAGATGAGTTTTGCGTCTAAAAATGCTTCTTGCCTTTCCATGGGTTAAAATGCCCTCCCTTCTAGCATTAAGAGATGCTCCACAAATGGCCCCAAAGATAATGCTGGAAAAAAGGTAAGGCCCCCAACGATCAAAATGACCGCCATCAAAAGAACTCCAAATAGCCAACCATCTGTCGCAAATGTCCCTACAGAGGGCGCCATATGGGTCTTCTCAGCAAGCAATCCTGCAATTGCCAAGCTTGGAATCAATATCGTCAAACGAGTGATGAACATAATGCTGCCCAGGGCATAGTTATAAAAGTCTGTATTTGCGTTAAGACCTGCAAAAGCACTTCCGTTGTTTCCTGCGGCAGAACTGAAGGCATAAAGGATCTCCGAAAGACCATGTGGACCCTCTTGAGACACACTTTCAAGCGCTATTGGCATTACTGAGGAAACCCCAGAACCCACTAATATAAGTGCCGGAGGCATAAGAATGGAAAGCATCACCCATTGCATTTCTGGCTTTCCGATTTTTTTGCCAAAATATTCTGGAGTTCGTCCCACCATCAAACCCGCTAGAAACACAGTTAGAAGAACAAACATCACCATTCCGCACAATCCAACACCCACTCCTCCAAAAATCACTTCCCCCAGCATAATATTAAACATTGCAATGCCACCGGCCAATGGAGAAAGGCTTTCAATCATGGCGTTGACTGATCCATTTGATGTGGCTGTCGTTGTAATGGCCCATAAGACACTGTCAGATACCCCAAAGCGGGTTTCTTTCCCTTCCATAACTGGCTCGATGCCCAAAACAGGATCGGGCAATGCCGTCGCATAAGCTGCGCATAAAAGACCTCCAAACCACATTAGAAACATGACAATAAAAAGAACTGCTCCGTGCCTTGTAGAGCGAGTCATTAACCCAAACATTTGCGTTGCTGCAGCCGGAATTAAAACAATCGCGAAAACCTCAAGAAAGTTTGAAAAGAGGGTGGGATTCTCGAACGGATGCGCACTATTTGCATTAAAAAAGCCCCCTCCATTTGTTCCCAATTGCTTGATGGCCACCTGGGATGCAACAGGACCAAGAGGTATCGTTTGAGGGACCCCTTCCAGAGTGATCGCGTCGACATAAGGACTCAATGATTGAACAACACCCTGGCTAACTAAAATAAAGGCAAAAATAATAGAAAAAGGGAGAAGGAGATAGACCACTGTACGAGTCAAGTCGCGCCAAAAATTGCCTATTGTCGATGATGACTGCCGGACAATGCCTCGAATGAGAGCTAAAAGCACTGCATTCCCTGTAGCAGCACTTAAAAAATTCTGAGTTGTAAGTCCTACCATTTGGGAAAAATAACTCAAAGTATTTTCTCCTCCATAAGATTGCCAGTTTGTGTTTGTGACAAAACTCATTGCAATATTGAAGGTTAATGCTAAAGGAACACCCGGAAATCCTTGTGGGTTGAAAGGCAATACATGCTGAAAGGACAGAATAAAAGCCAGAAGAAGGAATCCAAAAAAATTGAAATAGAGCACTGCAATGGCATATTCCCGCCATCTCATTTCAGCCTCAGGATCAACACCACAAACTTGGTAAATCCCTTGTTCTAGTCGGCCCAAAATTGGAACAGAGTGTTCATGATTATCTCTAAAAATGACTGCTAAGAATTTACCCAGAAGCGGAATCGCCACAATAAGCAAAAAAATAAAAAGCAGCAGCTGTAGCCAGTTGTCCATGATAATTCAGACCCTTGAAGCTAAAATTTTTCAGGATATAGCATTGTATAGACTAAATAAATGAGCACGCCGATTACAATGCCGCCTGCCCAAAGGAATTGGTTTTCGATTTCCATTTTTCCTCAGTGGTATCATTAAACGGCAATGTAAAGAATCAAAGTTATTTTTACAACATGCATTTTTAGTCTGATGCGGTGTTCACCATCCAGGACGAAAAGCGCTCCAGAAATAGTTCAAAGGCCTCTTTATACTCCAAAGGGAAATTGTATTTTGCATCAGCGTTGATTAACGTTTCACGAAAACAAGCCATCCAAACCTGCCGCGCATGTTCATCAATACGAAACGAAAAATGTCTCTGACGCATTCTTGGAGAACCATGCCTTTGTTGATAAAGCGGAGGGCCTCCAAGTAAGAAGACGAAAAACTCACCAGACTTTTGCGATGCATTTTTTAGATCTTTTGGGAACATTTCGCGAATTTCCGATTTTCCCAAAGCTAAATAAAAATCCTCCAGCATTTTGAAGATATTATCCTCACCCATTTTATCATAAATTTCAGATAATCTCGGGTCTGGCGGAGGCGGACCTTCGGGAGGGATATATATTTGTCTATGAATAGCCATATTTATGTTGTAAAACCAAATTGTAGGTGCTATAGAAACAAAAAAAGCATGAAAATTTCACCTTGCTTTTTGCAACTTTATCGGTTACGATTTTACACACGGAAAGTCCAAAACTCAAGTTTAATCAAGGGGAAAAATTTATGAACACAATTCAACTTGCAGGGCACCTCGGTGCAAACCCAGAACCTCGCGTCACACCAACCGGAAAAAAAGTGACAACATTAAGCCTCGCTACTAGCGTATACCAAAATGGAAAAGATGAGACCATATGGTGGCGCGTCACAGTCTGGGGCGATGAAATGAAAAACATTATGGATCATCTCAAAAAAGGCAGTGCTGTTATGATTGTTGCAGAGATGAGATCTAAACCAGAAATCTACACTGATAAAGAAGGTAAACCTCAGATATCTCTCAATGTCACAGCGATTTCTATCCGCTTTCCTCCTTTTGGACGCCCTGATCGCCAAGAATCAGCCCAAGGACAGCAGGCATCAAATGCTCACTCCTACCAAGGGGCACAGCAGCAAGCTCAGCCTTATCAAGGAGGGCATCAACAAGCTCAAAATAGCTCAAACTATGCAACCAATCAAACAGTCTCAGGAGCAGCCCAGTACGCTGAAATGGCACCAGATGACGATCAAGTCCCATTTTGAGTCTGTTTGCTGAGATGGATATAAGGGGATTTTATGGACTTTCTAGCCGCCGCCAACATCGATAAAAGAAAAGAAGCGGACCTGCTCGTCTTGCCGTTTTGGCAAGGCAAAAAAAAAGCGGAGCCTGCAGCTACTTTTTCATCTTTCGCGGACCACTACAATTCTCCTATCGATCTCAAAGACTTTTCAGGCAAGGAGGGGGAAACAACCCTCCTTTTCATGCAACAAGAACAAGAGCCTCGCTTGGCCCTGCTTGGACTCGGAGACCCAGAAAAAATTAACGTTGAAAAGCTTCGTCGCGCGTTTGCTTCTCTGGTAAAGATTTGTCGCACAAAAAAAATCCGAAAGCTCAATATTGTAATGCCCCATATCGGCACATTGCCTGAAAGAAACACTCTTAAAGGGGTTGTCGAAGGTCTTTTACTCGCAAATTATGCATTCGACACATTGAAAAGCGACAGTATTAAATCTGAACCCTCAGTATTACTTTCACACACCACACTCATCGGAATCGATAAAGAGGAGTTGGCAGAGGCAAAACAACTCTCAAAGATTGCTGAAGGGGTCTATCTAACACGCGACTTAGTAAACAATAATGCCTGCACAATTACTCCTCAGCAATTAGGTCAAGTTGCCAAAGACCTTTCAAAGAAATTTCCACGCATCAAAACTACAGTTTTTGATAGGAAACGGATTCAAAAAGAAAAAATGGGCCTTCTGCTAGCTGTCAGCCAGGGCTCTCCTCGCGAACCTGCATTTATCATCGCCTCATACAAGGGAAATCCCAAATCGAAAGATCATACAGTGTTGATTGGCAAAGGAGTCACATATGATACAGGAGGACTTAACCTAAAACCCACCGGCTCAATGGAAACAATGAAATGTGACATGGCAGGAGCTGCAGCCGTTTTAGGAACCCTCCATGTCTTAGCCAGCCTTGGCCTGAAAGTCAACGTAACGGGAGTCATCCCCTCCACAGAAAATACCATCGGCTCACTCAGCATGAAACCAGGGGATGTCTACAAAAGCCTTTTAGGAAAAACGATTGAAATAGCGAACACTGATGCAGAAGGACGCCTCATCCTTGCAGATGCATTCACATACGCCGTCGATAACCTCAATCCCTCTCGCATTATCGATATAGCTACCCTTACTGGAGCTATTGAAGTGGCTCTTGGATCCGAGGTAACAGGCCTTATGGCAACAGATGACTCGCTCGCAGAAAGTTTGATGCAGTCTGGATTTGATACTTACGAACGCCTCTGCCGCTTTCCAATTTATGAAGAATATCGCGATGCCCTAAAATCAGATATCGCAGACATGCGCAACGTAGGAGGACGCCCCGGCAGCGCAATCATAGCGGCATCGTTTTTGAAAGAGTTTGTTGGCAATGTCCCCTGGGCTCATTTAGACATCGCCGGAACAGCATTTTTGTCAGACGGAAGGCGGTATTTGCCAAAATTCGCCTCAGGCATCGGTGTCCGCCTATTTATCGACTTCCTAATGAAGTTTGAACACTCATAGTATATTTTTACCACAGAGATCACAGAGAACAGGGAGAGAGAAGGAGAAGAGAAAGGAATTGAAGAAATCTCATAGTTTCTATCCTTCTCCTCCCCTCTCTCTCAGTGTTCTCTGTGATCTCTGTGGTAAAAATCTTACCGAGTGGTTGCCTGCCTTAGCCTGATCCATTTGGTTAAATCTGGAGTGTCAATATGTCAAAAAAAATCCTTGTAGCCATTCTAGGAGCCACAGGAAGCGTCGGCCAACGCTTTATCAAACTCCTTCACAACCACCCTTGGTTCCAAGTCGTTGCTGTCGCAGCATCGGAACGCTCCGTTGGAAAAAAATATAGCGAAGCCGTCAACTGGTTAATGTCTACGCCTATTCCATCAGATGTCGCTAATTTGATTGTACAGCCTTGTAAACCAAATCTTGACCACCCATGCACCATCGCGTTTTCCGGACTAGATTCCGAAGTCGCTGGTGACATTGAAACCGCCTTTGCAGAAGCAGGATATATCGTCCATTCTAACGCACGAAATCATCGAATGAACTCTAATGTGCCCCTGCTTGTACCTGAAGTTAATCCAGATCACCTTGCGCTTGCACACACACAGCCCCACAAAGGACGCATCGTCACTAATCCCAACTGCTCCACCATCGGTTTAGTTATGGCGTTGAAACCATTACAGCAGTTTGGCATCGAAGCTGTCAGCGTTGTGACGCTGCAAGCAGTCTCTGGAGCCGGATATCCCGGTATTGCCAGCCTGGACATCATGGATAATGTCATCCCCCTCATCAAAGGTGAGGAGCACAAAATGGAAACTGAGACATTAAAAATACTAGGGAAATTTCAAAATGATAGAATCGAGCACACAACCTTCAAAATCAGTGCACAGTGCAACCGAGTTGCAGTAAATGATGGCCATACCGAATGTGTCTCTATCAAATTTAAAAATAAACCGACTAAAGAACAGATGATTGATGCCTGGGAAAGATTTGCTTCGGAACCCCAAAGATTAAATCTTCCCACAGCGCCACTCAAACCCATTTATTACTTCCATCAGGAGAATTTTCCCCAGCCCAAATTACACCGTTGTTTGGATAAAGGAATGGCACTAAGCATTGGAAGGTTGAGAGAATGTCCTATTTTTGATTATAAGTTTACCATACTCTCGCATAATACGATTCGCGGTGCTGCGGGTGGTGCGATTTTAAATGCAGAATTGATGTGGAAACAGGAGCAGTTATGATTTTACAACAGATAAGATGTTCATTTTTGATGAGATTTGCTATACTGGCGTGCATTCTCAATATAAGCTTTTTTAATCCAGGCTATGCCGATGACCAAGAAAAGGATTCAGAAATAATGAAAGATCAATCACAACAACATCCAAGTGTATTGTTTAAGACAAGCATGGGAGATATCAAAATAGAATTGTATCCCGAAAAGGCCCCGATTACCGTGAAAAACTTCCTAGCGTATGTCAATGAAGGGCACTTTACTGACACCATCTTTCATCGGGTAATCGATGGCTTTATGATCCAAGGCGGCGGCTTCACGAAAGATATGAAACAAAAAACCGTCCATGCTCCCATCAAAATTGAAGCAGATAACGGCTTGAAAAATGATCGTGGCACAGTAGCCATGGCAAGAACCGGCGATGTCAATAGTGCGACAGCGCAATTTTTTATCAATGGCGTCAATAATGATTTTCTCAATTTTAAAGAAAAAACACCTCGAGGATATGGCTACACCGTCTTTGGTAAAGTCACTGAAGGAATGGATGTCGTCGACAAAATTCTGAAAACTAAAACAAGTACTCAAAGCATGCATCAAGATGTCCCCGTTACACCCATAATAATTATAGAAGCAAAACAAGTTTAAATAAGCGATTTTTTATGAAATATTTAATGTCGTTGATATATTTATGTACGTTAATAACGACCTCAGCTTTTGCTGGAACTATTGAAAATGTGGAGTATCAATTGCCCCGTTCTGCGAAAGAATGGGAAATTGCGGATCAACTGCAAAATGAAAAAGGAACAACAGAAATTTATGTTCCAAAAGGCTCTAACAAAGAACAGGTGAAGGAATTTTTTGGAGTCAATTCAAATCATTATCAATCAAATGTCAATGATACCGATTCTATTAAAAAAGGGATCTCTAGCATGTACCCAGGCATGAATATTGATTTATGGGCAGTCGAGAAAAATAAAGACGATTTAATCTATGAATGGACTGCCAAGAAAAATGGACAAGAAAAAATCCATGGTTGGGGCCGCGTGTTTGTAAACAACAATGGAAGCATAACGTTAGCTTATCAAACAGAAGATGTTTCTAATATCCAAAAAACTCGCGAAATCTGGGTTCCTGTTTTCAAAAGTGCGACCCGAATAAGCAACTAAGTATAAAAAATGAAGTATGTGAGGGACGGTTCTGCATAACAGCACCCCCCTCATTTTTATGAAAAGTTGGTTAAGAGCAAATATTCTTGAAATAGTTACTGATGTGCCTAAGATCAGTTTTCCCTTCAGCGACCATAATAACAAATTCTAGAAAATCATTCACATCATATTGAGGCTTTTCGCCGTTAGCCCTGAGAAAAGCGAGAGCAGTCGCTGAAGCAGTTCTTTTGTTTCCATCAAGAAAGGAATGGTTTTTCGCAATATAGAAAAGGTATGCAGCTGCCTTATCGTATACAGTTTTATGCAGATCTTCGCCAAAAACAGCCATCATCGGAGCGACCACAGCGGATTCTAATAATCCTATTTCTCGAATACCAGGTAGCCCACCAAATTGGTCGATCATGGCTTCATGTATCTCTATTACTTGCTCAAAGGATAAGTAAATCATCGATTAGATAACTTTTGCATCAGTTCGGCGTCGTCTTGAAGAATTTTCTTAAGTTCTTTTCTGAAGGATTTGTCGTTTAGAAATTTCGGTGGATTTTTCACGACATCTTTTGCCAATAATCCAATGAAATAATCTTTCATGCTTTGATGCAAGGCAGAAGCCTTCATCTTCGCAGCAGCATGCAAGTGGACAGGGCAATCAAATGTGAAACGAATATCATCTTTGTGTGCGCTCATATGGCACCTCCTAACATTTATTATATCTTATTGTCGTATTTAAGACAATAAGATATGATTGTCCTAATTTTCCATTGCTCTGAGCCCGGCACTATTCCTTTCCTTAAATTCACTTTTGCTCTATTCTAACTATTGTACTTATCCAAATCCAATGGCATCAAATATGTTATCGCCCATTTTGAATCTTTTTGGACGCTCCCCATTTCTCCCTTTGCAATCCCATATGGAAAAGGTCGTCACCTGCATTCAACTTCTTCCCGATCTATTTGAAGCGCTAGAAAAACAAGAATTTGAAAAAGTCGAGACAATCGCAAATAGAATCTCTGACGTCGAACACCAAGCCGATTTAACAAAAAATGATATCCGCAACCATCTCCCCAAAACTCTGTTTCTCCCTGTCGATCGCACCCACCTCCTTGATATACTAACCATTCAAGATCGCCTGGCTGATGCTGCTGAAGACATCGCTGTCTTAACAACATTAAAACCCCTCAAGCTTCCAGAGCAATTTAAAGAGGACTTTCATCTATTTCTTCAAAAGAATATTGAAGCTTTCAATGGCGCCCACTTGATCATCAAAGAGATCCATGAACTGCTTGAATCATCATTTGGAGGCATCGAAGCCCAAAAAGTACGGTCCATGGTCGACAATGTCGCTTTCAAAGAACACGAAGTCGATTTGCTTCAGCGCATTTTATTAAAAAAACTTTTCCGATCTGACGACGAAATGAGCTATTCCTCTTTTGATCTTTGGCAGAAAATATTCCAAACTATTGCCTCGATCTCCAACCTTTCTGAAAACTTAGCCTATCGCGTTCGGATGACACTGGAGTTAAAATAACAATGCCCACCGAATCGATCCTACTTGTATTGACGCTTGTCGCAGGCTTCTATATGGCCTGGAACATTGGTGCCAATGATGTGGCGAATGCGATGGGAACTTCTGTTGGTTCGGGAGCTCTGACGCTTAAGCAAGCGATCTTCATCGCTGCCATTCTTGAGTTCTCTGGCTCCTTCTTCTTTGGTTCTCATGTATCTGCAACACTACAAAGCGGTATCATAAAAGCTGAAATTTTCTCCGATGTCCCCTTACAACTTGTTGACGGCATGTTAGCTGCCCTTCTTGCCACTGGCGCCTGGTTGCAAATTGCCTCCTATTACGGATGGCCTGTTTCGACAACGCATGCCATTGTCGGCAGCGTCATTGGTTTTGGAGCCATCGTTGGCGGCATCGACGCCATTCAGTGGAGCAATGTTGGATTTATCGTCTCCAGCTGGATCCTTTCTCCCATATTCGGAGGGATCATTTCCTATGTTATCTTCACAACGCTGCGACGACAGATTCTGTATACTGAAAATCCTGTCGCTAAAGCTAAAAAGCTCACTCCGATTTTAGTTTTTATCGTTCTGACAATCCTTTCGATGATCTTGCTCTTCAAAGGGCTGCAAAACCTTCCAGGAAATCTTGATTTTGTCCAATCAATTGTTATTTGTCTTGCCATCGGAGTAACTGGGGCCATCATTAGTCGATTTTTAGTGCAACGGATAAAGGACATCCCTGTAAAAGCTCAAGAGCATCCCTATCACGATGAAGTGTACACCGGTCTTGAAAAGGCGAAGAAACATCTGCAGCAGGTCCAAGTTACATCCAGAGGGCAAACACAATATCAAGTATCCCAACTTTTGGAGGAACTTGATGCTCTTTCAGAGTCCCTGAAGCCAAAGCAAGAAAATCGACCGATGAGCCAAGAATATATGGTCGTCGAGAAGATTTTTGGATATTTGCAAATTTTAAGCGCATGTTTAATGGCATTTGCACACGGTGCAAACGATGTTGCAAACGCGATCGGCCCACTATCAGCTGCTATCGACATCCTCAATACCGGAGTTGTCAATGTTCAACCCCATGTGCCTACATGGGCTTTAGGACTTGGTGGCGTGGGCATTGTGATTGGCCTGGCGACTTGGGGATGGCGCGTCATACTGACAATTGGGAAAAAAATTACAGAGTTAACGCCGACGCGTGGGTTTGCAGCAGAGTTTGGAGCTGCTTTTACGATTTTGGCAGCTTCCCGTTTAGGGATGCCTATTTCCACAACGCATACGTTAGTGGGGTCGGTTATTGGTGTTGGTTTGGCGCGTGGGATTGAGGCATTAGATCTTTCGACGATGCGTGACATTGTCATTTCTTGGATTGTGACAATTCCAATCAGCGCAGCAATCACTGTGGCTTTCTTTTATTTGCTGCAGTCGTTTTAACAACCTATGGCAAAATCTACCGAGAAATTGGGAAAGATCTTTTTAATTTGAGAAAGGATCTTTAACGTCGGATTGCATTTTTTATTTTCCAGCCTTTGATAGCTATAAATATTTTCGAATCCCAGTTTATGTGCAACTTCTTGTTGAGTAAGACCTTGCTGAATTCGGTTGTACCTAACCATAAAGGAAAAAGCGATCGAGGGATCTACTTGAACTTCTACAATGCTACGAGATGGAGAAATAGAGTCGTCAGGAAGAGTGGCCAATTTCTTAGAATCCGTTGGTTCTTCGATATAAAGATTTAAAGCCTCTTGCATATTCTCGCGGAGTTCTTCAATCGAATCAGCTTCAGTAAAGCACCCTGATAATTCAATGCACTCAGCCCAAAAACCTTTACCTTCTTTGTGTATCTTGAAATGGTATTTCATAAAAAGAAGGCCTCCTATTTTGTTTCTTCTAATTTTTTTCTAAGACCATGCTCAGTCCCTATCTTTAAGTTCTTTATGATTAGGAATGATCACTGTTTCGCTTCCCTTACTCAATTTCCAATGACTCCCTTTTCCTGCTCCTGGGACAAGTTCATAACCTGCTTTATAAAAGAGCTTCCGCATTTCTTTTCCGCTGATAGGCACCATCGCCTCCATAGTATATCTTTATCTTACCAAATTCATTTGGTAAAGTCAAGGATTGTTACCAAACCATCATTTTTTTTAAATTCCAGCATACATCCAGGCTCTAATTCTGACAAGCTGAGCAAGCTTTTCTTTGGTATGTTTTTTCATAATTTTCTTTGCCTTAATTCTATCCTCAAAATTTTTCTCTCTATCTGACTTTATCCTAAGAACGGAGATTGACTTGGTACCGGCCCTCCGGGACGGTGTGCTAGGGTGATGCTATCCCAGGCTTCACTGACCCCTCCGGGGAGCTTCAGCCTGGGCTATTACATGAACAGGCCCTCCGGGCTGTTTGCAACGTCTATTATTTGCTGCGCTTCATATGCCAAAGCAGTTAGTCAACAAAAATCGATCATGTTGATAGATCCTTAACAACCGTATGAGTCGATTTCAAGCTATGATCAAGCCACAAAGCATACACCAAAGCGAACAAACAAATTCCTAATGCAAAAATCAAAACAACAGAGGCATTCGAATGCCAAAAAATCAATTGTCCCAGAAGGGGGCAAATACAACCCCTCACACCCACCAAAGCAAGATTTAATCCAGAATGTGAAGTGCTCTCATTTTCGCGAGCAAATATGGGACCAGAAAGATTCCAGCTAAGTTCACACCCAGCTTGCATGACCCCATAAATGAGATATGCGAAAAACACCAAGCTGACAGATATTTGTGAGAACAGTAGTGCTAACATAAATAAACACGAGCAAAGATTGATGCACCCGTTGAATAGATAGAGAGAAACTCGATTGACCCAATGAGCCCACAAAGGTGCTGTCGCAAGGAAGGCTACCCCCTTGCAACAACTGAAGGCAAAAGTCAGTTCCTTATAAGATAGATTTAAGCTCTCCTTAAAGAAAATGGGGAGCATGGGTTGCAGGGTGACGATTCCAACACCCCCGCAAAAAAACAGCATGAGATACTTTGCAAACTCTGGCTGCTTTCGCAATAACTGCCAACTTTTTATTATTGGTGCTATCAGTGCTGAATAACCCCCTTCATATTGTTCTGAGGCTTGAAAAATAGTTTCCAATCTTAAAAGAATAACGCTATACAAAATTTGAAAAAGGCCAAGCAGCACAAATAAAAACTTCCAGATTGCATGATCCAGATCCATCCAAAAAGACAAAATAAGCGGTATGAAGATTATGACTGTATAATTTATAGAAATTCCCTTCGACACTATGTTGCTGATGGATTGCAAGGGAAAATTAATTTTCAAAACTTCGGCCCAAATGGGATAACTGGCTCGCCGCGTAGCCATGAAAAGGGCATAAGAGGCAATGAAAAACCAGGTATTGTTAACGAATGGAAACAACAGGCATGGCAAAGCCCCCAACATATTAAGGGAGATTAAATAAGATCTTGCGCGGCATCCATGCTTTAAGAAATTGGCATTAACGTAATAAGCAACAAGAGAAGTTGTCGGTTTAATGATTGCAATGATGGTTAGCTGCAATAAGCTAGCATTTAGCTCCGCGTTTGCAATAAAGATCAGTAAGGTAAAAAGTGCCTCCAGGGGGCTGCATAAGATACGTCCAGCGAAAAATATTTTAGACACAAGATTTAAATTCTTCATAATTTCAATGAGATATTAACTCGATTTGGGGGCTATTTAATACGTTTAAACTAAAACAAGGAGTCTTTTATGGCAGCAGCTACGAGTATAAGTCCAGGATATTTTAGAGACAATTATTTTACTTGGAAACATGAGACGGGATGGGTTAATTGAAAACATTGGATCACTTACCTCTTCCAAATGGGTTCGTAAGAAAAAAAGTTAAAGCTTATGAAGTTTCTGCTAAAATTTACGAAAGATTTACGGGTAAATATTGAACAAATATTTCCTGTATAAGTAAGCACAGAAACGAAATCCAATTGCAGAAAATTGAAAATTTATTATGTGATTTCTTATGACTGAACGATCGCGAAAACTTTCACAAACTCAAAAGTCGGGCTTGTGTAAAAACTATTCAATTATTAAAATGCCAGTTTCTGATCCACTCAAAATCTTAGGAGTTTTTATGCGTAAATTTGCCCCTATCACCCTCGCTGGGCTAATTTTCACCTCGATTTCCCCACTATCTGCTGATATCGATCAACAGCCCGATTCTGCTTTACAGATGCAACAGCAAGCAGAACAGCCTCAAACTTTAACAAGAAGTCCGAGTCCTACCCCTCAGGCTCAAACACCATCCACGAGGACAATTACACCATTTACAGGCAGGCTCACAAAAGATCGCGTGCGCATGCGCCTTCAGCCAAGCCTCGAGGCTACAATCGTGAAGGAACTGGATTCTGGGGATATGGTCATTGTCACGGGAGAGTCAGACGATTTTTATGCAGTTGAACCCCCTGCTGATACCAAAGCGTACATCTTTCGCACATTTGTTCTTGATGGCTATGTTGAAGGGCATCGAGTCAACGTTCGCATTGCTCCAGATATGAATGCCCCAGTCATAGCGCAAATGAATTCAGGGGATACTCTAAACAATGGAACTATCTCTGCCGTTGACAAAAAATGGATCGAGTTTACTCCTCCTCCATCAACCCGATTTTATGTTGCTAAAGATTACATTGTAAAAATCGGCGATAAAAACATGATGGCTTCTATTAAGAAGCGAAGAGATGAAATACACTCTCTAATGACCTCTGCGTCGCAAAATTTCCAAACAGAAATGAAGAAGCCATTCGAACAAATGAATGTGGAAGACTCTTTGCGAAAGTTGAATTTGGCTGTGAACAATTACAAAGAATTCCCTGTGGAAACAGCACGGGCAAAAGCACTTCTAAATAATATGCAAGAGGCTTATTTACAGAAAAAGCTCGCTGCTATGGAAGCTAAAGTGAAATTTATGTCGGCTGCGAATGCCACGCAAACACCTGGACAGAGCACTCACACCTCTTCAGAGATGCCTGCATCTAAAACATCAGGCGTGCCGGGGATCAATAGCAAAATGGCTGCTTGGCAATCTGCAGAACAGAAAGCATATGAAGATTGGGCGCAAACACAGCCAAATAAGCCTACTATGGAAGAGTTTTATAAAAACCAAAAACAAAATGCTGTTACCTTACAAGGTATTTTGGAGCCATTCAATCGATCTGTTAAGAATAAGCCTGGCGATTACATGTTAGTCACCCAAACTAATCATATACCCATTGCATATCTCTACAGCACGCAAGTCAATTTACAAGACAAAGTAGGGCAAGCCATTGCCTTGCAAGCTACCCCCAGAGATAACAATAACTTTGCCTTCCCAGCTTACTTCGTTCTCGCTGTAGAGTAACCTGAGGCAATGAAGAGATTTTACCACAGAGATCACAGAGGGAAGAGGGGAAAAGGAAGAGGTATGGAAGAAATTTCATGATTTCTTTCCTCCTCCTTCTCTCCTTGTGCTCTGTGATCTCTGTGGTAAAACCCCTTTTTGTTTACATAACAGGTAATTGACTCCAACCACATTTCTTCCTCTTGGTAACATATGGTACTCTCTCGGCTACATTCAGTTTCTCTGCTAGGTCTCGAAGTAGTTCTTGTAGATGTTGAAGTGGATGTGCGTCAAATTAGAGAGGGAGATAAGACTGTCTTTGTCATCGTCGGATTACCTGACACGGCTGTCAGAGAATCTAAGGATCGGGTTTTAACAGCGATCCGAAACTCTGGTTATAGCATACAGACCCTCTACTGCATCGTCAATCTTGCTCCCGCAGACCTACGAAAAGAAGGGTCCTTCTATGATCTCCCCATTGCCTTGGGGGTACTCCGTTCTTTGAAACGTATTCCAGAAACATCTCTCTTTGACGAATATCTCTGCGTTGGTGAATTAGGACTGAGCGGCGAAACCCGTCCCATTCAAGGGGCGTTGGCTATAGCCATGCTGGCTCGTGATCTTGGTAAGAAGGGCATTATGCTCCCTGCAATCAATGCCCACGAAGCCGCTGCTGTTCCTGGCATTGATGTCATTCCGATTAAACACTTGAGAGACGCCGTTGCATTTTCACAAAAACCCGCCTCCATCACACCTGTCAGGAATGAAATTTCATCTTCCCTCTTTAAACTTGCAACTCCTCCCATAGATTTTTCTGATATCAAAGGACAAGCTCACGTCAAACGTGCAATGGAGATCGCTGCTGCTGGAGGACATAACATTGTTTTATCCGGTCCTCCAGGATCTGGCAAAACAATGATCGCAAAAGCATTGGTGGGCATTATGCCTGAGCTTACCGTTGCTGAGGCTTTGGAGGTAACAAAGATCCATTCGGTCGCAGCAATTCTTCCCGAAGGGCAAAGCATTGTCACACAGCGTCCATTCCGCTCACCTCACCATACAATTAGTTATGCAGGACTAATCGGAGGAGGTACAGTGCCTCGTCCTGGTGAAGTCTCCCTTGCACACAATGGGATCTTATTTTTGGACGAATTTCCCGAGTTTTCGCGTGCTGTATTGGAAGTGTTGCGTCAACCGCTCGAGGATCGCAAAGTGACCATTAGCCGAGCCCACGGCAATTTTACGTTTCCTACAAGTTTTATCTGTGTAGCGGCCATGAACCCTTGTCCTTGCGGTTATTTGGGTCATCCCGACAAACGTTGTAGAGATACCCAACTACAAATTGATAGATATCAAAACAAAATATCAGGACCTCTTTGGGATAGAATTGACATGCATATTGAAGTGCCTGCATTGCGTTATCGAGAGATGGTCGATAGCACTCCGGGAGAATCATCAGCTGTAGTGCGTTCTAGGGTTGTAGCTGCCAGAGGACGCCAGAAGCAGCGGTTTGGGATAGAAAGGACTAATGCTTTGATGTCTTCACGGGAGCTGACCCAATATGCTGGACTAGATGTCACTTGCAAAGAACTTTTAAGAGAGGTGATTGATGGGATGGGAATCTCTGCAAGGGCCTGTGATCGCTTGATTCGGGTATCGCGAACGATAGCTGATTTGGATGGGGCGGCCACGATAAGAAGAGAGCACGTGATGGAGGCGATCTCTTTCCGCAACATGGCTGTGAGATAGACTTCGACTTAGGTAAACACAATGGAATCCTTGGACGAACCGCTTTTTGTATCAGCTCCCTTCTTTATGATCAGAACACCGCTGTTTTCCATTCAAGAATTTTTCAAACTCTTCGATAAAAAACTCAAATTGTCTCTATCCCTTTTTACAGAAAGCCAACTTCCATTAGTGCGTGAGGCAATTGCCGTTGCTTCGTCATCGCTTTATAAAGCGATGATAGATAAGAAAGAAAATGACCAAACTCATGCAAGTCTTTTAAAATACTTTTCTCGCATGACCACTCGATCGACACCTTTCGGGCTTTTTTCATTTGTTTCGATGGGATCGTGGGGACAATCAACTTCTGTCGAATTCGATCTTACAAAAATTCAGAAGCGCGTGCGACCTGATATGGAATGGCTGTTTGCTGTGATCGATCAACTGAGTTCGAACCCTCAACTCCATCCTTTTCTTTTGGTTAAACGCAATCCACTGATTTTTGAATCAATAGGTAGAACCTGTCTTAATTACTACCGAAAAAAGAAGGGCGAGGAGGAGGCCAAGACTGTTTCTGTACGTTCTTCCTTTTTAACTCGAGAAATTTTTGAGGGGACAGTGGCTCCTATTAGTTTTCGAGATCTTTTGGAAAAAATTATGCATCGTTATCCCACGCTTGCAAGCGATAAGGTCCAAGGGGTGATTGAGCAGCTTTTGCAGCAGCAATATCTTACTTTAACTCTTCAGCCTTCACTTTTAACAGAGTCTCCTTTTGATGACCTGCTGGCAAAACTTTCCAACACTCCTGCTGCTACAGAGTCTTTACAGGATGTTTCTGAGAAAATAAAAAAATACAACAACACTCAACTAGGCGAGGGAGAAGAAGCGCTTCTAAGTCTTAAACATGCAATGGAAAACGGAATTGAGATCCAAAACCTTATCCAGGTCGATACAGCCTATAACCAAAAAGGCCTCACTCTTTCAAACGCTATAGCAAAGGAATTGGGTTTAGCTGCTGAGGTGTTATGGCGAATAGCAAACGACTCCTCTGAATATTCGTTGCGTACATATCACGAGAAATTTTTGGAGAAGTATGGAATTTATCGCGTTATTCCCTTAATGGAATTATTGCATGAGGAAGGGGGATTAGGAGTTCCTGAACATTATTTAAAAAGCTCGTCTGAGCAAACTCCTACATATCGCAAAGAAAGTAAATGGAAGAAATGGCTAAAACATCAATGGTTTCAAAGTATAAATGAAGGCTGTAAAGAGATAGAATTAACAGAAGCTATACTGAACCAAATGCTTGAAAAAGCAGATAAAAATAAAGCGTTCCCTTCTTTCGATCTCTTTTGTGAGATCTTTGCTAATTCTTCTGCTAAAATAGATGAAGGAGATTTTCTTCTTTTAGTCTTTAGCAACTCCTCTCAGGGAGGTGCTGCGTTCGGAAGATTTTTAGACCTTTTCGGTGAAGCAACCAAGGAATCATTACGCAGCTTCCTTCAGGAAGAGGAGTCCCTTGAAAAAGAGAGTCTATTTGCTCAATCTTCTTATCTTTCTTATATTCCACGCAATGCAAATGTTGCTATTCATCCTAATCTTCGGGGGCATTCGATCGATATTGGAGGCTCAGGGGATTTTTCTTTGGAGGATATTTACGTTGGTGTAACTCCAGATAGATTTTATCTCACTCTAAAAGATCAGCGTCAGGAGCTTATCATTACCACAGGCAGCATGCTTACAAATTCCGTTGCACCATTTCCTCTGCGTTTTATCTGCGAACTCTCAATCGAGCGATATAAACCCATCGCTCCATTTTCATGGATGCCACTCGACGATCTGCCATTTTTCCCAAGAGTTCGGCTTAAAAAAACCATTCTCTCTCCTGCTAAATGGAAAGTAGATCTCTTTCAGCTTGGCCTTACAGCGAAAGATCCCCTTCCCGCTGTGGAGAAGAAATTTAATGCATGGGCAGAGCAGTGGAAAATGCCTCGGTATATCTTTATTGGCGATGGAGACCAAAAGATCTTGATGGATCGAGAACATCCTGCTCATATTCAGGAAATCATCAACCAAATAAAAAAAGATAAAACGGTTGTTTTCATCGAAAAAATTGGACAAATCGAAGGAGAGTGGGTTCAAAGTCAACGAGGGAAACACCTCTCCGAATTTGTTGTCCCTTTTATTAAAAATTCAAAATACGCATATGTACCCCATCGTTTTGCTGACACTAAGCAAGAGGCTATTGCATCCAGTGATCGTTGGAGGCTTCCTGGAAGTGAATGGTTGTTTGCAAAGTGTTATTTGGGTGCAGAACATGAAAATCGTTTCTTAATTGATCACTTCCACAACTTTACAAGTTATCTTTTGGAGAAAAAGATCATTACTGACTGTTTTTTTGTGCGGTATACCGATTCTAAATCGCATTTACGGCTTCGATTTCGAGGCGATAAAGAACGTATCATCTCAGAATTACTTCCATCCTTTCACGATTGGACACACTCTCTTTTGCAAGAACGCTGCATCAATGAGATGACTCTTTCAATGTATGAAAGAGAAGTGGAGCGGTATGGAGGCGAGACTCTTATCGAATCAGCAGAATCGTTGTTTTGCGCAGATTCTATAACCTCTATTTCTTTGGTCAATGCTATTTTAAGCAAGAAAACAATGTTATCAGAGGAAGTTGTGGGCGCCTTGAGTCTTATCGATTTCCTGCAAGGCTTGGGATTGAATCTCCAGCAACAGATCGAATTTTACTCGTCTCTTAAACTGGACAAAAAGGAACTAACGGGATTTCGTGAACATAAGTCCTCTTTGACATCCTTGGGCGGTGCTATCTTGCAAAATGCACTCATGGATCATTCTCAGGATGGGGTTGCCTTATGTGAAGCATTTCAAAGAAGGGAAATTGCTCTTCATGCCTTTGCTTCTCAAATGCAGCAGAGCCAGAGTCAGAAAAAACTTACAGTATCGCCGCAAATGATCAAGGACAGTCTTATACACATGCATTGCAACCGATTGCTAGGAAGAGATCCTAAGAAAGAAACTAAAGCACGTCTCTATGCCTATAATACTCTCATAGCCATCAATGAAAAGCTACGCCGAACAGGCGTGGTATATACCAGAATAAAAAATATTCTTTGAAAAAAATTAAAAAAATGTTAGTGTGATTCAGTTTCTGCGGCAAATATAAGCCCAGAACCCTATCACAAAAGGAAAAAATTATGAAAATTACTGAAGATCTCCGCTCGTTTATAAGCCCTATGCTAGAGAGCAATTCCATACTAGATGGAAAGAAGTCAAGCACTCAAAAAACAGATCTCTATGATTTGGATTTAAATATAACAAAAAGTGCTCAGAGTTTTGAGCCCATGAAGATAACTGATACTCAAACATCGCCACCAACAGATTGCTACCAATGTAATCAATCAAGGGGTAGTGGTTGTATGAACTGTTTCTAATCAGGTTCTTATAACTAATATGCCATCGCATACTGGGCATGGCCGACATTTATTAAAAGCCATGCCTCTGTAAAGAAAAATCACAATTACATCATTAAATACCAAATCCTTTACTTATCAATGCTATGACTACACAACCAGTTGAAGATATTGTATTAGATATTGCCTTAAGAATGAGTGATCCAGATTCAGTTAGAAAATTCATGCTTGATCCAAGCAACAGCAATCCCTATCCTTTTGTTCATAACAAGATTGCATGGCAAAATCTTTCGCTTGCTGGGGGTTATCCGGGCATGGTTCTCCTCTTTAATGCTCTTGAGCGCAATGGATTGGTAAAGGGAGAAATTGTTCACCACTACATACTGAAAATTAAAGAAGCCATTGAAGATGAGGGTTTTGTAAATCCTTCTCTGTTTAACGGGATTTGTGGGGCGTGCTTTGCACTGCAGGCAGCATCAATGGATGGCATGCGGTATCAAAGAATGTTACAGAACATTCAAAGCTATCTTTTAGAAAGTATCGAGTCGTACTATTTAGAGCCTTTAAGAACAAACCGAGAACAAAATCAGCCAGTCTTTTCTTATTTACATGATCTTATTCAGGGGCTTTGCGGGGTGGGTCGTTATGTTTTGGAAAATCTTTTTATCCCAGATTTCTTTGAAATGGCTAAAAAAATTACCACAACACTAATTAATTTCACCAAACCCTTGCAAGTACATGGCCATTCTGTTCCTGGCTGGTACCTTTCTCCAAATGACACACTGAATACTTGGCATAAAGAAGATTCTAAAGGAAACTTCAATCTAGGACTTGCCCATGGCATTCCAGGAATTTTGGCATTCCTTGCTATTGCCTCTCTAAAAGGGGTGGAAGTTAAAGGACAAAAAGAAACAATGATGGAAATTGCTTCATGGATTCGTCAAAAATCATTCAATAAGAATGACACCATTAGATGGCCTTATTCAGTACCCTGGGAATTAGAAATTCAGAAGAAGACAAGAGATGAAGACAGTAAGGATGCTTGGTGTTATGGGGTTCCTGGAATTGCTAGGGCTTTATTTCTTGCTGGAAAAGCCTTAGAGGATACGGAATTAAAGTCTTTTGCTATCACTGCATTTCGCGGTGTTTTTTGCCGTACTCGAAAAGAGTGGCAACTACACGGCCCCATGTTATGTCATGGAATTGCTGGTTTGCTCATGCTTACTCATGAGATGGCTAAGGAAAAGGAGTGTGGAGATCTTATCGTTAAGGTCAATGAATTAAAGCAGATCCTATTATCTTACTATAATTCCGATTCCCCTTTTGGATTCAAAGATGTAGAACTGTCTACTCAGGGTAATGTTGAAATCAGCAAAGCAGGATTTCTCGAAGGAAGTGCAGGAGTCCTTCTGACTCTTCTTTCCACGTCAGATCAGAATTTTAAATGGCATTTGCCATTAATGATTTCTAGCTGAGGGATTATATACGATCCCTAAGGAGCTGTGCAAAAAATGCATCATACAATTGACATCTGCCAAGATATCGCAGAAAAATTGCGTTCGCCTGAAGCTTTATATGAAACTATCGAAGATGAAAGAAGAAGAGGAACGTCTTTTGTCGAACATTGGCCCGATCTTTCACTCGCATCAGGGCTGCCTGGCATTGTCTGTTTTTATGCAGCAATGGATCGAGCATTTCCTGATCAACACTGGGATGATGTTGCTCATCAATACATAAAATTATTAGGTAGCGAATGTGAACGCAGAGGCTATGGAGGCTATTCTCTTTTCACTGGAATATCTGGCTTATGTTTTGCGGGATATCTTTGTGCAAAAGATTCACGCTATACAAATTTTCTAAGACAGCTGGATGTGGCATTAGTACAAGAAGTAGAGAAGGGTATCGCATACATTCAGAAACAATGTGTCGAGCCCGATCGTTATGTAGCACCCCATCATTACAGTCTCATGTATGGTTTAAGCGGTGTTGTAGCTTATTTAATGCTTCGTCAGCAAGATAGGCAATTGCAAAAACTTATGGGAGATTGCGTCGATATGCTTATTAGTATGTTAACTGCCAAGAAATCTGTTGCAGGGACTATGGTGCCAGGGTGGTTTGTGTCCCCTGAGCACCAATTTGATAAAGAACAATATCCACATGGAAGCTATTTTCTCTCTACACAATTTGGGATAACAGGCTGTTTGTCCATCCTTTCTCTGGTGGCATGGCATGGTAAGGGATCTGCTCAACTTTCAAAAGCAATTAAAGAAATTGCCTCTTGGTTATGTCAAAAGCAGGTGGAAACGCCTTTTGGCCACAGTTGGCCTGAGATATTACCTATAGAAACAGACATTAATAAACAGAAATGGCCACAGTCACATTATGGCGATGATTGGAAGAGTGGACGGCCATCGGCAGCCATTAGCCTTTATATGGCGGGGAGGGCAATGCAGGACAAGGATATGATGACCTTTGCTGAAGAGCGCTTTGCTTCGCTGTTTCATGAGACAGATGCAAGTTTACAAGCTCCCTCTTTTTCCTTTGGACAAGCAGGTTTGCTTGCCTCAACTTATCGAATGGCAAAATTGACAAATAGTTCATTTTTGATGCGGCAAGTGTCTGTTTTAGAATCCTCTTTGAAAAAACTCTATAGTCCTTCCTATCGATTTGGATTTCAGCGAGTTCGCAAAATTGATGAAATAGAATTCCCATGGAATGATCCAGGCCTTCTTGATGGTGCAGTGGGGGCCGCATTAGCTCTTTTATCAGCAGATGGACGCCTAGAGGATTTCGCTTGGGATCGCGCTTTTCTTTTAACCTAGAAACGGCACCAAAGTAAATCGCCGTTTTTAGCTTTAAGGTAATCTTTTTGGAATGATCAGAATAAGGAGATCACAGTGTACTAGTCTTCTACGGCGATGGTTTTTTCGAGGACTTCTTTTGTGCAATACACTGGTGCGTTATTCGTCAAAGCTAAGGTCAAGCAATCGCTCGGCCTGGCATCAATCTCCACAATGTGCCTCAAATCCCCTTGCTGAAACTCCAAAAATAACCGGGCATAATAAATCGTATCCTGCACATCATTGATGACTACCTGAATCACTTTAATGTCAAATCCTCGAAAAATCATCGAGATTAAGTCGTGAGTCAACGGTCTTTGCTTGGGTGTATCAGTCAAATAAAACTGCAAAATCTTTCCCACTTGGGGATCTGCATAAATAGCAAATTTCTTCTCTTTTGTACCCAATACAACCACAGTATAGGAACGGGTTTGCATAATTTTATCAAATGAGAGCTGTACGATCTCTGAAAGCATTATAAACCCCTATGTAAGGACTATATCACTGCCATATTTTGACTTTTCCATCAGGATAGCCAATGATGACTCTGCCTGCCATTCCAAGAAACAATCCCGTCTCTAAAACTCCTGGAATGCTGCGAATAACTCCTTCAGTCTTATATGGTTCCATGTCATTTGGCAGCTGCAAATCCACGATGTAATTTCCATTCTCTGTGATATAAAAACTCTCTTCCTTGGTTTTCCTCATCGTACCGATAAAACCTTTTTGTGCAAGGTGAAATAACGTCGCATTATGAGCAAAGGGGAGAATTTCTACCGGCAATGAATAGCCGCCTAAACTTTTTACACGTTTCGATTGATCGACAATCACTATCATCTCGCGACTCATTCCAGCTACGATCTTTTCTCTCAGCAAAGCACCCCCACCCCCTTTGATCATTTGTTTCTTATCATCAATTTGATCCGCCCCATCAACGGTCAGATCGAGTTGAGACACTTCATCGATATGCGCAATTGGGATTTCCCCTTGCTTGGCTTGATCTAATGATGCTTTTGATGTAGTTACTGCTTTGATCCGCAGTCCTTTACGACACCGTTCAATCAGATGGGCAATGAAAAATGCTGCAGTTGACCCAGTGCCTAACCCAATAAGCATCCCATCTTGAACCAGTGACGCTGCAGCTTCTGCTGCAGCATTTTTTGCAATATTCATATTTCCCACCATGAGAACTCTTTCCCTTTTTTGCACAATATAATAGATTGGAGAAAAACTTAACATCCTTCCTTATATGGTTACGATATGAATCTAATTGGATTAAAACAACTCATTGCACATTTAGACATTCTTCTTCAACCTTCGCTGATTTCTGATTCTTGCCCCAATGGGCTGCAGGTGCAAGGAGCGCCTGGAATTGGACACATTGGGACAGCAGTTTCTGCAAGTTTAGAAACGATTCAACGTGCAGTGGATTTAGGAGTACAAACGCTCATAGTCCACCATGGTCTTTTTTGGACGGGGGATAATTTCGAGATTGTCGGTTCAAAACGGGAGAAATTATCGCTACTTCTGTTGAACAACATCTCACTATTAGCCTACCATCTCCCGCTGGATTTACATAAACAGTATGGTAATAACTGGAGAGCAGCCCAGGAAATGGGGTGGACAGAATTGGAGCCATTTGGGATGTACCGAGGCATTCCCATTGGGGTAAGAGGAACTTTTTCTTCCTGTTCAGTCAAAGATTTTCAATGGAAACTCGAAGAGTACTATGAACACCCAGCTACATGTGCCTTAGGGGGCAATCAAATCATTTCCTCGGCTGCATTGGTTTCCGGAGGAGCTTATAAAAGTCTTCAAGAGGCTGCAGCAGCCGATGTGGATTGTTTTATTACAGGCAATTTCGATGAACCAGCCTGGCATCAAGCTTTTGAAGAAAAGATCAATTTTTTTGCAATGGGACACTCTGCAACTGAACGGATAGGTCCACGTGCCTTGGGAGAGCATCTGCAAGATCATTTTCAAGTGAAGACTACATTTATTGATGTGTCCAACCCTTTTTAGGCCTAAATGACGATAGAGATTTTCAGCTGGATTGCCTTCAATATCTTTGTATTGCTGATGCTTTACATTGATTTAAGGATATTTCATCGAGAATCTCATGCAATTGGTCATAGAGAAGCATTCATTAGTTCTGCTGTTTGGATAATTTTAGCCCTTCTTTTTTGTCTCGGGCTCTATTTTGTTTCGGGCACAGAACCTGCGCTGAGCTTCCTGGCGGGATTTTTATTGGAAAAGTCTCTTAGCGTCGATAACCTGTTTGTTTTTCTCATGATTTTTACCTATTTCGCCATTCCTAAAAAATATTTGCACAAAATCTTGTTCTGGGGTGTTTTGGGGGCTCTTGTCATGAGGGCAGTCTTTATTTTTTCCGGGGTTATCTTAATTCAAAAGTTTGAATGGATGATCTATTTACTTGGTGCATTATTAATTTATACTGGGATAAAACTCGCTCTTCACAATGGTGTGGAGGTTGATATAGAGAAAAATTTCGTCTTGCGTCTATTCCGGAAATTTTTTCCTATCACCGACAATTATAATGATGATGCTTTTTTCATAAAAAAGAGCGGAAAATATTTTGCAACCCCTCTTTTTGTGGTATTGCTTCTGATAGAAACAACAGACATACTCTTTGCGATTGATTCGGTGCCAGCGATCTTATCAATCACCAAGGATCCGTTTATTGTATATACATCGAATGTCTTTGCGATTTTGGGATTGCGATCTCTCTATTTTGCTTTGGAGAGTTCGATGCAGTTGTTTAAGTATCTAAATTATGGCCTTGCGATACTTCTTGTCTTTGTAGGGATCAAGATGTTGTTATCGCATGTCTTTCCTATTCCGGTGTCGGTTGTATTGATCACGATAGCGTCAGTCTTATCAATCTCAATCGCTGCCTCTGTCGTCTTAACAAGAAATTAAACGCAAAGGCGCGAAGCTCCCTGCCGGAGGGGCAATCGAGTGGGTTCGTCTTTGACATACTCCGGTTCTTTCGAAAAATAGCTTGAGTTATTTAGGAGGCGTGAAGACGCAAAGTTAATAGCTTAAAAATCACTTGAAATTAATGTATCCCAAAAGATACAATAAGGTTATATGGAAGAAATCGAAATTGAACTCTACGAAACCGTCACTGGCAAGCGACCCTTCAAAGGAGATAGGTCATGGCAAGAAATAAAAAATATCAAGAATTTCTACTCGAGCATTTAGCAGATCACGATGAAGCCGTCGCGTACCTAAACGCAGCTTTAGAAGAAAGCCTTAAAGGTGATGAAGAGTCACAACATCTTTTCTTGATCGCTCTTCGAAATGTTGCTGAAGCGCAAGGCGGAGTGGGAGCATTAGCTAAAAAAGCTCATGTTGGCCGTGAAAGCCTCTATAAAACTCTTTCTGGGGCTGGAAATCCTAAATGGCATACTCTTGTTTCTCTTTGCGTGGCGATGGGATTGAATCTTAGATTGAATTAAACTTGCTATCCTTCCTATCCTGCCTGATCCTGCATATCCTGTTACTTTTCTCCTTTTCAGCCTTCATCCTTTCCTGCCTGATCCTGCATATCCTGTTACTTTTCTCCTTTTCAGCCTTCATCCTTCAGCTTTCATCCTTCAAAAAGTCGGGGTGGTGGGATTCGAACCCACGACCTCTTCGTCCCGAACGAAGCACGCTAGCCAAGCTGCGCTACACCCCGTAGTGAATAATCGATAAGAGCAATGTTTGCTTCAGCTACCTGCTTCAGCATCTTCAACCGCTTAATGTTAGTCTCAAGCTTTCCCACTTCTTGCTGCCAAGGAGTTTTGCGTTGCTTCGACTCATGAAGCTCACGCTCCAAGACTCTGTTAAAAACTGCATTAAAAATGTCTAGAACATAAAGATATCCAACCTCTTCCGCCATGTCAATTTCACTCACTGTGGCTTTTCCACTTTGCGCAATTTTGGGAGGCTCCTGAGCTACTTTAATCTGTTTAGATAGGGAGGAGTCTTCTTCAATGATGACTTCCAAATGCTGCAGACATCGCACAAGGCTTGCACGCAACTCGTGCATTGCCTCGCGCACACGTTGTGTTGTGACTTGTGGCATAGCACTCTGTGCTATGGCTTCATGCACGCGTGTGGAGAGATCGAACTTTTCAGTCAAATAGACGCTGGCCACTTCTTTCAAAGTGTCGTTCTCAACATTTGGGAAACCAATACCCCCTTCTGTGGCATTGATAAGCTGATTTTCAGGATGTTCTTCAGCAAAATCACCAATCCAATTCGCCTCAGCAATCCACTTCCATACTGTGTAAACTGGTTTGCCATAGATGTCATCGCGAATGATAGCTGTTTGATCGAGATCTTCAAGATTGATGATTTCCTTTTTCTTCACTTTGCTTTTTTTGACAACTCCTTTCGCATAAACTTTCATATTTGTATAAGCCAGGTCCATCCCGCAAAAAATGATCGGATCACAACCCATTGCATGCGCAATAGCGATACAAAAGTTCACGACATTAAAACCCTCATCCAACTCCTCTTCATCACTAGGGATATCAAGCTTTTGTTCAAACCATTTTGCAACATCATACCCACCGCTGCCCGTGACATAAAGTCTTGGTCCAGACACCAATCTGAGGGCATCAGAATATAAGCGATTGCGGTAGAGAAAGGGTTCCTGAAGTGATTTACTCTGCCTGACGCGTATTTCTTGCTCAGGATTGGGGTCGATGCCTGCACAAAAATGGGGATGAATATCTGCAGCATTCAGCGCATTGACAGCAGATCCTCCAGCAAAAATTAAAGCTTTCTCTTTAAGATCCTTCAACATTGGAAGCTGCTTTGAAAGGGACGGACCAGCCCCGCAGATGATGGCAGGAACCTTTTGAAATTTGCCAAATAATCGATTGGCTAAATAGGCGCCTTCCAGCGAGAGCATATTGAGGTAGAAATTTCGAAAAAAGACCACTCCGCACTTTAAATATTCATCGACTAAGGCATGTTGCAAGGTGGCATCATACGCAATTTTATGCTCCAGCTGTTCTAAGCGGTCTCCTTTTTTACGCATGTAAAAAGGGAGAGCAGACACCATGATCTTTGTGGTCATGTAACGCCAATACAACTGGGATAAAGGGGAATCTTTTTTTTCAATATCATCAAAATAGTGAATAGCGACCTGTTTATCACGTAAAATAGGACCTGCACGATCAGATTCAAAGAATCTTCTGATCACAGCCAGATCATCTTCAAGGAAAACAATTTGGTGTGCACGATTTTTTTTTAGCCAGGGTTTGACGACATCGTAGGCATATCCTAAACCAAGGCCATAGACATACAAGACTTCTACGTAAGTAAGATCGAGGTTTGCAAACCAGTTGTGCTGCTCTTTTAGAGCCCCTTTGTGGGAATGATAAAAAGTGGTTTTACCTTCATCATTCCGTTTTAAGTTTAGCTCACCCTCTATTGTGTTGCAAAACTGCAGGTGATCACATTCGACATAAGGAAGAAATACAACAGCCTTGGGATCAGCGTGAGTCCATCGTGCACTGTTTTTTTCTAAATTATTTCGTTTCATATCTACATTTTCTCGTCGTCATTTTTCCCTATTATATCTTGCATATGATCTAAATCCCGCTGCAATTTTTCTGTGATCTCTTTCATTTTATTTTGCATCTCTCGTTGCATGGAGGGAGTCTTCCAGATAGACTCTTCTGTATTTGGATTCTGTATGCCAGACTCAAAAACTAGTTCTTCATTGATTTTCTGTAAATGCTCGATCGCATCGTGCAGGTCTGTCAGGTCCTTATGTAAAAGCTTCTCATCTGTTAACAAAGGAGTGATTATATTCAGCTGTTCACACACATTTGTCAAGGATTCTGTCAACGTTCCTGTGTTGCGGGTAACAGCATCAAAATAATCTTCCTCAACAGCCAATGACTCAGGGATGAGCTGCCCTTCAGCTGTCCAATGATAAGAATGGACGATATGCGATTCCTCATTGTAGAGTACTTCTTGAGCCATCTGCCCATTAACATGCCAAGATCTTGCCGCACCGATTGGTTTTCCATTGAGATACTGCACTTCCAATATGAGCCTTCCAGCAATATCCCAAGATCTTTCCCACCCATGACGCATGCCTTGCTGGTATCCCAATTCCCTTTTTTTCTTTCCATCAGGATAATAAAGGGTTACTGGACCTTGCAACAGCCCTCTCAAATACTCCATTACAGTTTTCAATTGCCCGCTTTTATAGTAATATCGCTGCTCCCCATCCCACACTCCATCGACATATTGCTGCTCGCTAAATAGTTGGCCTGAGCTGTAAAAGAAGGTTGCAAGGCCTTGCTGCAATCCATGAACATAAAAACTTTGCGCGAGAATCGCACCATCTTCTCCATAAAACACACAAGGACCATGCAATTGATTGTCTAAATAAAAATACTCCATTTTTTTTGAACCATTCGGATATTCAATCTGCACCGCCCTTCCGGGAGCTTCGTTCAGAGGATCGACTTCTTTGAGCGATGCTCCCTGGAGTGCGCTGCTCTGCACCGGCGTTCCGCTCGCTGCTTCAGCCATAAATTCCAGAATTGGCATTTTAAGTACGAGCATTCGAATCATGGCTTCATGCGCTGCAGCAATTTCTTGGAGATCACGATAACATTGAGCTTCTACAAGTACCTTACGAGTTAATCTTTCTCCTTCAGTAAGGTCAGCATCATAATCAATTTGCTCCAATTCAAGCTTATTGGAATCGTGTAGAAATTCTTCAAAGTCTTTCAAAATGGCCTGATAACCATCCTCTTGTTGAATCTTGGACGTAAATATTTGGACACTTTCCGATGTACTCTTAGAAGGATCTTGTGCAATTGCGATCGTAACATCATAAAGAATCTGATAATAGTCCTGGCACCTTGTCAGGCTGCCGATCATCTCTTTTGCAATCTCATTTATATTCTCTTGGTTAACGCTGGGAGGCATCAAGCAGTTTTGAAGTTCTCCATGTGCAAATACATTCAGATCGATTTCGCGTTGTAAAAAATGGTCTGCAACTTCTTGAAGGGGCTTGTTCGGAATCTCCATCATTCCTATACCTCCTTCAGTTGCATTGATAAATAAAACATTGGGGTGAGCTTGCGCGAAACGAGTATACCATACCGATTCGGATACCCATTTCCATAGCGTATGAACAGGTTGACCGTAGATATCATTTTTTACAAGAAGCTCTTCGTGAATTCCCTTTGAAATGAAGTTCTTGCGGTGGTGTAGAGGATGACGAGTCACTCCAGACTGATACGACTTCTTATTGGAATATGCTAGATCGACTCCCACCAAAATGATTGGGTTGCAGCCCATCTCACAAGCCAGAGCTGTGCTGAAATTAATAACATTAAATCCCTCTTCAACTTTTGGAGCTGTAATTCCCAATTTCTTTTCAAACCAATCGGGACCGGTCATGCTGCCGCTGCCTGTGACATAGGTAATTGCCCCGTGGATATTGTCTAAGACAGATGGACAAACGCGTCCACGATACAAGTAGGGCACCTCAAACGCAGTGTTCATGATCAATCGGGTGTTCTGTTCTTCATTGGGATCGATCGCCAAACCAAACTGAGGAAGCAGTCCAATAGAATTGATAGCATTCATGGCTGTGCCTCCAGCAAAGATGACTGCTTTATTAGAGAGCTGCTTGACCAAAGCAATGTTTTTGTCTAATGAGGGACCGGCACCGCAGATGATGGCTGGAATACCCTTGAACTGATTGTATAGACCTGAAGCAAGATAAGAAGAAGGAAGTTTTGATAGATTTTGATAATAGTTTATGTAGAAATGTTGACCGTAATTGGAATACTCGTAGTGGATTGCTTGATGGATATTGTTCCAAAATCCCAATTTTGCATTGATGACCAACAGCATGTCAGGAAATTCTTTAGCATAACTGTGTAGAGCCGAAAGTCGATATTCATTTTGAGAAAATAGTTCTGCTAGATGGCTCCAAAGCTCATCGGTGTCTGTGTCTTTTGGAAACCATTGAATGCGTACTTGTTTATTTTGAAGTAGCTTTTCCCCTTGCTCACTATTTAAGAGGCGATAGATCACTTCAAGATCATCCTCAACAAAGATCAGAAAATGTTGAGGATTTTTAAGCCACTCTTTAGCTGGCTCATAATAGTACCCCAGCCCGACACCATAGACATAAAGAATGTTCACATTGGTTAAATCTAGAGAAGAAAACCACTCAGATGCCTCTTTGAGTGGATCATCGGAATAAAGTGAAAATCTTTTCCCATCTTTTTCTTTAGTGAGAGTTAATTGACCAGAAAGGGTTTGTACAATAAATGTCGTGAAATGCTCAAGCGAGGCTATGGCATCTGCCTCGTTTGGATTGAGAAGTGCCCATCGTTTCAAGTTTTTTTCGAAATAGGGAGAATGAGTTACATAGGTGTCCAATTATCTTTCCCTCCAATGCGCCGAAACTTCTTTTTGCGAGAAGAGACTCGTTTGCTGCCAGCTCTTTTTATATTTTTTTCCCTTTGTCTTGCGAGAGTCGCTTCAATGGCATATTGCTGCTGGATGGCTTGAACATCTTGCTTCATTTGTCCGATCCGATCGAGCAATTTTTTATCTTGCGCACTAGCTTTTGCAGGATCTGCTACGGCACGGTTGACATCTTCTATTGACATCCCCAGCTCGGATAACCCTTGTTGACTGACAAAGGCAAGGGTGAGGCCAATGCTTTCTAATTCAAGTAGTTTTTCCTCTACTTCTTTGGGCAATTCGGTGTCGGGTACTTTGTTAGTTTTTACGAAACGAATAATATCGCCGACTTGAGCTAAAAATTCCTCGATGGGATCACGTGCCATATAGCCTCATTGTTAGTGCCGTTGCCTGCACTTGACTATTAGCATAAATACAAAATATTTTACCACCGCGATTAGACAGTAACTGCTTATTAATTTTGGAAAGGCGGAGAGGACAGTTCTTGGGAGCAACGATCCTCTCATTTTTGTTCTTTTTACTCTCATTCTGTAGCCCACACTAAGGTTTTTGCGAGCCTGCGAGCGAAAACCGCAAGTGTGGGAAACCATGAAAATCAGGAATTAACCAGGGACTGGTTCTTCATTTTATCTTCTTTTCTCAACCAATCATGTTATTAAAAAGAGAAAAAAAGAAGAACCAGTCCCTGGTTAATTTTTTTGTTCTCACGATTCCCACACCTGCGGTTTCGCTCGCAGGCTCGCGAAATCCTTAGGTGTGGGCTACAGAATGAGAGTAAAAAGAATAAAAATGAGAAAATCAGTCAAAACCAAAAGTGGCCGCATTCGCCTTGCTGGCTAGAACTCTTGAAGGTCCTAAAATTTCTAATGAAAGTTAATTTGCAACTTTGTTACAATTATTATTTTTGTATCTTTTGCCAAAGATGGAATGCTTATTATCACGGTAATGCATGTTTTTAAAATATAGGTCTTATTATGAATAAAAAAAAGATAGAAACTTTTATATATCAAGATTTTGGTTTTCCTATAAAATTGATAAATGTTCCAATGAAAAAAATTTTTGGAGAATGGTTTTTGGATATCAACCTTAGCCAGCTTCAAAAAAATATACTCAATCTGTTAATTCACAAGCAAGCCCGTTTAACTGGAGCGGAAATTCGTTTCATTCGCAAATATTTCGAAATGACAACAACGCAATTCGGGCTTTGTTTTGGGGCCACGCATGCGGCTGTTCTAAAATGGGAAAAAGAAGAATCTTTAATGAATCCAACCACAGAGCTGTGTATCCGCTTGTACGTCTTTGATAGACTTCTAATAAAGGATAAGGAATTCAGGAAATTCTATCACACAGTTTACGAAGAAATTGTCAGTCCTCATAAGGCACGAAGAGATAAAATAAAACATATTCCTATTGAAATCGATGCAAATAATGAACTATTCGCTATTTCATAAAATTGCCTGAACAAGGATTCCCTTCAGCCCTAAATGCCTTTCCAGAGCGGAACGGTCACGAGCAGGGACGGTTCTCGCCTAACGAAATAGCTTTTTAACACAGGCCAACTTATTCAGTTTTTAAATTAACAAGTCGGCCTGTGTTAAAAAGCTATTTCGTTAGGCAGAACTGTCCCCAGCGGCATGTCAAGCCTTCATTCAAGAAAAAGCGGTTGTGAACGGGACAGCTTTGCAATCAGGTAAGAAGCTCCTCGCCTAATCTACAAAGGCTAATTCTGTTAGGATAAAGGAGGTAATTCGATGATCTTTAATGCCAACAATTAGGTTTTTAGCAATATAGCTATATTCAGAATCACGTTCATCTTTGTCTAATTCTATTTTTAAAATTCCTTCTGGAGAATACACATAATTTGGCACTATTTCAAAAGAATGTCGATTATCTCCACATGCTTCCAATATTTTTAACGCGCCACATTTGGAAATAGGAGGTAAGACAATTTTATCTTGAAGTTTCCATTCATCAATATTTGTAAAGGCATCAAAAGAAACAAAAAGTCCGCTTCTAGCTTCAAACACAACGGTTAATGTATCATAGATCAACAAAAAAGCCCTTTTCATGGCTTGAGAACTTAATGCATATTCCAGCGCATAGTCTTTTCTGTAGTATAGGCCTTTCCCATTTTCTTCATTTTGTTGCTCTAAAACTCTTAATAATATTTCTTTAGTCGGAGACTTTTCACGTATTTGGTACTTAGGGATTTCATCCTGCAATGGTTTTCTTACCTGATTTATGAATCTTAATGAAGTTGCCCCAAACTTTTTATAATTCAGTTTTGCTTCATTTAAACTCTCAGTATTTGCTCCTCCTTGATAATCTGGATCATCAAACTGCACATTGTCATCTTCCCAATAACATATAGGACAAATTTCGTATGACCCATATCTATCCTCTGACAACGTTAAGAAACCGCAACAAGGGCAAGGATATCCACTTATGCTTGTTGTCTTTTTAGTGATACCTTTTCCAAAAAATGTTGTAAGACCTGACAGCCATTCAATTATTTTTTGCATTGATTTTTCTCATGGGATTAATCTCTTCAATTGAGACTCGCTAAAGCTTTACTCCTGATGTCCAGCCTGCAGAGCACTTTCAACCTAAGAACGGCAATGAACTTTGGTACCGGCCCTCCGGGACGGTATGTTGGGGTGACGCCATTCCCAGGCTTCGCTTACCCCTCCGGGGAGCTTCAGCCTGGGCTATTACATGAACAGGCCCTCCGGGCTGTTTGCAACCTCTTTCGTTTGCTGAACTGCCTCGGCATATTCAGCACAAGCATATAACAGACTTTGCAAACAGCCCGGAGGGCCTGTTCATGTAATAGCCCAGGCTGAAGCTCCCCGGAGGGGTAAGCGAAGCCTGGGTAGCTGCCACCTAAAAATGCCGTCCCGGAGGGCCGGCACCAATGTTAATCGTCGTCTTTAAGATCATGCTTTGTCACAGACGTTGCTGATGTTCATTCATTTTCATTCGCCAAGTCAGAAATTCTTTCTAAGTAATATCCTCTGAACAAATTATTATAATGGTTTTATCCATCCTCTGGTAGTTTGCGCATTTCCCAAAGTGCCTCTTTAGCAGATTTAAGAGCGGCCTCAAATTCTGAAAAATTAAAAATCCACAATTTTTTATTTTGAGGGGGATGTATTTCGATTTCCATATTTTCAAGCCCTTGTTCCTGAGTAAGAATTCCTACAAACTGATCTTCAAAGAAAATCTCAGCACAGAGGTCATTATAGGCTGTATCGCTAGATATTAAAATTTTAAATTTGGAAGTCATTCACTTAACCCCTCTGGGCTGTAAAAAGCCCGTAAAGTTATATTCTGCATCAAAACGTATTCCTCGCCCATCTGGTGCAAAAAAATCTCGTCCGCCAAAACGATTAGGATAGGAAATAGTTTGAGGGTGTGTTAAAATATCATCAAGATGAAACTGACCCTGCATGTTTCTACAAGTAGGATTCCCAAAAGCTTTAGGAAAAACACTACCAGGTCGAGCGCCATGTTTATCCAATGCACGCCCTGCTATTGTTAGTCCACCTCGATCCATTATTTGGCCGGTTCTTGATATTCTATCCCAACAGGGAACTACCCCCCTCGTTTCATAGTTCTCAACAACTTTAGGAATTGGCGCACTAACTGTATTAGGCTTTCCATACAGGAGCGAGCTGGTCCTTGCAAAAATCCAGCTTGCACTGGGAACAAGCCCAGCCTCGACAGTTGTTACAATAGCTACAGAACTACAGCAGGCACCATACGCCACAGCACCACCAAGAACTATCTCTGGAAGTATACACTCTCCAACCCTTTCTGCTGTATAAGCTACGCTATCTTCCCAGGTAGCACTGTCAGGATTTATGAAAGGCTGCGTGCGAAATTTCTCATAAGTCCCAAGAGGATCCGTAACCCACTTTGTAGTTCCTTTATAAAGCCCATTTCCTGTGGCGCTACAAGCAGTTAAAACAGAACCGCACGTATCCACAACCGAGGAATAGTTCGCATTGAAGTCTGGCAGTGGTGTTTCCCAAGCACTATCATCAAATAGACCATGAAAATCGATAGATGTCAAGGGATTATTATGAAGATAGGCATACAAATTAGGTCCGTCGGCATATCCAAGAGGATCACAGCTGATCCATGACCCTATACCTGCATTATAAAAGCGTTGTCCAAAATAAATTAATCCTGTTTCCACATCTTTTCGTTTGCTGGAGTAACGCCATTGATTCGAGTAGGCCGATTCACTGAGAGTACCTTGAGCAGCATTAAAAAGCTGTTCCTCTCCAAAAGCGGTGTACCGATAAAACTCAACACATTCGCCTGTAGCACTATCGATAAGGCATATTACGTTGCCACTGATATCATGTAACGGTGCTAATAAATTCCCTTGAATCTCAAGAGCCACTGCCGCGCCGATTTCCGCACCTCTGCCTAGTCCTAAAACACGCAATTCTATCAAAGAACCATTTACAACGGTTCCAATTTCATTTTGCCCTTGATATAGATAGAGTTGTTCCGAGTCTTTAGACCATGGTTCAAGGTCGTTTTGTCGAATGAATTTGCTTTTGGTTATCCGACGGCTGTCTGCATCATAACTGTAGACGTATTTCGTATTTTCTTGAGTTATTGAAGTTAATCGATCCAGGGCATCGTAGGCGTATTGTGTAATTGCTCCATCTTTGATTTCTTGAGTTAAGTTGCCGCTATTGTCATATGCATACTGTGCATCTGTTTCTTGCAAGAGTTGATTTAACGAATTTATTTCATAGGGTTGCTGATCTTTGTTGACTCGGTTATAAATGGAGTCGGTTCCGTACGAATGCGCTGCAATGCCTTCTTCAGAGGTTAATTGATAGAGATCATCATAGGTAAAATTACATGTAGTGCTTCCTAAGCCATCTTGAATGGTCATCTGTGTCAAATTGCTTACTGGATCATATCCATTCGCAGCGACTGTCTGAGACCAGTTAGGATGAGAAATTCCCCTTGGACGTAGTTGCAGATCATAACTGTAATTTACTTTGCCTGCATTTTCGATCAGCTTGGAACTAAGCAAACAACCTGACAAATCATAGTCTTGGTATATGTGAGAATAGATTTGTTCGCCTGAGGATCTCAGCCGGCGCACTTCAGTCAAATTAAGGGCATTATAAACATATGCGACACCTGAACCATCTGGAAGGTCCATTTGTGTAAGTCTGCCGAGCTTGTCATGAGTATATTTGACATTCAATCCATTAGCCAAAATTTCTGAAACCAATCGATTTGCTGAATCATATTCTCGTGCTGTCGTACTATTTTGAAGCTGATCGGTAATTTTTGTTGCTAAATCATTTTTGTTGTATTCGTACCTATAAAAAATAGAATTATCAGATGATTTAATGCTTGCCAGCATCCCTTTGGCGTTGTATGTGTAGAAAATTTCGATGCCATCAGGTTTTACCAACACCTCTTTTTGACCGGCACTATTATAGCGACAACGTGTGATCCGTTGTTCTGGCGTGCCTTCGGCTTCGGTAAGGCTTAATAAGTTACCAGAGCTATTGTAGAGCCAATGAGTTACGATGATTCGATCGGCCTGTTCCGGTGTGATGACTGTTTCTACTCTATATTGACAGTTGCCAATGCCATCATAGAAGAATTCGTTTTTAGCGGTGATTTTCCCGAAACTATTTTTCTTAACAAGGCTACCTACTTTTCCTAGGACGTTCATTGTGGTAATTGTTTGATTACCCAGTGGATCAGTTTTTGTGGCTTGCAGCACTGTTTGGACGTATTTATTCCAGTGGCGATAATGATAAGAAAAGCGAGTGATATTGCCATCTGGATCAACAATTTTTATCAGCTGTTTGTTGGGATTATATTCAGTATAGGTGATCGCTTCTCCCGCTTGAGAGTACTGTTTTGTATGACTGCAATTGCCATAAATATCGTACTCATATCGGGTTAGTTGCAGAACATTTCCATTCAACTCTTAAGTCCGTACTTCAGTAACGCGATTGAGTACATCATAATGTATGGACCATTGGGAGCGGCTTTCCAGAGCGGAACGGAAATGAGCAGGGACGGTTCTGGGGAGCAACGAATGGACAGAATATGCGAAAAATTTTGCGTTTTTGTTCCCCCCATTTCCGGGTCCATTTTACCAGGCCAACGGCCTGACGTATAAAAGCCTAGGGCAACGCCCTAGGTACGTCCAGAGTTGATTCTCAGGCTGAAAGCCTGGTGTATAGCTAACACAGTTGATGAGAAACAAATCCCATTTCAGGATGACATATATTTCAAACCAAAAGGAACATCACAAAACTCAACCCTTTCAAGATTAATACCCTGAGATCCCCCAACTCAATCGGGTTCCATTGATGAGAGATGTCTGTGGGATTAACATGATTTTGTACACCATACGTCAGGCTTTCAGCCTGAGAATCAACTCTGAACGTACCTAGGGCGTTGCCCTAGGCTTTTATACGTCAGGCCGTTGGCCTGGTAAAATGGACCCGGAAATGGCTGGAACGAAAACGCACAAAGTCTTGCTAAAAATGTCATTTCGTTGCTCCCCAGGACGGTTCTCGCATAATGGCATACTTTTAACACAGGCCACATAAAAACAACAAAACAAGAAACAACAAAATATTACTTTATTAAATAAATTATAGTATAATTAGTTATATAGACTATATATTTAATAAAGGCTTATTTATGGCTTCCATATCAGATCCTTCACTGGGTGGAACCTTACCCACTACTCCCATACCCAGCACTCCCATAACTCCCAAAACACCCCCCACAAGCACATCATCTCCTGCTCCCAAAGCTGCCACTACCACCCCTCTTGATCTCATCAACAACAGAATCCATACCCTCATTTCCGAATATCATACCCTTAGCAACGAAATCGGCGATCATACAAAGCAACTTTCAGAATTAACTGCCAAAGCAAGTCCCACCGATCAACCAAAAATAAAAGAAGTCCAAGAAGCAATTGCCAAAATTACAGGACAGTTAACTGAAGTTGATACAAATCTCGATGCGGAATTCAAAAAACTCGACGATACTTATACAAAAGTTGTCACACAAGAAAGTGCAGAAGCAAAAAGAATAAAAGAAGGAAGACCCAAAATTCCTGCCGACACAAAAAGCTCCGCTGAATCTGCCACTCTCATTCCCGATATTTTTGCGTCTGCTCATAAATGGTCCAGCGAAGTCGACCAACTTGTAGACAAAATGTCCAATCTCAAAAAGGAATTGTCAAAAGTCGATCCCGATCATCCTCTTGGAAAAATATTAGATGAAAAAGCGTCTCAACTACAGGAAATGTCCGATAAACGAATCAAACCACTTCAGGCAAAGTCCAAGGCCGTTATTGCCAAAATCGCCAAGAAAAGTGGCGAAGCTCTCCAAGCAGGAATCGCTGCCATGCGGACAAGTCAAAAAGTTACCAAAGCTAGCTCTGTACAACCGGTTTTATTAGCTGGTAAAATTGCTGTCTTTAAAAAAGGAAGTAAAAAGGCTACAGAGGAAGAAACCTTAGCTCAAGGTCTATCACACTTTTATCCTGGAGTAGGGGTCATGTCTAGCACCCGTATCGCAAGAGCTATGCCTTCGCGATATGGATCAAGCATGCTACGAAATCAACAAGATGAGCTTCGAAGTGTCCCTCTAAGAACTCTCGATACTGAAAAAAATGTTAAGGGCAGACTGCTGAAACACCTTCCCCCGGAAGATAGTGCAGCCATAAACAATTACCTAAGGGGAGGACTCGAAGACCCATTACCGGACATAAAATTCAAACCACTGATGAGTGATGAGCAAAACGCACAGTATGAACGGCTTGACAATTATGACTGGTCAATTGAAACAGAGTCGGGAGACAAAGTTACCTTAACCCTTGCACAAGTCCTTCTGATCTATTTTGAGAAAGGATTAGAGGTAATGGACAAAGTCACCCTTATTCCTAAGGAAGGCGAAACAACCCCTCCTCCGACAAAGGAAGCCCTCATCGAAATGTTAAAGTCACATGGACCAAATTTTATGATCATAAAAGGCGACCCCCAAGTTCCCCCAACGCCAAAAGAAAGTCTCTCCGTGTGTACATTAGATTATTATGTACAAAAACGAATAGAAAGCCATCTCAGCAAAGACGATGCTGCAGCCCTCAAAACATATTCAGATTCAGTCAAACCGGGCGAACCTACTCCTGACATTCGAATAGTGCCCATAATGGAAGGGGGCCAAAAAATTGCTTATGAGAAGTGTGAATTGCATAAATGGCGCTATGAACAGAGTCCAGGCAATTTCGTGGAACTGAATTTCCACGATGTACAAAACCTTTACTTTCTCTACGGTAAGGAGGAGATAAGGAAATTCAGTCGAATCGATATTCCTTCTACTCCTGGGGTATTCGGTCCTGCCCCTCTGCCCCCTACATTGGAGGATGTGAGGACTGCTTTTGGGATAATTGATCGAACAGAAGATCAAGTGAAGGCAGCACTGGCATTGTGTGAAGGGACGACATGGCAAGACAAGGCAGGGAACACCATCGATTTTACGGCGTTCAAAGATTTCTATTTAAAACTATATGGTGCTAATTTAAGCATGGCATTGTCAAATTATAAGCCAACTGATGGGAGAGTCACGCAAGAAATCATTCGTACAGCTTTAAAGCAACCTACTACTATAAGCTTTAAATTAGTCCTCCCGGAACTTGTTACTTCAGAAACCGAAGCAATAACAGACGTTCAGGTGAAGCCATTTGCAGATATGATCATATTTGACAAAATAGCGACACATAGAGACAGTCAAAGGATATTTAGAAGCATCGGGGAAAAATTAACACCGGAAGCACAGGTTCAAATGATTCTAACAGCTGAATTTCAGTTTTTAGACCTTCATGAAAACAATCTTGGATTAGTCCCTATTCCTAAGAATGTTGAGGATTACCAAAGATTCAAAGATGAGAATGGATTCCAAGAAAATTTATTGAGACATCTTGCTGGCACACTTCCTCCTGATACATCTCTCATTACATACACTGCTGAAGATGGGAGCAAACGACAAAAACTATTAAAAGACTTTCCCGAATATCAAAGAGCTTTAGATGTTAAATTTCAATTTGCCCTATTTGACACTGATCTTTTAATGTCAGAAAGTAATGAGTCACACGTGCAAAGAAGAGATAAGACTGGGGGATTATTGGAATACCTTGTCCCGATTCGACTTGCATTTTTTGATACAAGTTTAAAAGATGTCCTTCTTAGTAAAAAATGCCTGGAGATAATAGCTAGAGCTGATGCAAGAGGAGAGGAATTACTGGCTTGGATCCGAGGAGAAGATCGCCTACCATTTATAAAACTCTCAGCCCTTGACGCCACAATTGAAAGGGAAAGAGCTATAAAAGAAGGTGGGCCCCCTAGAAAAAAAACAATCACTAAAAAAGAAGAGGTGTTAGCTGTGATTACACCTTTTATAGCACAATATTCTCTTGCCAAAGCACGGGCTAAGGATACTTCAATTACAATTGAAGACTTGAGTAAAGCATTCGCAAAAGACATAACTAGCCCCCACAATCTGACCCGTCCGGATATTGTGGAAATGTGGAAAACATTAGAAGAATCAATGAGTGTGAAAACAAAAAAAGCGCAAACATTAGAACAGTTTGCAAAACAACATCAGATTGATTTCAAAGAATTGCAAATGCTTAATCCTGACCTTAGCATTTCAGAAGAATTGCCTATTGGAACAGTCATACGTACCATTGACCTCACAACTACTTTTTTTGATGGAAAAAAAATCAGTGTAAAAACAACTAAACCTCAAACATTAGAAGAATTCTCCAAAGAACATCAAATTAATCTTAAAGAATTGCGGGATCTTAATCCCACCCTCAGCACTTCGGGTGCATTGCCGATTGGGACTGCGATCGTAACGGTTGATCTTTATGTTAAAGCCGATGAAAATAGGTTCCGAATTGCAAAACAATTATTTCCTCGACTTACAAAAGCTCAAGAAACTGCCTTATTAGAGCGTCAAAAGAACCGGAAAACATATCTTGCAGAATATACAAAATTTTCAGAACAACTAAGAAAACTCGGAAGTCAAGATATTAGGTCAATTGACCTGGATGAACTCAAGGGAAGTATAAGTGACTATATTTCTGCCAGTTATTCACCTCTTTCAGAAGCCCGAAAAGAACTAATAGGAAAAGAACTTGGAGAGCTTGACAATTTTGATGACATTTATACGTTTGCCCTTGATGTTCAAGCAGAGTGTGCTCCTACATTGTTTAATATTTCAAAAGTAATGTATCCGTTACTATCTGACAACTATGAACTGAGCAAGGTGTTGTATCCAGCACATCCAGGCCAATATATTGGTCTTCATTCTGAACCTTTACAAACACAAATAGCGGCTATAAAAAAACAAGCAGAGGCAGCAAGAAAAAATGTTGAGACCCTGGAAATAGCTTCCCCGCCAGCAACAGCGAGTAAATTAAAAGCCGCCAGGGAAAAGAGAAAAACGGCGGAAGAATTAGAGAAAGCGGCTGAAAGATTAGCAGCAAGAATTAAAGCACCTACGGTTCCACCTGGATTCTTCGGTCATTTTGGATAGAGTGGTCACATTCATACACATCAGGAAAGTTTGGGGTCTTAACGTCTTCTCATTTTTGCCCTTTTTTATCTCAATTTGTAGCCCACACCAAGGTTTTCGCGAGCCTGCGAGCGAAAACCGCAGGTGTGGGAACGATGAAAATTAGAAATGAAACCAGGGCACTGGTTCTTCTTTTTTGCTCTCTTTAATCACATTTTTGGTTTAAAGAAAAGAACAAAAATGAAGAACCAGTCCCTGGTTTATTTGCGGTCCCGTTTATTCCCACACCTGCGGTTTTTGCTCGCAGGCTCGCGAAAACCTTGGTGTGGGCTACACAATGAGATAAAAAAGGGCAAAAATGAGAAGATCATTCATTCTGCCTCCATCTCTCTTTATACATTCAATTACTACAAATTCCACAACTAAACAAATTAAAAACAATACCTATTACTAAATTAAATAATTTATAGTATAATTAATTATATAGACTATATTTATTAAATAATGAGGTTTACGAATGGGATCGGGCGCGGCGCGTCCACGAAAGGCTTAATTACAAGAGGTATTTATGACCATCTTTGATCCAAGCAGAATGCCACCTATTCATAGTGATCCCAACCTGCCACGCATCCATGGCATGCCAGCCCCCGCTGCACCAAAAATTGAAGCAGCAGCAGCAGCTGAAGCTGCTGCTAAAACAGATGTCGAGTCGATCAATCTGAGAATCCAAACCTTAATTTCAGAATATAATACCCTAAATAAAGAAGTCACACGCATTTCAAATAACATATCAGAAATCAGTGCAAAGCCTGCTCCAAAACCAGAAGCCATTGACAAAGAGAAGGAAGCCATCTCAAAAATCCTGAAGCAGATGTCTACAATCAGCACACATCTGAAAACTGAATTCGGCAAACTGGATGCAGAATTTGTCAAAATCTCTACTGCGGAAGCTTCTGAACAAGATATAAAAGGGCCTTCACCTGAAAGACTAGAATATCTGAAAGCCCTGCAGGCTGTCGCAAAATGGGGGGATACTGTAGGTGACCTACTGGAAGAATTTGCGTTAAATCCAAACGCTAGCGATGAGTCTGTCGAACATCTTAAAGACCTTTCCATTCTCTATAGGGCCCGTATTCAACCCCTTGTCAAAAGAGCACAAACTCTTTTAAATGAAAGTGGCATTACTCCAGCAAATCTAGAACTGCTCCGCAAAGAACAACGTCAGTTACATGAAAAAAGAGGGTTTTCACTCGCCGATTTGCGCACAGATCCCCATCTTAAAAGGCAAATGATGCTGAGGTTATCCAGTCAAGATGCCAAGGCGCTCGAAGCATACATCAAAGCGCACCCTAACCTCTCTAATACTGAGCTAGAACAAATCCGATTTATTCCCAAAATTGAAACGCCGCAAAAAAAAAAGGCCTATGAACGTTGTGAAACGCATGAATGGAACTATAAGAAATCTGGAAGGTTGACCTTTAAAGACGTTCTTGACATCTGCTTAAAAGAGGGGTGGGGCGCCATGAAAGACATTACCCCTATCCGCAAGGAAGGAGTCAGAGCCCCTTCTTACACCGATATCAGAATTGCCTCTGGAACTAACATCGAATGGACTGATGCTCAAAGAAACGTGGCATTGGAAGCTTGTAATAAACTCAACTGGATGGATGGCGATAAAGTACTAAATTTTGCTCAAGTGATAAAGCTTTTCCGCGCTGAAGGGATAGGCATATTACAACGAATCAGGCCTTCTGGCGACATATCAGAAAATGAGATTCGTGCCGCCCTAGGGATTGTCATCGATGTCAGTTGGAAGGTGGACCTGCCAATTTCAGCTACTCTTCCTCCACAAACTCCAGTCGAAGTACTCAATCAAAAAATCGGATCTTTACTATCTGAATTCGCCTTTTTAAATAGAGAGTACGCGAACATTGCGAAGAATATCGCAACTCTAGAGAGGACTGCTTCACCTGAAGCGAAAGAAAAAGTTGAGAGCGAAAGGGAACTCTTGGTCCAGATTTCCAAAGACTTAGCAGAAAAGAATAAGGAACTAGAAGTTGCATTCCTACATTTGGAGGAAACCCTTGACAAGCTGACAGAGGCACAAAAAGAAAAAGGTTCAAAAGAAAGAACGGAGATTCCAGTCCTCATCGGATCAGCCTTCAGATGGGCTGACGCCGTATATGGTTTATTGGAAAACATGGAGTTAAATGCCGGAATGAACAAGGAATCGATCAAGGAGTTAACAGAAGTGTATCAGGAACGAATCAAGCCCTTAAGGAATAAGGCCCAAGAATATATTAAAGCGCAAAGAGGATCTGTTGGAACCGCAGCAGCAGGAGTGGGACGCTCCGTTCAAGCTGCCTTTACGGCTATAAGAACGGTAGACGTCTTACCAACAAGCCGAATAGAATCAGCCAATCTAGTAAATATCGTAGGGAAGATAGCCGTTTACAAACAAATGGGAAAGCAAGCTGAAGAAGAAACGAAAGTAATGAGTCAGTTAGCAGATTTTTACAGTTCGACAGCTGTATTGCATCGTGCGCCAATTGCCCGAGCTCAACCTTCCCGTGAAATTTCCGGAGCATCAACCGGTGTAACCAAGCAGATCCAACTCTTCGAAATGGATACCATAAGCAAAACAGATCGCATGCGTGGCCATACTTATGGTCAAATAGTTTTTAGAGGTAGGCTATTTGATCAAATCTATGTGCGTTTATCCAAAGATGATAAACTCAAACTCAAAATCTATAAAGAAAAAGCTGGGGAAAAGGCAGCCGATGAGATTCTTATTGTTCCAAAAATGGAGGGGGCACAGAAAGTTGCCTATGAAAAATGTGAGAAATATAAATGGGAATATACAACTCTAGACGGAGAAGTGAGAGTATTAACTTTTAAAAAACTCCAGGAACTTTGTTTTGATCGAGGGTGGCATATTCTTAACAAAGTAAAAGCACAGCCAATTAAAGGCGCCGCCTCTGTGCCATCATTTGAGGACATCAGAAGGGCTTCAGGCATCGATACTGAATGGAATGAAGATGAGCAAAAAAAAGCACTCGAAATCTGTCGAGGTGCAGCTTGGAAAAGATCAAATGGAGACAGTATAACATTCGATGATATTTTACTGAATTTAGAGTCAGTAAGTGGATTAAGAAAGCTAGAAAAAATGAACGAATACAATACTGTTTTTGAGAATCTCATACCAGAAAAAGTGCTCTGGACCGCTCTGGGCATAATCATAGAACCCAGTTGTTGGGAGATAATCCTCCCTGAACAGGTCGATGCAACAGACAAACCCATAGAGAAATTTACAGTTCAACCTTTTGCCGACAAGATGATGACAGTAGCTGAAATAGGCCGAGAATGCCTCGCTGGCGTCTGGCGGAACTTAACACCGGAAGCCCAACATCAAGCATTTATGACTGCAGAACTACAATTTATGGATCTCCATGGAGCAAACTTAGGAATGCAACCCGTGCCAACACCAGAATATGAGAAGTACAATAAGATACAAAATTTCTATCCGGCACTGTTTTGGCCATATCTCAAGGGTACACTTACTGGTGATTCGGTAGTAACATTCAAAGATATAGATGGAATAGAGAAAACTGGACAAATTAAACACTTTCCCGATCTCCAGAAAGCTCTGCAAGTAAAATGGGAATTCGTTCTTTTTGATACGGATCGATCTATGGGTGAAAGCAATTATTTGATAACACACGACCGCAACCCAACAGGAACATACCAAACATATCTGCCCGTGCGATCCGTTTTTCTTCTGAAACAATGGAAAGATGAGCCACTTACTAAAGATTGTTTAGATCGGATTAACGAGGCGGATAAAAATGAAGGCCAAATGAGCGCCTGGATTAAAGGTCATGATAGGCCAATTCATAAACGTCTTGCTGATAAAAGTGTTTCTGAAGCCAATAGAAAATTGATTACTGATACTATGCAAGCTATTATAGATCGTTTTAATTTCTCCACGTATAGGGATCCCGATGATATATTCCACAAGGAAGTATCAATAGAGGATGTTGCTAATTCCTTTGCAAAGCGTATGAGCCGCATGCCTGAAGATGAAAAGCCATTGTGGGAGGCTCTCCAAACGGAAGTAGGGCATATGACACTTTCTGAAAAAGAAGGAGCACTAACTTTGGAGGACTTTGCAACGAAACACCACCTGGATATAGATAATCTAAGAAAACTCAATCCTGATTTAGCAAAAGGGGGTGACCTTAAACCAGGGACTCGCATAAAAACTCTCGATTTAATTTCTGATACTCCCAAAGCAAAAGAAAATCGAAGAAAAATCGCTAAGCAATTTTATCCTCGCTTAACTCCTCGTCAAGAAACGGCGTTTTTTGAGAGACGCGAAGCTCGGAAAATTTATCTTGCAAAACATCAGGAACTGCAAAAAATTATTTCTGCAAAGACGGAACCCAAATTTGAGGAACTGCAAAAAATATTGAGCGAATATATAAGCAAGCCCTACGCACCTTTGTCGACAGCAAGAAGATCTGCTTTAGAAACACAAATAAAGGGATGTGCAGATATCATAAAATTACAGACTTTGGCAGAAGGTATAGTTGTGGAATGCCAGCCCACTTGTGCAAATATTCAGAAAGTGATGTATCCCTTGCTAGCAGATGCTTATGAATTGAGTGCTGCACTTTATGGTGAAGATGAAGCTGGTACTAAGATCGGTGCTTATAATCGTTCATTAGAAATGCAGATTGCACTTGGTCTAGAAGCGGGTCGGCCACCAGAAGTCAGAGCAATGGCTTTGAAGATGCAAGCTGTGATTGAAGCTGCTAAAAAGGGACCGCCCGCGACCCGCCCAGCATATTTGTATTAATCACTGCGGCGCTCGCAAAGGGACTGTAATGAAAACACCCTTGCATTCTCAGTGCCAAATTGAGAAAATGTCTGCATGCCAGCATACACTAAAGAAAGCTTAGAAACTTTGCGCCAACGGATCGATCTCGTCGACGTTCTCTCCTCCCATATCGATTTCAAAAAATCCGGCGCTGCCTATAAAGCCCTCTGCCCCTTTCACGATGAAAAAACCCCCTCCTTCATGATACAAAAAGGCGACACTCACTACCATTGCTATGGCTGCGGCGCCCATGGAGATGCCATCCAATTTCTCATGACCCATCTGAAATTGAATTTTGTCGGCGCCGTCGAAGCACTGGCACAACGGTTTAATGTCCACTTAGAAGTCACTGACGAAAAGGAACGCAAAGGACCAAATAAAGCTGCTCTAAAAGACTCTCTAGAACATGCCTCCCATTTCTATCATTTTATCCTCTTACATACCCTCGAGGGGCATCAAGCTTTGCACTATTTGTATAAACGGGGCATCGATCTCGACTTTATCAAAAGCTACCAAATTGGATTAGCCCCCGCTCAAGGTGGTATCCTCCGCAAATACCTCCATTCAAAATTTGTAAAAGATGAAACAATGATCGAAGCAGGTTTGCTTTCACAGTCTGATAAAGGCTATACCCGAGAATTTTTCACAGATCGGATTACATTCCCCATTCGAGACGCCACAGGATCTGTCATTGGTTTCTCCGCAAGGAAATATCGAGAAGAAACCTTTGGTGGCAAATACATCAACACCCCTGAAACACCTCTATTTAAAAAATCTAGAGTCCTATTTGGGCTCAACTACAGCAGAAAACGGATAGCAAAAGAACGAAAGGCCATCATCGTCGAAGGGCAAATCGATGCCTTGCGGCTCATTCATGCAGGGTTCAACATTACCGTTGCAGGACAGGGCACAGCATTTGGCGAAGGGCATGTCAAAGAACTCACCACACTTGGAGTCAACCAGGTATTTTTAGCCTTGGATAACGATGAAGCTGGCAAAACAGCGACGCGCAAGATTGGAGATTTGTTTCAAAAGGAAGGAGTTGGGGTAAAGATTGTCGAATTGCCTCCAGGAAAGGATCCCGATGCACTCCTTAGAGAAGAGGGGCCAGAACAGTTTTTAAAGCTTTTGGAATACAGCGATGACTATATTTCATTTTTAGTGAAACAACTTAGTCCAAAATATGATATTCGTACCCCTGCAGGTAAAAACGAGCTATTAAAAGAAATCATACGACAGATCCGTTCTTGGGAACAACCTGTAATCGTTCATGAGAGCTTGCGGCGATTAGCCTTTCTCACAAGAACCCCAGAAGAGATGGTCGGCGTTGGACAAGAGCATGTTCCCAATATTTACATCAAAACAAAAGGGAATATTGTTTTACCACAAATCAATCATGATCGCATTTTGGAATCGGATCTATTGCACTGGTTGTTATTGATGGGAGACACAAGTCCCCATTTTGTGCAGGTTGCCCAACAGAATCTGAAGGAGGAGCATTTTAATGATCTTTCATGCAGGACGTTATACCATGCTTTTGTCAGCACTTACTCTGTAGGTAAAAAATGTGATCTTTTAGCATTGGCAATTGCTGCGGGACAGAATGAGGCGCAGGATCTCATCTCAGAAATTTTGTTGAAAAGAGTCAATAAAGATCGCGCTGAGGAGCATTTTGTTGAATCGATTCAAAAGCTATTGAATCGGAATTGGATGGCTGAGCGAGAAGCTGTTAAGCAAAAAATTCATAGTGGACAGTTTTCTGACGACGAAGTCACAGAGCTCGCCAAGCAATTCGATGCATTGAAACATGCCATTCCAAAAGTCAGAGTCGTTGACAAGGCTAAGAGCGCGCCGGGGACGGTTCTCGCATAAGGGCATACTTTTAACACGGCCTTGGGGTCTGGCTTGGGGAGA
>Ga0207056_1006_pt1 | contig 71446 bp, 70 predicted proteins | sample Alteio_BWMinCont_58_FD_153289 | JGI IMG/M metagenome (GOLD analysis project Ga0207056, IMG submission 153289) | Enriched cells from forest soil in Barre Woods Harvard Forest LTER site, Petersham, Massachusetts, United States -... | ecosystem: Environmental > Terrestrial > Soil > Temperate forest >... | reverse complement strand
GAAGATATTTATAATACCAACTTTTAATCATATAGTTAAGGAGATTTATGTCTTCAGTCCCATCATCACCATCACCACCCCTAGATGCAAATTTACAAAGTTTTTTAAGTAGGTTTGGCCCCCCTATGCCAACTCTGGGCAGCCCAGATGCGCGGGTTTCTGGAGTGGCCGGTCAAACTTTAGATCCTGCCATACCTCAACAGGGAGCATCTTCTGCAAAAGGAATAGTATGTGAAGTTATTAAGAGGAGTTTGACTCAGACTGCTATGAGGTGCATTGGGGTAGTATTAGCGGTTTTGATATTGGGTAATCCCATAGGCATTGTGGGAGGACTGGCAATTGCTTTTACAGCAAGCATCTTATCTATTTCTATAGATATTCTTGGAACACTTCTCACTGTATCACAGAAATCATACAATATGGCATTGGCTATGTCTAGTCTCTGTCTTATAGCTAACCTTGCACTATTTATCTTCGCCTATCCTGCAGCAGCAGCACATGCGGTAGGTTCTTTGGGCCTGGGCGCTATTTCATTCGGTGCCACATCGGGAATTCTATGGCTATCATTGATTCCTATGTGTTTGACTGCGTGTTTGACTGAGTGTATTTCAAAATCTTGTGGTTGTGGCTCTAATCCTCAACAATCGGCTTGAACAAGGCCTAAACAAATTACTGCTGGCAAATGTGAAGTGATTTACAGTAGCCACTTTAATAAACTACTTAAGGAAATAATATGTCCATAGCCGTAAGACCACCCAATGCCCCAATAACTTGTGAAGATATATGCTCCACATCAATACTCGATGCCATGGCATTAAGAGATCGCGATCCTTCGATGGAATTCTTCAGGAATTTACCATTTGCTAAAACGCAAATACAGCCTGAAGATAGATCAAAAGCGCTATGTAAAGCTATAAAGTTATTACCTATAAATTTGATAACATCTTGTGCCTCAGCTGCCCTAGCAGCTATTGTCCTAGGGAATCCAATAGGAGCTTTAGGTGGGCTTGTAATTGGCTTTACGGCTTTCGTTTTATCGAGTTCTTGCATGGTGTTAATTAAGGCGCCTATGAATATATATATAATAGTTTCTCTTGCATTGTTTATCTTTGCAGTCCCTGTCTTGGGCGCAATGGCGGTTGGGGCGTTAGGTCTCGGTACTATTTCTTTTGGTGCTGCAGCGGGAATTCAGTGGTTATCTATAATCCCTAGTGCAATTATTACTTGCATTTTTGAGAGATGCTGCCGCAAACTCACATAAGTGTGCGTGTCTAATGAAAGGGGAAGTCTCTTGCAACAAAAGCAATTTCCTGAGTCGATTGCGCTTCCCCTTTCTGTCCAAGAAGCCAGAGCCGAACGCAACCGTCAAATTGTCCGTTCTGTCATCTGGGGAATTTCCATTCGCCTCATTATCATTGCAGCAGAGTTAACCGGTTTTTTTCTTTATGAAAGTTCAACGCTGCTCCTTGATGCCTTATCGAGCATCGTCGATGTCTTTTGTAGTCTGCTGCTCATGGTTTTCATCTATTTGGCAGAACGCCCTCCAGACGAACACCATCCGTTTGGCCATGGTCGTTTCGAGCCGTTAGCTGGTTTGCAGCTGGGTCTTTTACTGTGCGCCACTGGTGGAGGAATGTTAATTCAACAAATCATGCAGCTCTACGAACCTTTGGCGGGCGGCGGTGAGATGAAGATACTTGCAGGGCCCTTATGGTTGATCCCTTTAGCTGCGTTGTTTTTACTGGAAATCGCGTATTTAATTGCGAAGAGAGCAGCTAAGAAAAGCCAAAGTCTTGCACTGATGGCTGATGCGGCCCATTATCGAGTGGATAGCTTGACTAGTATTCTTGCCACAATTTCATTAGGAGTGGCAGCTTTTTTGCCAAAATGGAGTCATTTGATCGATCATTTGGGAGCGATTTCGATTGCAATTTTGATGGTTTTCCTTGGATTCCTCTCTGTAAAAAATAATTTGAATCAGTTGCTTGACAGAGTTCCTGATAATCGCTATTTTGACCTAGTAAGGAAGGCTGCAAAAAAAATCGCCGGGGTGCAAGATACCGAGAAGATACGGATTCAATTAACTGGCCCAGATGCACATGTCGACATCGATATTGAAGTGGACCCGCAGATGAGGGTGGAAGATGCGCATACGATTAGCCAACATGTTCGAGTTGCGATACAACAGGATTGGCCGGCAGTACGTGATGTAACGGTGCATGTGGAACCCTACTATCCAAACGATCATTAAGGAAAAAAATGAAGAGGATTTTAGACCGTATTTTTGTGGTACTTGGAGCATTTATTTTCATTCAGGCTCCGCTATTTATTGAGCAGTATCAGTTGCAATTGAAGGGGCATGTTGATGAATTGAGTCACCAAGTTGAGGTGATGCGTCAAGTCGCTACGGAGTCTAAAAAATCGCTGGAGCAGTTTATTCAAAAGTTTGTGGCTGATCCTGATGTTGATTTTTCACGACAGGGGCAGTCGATGTCTGAAATGGTGAAACGTTGGAGGTCTCTTACCGATAGTATGGTTGCTTTGAATAAGGCCTCGGTTTGGATTAAACCATTAGTTTTTATCACTTATCTCGACTATTCGATTGCGAAATCGACATTTTACTCATATCAATTTGGTTTAATACTCACGTATGAAGGATTAATTTATGCGTTAATAGGGATGGTTGTCGGATATTTATTATATTCCGCTATAAGTAATCGTTTGGCTTTCTTATTTATGAGGAGGAAAAATGTTTGTAAGTCGAGTAAATAGTTCTAATGAGTTTGATAGATCATCCTATTCAGTGCCGAGAAACTTCACAAGGCAGCCACATCCCAGGATGACATCCTTGCATCAACGAATCAGCAACAAGAATAGTGCAGGGTGGCGCCCTTTTGGCAAGCCACGCGTAAATCAATGCACTCCGAATGGTCTTGGAAAGATCCCTGAGTTAGTTTTCGCACGTACAAAGCCTACGCATGTTTCATTGGATCCCAATAAAGAAATGAACTTCGACATTTCCCATAAGGCGTAGGAATTCCTCGTGAAGTTTTCCCATATGCATTAAGCTAAGTTAGGCAATCTTTTCGTAAGAATTTAAACGCAAAGGCGCAAAGACCCGAAGTCGCAAAGAGAGTTTACCACAGAGATCACAGAGAAAGGAGGGGAGAGCAGGGAGAAGTTTGGGTTTATTGTGAGAGACTCCTTTACCTTCTCCTTTTCTCCCCTTCTCTCTGTGATCTCTGTGGTAAATTCTCTTTGCGACTTCGGGTCTTTGCGCCTTTGCGTTTAATTTCTTACTTTTTAATGTCTTACAATGAGGTTTTCTTGCTTAGCCTGATGTGTATGCGGGCGCGTTCACGAGGAAGTGTGGTAAATCTATTCTGTTTTCGTTGCAAAAAAAGTGTTGTAGTTGCATAAGTATCGAAGAAGTTGTGAAGATTTGAATCCGGACTACTTTACATGCATAAACACAGATCTGTTTCTTTTCCCTCAGGGATTAATTTGCATAAAGACGGCGCTGCAAGCGTGATTGTCAATGTTAAACCAGAGGAAGTATTAGCAACCGACTTCTACGACATGATCGGACGAACACTCAATGGAATTGTCTTAACAAGCCAACCTTCAGCTCCCGAGATATCTCAGAAACTGGATTATCTTAGAAAATCTGGAATTACTTTATATTCTTCTTGTTTTGCTGAAAATGACATCCCTTTGTTGAAATTGCAGGAAGCTGCAATGGTGTATGCAAACCATCTCTGTAGCATGCGTTTCCTACAAGGACCCTCAGAACGAGCTCCCACAGCAGTTATCATTAGGGATGAAGCTCCCAATCAATGGACAATTTTGGAGCAAATTACCCCCACTGTAATTTTCCTTTGTCCAACTGCTGAGCGGTTGCGTTATTGCCGGTTGTTTTTTGAATGGCTGGAAAATAAAAAAATAGAAACCCCGGTCATTTTGGGTTTTCGTTATGATTGTTCCAAGGAAGATCTAATTGTCCGCGCTGCTGTAGACTTTGGCTCACTTTTCTGTGATCGCATAGGGGATGGGATCTGGATAGATGCTCCATATGAAGCGGAATTCTTGAAAAATTTAAGCTTTAACATCTTGAAAGCTGCGGGAATAAGCTCAGGTTAGAAAATTCTTCGTGCCCGTGCCCGTTTACTTTTCCCCCTTCGTGAACGCGCCCGAGCCCGAAGTGTTCCCATATGCATTAGGCTAAGTAAGGCAATCTCTTCGTAAGAATTTAAACGCAAAGGCGCAAAGACCCGAAGTCGCAAAGAGAGTTTACCACAGAGATCACGGAGAAAAGAGGAGAGAACAGGGAGAAGTTTGGGTTTATTGTGAGAGACTCCTTTATCTTCTCCTTTTCTCCCCTTCTCTCTGTGATCTCTGTGGTAAAACCTCTTTGCGACTTCGGGTCTTTGCGCCTTTGCGTTTAATTTCTTACTTTTTAGTTTCTTTTTAGTTTCTTTCTATGAGGTTTTCTTGCTTAGCCTGATGTCTAAGCGGGTGCATCCACGAAGGGGGAAAAGTAATGAGTAAGAGACGAGAGCAAAGTGTGAATTCTCTAAATTTGGATGTCGTGTTGGAACTTGATAGGCAGTTTGGTTGTATCGGCTGTCCTGATATCTGTTTGAGCAGCAGGATTCATATAATTTGTGATAGTAGTGGCAACTCGCTGATCGACGTCGAGATTTGTCGCAAAAAGTGGCACAGTAGGTGTCGCGATTTGGGGGATTTGTTGATAAATACTCGTGACCTGTGCATCTGATCCTGTTCCACGCAAAGCCACTAATTCTTGATTAATCTGCTGCAAATTTGCAATAAGGGCGCGGTCAGTTTGCTCAGCTTTTACTCGAGCTGTAAATACACCTAATTCCGGAGTCAGTCTGTCTACAACAAATGTGGAGACATTGTCGATGAGGTCAACAGGTTTTAAAATTGTTTGTGGAGTTGCTGCAAGAAGTGGGTTATCGGAGACTGTCGGCGCATACAATTGTGAAATGCGGTTAGCGATCTTCGTCGCATCTGAGGAAGAAATTTTTTGTGCGATGAGCTGATTAACGAGCTCGCTTCGGAAGTCGCGGACTGCAATAAAATCAGGCTTTGAAGCGAAAGTTTGACGTAAGGCCGTCACAACTTCTGGCTTTGTTAAATCTTCTCGCAGAACTTGATCTAGGGTTACCCGACCGAGTGATCCTGGAGGGTATAATTGATTAATTCCGGGTATTGCTGTTGTGATCCCTGCAATAACGTCTGCTTGCGCATATTGCGTTAGTGTTTGGGGAGATATTACGTTGAGAATGTCTGGTAAAACGCCTGCCTGAAAGACTCTATCCAAAAAGGGAAGTGCAATTTCTGTATTTACAAACGTACCCACGCTCTGCGAGAGCTGAGAAGTCAATGCGGGTGCAACTCCCTGCTTATCGAGTTCTTGTTGGACAGCTGCTAATAAGTCTAAAGTTGTATTAAATGATCCGGTTGCAAAAACATTGTTAAGAGCCTTAGTTGCAAGAGCATTAGCGTTATCAACGGTGTAGCCAGCTGCAATAAGCCCATTGGCGACGGTCTGTTTAATTTGAACCTGTTTTAAAGGATCTTGAATAATTCCATTCAATTTCTGAGCTTCAGAAAGGGCAAACAATTGATCAGCAGATGGTGCACCTGAAATGTTTGCTAATACCTGAGCCGTGAGACCGGGAGTGCCCAAAGCGAATGAGATTTGAGCAGTGGCAAGTTCTAGTAAGTTTATTTTAATAACTGAAGTCAAATTATTGAGAATTGCTTGTTTTTCTGTGAGTGAAAATGCTGCCAGACTTGGATCTGTCAAAATAAGTTGAGAGAGACCTTGGGAAGCTATAGTCGTGGTATCGAGATTTCGGACGGCATTCGCGAAGCTCAAAGCTCTATCTAATGTTGCTGAGGGAGTATCTGCTGTAGAGCTTTCATTTTGTAGGGAAGGTGCAGTGCCGGCTGTTCCGGCAAGTTGCGATACTAAATTCACAATAAATAAGTGGAGTTGATCATAAAGCGGACTTGGGACAGGTGTTGTAGCTTCAAGATAAAAGGATTGGTATGAGGAATGTGTGATAGTTCTATCCAGATATTGTGAAGGAGCTCCTAGTGCCAATGCAATAGCCGAGACACCGACGGCAGGAGCTGTTCCTGTTGGAGATTCGAATAATACTCCCGCTGTACGTTGAATGTATGCAAGAGGCATGGTTGGATCCGTTGGATTAAGGTTATCAATGAAAAGAGTAGCAGCTTTAGCAATTGCGATTTGCTGCTGGGCTGCTTGGTTGGCTGAAATGATATTTTGCGCCAGAATTGGAAAATAGGCCACTATTGCTTGATCTACACTAGGTGGTGCCGGATTCATTACAGGTAGTGTATTTGCATTGAAAACATGCTGCAGAGGTATTTCATTGGGAGGAGAAATGGTCGTACTCACTCCAACTAGAGGCAATCCGGAACCAAAAATGATGTCAGTGTTAGACATAGTACCAGGTACAAGAGGAGGCATTCCTAAAGCGGCGCGTTGTGCATTGAGGGAACCGATATCTTGACCTGGGTATGCAGCCTGGGCAGCATTATATGGTGTCGCTATGAGATTCATTGTAATATTATAATTACCAATGGCAGTGGCTAAGGCATTCGTGCTATTTGTAGTAGCGGGAACGGTAGAATTGTAGGTTGCTAAGGCATTATTTAAAATGTCAATGGCTCGGTTTGCAACGACGATATTGTTATTATATGTATCTATAGCTGCTTCTGTTACAAGTTGCTGTGCATAAAATTGTTGAGCGAGTGTCGCCTGGGTGGCGATAGCATTATAAGCTGCTGAAAGAGCCTGGGATCTTTGGGATATACTAAAATACACTTGTGTAAGAGCATCGAGAGTTGAATCTTGATTGCTTTGCAATTGTGCGTCTAAATCGACTCGGGCTTTGCCAATTGCCGTCATATAGTCTTTTAATGAAACAAAACTTTCAAAAACGCTAAGACTATCTTGTGTGATGGACCCGGAATTGGTGGGATCTATAGATCCGAAAGTAAACGGATCTTGCGAATTTGAACCAAAATTAATATTACCTATACCTGAAGACATAAATCTCCTAGACATAAAATATTACTATTACATATGTTCTCCTTATTTCATTGTACCATAATATAATTAATTTAACAAATAGTCATTTATTAATTCATTTTAGATAGAATTGCAGCAGTGTAGATAAACAAATAATGGGCGAAACGGAAAGCCCAGGCTAATGAAAAGAACCCCTGAGAGAAAAGTGACAGGATATGTAGGATCAGGCAGGATATGGAGGATGCTCACTATCCTCCATATCCTGCCTGATCCTACATATCCTGTCACTTTTCTCTCAGGGGTTCTTTTCATTAGCTGAGGCATTTATGTATGCGTGCGCAGACTTTTGCTTACTATCCCTGATCAGGACCAGCAGCTGGGGGACAAATACTGCAGAGAACCGAAGCTATCGCGCGTTCGCACTGCCCTGATTAGATTCGGATCTATCCAATTTTTTGTGATTGAACACTGGACATGTAAGCGTTTCAAGTTGATCAACATTCCCAAATCCCCAGGTTGAATCGCAGGAATTTGCACATGTGATTTCTGGCTCCATTGCTGCCTTAGGAGTTTGACAACTTCTAGACGAATATCACCTTCTGCACCGCTAAATTCGCTGCATAACATCAGCTTTGGATTCACTTCAGATAGAAGAGAATGGGTGCCAAAATATCCAAGGCAGGTGTCTGAGTATTTTTGCTTGCGATAATCAGTCGCTGTCGTGTTGCCAAAGCCGGTGATTAGGAGATCGCAGGCGCCGAGATTTTGACTGATAGACGAATTCCAAGGGCCGCCCGAAACATAACCAAGATTGCACCCTTGATTGCCTTTTCCTGCGGGTTTTAGCTCTAATTTTATCCCCAAGGAGTTGTGTGTTAGAGGAGTTTTATTTTGCTTGCTTGTTTGGTTTGCAGTTTGTTGGGTAACGTTTTCAGTTCCGAGGGGAAAATACTGCATTATAATGCCCGGATCGATCTCTATTTTTTCAATATCCGGAGAGTCAAGAAATAGCTCTAGGCAATGCAAGGAATGCTTCTCCTGCTTGAAATGAGGCTTTAGTAAAGGGGAAAGGACTTGGAATGCCTTTTGTGCCAAATAGTAATTGATTACATGGGTTTCCGAGCTGTTTTTATTCAGCTTATAATTAAGAGCATAAATCTCTTGGATATCTGCATAGACTTCTTGATGCTTGCGCGTGACGATGACAGCGTGAATATCCCAGACATGCAGGCCTTGTTTATGGAAATTTTCTAAAAAGTAGCGGCCAGGATTAATGACGATCCCTTTGCCATTCCATCTGATAAAAAGACCTCCAGAAGTGGCTCTTGCACGCGCTGAAAGTGAGAAAAGAGGGTCCAAATAGAACTCTGGGCGCCATCCGTGCAATACAAAAAGAGCATTATCAAGAGGAAGAGGTCTTTCTTTGAATAGAATTCGGTAGTTCGCGAATCCTTTTTCTTTCTGCTTCTGGAATGTTTGAATCGATTCTATTAATGTGTGTTCGGGGGCAATTTGCGTAGAACATCCCTCTACAGGTGCTGGGGGATGGAGCAGCGTTGGTCTTACAATTTCTTTGATTTCATCCAGTGTTGGAAGAGGAGGAAGGGCAGTTATTGTGATTGAGCTTTTCTCAATGGCAGTTTTATCTATAATTGGGATGCTTAATCCGATCGAGTTGCCATTTTTAAGCTTTCCATATTCCTTATGGTCTGTTCGATAAAGACGTTGAATCAATTGCTGCATCAGCGGTGACTCTTGTCGATTCAAACTCATAAATGTATCTGGTTGTGACAACATGCTAACTCCGTATTATGACTTAGCCTGAATCTTAAGGATTTTTCCTATTAGTTACCATCAAATTTCTAACAGAAAAGTGCCGGTTTGGATATAAGAGAAGCTATTGCCGCTATGCAGATTTTATCACAGACTCGACTTTAGGATTTTTACCACAGAGATCACAGAGAGAGGAAGAGAAGGAAATAGAGATTAATTTAGGAGGATTGAAAATATGGTCACCAAAACAAAGCTTTCCCTCAAGGATTTGGATCTTAAAGACAAAAAAGTTTTAATGCGGGTCGATTTTAATGTTCCCTTAGATAATAAGAACAATATCACTGATGATACCCGAATCCGAGCCGCTCTTCCTTCGATCCAATATGTCCTTGAACAGGGCGGTGCGCTCATTCTTATGAGTCATCTTGGACGCCCCAAGGGAATGCCAGAAGCCAAATACTCCCTCGCACCTTGTGCAAAAGCCTTGGCATCAATTTTGGGAAAACCAGTTAAAATGGCTCCAAATTGCGTTGGAAGTGAAGTGGAATCCCTTGCACAATCTCTAAAACCTGGAGAAATTCTTCTATTAGAAAATCTCCGTTTTAATCCGGCTGAAGAAAAACCAGAAAACGACCCTAAATTTGCACAAAAACTGGCTAAACTGGGCGATATTTACGTCAATGATGCCTTTGGGACTGCCCACAGAGCTCATTCCTCAACCGTAGAAATAACAAAATATTTTCCTGGTAAAGCTGCAATTGGGTTTTTAATGGAGAAGGAAATTGAATATCTCAGCAAGCTTCTGAATGATCCAGCACGGCCATTTTATGCCGTCATTGGAGGAGCGAAAATTTCTTCAAAAATAGGAGTTTTAAAAGCGCTGCTAAAGGTTGTTGATGCCATTTTTATTGGCGGGGGAATGACCTATACTTTCTTAAAATCACAAGGAGTTGCCATTGGGAAGTCTCTTCATGAGGACGATTTAATCAATGAAGCAGGAGAAATTTTAAAAGCGAGTAAAATGGAAAATAAGAAATGCTATCTTCCTCTAGATAACGTGATCGCACAAGAGATCAAGGAAAATGCTCCTTCCCGCATTGTGAAGACAAATGAAGGCATTCCAGACAACTATCAAGGGGTTGATATTGGACCACAGACGATTGAACAGTATGTCAAGGAATTAAAAAAGGCCAAAACCGTTTTTTGGAATGGTCCAATGGGAGTTTTTGAAATCAAGGAGTTTGCAAAGGGAACAAATGCCATTGCACACACTCTGGCGGATCTCAAAGGGATGACAGTCGTCGGAGGGGGGGAATCTGTAGCTGCAGTTGAAGCTGCGGGCGTTGCAGATAAAATATCGCATATTTCGACGGGTGGTGGGGCATCATTGGAGTTTATAGAATTTGGCACCTTACCCGGCATTGAAGCCCTCTCAGATGTTTGATAAAGCACTATCTTAGTAAAAAATTAAACGCAAAGGCGCAAAGACCCGAAGCCACAAAGAGGGTTTACCACAGAGATCACAGAGAAAAGAGGAGAGAACAGGGAGAAGTTTGGGTTTATCTTAGTATTGCTTGTGAGAGACTCCTCTCCCCTTCCCCTTCTCTCTGTGATCTCTGTGGTAAAATTTCTTTAGATCTTCTCCATTTTCTTTGCGGCTTCGGGTCTTTGCGTCTCCTAAATAACTTAAGTTATTTTTCGAAAGAACCGGAGTATGTCAAAGACGAAACCACAATTGCCCCTCCGGCAGGGAGCTTTGCGTTTAAATTTTTTTTTGTTAATTAAAGTATTGCAATTTTAATTAGATATCTATAAAATACAAGGAGTTAATTTTATACGTAATTGAAATTTTTCACCCCGACTTGCACATCCAGGGTTGCCAAAATTCAGCAAATTCGATATAAGTTAAGTCGGAAGGCGAATAAAATATCCACAATGAGGCTTATGTTTCCCTTAGGTAGCACTACCTTACAACCCCTCAAACCCCCTTCAAAAAGCCTTTCTCTTTTTTTTCAAGTTCTTAAGTTAAGAAGTGATCCTTTCACAACTAACCTAAAGGTTTTTCATGTCAGCGCCTGCAGCCCCTGACCAGACTGATTTTAGTCGATGGAGGTCCTTTTTTTGGCCCGTCCATAGCTATGAGCTGAGAAAGCTCATTCCCATGTTAATGATCTTCTTTCTTATTAATTTAGACTATAACATCCTAAGAACCCTAAAAGACACTCTCGTTGTAACTGCAAAGTCTTCTGGAGCTGAAGTGATCCCATTCATTAAAGTCTGGGTCATGTTTCCAGGGGCGATATTGATGACATTCTTATTCACTCGACTCTCTAATCGTCTGCGGCGCGAAGTTGTGTTCTATGTGATGATTTCTACCTTTCTTCTGTACTTCTTTGTGTTCACCTTTATCCTATATCCTGCACGGGATGTCCTCCATCCCCATGCGACTGCTGATGCCTTACAAACATTTTTGCCGGCTGGATTCAAAGGCATGGTGGCCATGTTCCGAAACTGGACATTTACAAGTTTTTATGTCATGTCGGAGTTGTGGAGCAATATTATCTTGGCCATGCTATTTTGGGGATTTGCAAATCAGGTGACTCGCCTCAATGAAGCTAAGCGATTCTATGGCATTTTTGGCATCGGAGCGAATATTTCAGGGGTGTTTGCTGGGCAGGCTTCTGTTTTTCTTTGCAGCAATGCATACAACACATACCTTCCTTTTGGAGAAGATGCCTGGGAACAGTCTTTAATCATGTTGACAGGTTTGATCCTCCTCAGTGGAATACTCTCCATTATTGTATTCAGATGGATGCATAAGAATGTGTTAACGGATTCCCGTTTTTATCACGCTTCGGAATCAGAACCTGAAGGCTCAATTGAAAATGGAGATGCGGTGAGTGAGAAAAAGCTTTCCATGAGAGATAGTTTTGGCTATCTATTCCGATCGCCTTATTTACTTAGCATGGCTGCAATAGTCGTGTCTTACAATCTCGTCATCAATTTGGTTGAGGTAGTCTGGAAACATGAAGTGAAGGCTCTTTATCCCAATCCAAGCGACTATAATCAATATATGAATCAAGTCTCAACCATTATTGGTGCTCTTGCAACACTGACGGCTCTTTTTGTTTCAGGAAATTCCATTCGGCGCTTTGGCTGGACCTTTACAGCCATGCTAACGCCCGCTATTCTTCTTGTCACTAGCATCGGATTCTTTGCTTGCTTCTTCTTAAAGCCTTATATGACCGATACTCTGCCCTACATTGGCGCTTCGACCCTTGCCATCGCTGTGTTTTTTGGTTCGGCACAAAATATTTTAAGCCGTGCTGCAAAATACACGGTTTTTGATGCAACGAAAGAGATGGCTTTCGTGCCATTGAGTCCTGAGAGCAAGCTGAAAGGCAAAGCAGTCATTGATGGTATAGGTTCTCGTTTGGGTAAATCAGGTGGATCTTTGATTCATCAATCACTATTGCTGACTTTTGCGACCATCACTGCGAGTGCTCCTTTTGTGGCAGGATTTCTTTTTACAGCGATCATCATTTGGATGGGGGCGACGCGTACCTTAGGCAAACAGTTTGGAGAGCTCACAGCTCCTGGGCAGAAGCCGTTGCCTACACCGCCGCGCTCGCCTTTAGTTCTGGACTCCGCCTTGCAGGAAACACAGGTGGTTTAAAGCCAGAGTCGCCCTTTCAGGGCTCTGAATTATGTGTAGAGCATACCCAGGCCTTCGTCGCCCTTTCAGTGCCTCCTCAGCCTGGGCTGGCGTGGCTACTTTTGGTTGGAGACTCAACAAATCTTCTCATTTTTGCTCTTTTTTATCTCATTTTGTAGCCCACACCAAGGTTTTCGCGAGCCTGCGAGCGAAAACCGCAGGTGTGGGGATCGAATACAAACCATATTTAACCAGGGACTGGTTCCTCTTTTTTGCTCTTTTGAATCATATGTGTGGTTGAAAAAGAAAACAAAAATGAAGAACCAGTCCCTGGTTAATTTTTTGTTCTCATAATACCCACACCTGCGGTTTTCGCTCGCAGGCTCGCGAAAACCTTAGGTGTGGGCTACAAAATGAGAAAAAAAAGGGCAAAAATGATAAAAATCGATCCCAACCAAAAGTAGCCGCACTCGCCGGAAGCAAAGGACGACGAAGGCCTGGGTGGGCTCTATACACCATCTAGAGCCCTGAAAGGGCGGCTCTAGACTGGAGAAGGTGAGGCAGAAGAATTTGATAGGCTCGGACTGCTAGAACTACTTAAGTTGGTAGAACTCGAAGAACTCGAGCTACTAGAACTCGAGGACGTTGAAGTTGGAGGAAGAGGCAGAGCAATGACTGCACCGCCACCAGAACCACCACCATCTCCACCTGCTGGCAAGACCCTACCAGAGACTTTTGAGACTTTTGCGACTAAACCTGCCCACTCCTGAATACTTGCTGCAGGCTCTCGTACTTGGAATGAGTAATGTGATCTGATACCATCCAGAAAGTATGGATGGTAACTTTCAAATGTGGTATTGACGCTGTATGTAGCTGTAAAGGGATTAAATTCATCGATCGTAATTTTTAGAATATCTGAGGGATCATAATACGTTGTTTTTTTAGAAACAATAGCAGCAGCAATTGTCTCTGGATCTAAGGGCTGCGTAAGTTGAGTTGCCACCGCACTAGCCTTTTTTGTTGCTGTTAGACTTATTGCAATACGATATACTGTTGACCCATTTTTTTTTGTTCTGCTCTCAAAATGGAAGGCATCCCCGTCGCATGCGTCTTTTAATGCCTTAGCTATTCTTTCAGCCTGTTCATTAGAATAAATGGAATCAGTAACTAAGTAATAATCCAATCTTTTTCTATCGGATGATGTGAATAGCTGTTTTTTTTCCATAAAAGAAACAATTTGTGGTGATCCATCTACTTCTAATTTTATTTTACCGAAACAAGCCCCAACTGAACTCATAATGTTTTCCTTTTTTAAGTTTAATTAATAAAAAATTGAATTCTTCTTTTATTTATTTTCAATCCAATACTCGTCCGATATCAATAGTGCAGAAGTGGCGCCACCATTAGTGCGTATATAATTCACAGTTGATATTTGCAGTTTTTGCATGATGCTATAGACAAGAGCTAATTCTGACACTGCTGAATTAGGTGATTTATGACTTGCTGCCAATTCGGCATCGCCTTTATTTAATCGCTCTTCCAAAGCATTATGAATATTTTCTAAATGATACGTGCTTAAGTTCCTCAATTTCTCTGGATGAGCAGAAATTCCAATCACTTGCACATCACTTTTTTTTAATTTAAGAGCTAGGGCTTCAGGAACTTCAGGCAAAGTTTTATCGAAGTATTTCAACGCAGATTCCCAATCACCTCGACTCATCGGATTCGGCGACAATGTGGTAGCAGGGTCCTCGCCTTTGACATAGGTGATGATGGCGTTTTTTGTTGTGCTGCGGCCAAAAGGGGCCATGTAGACCTGAATGTTTTTGTCGTCGTCCAAATAGGTCACTTGAAAACTGCCTCCTCCGATGTCAAATGAGATCACCTCATTTTGATCTAGATTCGTTTCAGCAATTAAAGCTCGAAAAGCATTCTGGCCTTCTTCAATTTGGGAGATAATTTTAACAGGTATTGCAAGCTCTGAAAAGTACCTGTCCACTAGTTTGTGGGCATTTGGGGCCTTTCTGTAGGCTTCCGTGGCAAGTCCATAAAATTCGGTAGCGCCCAAATCGAGGGCTTTTTGTTTAAGACTTTGAGCGGCATTTATCGCCTTTTCTTGAATTTGGTCACTCAAGAGACTCTGTGGTTGGTGTGCGGCATCCTCGCTAAGTAAGACGACAGCATCTTCAGTATAAAGTGAAAGTAGGATTTGTCTGGTGTCAGTGTCGACATCTGCGACTTGAACTTTAATTTTGCCTGAACCGAAATCAAAAGCCGCTCGCCTAACAACTGCGGCATCGACATTGAATGAACACATTAAAATAGTAAGGGTCATGAAATATACTATGTATTTTGACATGTTGATAGCTCCATACGATGAGTAAGGAGAAAGTTTATCAGACCTTATGTTAAATGCCAAGCGGGAAGTTAGTTTTTTTAAAAAATTTTGAAAGGAAAGATTTGTGGTCTGGCTTGTGATTTGAATGTATTAATACGAAGAAAAGTTATTGTAGAAAAAATGTACTTAGGTTACATTATCACAACATACGAGATGGGAGTGTAAATATCATGGAAAAGAAAATTCAAGATCAATTTATCGATTATGGTTGTGGGTTTCCCATAATTCTGCGACACGTCCCCATGTTGAAAATCGACGGAAAATGGGTTCCTAACATTAATTATAATAAGTTTGAAAAAGTTGTGTTGTTGATGTTGTGTCATAAGCAGGCTAAGCTAACAGGAAGTGAGGTTCGTTTTATTAGGCTCCATTTGGGTATGACTCTCGACGTGTTTGCAAAACGATTTGGGGTTAAGCACCCCACAGTTATCAAATGGGAAAATTTTAAAGACAACCACACAAATATGAGCTTGGGAACAGAAAAGGACATTCGATTGTGTCTAATGCTTCATCTTACAGGAAAGAAACAAGTCAGCGATTTATATAATGAACTTATAACGCTTCCTCTTTCCCCAACCGAGCAACAAAAGAACGTCGAATTGGATTTAGATCTCGAAAAGATTGCGATTTAATAAATATTCTTCTGCAGCAATAGCCAGGTTCTTTTGATGAAATTACTAGATGATGTAGGCGTCTGCCGAGATAATAGCCCACCTGCTAAGTCCCTTGTGTGGATTTGCCTGCGCGCTGGGACCTGATCTTCATCAATCAAAACCTTCTTCTAATTGCCTTACCCTGCAGCTTTATAAAAGCATACAATTTACTTTACAGTGCCGAGGTTATCAGCTAGTGTGAAGTTTGAAGAGGGAGGGTTGTGAGGGTATGAATATAGAAACTAGGAAAGAGGGGGAGATTGTTTTTGTTAAGCCTCTGAGCAAAAACATTGATGCGAGTGTTTGCACTGATTTTAAGGGAAGGGTCGTTGATTTGATCAATCAAGGAAATAATTTTCTGTTGTTGAATTTGTCCTTGGTCGATTTTATTGATAGCAGCGGCCTAGGAGCAATAATCTCGATTCTGAAAACATTAAAACTAAGTAATGGCAAGATTGTAATTTGCGACATGAAGAATCCTGTTCTAAATCTATTTAAGCTTACGCGATTGGATCATGTATTCGAAATATGTTCAAATGAAAAAGAAGGGTTGGCTTTACTTACTAAAGTCAACAAAGAATGAGCATGCATACAAGATCTATAAAACTCATCATTGAAAGCAATATAGACCATATTCCGCTATTATCGAAAGCAGTTCGATCGGTTTGCAGTACAGTTATTCAAGATGAGGTCTTATTATACAACTTAGAGCTTTGTCTTGTTGAGGCTGTCACGAATGTGATTGAACATGCTTATCATCAAAAACTTGGAAATCTTGTTGAAGTTATTGTCACATTTGATGAGAACGACATTGTTTTTCACGTTATAGATTTAGGTGACAAAGGAGTTATTCCAATTCCGAAAAAAGAGCTAGATTACAATCCTAAGGATGTGTCTTCTTTACCCGAATCAGGAATGGGGCTTTTTCTCATTCATCGGATTATGGATGAAGTCCATTTGAGTAAAAAAGGGAAAAAAAATGTTTTATTAATGAAGAAGTACGTGAATCAAACTGGAAATTAAGCACTTATGACTTTGTCGATCCCGGTAAAACAAAATTGCATTTATTTTGCGCTTATTGTATTGGTCTCATTGGTGTCTGTTCAGCTATATATTTCAAGGCATCAAGAATGGATTTTATACAGGGAAGCAGAGAAGAAATATGACAGTAAAGAGTTTGATGGTGCAATAAATTTATATAAAAAAAGTTTGGAAGCCGGCTTGCCTCCTTTTAAAGCTAGCTTAAATTTGGCTAACTCATACGTTGCGACTGGTCATTTTGAAGAAGCTATTTCTTTGTACAGAGACTACCTCTTGGCATATCCTAAAGATACCAAGGCACGTTTAGCATTAGCTGAGGCGTTGTCATGGATGGGAAGACTGGAGGAGGCTGAAATGGAATATCAAAAAATATTGGAAGACACTCATGAAAATAAACAAACAAAATAACCTTAGTAGAATTGGTTTTTTCCTCCTATTCACTGTGAGCTGTGCGATTTCAGAAGCATCCCTTCTTAGTCCTCAAGCAACGAACGAAAGGCTGACCGATGAAGTGAAGAATAAAAAAGTGACTGATTGGGAAGCACGGTTAGAATATGCAAGGTTATTGAGTAACCTCCAGCGTTATGACGAATCGCTTATACAATATCATCTGCTTCTCAATGAAAAGCCTGATTCAACTCTTGTACAAGTGGAGATAGCGCAAGTTCTTTACTACCAAAATAAACTCAATCAGGCTTTAGATATATTAGAAAAAATTCCTGAAAAAGATATCAATGATAAAACGCGTCTGGTGATGGCAGAGATTTATGAAGCTTTAAAAGAATATTCAAAGGCCGAGTCAATCTATCGAGAACAACTTAAAAAGATGCCTGAAGATAGTTTGACCAAATTGAAACTTGCAGAGCTGCTTTCTTGGGAAAAGAGATATGAGGAGTCGGTTCTCCTTTATCGACAAATGCTGGTGGAACATCCCAACGATATTCAGCTGCGCCGCAAGTACGCTATGGTATTAATGTGGATGGGTGACGACAGCGAAGCCGCAGAGGAATTAGAAAAAACATTATCGGGAAGTGAGAGTGGCAAATATCCTGAATCGGGGTAAGAAATTTGTTGTCTTAACCCTTTTTGTTTTCACGTTTATTGCGATTACCGTCTATCTCACTACCCGCATTGTTTTAGTTGTAATTGCCGACTTTACCTGGTTAGAGGGTCTACTAGCAATATGTTTGCTATTTGCCGAAGGTTTTATACTCATTCATTCAATCGGTTATTTTCTTAACATTTTCCGCGTGGTCAGTAGCTCATCCAGTTTTACTCCTGTTATAGAGGAACCAATACTACATTCTTATCCCCCGGTTGCCATTGTTGTGGCCTCGTACAAAGAACCACTAGACGTCCTAAAAGAGACACTCGTTTGCTTTTATAACCTGAGCTATCCCAATAAACATCTCTATTTCCTTGACGATACCCGCTACGAACTTCCCTGGGAAACGCCTGAAAATAAATTAAAATATCGTCAATCAATCGAAGAGTTGTGTCAATTCTTAGATATTAATCTTTTCCGTGCCAATTGGCACGGAGCTAAAGCAGGCATGATTAATGACTTTCTTAAATTCCTTAAAGGGGACATGAGAGAAGATTTTGAATTCCATTCCTTTTCTAAATCAAAATCTGTTCAGCCAGAAAAATATCTCATTATCTTCGATGCAGATATGAACCCGTTTCCAGACTTTGTTGAATATCTAGTTGATATCATGGAAAAAAGGCCTAAAGTAGCATTCACGCAGACACCTCAATATTATTCAAACTTTGAATTCAATCGAGTTGCTCGCACTGCAGGGTTGCAGCAAGCGATTTTTTATGAATATATTTGCGAAGGAAAGGGGCGTCAGGGGGCGATGTTTTGTTGTGGAACAAATGTCATTTTCCGTCGGGAAGCCCTAGATGCAGTTGGTGGCTTTGATGAGCAATCTGTAACGGAAGACTTTGCAACCTCGTTAAAATTTCATAAAGGCGGATGGGAATCGGTGTATTTAAACAAAGTGTCAGCGTTTGGCATGGGGCCAGAAGATTTGGGGGCTTTTTTCAAACAGCAATTTCGTTGGGCAAGGGGAACTATTGGGGTCCTTAGAACGTTACCTAAGGAGTTTTTGTTGCATTTTCGACAATACACGATCAATCAGTGGTGGGAATATTTTCTTGCAAGTACTCATTATTTAATCGGACTCGTGTTCTTTATTATGGTAATATTTCCTATCATTTATTTGTATTTTAATCTTCCTAGCTATATGGTTGACCCTCTTATCTACGCGACCATTTTTCTGCCGTACATAATATTGACATCGCTGATGTTTATTTGGACGTTGAAAAAAAGAAAATATAAGACTAAAGATATTTTGTCGGTGCTGTTAATCAATGCTGTCACTTTTCCTGTTTTTATGAAGGCGGCTATGTCGGCGTTGCTGGGAATGAAGGGTAGTTTTGGCATTACTCCGAAAAGTGGGAGCACAATCTTGCCCTTGAGATCTTTGATACCGCAGATGCTCACAGGTCTAATTTGCGTGTTCGCGATTGTGTGGGGCATACAACGCATTTATTATGAGAGAGAGCCATTTTATGGGTTACTCCTCAATGTATTTTGGACGATATATAATTTCTTAATAATTTCTTCATTTCTTTACTTCAACCACTCTGAAGAAAAGGAATGAGATGAAATGAAAAGAAACCTTCTCTTATGGCTCATATCGCTTTTTCTAATCGGATGTCAAATCGATGAAGAGTGGCAGTATCCCTCCTCTTTCTGGGGCTTTGCTGTAGAAGGGTATCCTATTACAGAACAAGATCTAGAGCTACTGCAAAAAGAAACAAAAATCGATCCCGAAATGATCGTATTCTATTTGCAATGGCCTATCCCTGTACATCAACATGAACCCATTACACCTACCTTGGAGGCCATCTGGAACGGGGGAGCAATTCCTTGTTTAACTTGGGAGCCTATGTCAGTTATTGATCAGATTGAAACGACGATACCCTATGAAGATATTCTCGATGGGCTGTATGATCCATATCTCTTTGCCATTGCTGACGATATCAAATCATGGGAAAAGCCGTTAGTGATCCGTTTTGCGCACGAAATGAACCTGTCAAGATATCACTGGGGCACTCAATTAGCCGACTATGGTCCAGAATCTCCAGAAATCTATAAGAAGATGTTCCGGTATGTGGTGGATGCGTTTAAAAGCAAGCAAGTGATAAATGTCTTTTGGGCCTTTTGTCCCAATGTTGATTCTATTCCCAATGATGCTTGGAATGTTCCTCGCAATTACTACCCAGGTGATCAATATGTCGATCTGTTGGGGATGGATGGATACAATTGGGATATCAGTTCAGAGTTAGCTACCTCTCGAAAATTGTTGTGGACAAGTCCTTGGCGTTCTTTTGAACAGATTTTTAAGCCTCTTTATTTACAGCTCAAAAAAATTGCGCCCCGTAAGCCTATTGTTGTTTTCGAAACAGCGTCTGTACAACGTTCAGGGGGTCAAAGGAAAGTTCAATGGATCCAGGATGCCCTGGAAGTGTCAAAAAAATGGGGGATTAAGGGAATTGTCTGGTTCCAGGCAAATAAAGAGGAGGATTGGAGAATTGAGCAGTTTGAGGATAATTCTCTGAGTTCACAGCCTTCTTTTCAAATGTGGCTTCAGAACCATATCAGCAACCTAAAAAAATAACAGGATATCCAGGCAACCTCTCAATAATAACTTTACAGTGTACTAGTTGTTTTGTAGGGGGGGTGCTTAGATTAATGATTTTAAATAAATGAGCACAATGTGGTTGTAGTTAGAGTATAGCCGTTTTTCGAGGGTTTTGATGGCGTTGATGTACATACCAAACCCGTAAGCTGTTTGTGACGGTAGACGCTCTGTCATGTTCAGGTCTTTTTTCTCGGCAAATACAATGTTAAAAAGAGTTAGGGAGATTTCCGATTCTAATATGTCTCTTAGACTTTCTAAATCAATATATATTGGTATTTGTTCAGGTTTTATTAATTCTTCTCTTATCAGCTGATAAAGATTTGCTAATTTATATTCACTATCTTTAATGCGTTGCAAAACATCATGAAGAAAGAATTCTTCGAGCTTAACATACTCTTTATGTGAAAAATTGACGATTCTTGAAAAATAAGGGACGAGATGTTTCAAGTACACCCTAACGCCTTGTTTTAAAATTAGGGAATCTTTAATCAGAGAAATTAGCAAGTCTGTAAGCAATATTGTTGAGGGCAACTGATGGGTAAATTCATCAAATGAAAGGCTTTTTACAATACATGTATCTGTTTTGGATAAAGAAATCCGATAAATTTCCCCTCTCATTTCGTTGCTATGTTGAGCTGTAACAACAGTGTCTGCAACTCTTCTTGTAAACCGATAGTCCTCGCTCAAAAGTTCTGGAATATAAAGATCTACTTTGTCCCCCACATGCAATATTGTACGGTTGACAAGCCATTCTAAAATAGCAATTTCAACGAAATCTGAGTGAATAGATAGTAGTAAATATTCAAAGGGCTCCCCATCTTCTAACGAACCTAAAAATGGGAATATTAGAGTGTCGAGATCTTTCGATGTTTTACTAGATTCTTCCATCATCATCTACCTAAAAACGATAAGACAGTGTTCCCCATGCCCCTTCGGCATTCCACTGCTTAGAACGTTGTATGAGACCCTTTAATTCAAATCCCCAATGGGTATCAAAATCATATTTGCATTCCAAAATGGCTTGTATAGAAGGATTGTTTACATTATCTGTTTCCCCAGTGATCTTAATGTCTATATAACGCTGTGGGGCCTCGCAATACACAGTATCTCTAAAGTCGCGGCGAATTTCCAAAGTAATGCTGCCTGAAAAGTACTTGTCAGGGGTCCAGTAAGGGTGGATCACATCGATCTCTGTAGTTCCACAAAGGATCACAATGGATTGATGAACAGCATTGCGATAATTACCCTGCAGTATAATTTTAAAGACATGTGGATCTTCGGAGAACTGATACTCTGTAATTAGATTGAAATGTGTTTGATTATTGTGGTCGTTGTAGGAGTAGTTTTGATAAGTTCCTCCGATGTTCCAGTATCGAGTGATGTTCGAAGAAACAGTTACCCAGCTATTAATAGATTGTATAGCCTCTTTCAAAGAAAAATAGTTGTAAATTTCATCTTCTCTATTGCAACCCAAAACCACCTGAAAATAGTCTTGCATGTTCAATAATAATCTGTTGTGACTAGAAAACGTTGACTTGAATTGATGAAAATAGGTTTTATATGTCGCACTCACAAAGCCGCTGACATACTCATTAAAGATGCAATCGGACTCGATTGTCTGCCCCTCAGCTGGATAGAATTTAAAGTTAAAAAAGGGATTCTCAACATATTCTTGTTGTATAAACCTTACATGAGAGCGGCATGACAAAGGTAGTTCAAATACAGTGTCAAACTTATATCTGGCAATTTGAGATTGAGCAAAAGTCCCAGACCCAATCTCTCTCCAATATGAAAAATTGCCCTGCATTCCAAAATGAGACCGCATCTCATTTCTATCCCACGCCTTCTTAACTAAACCGTGATTGGGGTTTAAATTCAGAATGTGTGCGTAAATGTCCTTTGAGCGATCACAGAGACCAATGATACAATTGCTCTGGGCATAATCAAAAAGAGCTTCCTGGTTGCTAGGATTAAAATCTGTTAGCTCTTTGTATGCATCTAAAGAACTTATGTAACGTTTATCCCAAACTAAGGTCTTGGCACGTTTTTCAAGTACAATAGACTCTCTGATGAGATTGTCAGAATAAGAATCATTTAGCATCTCAAGAAGTTCGTCATAAGTCGCCATGGCAAGGGGAAACTGTTTTCCCCAAAGTGCCGTCCTAGCCTTCTCACGATATAATACAGGGTCATAGGGGTTGATTTTTAAGATGTCATCATAATATTGGATGGAAAGGTCATAGTTTTTAAACCAACCTGTAATCCTTGCAACAGCTACCATAAGTTTGGCATTTTTTGGAAATGTCACAAGAAGATTCTGATATATTTCGAGTGCCTCCGAATAATACTCCAAGGTACTTAACATTTCTGCTTGACCGATCTGGGCTGGAAAATACTCTGGATCGATCTCTAGAATGGCTTTATAAAGCACCAGTGCAGTGCAGGGCATTCCATTTTGGATGTAGACATCTGCCCATTCTTGCAACTGTACTGGTGTGCTAGTACAAATGATGTTTTCAATGTACATTGTGTCTAGGACGCCATTGTCAGCAAAGTAGTATTGTGCTTCAATATCTTTGGGATGGCTAGCATAAGCAGCTGTAAAAGCTGCATGGGCTTTATCGCATTGTCCGAGCTTTAAATATGCTCGTCCAATCCCTACGTAAGCATGAACGCCATATTTTCGATCATTTGTAAATTCATTATAGGTAGCAATGGACTTGCAATAATCTTCTTTCTTGAAGAGGATGTCAGCTTTTAATTGCAGATATTGGGAATTGGAAGGATCTATTAGCAAAAGGCCTTCTACTAACTCATGAGCTTTGTTGAAGTCCATTTCTTGGTATTTAAGTCGCGTTAGTGCCTCTAGGATTTTCGGATTATTTGGCCATTCGAATAAAAGCTCTGTATAAATTCCTTCCGCTTCTTCATATCGCTGTGGGCTTGCTAGTGACCAGGCTAATTTTAAACGAAGGTCGAGTGAGCAGGGATCGTTTTCCAATGAATTGCGATAGATATTTTCAGCTTGATAAAAATCCCCCCACATCATCATTGCGTCCGCGTAATCAAGCAGTATGGTGCTGCTTTCGCCAAAGATGCAAAAGGCTTTCGCAAAAAGCGCTTTCGCTTTCTCAGCATGACCTGACGCCACTTCCCCTTGAGCTGTTGCGATTAACAATTTGAGATTGTGCGGATGTTGCTCTAGAGCGCTATAAAAAAGAGCTAAACCCTCGTGGAATTTTTTCATTGTAATATAGAGACGAGCCATTTCGATTGAGATTTCAACGTTATCGGGTTTTTTAGCAAGCAACCACACATATTGCGTTAGGGCAGCATTCTGAGTTTCTTCCTCATGAGAATAGACTCTAGCTAATGCCCAGCGAGTATCAACCTCGTTTACTTGCTGATTAATCGGGACTATCGAGTGCAATTCTATTTTTTTTGTATTGCGTTGAGATCTTTGTTCAATTTTAGGGTGCTCAAGGGGCTTTGAGAGAAGGGGTCTGTCATTTAATAAAGCTTCAAAATAGTTGAGAGCGGCTTCTTGAGTGTTTTCGTGGTGGGAAAGAATTTTGGCGAGGACAAATTGTGTTTCGAAGTCGGAGACCTGATTTCGGATAGGAACGATGCTTTTATTATTTTCATGGATACGTGGAGGGATATTTCCAAATAGACAGAGTTGTTGAGTGATGAACAGGAAGGTGGAGAAGCTGAAAAAATGTAGAATTTTCATAACGTTGATAATCTCAGCGTGTTTAGCTCGTTTCATAGATACTCTATCATCGAAAATTTTGAAAGGAAAAGTATTATTGCGGGAACTTGCGCCCCAGAAACGTCCCACGCGCAGACAAGATCATACAAGAGGCGTTGCTAGGGCAAAGCGCGCCGGGGACGGTTCTGGGGAGCAACGAACGGACAGATTATGCGAGAATTTGTGCGGTTTCGTTCCCCTCATTTCCGGGTCCATTTAATGAACGATCTTCTCATTTTTTCCCTTTTTTATCTCATTTTGTAGCCCACACCAAGGTTTTCGCGAGCCTGCGAGCGAAACCGCAGGTGTGGGAACGATAAAAATTAAAAATAAACCAGGGAACTGGTTCTTCTCTTTTGCTCTTTTTAATCACATGTTTTGTTAAAAAAAAGAACAAAAATGAAGAACCAGTCCCTGGTTTATTTGTGGTCTCGTTTTTTCCCACACCTGCGGTTTTGCTCGCAGGCTCGCGAAAACCTTGGTGTGGGCTACAGAATGAGATAAAAAAGGGAAAAAATGAGAAGATCGTTGATGAAATGGGCTCAGAAATTGCTGGCACGAAACCGCACAAATTCTCGCATAATCTGTCCATTCGTTGCTCCCCAGGACGGTTCTCGCATAAGGGCATACCTTTTCACCCAGGCCACATAAAAAGACTTTTACATTCGTAGATTGGCCTGTGTTAAAAGTATGCCCTTATGCAGAACTGTCCCATGCGCGGCTTCTGGACTGTATAAGGTTCAGCCGTGTAGCCGTGTGCAACGTCCTTGGCTGTGCGCTGGGACATCCTGTGCGCGCTTGTGGCACCAGCCTGTGTTAAAGTTACAGCTATTTTTGTGCGGAAGATCTAAAGCTGATCCAAATGTGATTAAGTTTTACCATTATTAAGGCAATCTCTTTTTGTAACTCTTCTTTTGAATATTGAGAAAGATCCCTCTGAAGACATACTTGGGCTATTTTTGTTGCTTTAACAGTGTCGGCTTCATCAGTAAAAATTTCGATTGTTTTATATTGATAATACGATAATTGATATTTAGTAATGCCTTCTTTTTCAGAAAGAGTACTTACTAATGTTTGTGTCTGTATAATGTGTTGCTCAGCTAACGCAGTAATAATTTTCTTTACTTCTGCATCTCTTTTCTTTTTTGGGGTAATGTCTATGATGCCCAAGACAATTGCTGTAATAAATGAAGCTCCAGCACATCCATATAAGGTCCACGTAACATTATATAATGTTGCCGATAAACTAGTTGCTGGAAATAGGATAAGCCCTACAATCAAACAAATCATCCCAGCACAAAACAATAACGCCCCAAAATTGCTTAAACGCGAATTTTTATTTATTTGCTCTGCTTGAGTAAGTAATTTCTGTCTTGCTGCAGGGGTAATAGCAGTAACAGTTTTAAAAACATCATTTTCTCTTATACTTCCAATTGCGAACATTTTTCCAAATAAATTCAAATCTACTTCGTCTATTCTTCCTTGCTTTAACTGTTCACCAATATCAAATTGTTGTGCCAAGAGACTCTTGCATTCATCTCTAAGTTTATTTGCAAGATTCATTGGCAGATCTATTAGGTATCTATCTGTTTGTATCATATTAACCTGTTAGTAGTGGGGTCTGATTCAAAGACACAGGAGAGGTCAATTCTTTATTTTGGCGTTTTAGTCGCAATTTTCAAATTTACCCAAGTTTGATGTAGCTCGGAGTGTATGCATTTGATCTGGGATTTCAAATAACGTTCCGATAAATGGCTGAGATCACAAATATATTTGTTAGCACTTTCTGTCGCTTTTTTTGTATCGCTTTCCTCAGTAAAAATCTCAAGTATTTTATAGGCGCTGTATTTTTTCTGAAGTGATGTACTTCCTTCTACTGGGGTAGCGATTAATATTTGAGCTCTTAAAATGTGTTGTTCTGCCAACACTTTGATAATTTCATTTATTTCTGCATCCCGCTTCTTTTTTGGACTATCATTAATCGCTGCAAGAACGACGGCAGTGATAAATCCAATTCCCCCGCCACCAAGTACATACAATGCTAGTTGGAGTAGAGGCGCAGAGGAGAAACTAGCGATCAAAAGGAGAGTTCCTAGGATCAAAAAAATACAAGAAACACAGGCTATGATTGCACCTACGTTGCTTAGTAATGTTCCCTTATTTACCTCCACAGCTCGATCTAGCATTTTCAGCTTTTGTTCAGAAGAAATTTCAACAATATCAGTTGGTTCAAAAATATCGCCTGTTCTTTTTTTTCCTATTTTCAATGCTTCGTCAAATAATTTGTCAGATTCGTTCGATGCTTTGTCTGTTAAAATGTTGGAATATGTATAAAATTGCTCTGCCATGCGATGCTTGCATTCTTTGCTAACTTTCTCTGCAAGCTCTTTTGGCAGCTCTGACAGGTATCTGTAATTATCTGTTTGTATCATATTTATTCCATTCTTTGCCCGCTGATGGCATTCCAGTATGTTGTGAGGGTTGTTCCGTCGGGATTCTGTACTGATATCCAGTAGACAGGCAAATACACTTCTTTCGTTTCCCTAATACTAAATGTGGGGCCAAAAGCTGCTTGAGCCATTTTTTCTACTTGGCTAGCACTATACTTCTTTGCCACTCTCGATGACTGATATGTCGATCTCGATACAAAGTTTTGCTTAATTTTAGTTTGAGGCTGCACCTGTATTTTGGGATTTTGGAAATGGAGTTGCAGCTCTCCATCATTTTGCACAATAAGATGCTTTGTTAATGCACTTTTAATCCAAGGGGCAATGGCTTCCGGCTCTAAGCGCAATTCATTTTGAAGCTGTTCTCGCGTTAAGGAGCCCCCATTTTTGGCCAATGCTTGAATGACTTTGAAGTCATTGCGGTCGGCCTCGGCATTTATAGCATCTTCAAAACCATGGGTTGTTTCCCAATTTTCTGTATCCAAAACCATTTCACCATCTGTCAGACACCATAGCACTTTACTTTCACGAGTTTTTTTATCACTTTGGACATACTTAACATCTAAAAGTAGGTAGGGATAATATTTTATTGCGGGGTCCTGAAAACTATGCTGACCATCGGCTAGAAGATCCTTTCGGTGATTCTCCATCAATTGTTTGGGTGTATAACGTGCTTCAAGAGTTAGAAAGTCCCCATTTTCAACATACTGTTCGATGGTATTGCGGATGTCTGGTTGATTTTCCCACATCCACCAACTGCCGGCTCCCAGCAGTACAAGGGCAAAAATGATTACGTTACGACGCATAAATCTTCCTCATTTCTAGCTCATTGATAAAAGGAACTCTACGTTATTTTTTGCCTTTTTAAGGCGTGTTGTCAAGAGGTTCATGGCATCAGTAAGGGGCAAATCTGCTAAGGCTTCACGCAATAAGTAAATCTTTTCGAGCTCGTTAGGATGGTATAGGAGCTCTTCTTTACGGGTTCCGCTCTTCATCAGATCAATCCCAGGATAGATTCGTCTGTCGGTCAAACGACGGTCAAGAACGAGTTCCATATTGCCTGTACCTTTAAATTCCTCAAAGATCACCTCGTCCATACGCGAGCCTGTATCAATAAGGGCTGTTGCAATTATAGTAAGGGAGCCTCCTTGATCAATGTTCCTTGCAGAACCAAAAAACCTCTTTGGTTTGTGAAGGGCATTGGCATCGATACCACCGGTCAAAATCTTTCCAGAATGGGGTTGTACGGTATTGTAGGCACGTGCTAGGCGGGTAATGGAATCCAGCAAGATAACGACATCGTGTCCATGTTCGACGAGGCGTCGTGCTTTTTCCAAGACCATTTCTGTGACTTGAATATGGCGTTCAGGGGGTTCATCGAAGGTGGAAGAAATGACTTCGCCTTTGACGAGTCGCTGCATGTCTGTAACTTCTTCAGGACGTTCGTCGATCAATAGAACAATTAATGTGATTTCTGGATTATTCTTAGCAATAGCTTCGGCAATATTCTGCAAAAGTATCGTTTTACCTGTTCTTGGCGGAGCGACGATAAGGGCTCGTTGCCCTTTTCCTACGGGAGCGGCGAGGTCTAAAACGCGAGTAGAGATTTTATCTGGAGTAGTCTCCATGATAATTCGTTCGTTAGGATAGAGGGGAGTGAGGTTCTCAAACAATATCCGTTCACGAGCTTTTTCAGGGGAAACGCCATTGATGCTATCTACTTTCAGAAGTGCGAAATATTTTTCTTTTTCTTTTGGGGGGCGGATGGTTCCATTGACAGTGTCCCCCTTGCGCAGGTCAAAGCGTCGAATTTGCGCGGGAGAAACATAGATATCTTCGGCAGAAGGGAGGTAGTTGTAGTTTGGAGAGCGGAGGAAACCGAATCCATCGGGTAATATTTCAAGAACTCCTTCTCCGTAAAGCAACTCATTGGGATTTTCTGAGATTGATTTAACAATTTCAAAAACCATTTGTGGCTTTGTTAGGGAGGCGAGGTGTTTCAATCCGATTTGACGTCCAAATGCACTTAATTGGTCGATGTTCATTCGTTGAATTTCGGCAATGCGCGTAATTTGAGTAGGTGTTGAAGGGGTTGAATTAGTTCCGTGTCGTGGTTTTTGTTCTGTAGAAGTTGAGGCTTCGCCTGGGAGGGATTCATCGCCTAAGGGAGAATCTATAGGGGGGTTTTTGTTATCGTGATTCATTAAAAAATTGACTCCTGCTTTGAGAGTTGGTGACGAATAAATTATATAATTTGGTAATTTGTTGAAACAGTTCGTCCAGAGTGCCATTGTTGACAATGACAAAATCTGCTTGATCTGCCTTTTCCTGCTGAGACAACTGTTGTGTTGAGCGGGCAGTGTATTCTTCCAAACGATTTCCTTCTGTTTCTAGATATCGCATTTTACACAGTTTTGGGTCAGCAATAATCGCGATACTGTAATCATAATTAAAAAAGTTTTTCCCATTGGCTTCAAAAAGAAGGGGGATTTCTGCAATGAAAAGTGTTGCGTTCTGCTGTTGATTAATTTCATGATAAAGTTTTGTTAGCTCCTGGCCTACTGCAGGGTGTAGAATTCTTTCCAAAGATTTAAGTAGTTCTGCATCACGAAACACCTTCTGAGCAATTCTTGAACGATCGATATGTTTATTAATGACAATATCGGGGCCTAATAATTTGATAACTTGCTGTCCAAGAGGAGTAGCAGAAGATAATAGCTGATGAACAATGTCATCGGCGCTCACTACATAAGCACCGAGATCCTTAAAAAAGCGACACGCGGAAGACTTCCCGCTAGAGAGACCACCTGTCACAGCTATCTTAGGTAAGTTTAACATTCTGCCCAATTCTTGCCAACTATTATATCAACGACTAAGGGGACCTTTAATTTAAGAACCCCTTCCATTGTATCCTGAACGAGCTTTTTTATGGGTTCTATCTCTTCATCCGGCACTTCGAAAATCAGCTCATCGTGGATTTGAAGAATCATATACCCTGCCATTTTTCGTTGAAGCAGCTGTTTATCGATTTCAATCATAGCCATTTTTATTAAGTCTGCGGCAGTTCCTTGGAGGGGGGTGTTGATGGCAAGCCGCTCTGCAGCGGCACGTATGACATTATTTTTGCTGCTGATCTCAGGAATAAGTCGTTCTCTTCCTGTGTATGTTGTCGCTCGGCCAGAGTCGCGTGCGTTTGCAATATTCTTCTCCATAAATGTTTGTACGCATGAATATTTTTGAAAGTATTTTTCAATAAAACTTGCGGCGCTCTTTACATCGATCCCTAATTCTTGAGACAGTCCATAAGCTTGTTGTCCGTATACAATGCCGAAATTGACTGCTTTGGCATTGTGCCTTTGCTGTGGTGTGACATTTGCTAAGGGCACATTAAAAATTGCTGCGGCGGTATGGACATGAATATCTTCCCCATGGACAAATGCTTTGATCAAGTCAGGATCATCGCTGAGATGAGCAAGTAAACGCAATTCAATTTGGGAATAGTCAGCGGCTAAATAGCTCCATCCTTGCTTCTCAGGGAGAAAAGCCTTGCGTATTTTCTTGCCGAGGTCTGTGCGTGTGGGGATATTTTGCAGATTGGGATCTTGACATGAGAGTCTTCCAGTCGCTGCTACAGTTTGATTGAATGTGCAGTGGATCCGTTTTGTTTTCGGATAAATTTCTAATGGAAGGGTGTCTATATATGTTGAGCGGAGTTTTTCCAAACTACGGTACTCCAATATTTTTCCCGCGATCGGATATTTTTCCCTGAGGCTTTCTAAGACATCGACGTTGGTTGAAAGCCCTGTTGCAGTCTTTTTGGGAGGATGTATCCCCATTTTTGTAAACAATATCTCGCTCATCTGTTTGGGTGAGTTAATATTGAACTCTTCCCCAGCAAGTGCGTAGATATCTTGCTCCACCTGTTTGATGATTAAGAGGATTTCTTTGGACATTATTTCTAAGAAAATTGGGTCAACATAAATGCCACGACGTTCCATGCCTGCCAGAACAGGCATTAAGGGCAACTCGATCTCAGAAAAAATGGGACCTAAATTACGCTCGGTCAGTTGCTTTGATAATAGAGGCTCAAGTCGATTGATATAATCAGCCTCTTCGCAGGCTTGTCGCATGAGTTGTTCGATGGGAAGATCCTGTAACGCAACGGCTTTTTTCCCTTTTCCAATCGCATCAGAAAGGTCATGTTTGTGTTTTCCCATGACATTTAACATGAGATCTTCTAAGGAATGTTGACGGACATGTGAGTTGAGAACATACGAGGCAAGCATTGTATCAAAGGTGATGGATGGAAGTGTGATTCCGTAGTTACTCAGTAGGTGGGTGTCGTATTTGATATTATGTCCGAAAAAACTATGAGAGGGGTTTTCCAAGAATGGTTTTATCAAATTTAATAGGGTTTCAATTCCCAATTTCCCATTGGCAGGAATATACCATGCCTCTTGTGGAGATACTGAAAGGGCAATTCCAATGAGTTGGGCTTTGATAGGCTGCTGCGTTGTGCCTTTTGTGACCACAGAAAATTTGTGGTGCTTATTTAATTTTGCCAGAAGGTCTTTGAGTTCTTGTATATCGTCGACAAGGTGATATGAAACTGGTTCTTCGGGAGTTAGGGTAGTTGCGGCTTCATCTGTTCTATTTTCAGAAGACTGCTGTTCTAATTCACGCAGTAACGAATTGAAGTTCATAGAAAGATAGAAATCTTTCAGTGTTTTCAAATCAAAAGGCCTTATAGCATATGCTTCGGGAGTTGTAGGGATTTCTACACTTGTGTGAATGGTCACGAGCTGTTTGCTCAGCAATGCCTGAGGAGCAAATTGTGTGATAACTTCTTGTTTTTTGCCAGAAACAACCTCAGGGTGTTGTAGGATATATTCTAGAGTCCCATGCTTTTGCAGTAAATCTATGGCCGTTTTTGGTCCAAATCCCGGTAGTCCTGGGATATTATCTGAAGTGTCTCCTGTAATTGCAAGGAAATCAATCATTTGAGAAGGGGGTACGCCATAAGTCTCCTCAACCTCTTTCGGGCCTAAAACTAGATTCTCTTTGAAAGTATTTAAGAGGGAGACTTTATCATTTACCATTTGGGACAAATCTTTGTCACTCGTGCAGAGATATATGTGGAAATTGTGGTTTTCACCCCATAAGGCAATGGTTCCCATCGTATCATCAGCTTCGACGCCAGGAACTGAGAGAAAGGGGATGCCTAATAGTGCACAGGCTTCCTGCGCCCATTTAATCTGATAAATTAAGTCGGGGGGAGTGCTCGTGCGATGGGCTTTATATTCGCTATAAATGGCTTCTCGCTTTTGAGAACCTTTTGGACCATCGAAAATGCAGACAAGGTATTCGGGATTAAAGTCTTTACGTAACTTTTGCAAGGAACGTAAAAAGCCATACAGTGCATTCGTCGACTCACCTTTAGAATTTGTGATGTTGCGAATGGCGTAATAAGAACGGTAGAGATAGCCAGAGGCATCTACCACATATAATTTGTTCATTCAGGTCTATATAGATATAAGAATTGGTTTGTAAGCTTCGGATCAAGGCATGAAGGATATTGTATCTGATGAACAATTTTCCCTTGAAGTAGATTCGACGAACTGGAGTATAACTCAGAAAGCCACGATTTTTTTTCTAGCTCAACCACTTGATATTTATCATCTTTGATTCCGATCTCATTTAACAAGTGTTTTAATACTTCCGAGCGCGAATATCCAGTTGCATCTATATATCCATATTGTTGTGACTCTTCAGGATTAAAAACTTTTGCTCCGTAATCATCCACGAGCTTTGCCTTGTCCATTTTAGGACGGTTTGTAGCAACAACATTGACAAACTGTTTGTAGTAGTAGTTGATAAGATCTTGAATAGAATCCTGTTCTCCAGGCACCCAAGGGCGCAGTGGATTGAGTTGGTCTTTCTCTTTACCTGCATAAACAGTGAGGGATTGAACGCCAATTTTTTCCATGAGTTGATACACATTTACAAAAGAGGGTGAAATGACCCCGACACTGCCAATCATGCTAGTTTCATTGGCAAAAATCTTGTCCGATGCGCAAGCAATGTAGAGGGCACCAGAGGCGCAAATTCCATCGATGTAGGCATAAACGGGGATTTTGTATTTTTCCTTATAAGCTTTTAGGGCTTGGTACATGTTTGAGGAGTCAGTGACTGTACCGCCAGGGGAATTGATTTGGAGTAGGATTCCCTTTACAAGCTTGTCTTTCAGATGCCCTTCTTGCGATTCGATCAGTTGTTGTCTAAAGTTTTCCATTGTCAGCTTATCAGTGCCGATAATACCGTTTATGTTGAGCTGTAAAATGACTGGAGTATCAGTTGCAAAGGCTTTTCGGACTCCATCTGCATTTGCAATGACTTGTTGTGTGAAAGTGAGTTCTGGTTCTGTAGCTGTGTCTGAAATGACACCAATGATTGCAAGTAGAAGGAAGAGGCCTATGCAAAAGCCGATCACTGCAAAAAGGGTGACAAAGAAGGCGCGTATTGAGGATGAAAAAATTGATTCACGCATTTTGGTTCTCCAGTTTAGCCAAAAATATTTAACGCAAAGACGCAGAGGCGCGAAGGAAGACAACAGACAATAGAAGGGTTATTTTAAAGGAGGTGGTGATTTGTTAGAAGAACAAAATACACCACCTGTTTTAGAATTCAGCAATTGTGGGTGAGTATTACTCAGCGTTTTTAGGAACGATAGCGATGCATGATATTTCTATTAAAGTGTCATCATCCATGTGAACGCCAACGGTTTGACGTGCTGGAAAAACACCTTTTGGAAAACGTTTTGCATATTCTTGGTTCATGCCGTCCCAATCTCTATCAAAGTTCTGCAAAAAAACGTCCATGCGCACTACATATTCCCAACTGCTACCTGCGGCCTGTAAAATACTATCAACATTATCTAGAGCTTGATTTGTGGCAGAATGGATATCGGTTTCTATCATTTTTCCATTTGCTGAATTAAAAGGGACTTGACCGGAAACGAAAATCAAGTTCTTAGTGTTTTCTAAATCAACGCTAATTGCTTTTGAATACGCACCGTATACTTTTGGTCCGTTGGGAACTTCAATTTTCTGAATCGGCGATGTATTTGCAGAACAAAAACTAGCGCAACCGAAAAAAAGGAAAAGTAAAACATTAAATGTATAATTCATAATACCTCCAGTTTGTAATTTAATAACATGTGAAGTCTACACTATGATTAGTTTGTTAGCAATCCATCTTTTGAGATTTGGAATTCGGAGCAGGCACATCCTAGCTCCTGTCGCCGCATTCGCATAACCATCAAGCTAAGAAGGCAAGATCTGAAGGTATTACCACAGAGAAAGCAGAGAGATGGGTTGAGATTATTAATCGCAATTTTCGGTTATAGGGTTAACTTTGTCCAAAATGTAGCTTTAGTGACTTAAAATTCCCTCTGCGTCTCCCCGCCTCTGCGTTAACCATTACAACAATTTTAACGCAGAGACGCAGAGGCGGGGAGACGCAGAGGGAATTTTAAGTCATTAAAGCTACGCTTGTTCGGCTGCCTGTAGTTGCAAGCCCTTATTGAGCCTATTGTTTTTTATTCGATAACATTATTTATTACTTGCCAATATCCCTTTTTCCTAGAACCCGATCGTTTCAAAATTCCCAAAGACTTAAGTTGATGGATGTTTCTTCTGATTGTACTCCGATCTTTTTCCAACTTTAGGGCTATATCTTCGTAGGCAATCCATCGGTCGCCTTCTATAATTTTCAATATTTGTATTTGCAACTCGGATAAAGGTTCATTTATGGGTTCATTTATAGGGGCATTTTTCGATAAAAGTTCATTTTTCGAAGGATTTTCATTTATAGGGGCATTTATAGGGGCATTTATAGGGGCATTTTTTGATAAAAGTTCATTTTTCGATGGATTTTCATTTATAGGGGCATTTATAGGGGCATTTATAGGGGCATTTTTCGATAAAAGTTCATTTTCCGATGGATTTTCATTTATAGGGGCATTTATAGGTTCATTTGAAGATATGGGTTCATACTGGCCTATTATATTCTGTTGAAGAAGATCAATGGTTATTGGCCGTTCAACGAGAGAAGTGAAAAGGCAACCATTATGATCATCAATGAATTGAATTTGAGGCCAATCTTGTAACGCACGCCTTATGCCGGTTCCAAGTCCTCTATATGGCAAAAGACCCTTTGCTGCAAAAGAGGCTAAAATGGGATTGCGTTGAATGGAGTTACCTGCTTGTATTTTTTCAATTGTAAGATGATCAGGTAAATTGCCTGGATTAATGATTTCCACTCGATCATTAAATATGAATAATCTCACAGGTGCAGTGATAAAGTAGTCTCGATGAATGAGAGCATTAACTAGAAGTTCTTCGAATACAGTCTGAGGAATTTCAGGTTCGCCAATAGTATTAACGCTTTTCTGTTTCTGGATTTTGCGCAAATTGCGCATGATAAACGCCAATGCACCTTGAAATACTGTGGGGAGTGGGCCCTCGAAATCTTCACTATCTAGATATCTGCCTGCTATTTCTGTACCCGCAAACGTCACAGCTTTAACAATAAATTCCGGTTTATACAGTTGGGGTGTTTGAGCAAACAGGAGTAGGCCGGCTAGATTTAATCTATTATTGCTTGCCAAGTTCATGTTTTCAAGAAGTTTCAGTTTTTCTGATTCTGAATCAGGCAATGTTTCGTGATAAACATCCCTAAGAAAATTCAAAAGAAGCTTCGAATTTATGGCTTCAATCCCTGCACGAGTTGGTATTTCATCAGCATGTAAAAGGTCAACTTCCTGGAATAGACGTCTCAATTCTTCTTTAGAGTGGATGCGTCTTTTATCCGCTCCGCTTTTAAGCCAAATAATGCCTTGATTATCAAAATAAGGCTTATCAATTCCTTCAGAAATCGATAATGAGATCACTATTCTTCCAGACTCTAAGGCAATATTTTCTGTATGAACTGTAATTGGGCTTCGTACATGTTGACTTGCACTGTTGCTAATAAGCTGATTGATTCTATCAACATCTTTGCTAGAAAGACCAATCAAATCTCCTTTATTCGATATCCCAAGAAAAATACGGCCGCCGCGAGAATTAGAAAATGCCACCATTTCTGCTGCTAGAGAATCACCATTCTTGATATCTTCTTTGAATTGATGGAGGCTATCTTCGCCTTTGGAGACGATCTTTTTTAGTTCAAGCAAATCCATAGCATTTTTCTCTTCAAAATTTCTTATGTTCTATACCACTAAATTTCAAATTTGAGAAGGGACATTTTTAGAGTAACAGAGTTCTCCCAAGGCAAGCACTCCTAGGACAATAAAACAGATATAAAAGTAGTTTGGTACTACCCATCCCGATATCAAGCAAAAAATCGTCACGAATTGCAGAAATGTGCTTGCTTTCCCACAATAAATGGCACGGAACTGATATTGACCCATTTTGCGTGCAATGACGAGATAAATTCCAAATAAAATCACTGCAAAATCGCGACTCATCATTACGATCGCTTCAGCTATACCTAACCTTCCCTCGATAATTAAGATGTAAAGCACGAACAAGACAAAAAACTTGTCCGTAATAGGGTCCATTACAGTACCGACGCGGCTGGTTTTTCCGAAGCGTCTTGCAATAAATCCATCAAGGCTATCGCTAATCATTGCTAATAATAAGGCTACGACTCGCAGTCCGACATTTTCATACAAAAAAAGAAGTGCTAGCGGGATGCGCATTAGAGAGATCAAATTGGGTAGTGTAAACATCAATCAAGTAACCCTATCCTTTCGGATTCTGTGATTTATATAAAAATAACTAGCTGCTGCTATAAGGCTTAAGCCTCCTGAAATTATTGCGGCTAATGTTGGGATTATACCGAAAGCTAGTAAAACAATCACACTGACAACCGTTAACAAGCTGCCTATGATACCACAGAGGGAATAAACAACAAATGTGCCCGAATGTCGATTCACATACTTTTCATATTCTTTTAACAAACTGGGAACTTCTTTTTGTTCATTTTCGATCTGGATACTTTTTTTGTTAAGCCTATCATGATCTTTTTCCATACTGGTTAGTGTATCAGGAGCAAACTTTTTTTCGATAAAATGCATTATTCGGAGGTGTTCAATGGCTTCGGCTGCTCGCTGTTCGACTGTGAGATTTGTTGCATCATGATCTTTTATAAAAGCGTCTGCTTCTTTTTGCCGTTTATCAAACTGTGTTAGTTCTTCATAAAAGGCTTTACTGTCCTGTGCGTGAACATCTATCTCTGCTTGCAATTTTCTAATTTTATTTTGCAATTGATCATGCACTGAATCAACAGTGGGAGGGAAGTAGTGGTCTTTTAAGTTGTAAATACCAACAAATATGGAGACGACAGGTAAAACAGATAGTGTTGCTCTAAAGCATGAAATATTAGTATTTCCAACTCCGTGTGGGATTGTAATCGCTGACATTTTTTAACTTTCCCATGATTTTACGATTGCCTGAATATCTTTTTTTATCATCGTCGGTATCCCTTGTTGGTGTTGTAATGCTGCGAATTCTTTTCGCTCTTCTTTGTCAGTTAATCCTTCACAAATGAGGATCAAATCAGTGGCTAATACAAAATCCTTTTTTAGGTCTAACGTCTTTAGCATCTCCAAGGACTTATGCACGACTTCAGGATCATCCTTAAAGCCCATTAGGGCCATGGCTGCACGCTCGTTATCAAAAGTCAGCGGACGAGCATGCAAGACTTTCAATAAAAAGGTTTTTGCTGGCTCTCCAATATTCTTGAGGGCTTCTAATGCAAAATCATCGGCAATGAAATCGTTTTCTCCAATCGATTCAAAAAGGGCTATAATCGCTCTTTTATCTCCAATCAAACCTAAGCATTTAGTGGCAAGAATGGGCGCGAGACCATAACCTGGAAAAAGTGGGTCGTGGAAATTTTCAGAACGCACTAAATCGATAAGGATAGGAACGATGGCTCCTTTTTCAGTAACAATGCCCTCCACAGCAGTATCAACATCTTCTTCCTCTGCTAGAATCAAATCCGCGATTAGCTTTGGGAATTTTTTTGAAGGGCTGTCGGGTCCTTTATAAAGAGTCTTTAGCTGCTGGTATATTTGTTTTGCCTCGGCGATCTTCTCAGCTTCTGCTCCAGAAAGGAGAAGAGGGGCCAGATCTTGTTTCATCTTGGATTCGATGAGATTCAGTTCTCGTATGCGGTTGATGTCGAATTCTTGGACAACACCTCGGCCTTCGCTTTCGTAGTATTCAATCATGAGATCGAATTTGCCTCCAAAATGAACTTCTCGGTGCATCAAGATGGCATTATCGGTAGCATCTGTTAAGGGAAATGGAGTTTCGGTTTCTTCTAGATTATCTTCGTAATTCATATGATCTCGTTAATGCTTTTTGGATGATAAGGTCTGCATTATAGCTTGAACGAACAAAAGGGCCGCAGTACATGTGTTTGATCCCGATGGAATGTCCATATTCTTCATATTTTTTAAACTGTTCTGGAGTTACAAAGGCTTTGACTAAAAGCTTTTGTCGATTGGGTTGCAGATATTGTCCCATGGTTACGATGTCGCAGCCATTTTGCTGGAGATCGCGCAGAGTTTCGTGAACTTGTTCCTCTGTTTCTCCAAGACCGACCATTAACCCCGATTTCACAAACATGGTTGGATTTGCTCGGTGCGTCTTTGCATATAGGAGAAGTTGTAGCGTTCGCTCATATTTAGCCGTGTGGCGCACTCTTGGGGTCAGTTCTCGAACGGTTTCAATATTGTGATTAAAAATTTCTGGCTTTGAAGAGAGTATAGTATTCCACGCAGAGGCGTTTCCTGCAAAATCTGATGTGAGAATTTCTACTGTGGTTTCAGGCATCTCCTTGCGCAGTTCAGAGATGATATTAGCTAGATGTTCGGCACCCCCATCAGGAAGGTCATCTCGAGCCACCATTGTGATCACGACGTGTTTTAGGCCTAATTGCTTCACAGAATCGACAAGGCGCTGAGCTTCATCAGCTTCGAGAGGTTTGGGCGATTTAGAGAAGTCAATGTCGCAAAAACCACAATTGCGTGTACATTCTTTTCCCATAACGAGGAAAGTAGCTGTTTTTTTTGACCAACATTCCAACTGATTAGGGCAGCTTGCTTCTTCACAAACGGTGTGAAGTCGATTATCACTAATAATTCCACCGGTTTTAGCCAAGTTTGAACCCTTGGGGAGCTTGCGATGGAGCCATGAGGGAAACCTTCCTAACCCAACAGCTTTGTTAGGATCATTCGATTCAGGATTTTCTGGAAGTACATTAAGACGACGCTTGGAAGCCGACAAATCATCCTTTTGCATAGAGAAAGCCTTATGTTTTTTTCTTCTTTAAAGGTGGAAGATGTAAGGGGTCTCCGGTGGCCATAAAAGCGGCTTCCATCCAAGCTTCAGCGATTGTTGGGTGAGCGTGAATCGTTTCTGTAATGCTTTCCAAGGTCAATTCATTTGTGATTGCAATTGCCATTTCAGCGATAAGCGTGGAAGCTTCATGTCCCATGACTTGGGCACCTAAAAGTTGTCCAGTTTTCTTGTCGACGACAACTTGTGCAAATCCTTCAGTTTGGAAAGCGGCCTGTGACTTGCCTAATGCCTGGAAAGGGAAAGCGCCAATAATGGCTTGATAGCTTTTTGCCAGGGCATCTTCAAGAGTTAAGCCGACAGTGGCAATTTCTGGATGTGTGAAAATAACTGAAGGAATGGCAGAATAATTCATGTGAGCTTCTATGCCGCAAACATTGTTTGCAGCGACGATCCCTTGATGGGTGGCAACGTGAGCAAGCCACCACTTGGAGGCTATATCTCCAACGGCATAGATTCCAGGAACATTTGTCTCCATTTTTTCATTAACTGGTATTATTCCGTTTTCTTGCACGAGGACTCCCGCTTTTTCTAAGCCAATAGAAGAAGTGTTCAAGCTGCGGCCCACCGAAACTAAAGCAATATCGGCTCGAATCTCTTTGCCATCTGCAAGGAAAACCTTAATGCCAGTATTTTCATGTTCAATTTTTGCAACTTGAATTCCCGTATGAATTTTTATTCCTTTTTTCTGAAATGCATGCGTGAGTGCTGCCGAAAGTGCTTTATCTTCCATCGGAATGATGCGAGGCAACAATTCCAAAATGGTAACCTCTACTCCGAGTGAAGCAAAAAGGGAAGCAAATTCCGATCCAATGATCCCTCCGCCAATTACAACAAGAGATTTCGGAAGCTTTTTCACTTCAAGTAACGACGTTGAGTCATGAATGCGCTCATAATCGAAAGGAAATGCCGGAATTTTTCGAGGTTCAGAACCTGTTGCAATAATGATATGATCCGAAGTAAGGATGCAGTTGTCTTGACCTGTGACTTTTACCTCTCTCGGTGAAATAAATTTGCCATGACCTTTAATTAGAGAGATATTGTTGCTAGAGATTAAACCATCAAGCCCTTTGACGATAGTGTTGACGACCTTATCTTTTCTTGCGACCATTTTTGAGTATTCAACAGAAACAGGCCCTACTTCTATGCCAAAAGATTTTGCGTCTTTAATACGTTCAAGGATTTCTGCGCCAGCAATTAATGTTTTTGTTGGAATGCAACCCCGATTTAAGCAGGTTCCACCGGGCTCTTTAGCTTCTACTAGCGCAACAGATTTTCCATTTTGAGCAGCCTTTATTGCAGCTGGATACCCTCCAGGACCTGCTCCAATCACTATTAGGTCGAATGTCTTATTATTAGATTCCATAAGTTAAATTACCATTGTTGCATGAGTTGATTGGCTCGATCGAGATCTTCAGGAAAATCGATTTCAGTACAATGAAGCGGATTTACAGGTACAGCCCAAACAGGGATTCCCTCTTCTATGCACATTTCAACAGCTTTTTCAAAATAGGCATCATCTTGACAACGCTCTAGGTTCATTTTTAAGGATTCTAGATCGCTTGCTTGAAAGAAATTGATCCCTAATGCCTCTCCTTGAGCTTCTTTGACAGTCTTCGACACTTCAAGAATCCGACCCTTTGAATTCGTCCGATATTTTACCTCTTCATCGCCAACAGATGCAATATTTACCACCATGCTATTTTTTGTTCTATTTGATAGTAAAGCTTTAAGTGCTTCGGGATGAAAAATTACGTCCCCATTCACCCAAAGGAGATCTTCGTTGTCGAGCTTGTAAATGGCTCTTAAAAGGCTTTTAGAAGTGTTTTCTCTTTCGTAATTTGGGCTATAAACATAGAGGAGGTCGGGGTGGGACTCGATAAGCTTTTCTTTGCGATATCCTGAGACGATGATGATTTGATGAGGAGAAATAAATTGAGAAAGGGTTCTAATTTGCAGGTCTAATATGGATTCCCCTGAAGATAATAGGGTCAACGATTTAGGTAAATTAATACGCCTGAACCGTTTTCCCATCCCAGCTGACAAAATTATAACTTTCATGTCATTCCTTAACTACGGGTAACAATATCGCTGAAGCCTTTTTTCCACCAAAAAATACAGTATTTCTAGCAACTTCAGGTGTGGTGCTTCCGTTGAGGTTTCTCTCATATTTAGGATAGTTTGAACTGCTAATAGAGACCCGAATAGAATGTCCTTTGGCAAATACAATGCTGGTGGACCAAAGGTCTACTTCGACTTCACAGGGCTTGTCAGGAGCAAAAGTTGCTAGCGATCCAAGACGGGTCAAATTATCGACGATAAGAATACTCCTTCCGTCTGGATAAACATCTGTTAATCGGACTGCAACATCTGTGTCGGGTTTGTCAGAGGAAAAAAAGAGTTTAGCAATAATGCGTCCGGTCACTTCAAGATCTTCCTCAAGTGGTGGTGAGGTGAACATAATGAGGTCAGAGCGCTGTTCCATAGGCGTTTGGTCCTTCGGTCCCGATTCAAGAAAAAGATTGCGTCCTCCAATTGTCGGAGTTGGCTGTTTTGGATCATACAGATAGCTAAGTGAGGCTTCGGATGCCTGAGGTGCCATGGAAAGGCTATGATCTTGAGTTAGATAAAAATAAATGAGATGTGATGGAATGGGCCAATTTTCTGCAGTCTTCCAGACATTTCCTTTTGAGGGGGTATTGTCGAATGGACCCATGACATAATAAGTGACAGGAGGAAGTAAATCAACTCCATTGGCTTCGTCTTTCAAATGAAAGTTAAACCACCGTTCTGGAAAATATTCTACGAGAGGGGCTTGTGCACTTGCAGGGATATCAAAATCGCCTAATTTTTTTGTGAGAGGCCATGAATGGGGCCAGGGACCAATGACAATCTTCTGTTTACCGCGAGCTCCTTTTGCTCCATGTTCATTTCGACACATGAAAGCATCGAGAGTGCCTTGACTAAAGACGTCGTACCAACCCGTGTAAAAAATCGCAGGAACAGACACACGATTTGGGACTTGTGTAGTGTCAAGGCCTTTCCAAAAGCAGTTGTAGGAGTTGTTGTTGCAAACGTATTGTAGGACTTCGGGGTCTCTGGCATGTAGGCCAAGCCACCCTTCGACTTGATGCTTCAGGAATTGCCCGCCGGAGTAAATGGCATCTTGATACAAGTTTGCAGCAGCCATGCCAATGTATTGGCATTTGAGTGCAGGAGGCGCTGTGGGAGCCAACATCAATTGTGTAATACCAAGAGCAGAGGCGCCTAAGGTCCCAATTTTACCGTTCGTGAAGTCGCTATTGGCAAGCCATTCGATAGTGTCATAGCCATCTTGGAAATATCCCCACCCATCGGTGCAATAAGGGAGCGTTTTTCCGGTTTGGTCGAGGGCGCAGCGGGTATCTTGAATTGCCACCACATACTGATGCTTTGCCATATATGCGAAGGGGGTGGCAATGCGTGCTGCGCGTCCGCCAGGGCTACGGAGTAAGATGCATGGGAGATTGCGAGCAGAGGGATCTGGAAGATAAATGTCTGTGGGGAGTTCCGTGCCATCGCGCATGGGGATGTGAATGGTGAGGTCTGGCTTACCGTCTGCAGCGCACAGACTCGACACTGCCAAGAGAAAAAAGCAGAGAAAAGAGAATACAGCCGACATCGTACTCCTCTTTTCGTGCCCGTGCCCGTGTGCGTGCCCGTGCCCGAATAAATTGGTCTTTTCCTCAAATTGAAATGAGGTAAGGAACATTTAATTCGGGCACGGGCACGCACACGGGCACGGGCACGAGAAATATTCGGGCACACACAATAATTTTTGTTCTTTTTTTTCTATGCAGCTGTTCGAGCAGTTAACCTAGCTTTAATGCGGCTCGCTTTATTGATTTTAAAGATGCCACGTTTAACAGCCTTGTCTACAACGCTATATACATCGCTGAGGGATTCTTTAACAATAGCAGGATCGTTTTTTTCGAGAGAATCTTCAAAATGCCGAATAGTAGTTCTTACTGTTGATTTGAAAGCTTTGTTTCTCAAGCGATGTCTTTCGTTTTGGAGATCGCGTTTCAGAGCTTTAGGGCGTCTTATTTTTATTTTTTTTTCTTCTTCTTTACCTTCTTTAGCCATTTTTTCCTCTCAAGGGGGTTAAATATCCAACATATTAGGAACGAATTATACTGATAACGCTATATTTCGTCAAAACGATTAATATCGTTGATCAAAATCGCATAGAAAAATTGAAAATATTTGGAAACTTATTTTGGAATTATCTCAAAACTGGAGACATCTTCTAGAATGTTCAAACGAGGTTTTTCTTTTAATAGCCCCGAAATTCTTACATAATTTCCATTTTTATGTGCATCGCAAGCTTCGCTATACCGTTTTGTGTCTAGAAATGCTTTTGCTTTCCTCGTATCTTCATCGACAAGAAGAATGAGGATGATGTCGCCTTCTACATATCCCTGTTCATTTTCAGATCCACTTAAAGTGCTTATTTTCCCTATAAAATCATTCTGAGTCACTTCTTGCTGGGGTTTCAGATTCTCGCCCATTTTCGAAATCATGGGAATGTAATTATTATGAATGGTTACCTTTCTGGGAACTGTTGTATCAATAAGAACTTCTTCACTCCATGACATTTGGAAATCTAAATCCACCTTGCTGTCACCAGACATTTCAACCAGACCAAAGCACAAATTTGCATTCACTTTGGGTGTAAGAGCATTTGGAAGCATGTTATTATCTATCGAGTTTACAATATTCTTTAAAGAAATCATTAGGTGTTCTGCTACGCGACGGGCAAAAGGCTTATCATTATCATCCGTTGGTAATGTGCCTTGGAGAGGAGTAGAATTAAGAATAGGAAAGTAAAATTTTATAACATAACTTCCTCGTTCAGACTGCCCCAACTGACAATTGCGTAACAATTGCTCCGACTCGGTTCTGTGTAGTTTTTTATAAAATGATCGAGGCTCTAAAACTTGACATGCAGCAGAGGATAACACTTTTTTTAACCCATCTTTTATTGTCATCTCATCGAGGAAGGGAATTTTTCCACTTCCTACACATCCTCCTGAAATCCTTATGCGTAATACGTCGGATTCTATTGCCCATAAATCGCCTAGAATATCATCTATAGTGCGATTTTCAAATTTAGATAAGAAATAAATAACATCGAATATCCTCTCGGGAAAATCGGCAAAACTTTGATTGCGTGGAACTACAATTTCTTCTTCCCGATCACCAAAATTTTTACGCATTATGGTGATGTCGGGAAATTTGGGGCAATTGATCACTGCCCAAGAGTAGGAAGTCAAATATCTTACCAGGTGCCGCACAGAAATTGAACAAAGAGTTGAAGGATCGAGATCACTAAATTTCATTTGTCAATACCTCTCTTTTGGACGCTGCTATCATTAGCTTTCTTAAAGTCACCTCGTTAAAAACATTTTTTTTTGGTATCTGTATCGTCTTGTTTGCACGATTGTCGCAAGTTTCAAGTCTTGCAAGACTTAACCAATAAGCCTGTCCATGTAAAATAAGGTGCTCTGGTGTGCAACTGACCCATTCTTCTATAGATGATAGCAAAAGCACAACCAATATTCGAGGTACCATTGAGCATCTACTCAGGTCGTTGTAATTTTTAATTGATAGAGAAAAAGGGATTTCACTTCCATCAATTTCCTTAGATGTAGCTTTGAGCTGTAATTCTAAACAAGGAGAAAAGAGGACAGATTCTGGATGCAAAGCTCCCTTAGCACATATTCTCATATCCACACTATCGCGATCTTTGCGTACATATTCAACGGAATAGCCCACATGAGTCGCTACGGCATGTGCAAACACATAACTCAATTCTTCTTTTTTGTCGTTTTCTGAGAGCATTTAAACATTCCAAGTTCATCAAAATTTAAATGTATCATAATGCAAGTTGGAATTTGTTACCACTCAAGACGCTGCTCGCGGATTTGGTCGTACAGCTTCATGCCTGTGTAAGATGTTGCGCCAACATCGCGCAACCATGCAGACATTCCATATCCCCAACGCGAACGATCTGCATGAGTATAGAAGATATCAAGCGGCATGGAGACTCCAACGCCTTTGTCATGATAGGTGCGGCCGTTAATTCTATCGCGTCCATTTGTGATTGTGTACCAAAGATAAAATCGCATACCGCTTGGAAAATAACGGATAATTTCCGCTCGTCCTCCCACATCATTTGCCAAAAATTTTCCAAGCATCAGTTTAAAATCGAGCTTTGCCTCGCGCCATTCATAGTACATATCAAGAAAATATTGGGAGCCTCTAAAGGTTCTGTAAGTGCGTTGAAATCCTTCCAATTTTCGAATTTTGGTTGTTAGTTCAACTCCGCGCACTTTCCGCTTTCTTACAAAGGCACTTTCAGCACCAATGGCCCAATACTGTCCCACCGGGTAGTACAATACTTCCGTGGCTAAGCCCCCATATTGCTCTTCAAAATGCCCTATGGCGGCTTTGGTGTACCATCCCTTTCCAACGTTCCAGTTTTTTTGCAAATAAACTTGATCAATGGTGAGTCCTTTTTGTCGAAAATAGCGGACGATATCTGTGCGTACATTGATTAATTGAGAAGGATTCAGCCGGTCGACTCCGCTGACATCATGTAAGTTGGAAATGAGGGTGCAGCCAACGCGCATGGAGTAATAAACTGTATCCCACAGAAATCCATTCAATCCTACATTGATCCCTAAGGCATATTTAAACTTACCTTTAGAACTTCCAAAGAAAGTATGGGTCCTGGGGAAGATTTCTATGTTCCACCATTCTTGGCTTTGTTTAAAAATCTGTTGAGCAATGCTTGATTGTTCAAAAGAGACCTCTGTCATGGGACTTAAGACTTCCAATTCATGTCGTCCCATTGTCCTGTCTGCATATTCGCGAAGGTATTCAGTGTAGAAGTGATATTCCTGCACAGGAAACCCTTGCGTTTCCATGACAACGGTGACGACTTCAATATTTTCTGGTACTAAGTGGGCTAGAATGTTGTTGAGGCGGGCTCTTACGATTTGTTCGACCCGATAGAGATTATTCACGACTCGCAAACGCAGGACTTGCTGACCGCACTCATTCCAATCTAAGGTCATTTCCAATAAATCAAATCCTTGTCGAAGAAGGGCGTAAAGCAAATCTTGCGCTACAGCCTCTTCAGGGCGGCGTAGACCTATCGGTTCTGTAACGGTGGGTGCTTGATACAAAAGGGGACTATCGACTTTTGGCAGAATTCCGGTAGTTTGTCCAAAGTTGTAAAAAGTTGATACGGACCATGCCCAAGCAGTGCCTCTGACATAGCTTACAGAGCAATCTATTTGATCCCAAAGCCTATACTTGAGACCAAAATTCAAAGGACTTTTCTGCACTCGCCCGCCAGGGTGTTGTTCGATTTTTTCTTTGCGGTAAGGAATGGCATCATACTCAGCAGAGAGGCTGATCCCTTCCAGGTAGCTGTAACCACATTTTCGAAAGGGGAACCATGTGGCTCCTCCAAAAAAACCTCGAATGCGATGGCGGCCATATCCTAGACTTAATTCCAGGTTTTGTTCCAATAAGACTTGGGTTGCTACCACGTACTGTGCGCGAAAATTTCGCGTTCCCATGAAGTCTTCGAAGCCAAATGCCAAGCCTGGAAGAGCATAATTGCTGTCTTCAGGATGTAGCAGGCATATCTTTACGTTGGCACCTTTGTCAGAGCGGTCGCCAAAGCCCATTGGAGTTAAAATGGGGTCGTCAACACCTTTAAAGACCCGATAGTTGCCTGATACTTCGAGACGATCGATGAGTTGCAGGCGTAAGTTATAATTGCGATAGGGAGGAACAGATGAGTAACCGATTCCTACCTCACCCTCAGCACCCATCCGCGCAGAAGGCATGTTCCAATATCCACCCTGAAGAAGATGGTTAAATGTGACGGGCAAACGCTCAGCTGTTTTTTTATTCCAATAATTTACGATTTCAAGATCACGCGTGAGGTTTGCAGCAGGGTCATTATAATCTATCGGATAGATATGGAAGCACCAAACGAGAAATAGAAGGGTAACGTATTGGACTTTCATAAGCAGAAGTGCTTGATCGCTGATGTTAAGGAAGAGAACCAGAATAGCCGGTTATTCGCTTAAATGCAAGGAATGAGCAGAAAAAACAGCGATTCCAGCTAAGAAGCAAGTAGATTTTACCACAGAGATCACAGAGCACACGGAGAGAAGAAGAGACATATGGAGAAATGAGAAAATACCCTTTAAGCGTAAAGAAAAAAAAAGTAGCCTGATCCTGCATAAAAAACGTATCGTATGTCCACTATTTCTGGACATACAATACCAAATATATTAAAATAAGGCTAAAGGAGGAAATGGAAAATGGGCATTTTTGGATCTGTCAGAGGAACGATAAAGACCGAAGAATTTGATTATGAAAGCCTTCTCCTGACCTTAAGGAATTATAGAAAGCCAAGAGATGTCATCAGTCGTTTTTTACATGACGGATCAATTATTAGAGTAAAAAAAGGGCTATATGTTTTCGGTGAGAATTATCGTAAGGGAATTATTTGTAAAGAATCTCTCGCAAATTTAATCTATGGCCCTTCTTATATTTCCCTAGAGTATGCCTTATCATATTATGGACTAATTCCCGAACGAGTAGAAGAAATCACTAGCATGACCCCTCTTAGGAGTAAAACATTTCAAACTCCCATAGGAGCATTTGCTTATGTTCATTTGAATTCAAAAAAAATTGCTGTTGGTGTTACGCTGGTTCAAGTCGATCGACAACACCAATTCTTAATTGCAACTCCTGAAAAAGCATTAGCTGATAGACTATCGTTTCATAAGAATCTAATCTCTCCTCAAGATGTGCGTTCGTTTGTATGTGATGGGCTCAGAATTGAAGAAGAAGAATTGGCTAAATTGCGACTCTCTATGCTCGAAGAAATTGAGAAAGTTTACCGCAGCGAACCAGTTACCAACTTACTCATCTTGTTAAGGAGTTATCATGATATCTGAGGCCGTTCTAAAACGCTTGGAAAGCTATAAATGTTCAACACATCAAGAGTATGAAGCAGCTCTGCTTGAAATTATTCAAGAAATTGCCCTTTTAGGATTATGGAGATCGAAATTTTTTGAAGAAGCAACCTTTTATGGGGGGACAGCATTACGAATTCTCTATGGATTAGATCGTTTTAGCGAGGATCTTGATTTTTCGCTTTTAAAGAAGGAACCTAATTTTGAGATGAAAAGCTATCATCAAAGCGTTGTACGTGAGCTGCAATCTCTTGGATTTGATGTCACAGTTGAGGAGAAAAAGAAAACAATAGATACAGCAGTGCAGTCTGCTTTTATTAAAGCCAATACGAGAGAACATTTTTTACGTATTGGACTTTCTACTGAAGATCAAAGGCGGATGCATTCTAACAAAGTCCTGAAAGTAAAGTTTGAAGTAGATACTGATCCTCCTTTAAAGTTCAATGTCGATTACCGTCCGCTGACATTTCCCGGACCATTTTCAGTGGCTACAATGACCCTCCCTGATCTTTTTGCTGGAAAAATGCATGCATTACTTTTCCGCGAATACAAAGGATGGGTCAAAGGTCGTGACTGGTATGATTTTTTGTGGTTTATTGGCCAGAAGATTCCTTTAAGGCTTACCCACCTTGAAGAAAGAATGCGAGAAGCTGGACATTTTCCAAATGATCAACACTTGACTGAACAAAAATTAAGAAGGATTCTGAACGACCGCATTAGACAGCTGGATGTAGCTTCGGCTAAAGCAGATGTCCGCCGTTTTATTAAGGATTCTTGGAAAATTGACCATTGGTCTCATGAATATTTTCTTGAAAGCGCAACTCATCTTCTTCTTACCTCTTGATGAAAAGGATTATTGTAAGGCCTTCGTCGCTTTATTAAGCAGGACATATAGGAAGGCAACAGGTGTCAATAAAAAACGTATCATATGTCCACTATTTCTGGACATACAATACCATGAAAAAGATGACTCTCAAGGGCATCCATAATATTCAAGCACAAGGTCTCGCGGAACTAACGGGAGAACAGCGTTCAAAAAGACAAGATCATTGTTACAAGGATTTAACAGCGAGATATTTATTGTCTATCGGAGGGCATCCTAAATATTCACCTACAACTCGAAAAGGTGTTGTTTTTTCTGCAGAATATTCAGATCGCGCTACATCTAAAACATATATTGCATCATAGCTCAAGCGTAATTGATTGATGGCAGACGCTGCAATGCATTGAACAAGATAGGGTAATGCATCTACATCTTCGACCCTTTTCTCAACACCATGGCTATCGCAAGTTAATTTATAAAAATTTCCAACCCAAGAATTTGATCGTTGACCCAAACTATCAACTACAAGTTGTATGTTTGCTATCTTACCATTTGGTAAAAATATTATAGGCACACTAACCCCTGAAACCTTGGAGGGGTATTTTGGGGTTCCAGTCCACGTCAACACAACGCTACCCTTAAGAGAATTTTTAAAAACAATATGTATGGTAACCTCTGAAGTTATTTCATTAGTATACATTCTTATTGTCCACATTTCATCTCCAGGCAATTTTATGCCCAGCTTCCCAAATTTCGTGTGAGTAAGTATGGTGTCAGTAGAGTCCTCTGATTCACTAGTAAAATAAATGGACATTCTACCTCTATACACTTTACTAATTACTTCATCATCATCATTATCATCCTCATCACGCGGAGCCGCCAATTTTAAAACGCCCTCGAGCCGCCTATCTTTTAAGAAATCGACAGGCACGCCTGCAATCATTGAACAGAAGTAATAGGGGCCTTGTAGCATGACTTTTATGAAGAGATCTTGTGCTCGCTTTGAAGCTTCTAAAAAGGCTGCGTCAAGGCCGTCCTGGGAAAGAGTTCGTAGATCATATTCTACATTCAAAATCGCAACTTGATCGTTCAATATTTCCTGGAAATATTTTTTGCTGAGAGGATTAGTATAACTATCAGGATCAATACTTGAGCTGCTAGAACCTATTGCACTAGTAGAAGAACTACTCATTGAACAACTACTCATATAAACTTCCTTTATAGTTTAAATATGTTAATGTTTTACAAAAATTTTACACTATCAATGAATTAAACAAAAAGAGAAAAATTTAGTTAATTACTTTGTTGATTATTTGATGATGAAGACAAGACATTTATTCTGCTATACGAGAAAATTCGTTTACTCAATGGGAACAAGAAATTCATAAAATAGTGGAGGGTTTCCCAAATATTCAAGCACAATGTTGCGCGAAGTAAGAGGAATAATAGAGTCCAAAAAGTGCATGCTCATTCGTGTTTGGTTTACTGGGGATTCTGTAATAAGTTTTACAAGATGGGGAATGGCATCCTGATATGAGGCTTTTGCAGTGTCTTCTGTCCTCTCAGGAGAAGATTCTATCATAATAAACCTCCCAAGCCACTCCATGCGCGAATCTCCGCCTAATTTTTCTATCAGAAATCTTTTTGATGCCTCCACACCGTTTGAAAAAAATAAGCGAGGAACGTCAAACTTCTCATTCCTAGGATGATGAGGAAGTTTAGGAATTCCAGACCATCCAAGCACAGTATTTGGATGTCCGGTACAAGTAATATCTATGCTTGCTTGCGAATCGGCTTCGCTAACACCCATTCTTAGTGTCCACATTTTTCTGCTAGCACTAATTTCTAACTTTCCAAATTTAGAGTGTGGATACAACTCATCCCGGGCATCTTCTTCATCACTAGTAAAGCGAATTGACATTTTTGATCTATAACCCGCATCAAGTAAATCATCATGGTCATTTCCATCATCTCTAGTTAATACTGCAATGCCTTTAATGGCTTGATCTTTTAATAGATCGACTGGTGCACCTGCTATCACAGAACAAAAATAACTGGGACCTTTTTGCATCATCTGAACGATGAGTTCCTGGATTTGCTTTATGTATTGAATTTGATCTGGGTGAAGTGAATCTATTGTGGAAATCTTTGATAATTCCTTGTTCGCATCTAGAATCGCTTGCTGATCTTTCAATAGTTGCTGTTGCAGCGATATCCTTTCTTGATTTAAAAGCTCTGCCTTAGTCTTCATTTTTTCGTCGTATTCGCAATCCCTACTGTGCCTTTCTACAATTTCTTCCAGATCGATGCCAGTCCAATAACCAAACGCAATCTTTGAAGAACCGCTTGAACAACTACTCATATAAACTTCCTTTATAGTTTAAATATGTTAATGTTTTGCAAAGATTATACACCATCAATGAATTAAACAGAAAGCGAAAAAATTTAGTTAATTACTTTGTTGATTATTTGATGATGAAGACAAGACATTTATTCTGCTATACGAGAAAATGAATGAATGTGCTAGGATGAGTCCTAAAAAGGTGCGTTCTTAGAGTTCCCCATAACTTTTTAAGGACGTACGAAAAAGGATTAACATGACAACGGTTGTGCGCTATCTTTCTGTACTCATTCTGCTTGTTGCAGGCTTAGCCTCAGTGACAAGCTGCTCCTCAAACAAAATTATCGTGAATGGCTTGGATGAAAGAGAAGCTAATGAAATCCTCGTTTTTCTCGCTAACAAGGGCATTTCTGGCTCCAAAATACAGGCTGCAGAAGCTGGTGGAGGCGGTGCTTCTAAAGTTGTGACATGGGACATACAAGTTCCCACAGAGCAATCTACAGAGGCAATGGCCCTGCTAAATCAAGCTGGTTTGCCTCGACGTCGCAGCCAAAGCTTGCTTAATATTTTCACAGGTGGCAGCTTAGTCCCTTCCGAGCTACAGGAGAAAATACGATATCAAGCAGGGCTTGCTGAGACTATTGCCAGCACCATACGCAAAATCGACGGTGTCCTTGACACTGAAGTGCAGCTCTCTTTTCCTGAAGAAGATCCCCTACATCCCGGTGTCACAAAGGGTAAAGTGACCGCTTCTGTGTATGTCAAACACACCGGAGTTCTCGATGATCCCAATGCACACCTTCCCTCTAAAATTAAGCGATTAGTCTCTGCAAGCGTGCCAAACCTCGATTATGATAACGTTACTGTGATTGGTGACAGAGCGCGTTACAGCTCCTTGCGCGTGGATGAATTGAATGCTGAGGGGGCCGAGCCTAAACAGTATGTCAGTATTTGGACGATTGTTTTAGCAAAAGATTCGCTCTTTCGTTTCAGAGTAGTGTTCTTTTCCTTTATGATTGTGATTCTTATACTCCTAATCAGTTTGGTGTGGATAATGAGGAAGCTATACCCCATTTTGAAGGAGCATGGAGGGTTACGTGAGCTATTTCGGTTGAAGCCTATTTCTTTGAAACCCCCAGAAGACGCTAACAAAGCTATTGAAGAAGAGGAAAAAGCTAAAGAAGGGGAAGAGCCGACCGATAAAGATGCTGGAGTCACCTGAGGTAACAAATGGAAGTTAAGGGAGCTGTCATGTTCCGCTTGTTACTTAAGCGGTTTCATCCCGATCATCCGAAATCTCTTTTACAGATCCTTCCCAAGGAAGAAAGCGTCTTGATTTTGGATCAGGCGACTCCTCAGACCGTTATTAGCACTGCTGAACTTCAGCCTGAGACCCTTATAAATAGAGTTCATTACTCTTGGCTTCTACTTACTTTGGAAAAAATGCCTAAATCGATTATCCGTTTTATTGTAAGTGCATTGCCAAGCCATCAAGCAGAAAAAATTGAGCAGCATTTGCAAATGTCACCTTCTCAACATCATTATGCCGATGTTGTGAAGGCTTTTTTTCTTAACAAGATTTACAATGCTCTTATTGACCCCGCCGTTTTACCCTTAGACTTTTTGCCCAAAACTCCCCTATCTTTTCTGACATCTTGCACAAAACAACAACTCATGGAAATAATAAATCTTTTAGGGATTTATGATCTGGCGGAGGAAGTTCGATATATTTTAAATAAAGAAAGTTTAAATAAGGTGCATGTATGCCTCACAGCAAGGCAGAGGCAATTTTTAAGACAAACACTGCATCAAAAAGAGAAGGTGAGTTCTTCGCCATTAAATCTGAAACAATGGGATGGCGACTGCAAAAAACTTGCAGTGTCGATGCACCGTCGAGGACTAGTCCGGTTAGGCAAAGCTCTTTTTGGGCAGCATCCCGACTTTATTTGGCACCTTACTCATATTTTAGATACAGGCCGTGGAGCGATTATAAAGTCTCATTACTCCCTTAAAGAAAGACCAGAAGTGGCTGCTGCATTGACTCAGCAAGTATTGAGCGTTATGAAATTTATGAATTTAAAGGATACTGCGTGAATCAGCAAAACAACAAATTGTTCTCATTGATCTATGGTGAAGAGGTGAGGAAGGCTCCTAGGACAAAGGTAATTCCTGCTGAGGAATTTTCCGTTCTTCAAACCGCTGATGAAGTTTTGAGCAAGGTTGAGAGCGACATACAGAAATACAGAATGGAAATTGTCGCTGAGACAGAAAAACTAAAAGAACAAGCCCAAAAGGAAGGATTCGAAGCAGGCTATACCGAGTGGGTAGAGAAAATAGCAAAACTTGAAGAAGAAATTGCTGTTGTGCGCAAGGATATGGAACAAAAAGTCCTTCCTGTTGCTATTCAGGCTGCGAAAAAGATTGTCAATCGCGAGATTGAATTGTCTAATAGCGCCATTCTTGATATTGTCACAGGCACATTAAAAGCTGTTTCACAACACAAGAAAGTCACCATCTATATTAACCAAGATGATCTCAATGTCATTGAGGCGAACAGGTCTCAGTTAAAGCAACTGTTTGAAAATCTAGAATCGATGTCGATACGGGCTAGGAGCGATGTTAAGCCAGGGGGATGTGTCATCGAGACAGAAGTAGGGATTATAAACGCCCAGCTTGAAAACCGGTGGCGTATCCTGGAAGCAGTCTTTAATAAATTGACCAAAGCTAAATAAAGGGACAGCAATGTTTGTAATGAGGCGACTATTTTCTCTAAAATCTGTGTTGTGCCTGTTGGCTCTCCTAGCGTTGTTCTGGATCCCGCCCAACACTCTTTTTTCACAAGCTGCCCCCCGTATTACCACAAGCGTTTTGCCGGAAGAAAAGCCACCTGAAGTCAAAACTCCAGGTCAAAAAGCTCTTGAGGGCACCTTCGACACCTTTAAAAGGCCTTCCTTGATTACTCAAGGGCTCGTCTTATCGCTCCTTTCGTTGCTCCCTTTTATTATCATGATTTTGACTCCCTTCCTAAAAATCGTGATCGTACTGTCCCTTCTGAGAAGTGCGCTTGGAGTCCAGCAGGCGCCCCCCAACCAGATCATCAACGGGGTAGCATTTATGCTTAGCCTGTTTATAATGTATCCTACAGCCCTCAAAATGTATGACGTCTCAGAACGTGCCATCGAGCAAATCAGAGCGCCAGATTCCCTATTATCCGCCGATGCTTCCACATACATCATTGAGGTAGCTAGCTATACTCGCGAGCCAATGCGGGACTTCCTTAAAGCGAATTCTTCAGCGCGGCATCAGGCTCTTTTTTATCGAATGGCTTATCGCGTCATGCCCGAAGATCATCGCGAATCGCTGAAACCTCAAGACTTCATGATACTTGTTCCCTCATTTATTACGAGTCAGCTTAAGGATGCTTTTGAGATAGGTGTTTTAATTTACATTCCGTTTTTTGTCATCGACCTTGTCACGTCGAACATCTTGCTGGCGATGGGGATGATGATGTTGTCGCCAGTAACAATTTCGATGCCTCTTAAACTCTTTCTTTTGGTAATGTTAGATGGGTGGACGCTGCTTATACAAGGTCTTGTTAATACATTCCACTAGAGGTAATGTTCATGGGCGATTCTAGTCATATTGTGCAGTTGGCGTATCAAGGGATGCTGCTCATCTTAATTCTTTCTGCCCCTCCGATTTTAATTAGTATGTTTTTTGGGATTCTTGTCGCAATTTTCCAAGCTGCAACGCAAATTCAAGAGCAGACTCTGTCGTTTACGATTAAGTTGGTTGCAGTGACATTAACTTTAATGTTCTTAGGAAAGTGGCTAGGGGCTCAAATCATGTCCTTCTCGACGAATATTTTTCTCCACTTCCCCGAATGGGTTATAAGTACAAGTTGACATCATCATGACTGAAGATTACGTGTCGCTTTTTTTATCCAGCGACTTTGCTAATAGAACTCCCACAGATATGCTTAGCCTTCTTTTTCTCTTTTTTGCACGCATGCTGCCCATCATTGCACTTTCCCCATTTTTTGGAGCCCGAGTTTTGACGAATCCCGCTAAAATATTTTTCGCCTTCACCCTTTTTGTGATTTTTCTTCCAGGGCTTCTTCTCACTGTGAGTACATCGATAGCATTTAGTCCTAAATTGGTTCTATTGTCCTTAAAGGAAATCTTTGTGGGTTTAATTATTGGATTTTTAATTAGCATCCCTTACGTCATTGTACAAGCCTCTGGTATGATCATTGACCACCAAAGAGGGGGCGCGAGTTTGATGGTTAATGACCCCACGATTCAAAATCAGTCCTCCCCTATAGGCCTGTTATTTAATATGGTAATGATCTATATCTTTTGGAGCATTGACGGTCCTTTTCTCTTATTAGATGCCATTCAACATTCGTACACCGTCGTTCCGATGGATAAATTTATCAATCCGGTCTTTTTTGCAGAGAATTCCTCTTTTTTAAAGATATTAATTAAATTGTTCAATAGCGTGATGGTCGTTGTGACACAAATTGCTGCACCAGCCCTGATTGCGATGCTCATGACAGACTTCTTTTTGGGGATTGCAAATCGTCTGGCGCCGCAAGTGCAAATTACATTCTTGGGAATGCCATTGAAGTCCCTTATAGGGATTGCGCTTATTTGCTTTGGGTGGCATTTTATTACGGCGGAGTTTATTAAGCAGTCGTATATTTGGCTTCAGAACGTTTCGACATCGATCGAAATTTTCCGCGAGGCTGCTACGCCCGTTCCAGGCTCGCCCGTGCCAAATTTTTGAAATGTAGGAGTTTTGTTCGTGCTGGTTTTTACCACAGATCACAGAGAGAAGAAGAGAGGGAAGCATTTTCAGATCGTTGGCCTGAAAAATGCTTCCCTCTCTTCTTCTCTCTGTGATCTGTGTGGTAAAAAACTTGCAACGTTACTTCCGGAAACGGCAAAAGTACTGCTATGCTTTTTTTTGACTTTGGGTATAGAACGTGATATGATAAAATGAAATTAAAGAAGGAATATCTTATGCCTATCGAATTTTGGATAGCAATTTTTGGAATATTGGTGCCAGTTCTTACTCTTTTTGGTGGATTCTTTGCCTTTGTTTACCGTGAAATTAAAGAGTTAAGACTTGATACGAAAAAAGAAACCGAGTCTATTACGGCGTCTATTAAAAAAGAAACCGAGACTATTAGGGAAGAGATCAAATCCAATCGAGAGCAGGCAGACAGACTTTTTGAACAGCAGAATGCTCGATCTGATAAACTTTATCAAATGTTTATAGATCTTCTTAAGGACAGACATAGAACGAATCCATAACTTATTATGCCAACTATATCAGAATTCTATGGGATTATTATCCTCATGTATTACAATGATCATGCCCCTCCGCACTTCCATGCAAGATATGCAGAACACGAGGCATTGATACGAATTAACCCTTTAGGAATATTACAAGGACACTTGCCTCCAAAAGCATTGAGCCTTGTGATGGAATGGGCAGCCATACATCAGCAGGAGTTGATGAAAGATTGGAAGCTTGCTGAAAAACTTCAAAAACCCGAAAAAATAGCACCCCTTGATTAAAAGGCCTTTTATGGAATTTCATAGAGCTATAATTGTAAAATGTGAACCGCACGATAATTATAAGTTATGGATTCAATTTGACGATGGTCTCTCAGGTGAAGTCGACTTAAAAAATCTTGCTGGTAAAGGTGTTTTTTCAGCATGGAATTCGATCGAATTTTTCAATTCAGTGCACATCGATAAAAGAACTCAAACGGTTGCTTGGGGTGCAGATATTGACCTGGATCCCTATGTGTTACGCGATCAAATCATTTCAAATAATCAGTAAACGTGTTCACAATTCGCGGATCAATTGTTGGATGAATAGTGTAAGTTCCACTTCATATTGAGGATAGTGATTTTTCAGCCAGGGCGTGAGCCGCTTTGAAGCAATTTGGCGTAGGTCTTCTTTAAAAATCTCCGGATCTTTTACATTTTCATCATATTGCAATTGTCCTAAGTCTAATCTTATAGACTGTACTCCTATGAATCCGCTATTATGCATCACATTGCGGTCCCAATCGACAAGCCCTTTTTTATACTCTGCTACATACATTTGAAAAAGGGATTTAATGCGAGACTTAACACCTTCGACATCGTGATTTTCTAAGAGAGCAGTGAGGACTTTTTTTGCTGTTCGTCCTCGTTCTTGTACCGCAAAAATAAGATCATCAAGTGCCAAAGAGTGTGTGAATCCCAAACGATCTTTCACTGTGATTTTCCTCTGAAGATTGTCCGTTTTATTGAGGTGAACATATAACAATCCAGTATTTTCACGATCTTTTGTATAGGCTAGGCGATAGCCTTTAAACAACTTCTGAAAACGCCTTTCTCTTTTGTTTTGAGCGAGTTCGTAGTAATTAGCAAATCCTGGTATCTCTGAAAACCATTGATCTGTCCATGCTGGTTTTAAGCGTTTGAATTTGAATATTTTTAAGACATATTTCTGATCTTGGCTTGCAAAAGCATAAATTTGATGACCGTGATCAAGCCACGAAAATGGTTGGGATAATATTTGTTCGACCTTTTGTTGCTCTGTCGTAGAAAGTGGAGGAATGTCCATCGCTTGATTGTAAGGGAGATCATATGAAATATTGGTTAAATTAAAATGACCGGTGAATTCTTCATAAAACTTCAACATTCCAAATGAGATAATAATAAGAAGGACAATGCACCAGACAATAGAAGAACGTTTCATATAAGTCATAACCTGCTAGTAATTAACATATTGCATTGATATTATCCAAGTTCGCCAAAAAACACAAGGATGTTGGAAAGGGGAAAAAGGGACCTAAAGGACATAAGGAGGTAATTGCAGAAGTGCCAAATCATCAGGCCAACGGTATTGGTTTGTGCCGGCCCTCCGGGACGGGATGGGTTAGTTGGCGCTTACCCAGGCTTCGCTGACCCCTCCGGGGAGCTTCAGCCTGGGCTATTATGTAAACAGCCCTCCGGGCAGTGTGAAAAATTGATTCTCAAAAAAAATCATCCACATACAGCCCGGAGGGCCTGTTCACGTAATAGCCCAGGCTGAAGCTCCCCGGAGGGGTTAGCGAAGCCTGGGTAAGCGCCAACCAACCCATCCCGTCCCGGAGGGCCGGCACAAACCAATACCGTTGGCCTGATGATTTGGCACTTATGCAACAACCTCTAAGGGACATAAAGGACAAAGGACGTAAGGACTTTAACGCATTGTTACTCTGTCCTTTAGGTCCTTGTCCTTTATGTCCCTTGTCCCTTCCAATATCCTTTGGGCGTCATATCACGCGGATCGCTGTTAAGGGCACATAGCCGATGTCGCCAGCAGTAGTCACAACCTTCAACCATTGTCCATTGTGTTGGACATCAACAACCTTCACCTTATTTCCTGAGAGCACAGGCTGATCAGATACTGAGGCATATTGTAGACCTGCATCGCGATACAAAAGAGACGAATGAACAATTACCCCTTCGATGGGTTCAAAATAGCGGCTGTATAACAAACTAAACAGCATTAGGGCACAGCAAAGTGATACGACGGTAATAGATGCCCTGATAATTCGTATAGGCTTCCAAACATATACAGAACCCAATACGATCAAAATCATTGCCAGTGCAAAGAAGAGCTGCATTCTTTCGGGAAAGGAAAATCTCGTATGAACAAAGAAAATGTCATTAAAAACAGAGGCAGGTTTATTCATAGGAATCACTAACTTATCAAGAGTAATTGCTAGATTATTGTGTACACGATAGCTGCGGGGCATCAGCTGTAAAGCTTTGTAATAGTACAACACTGCAAATGGGTACTCTTCTAATTGGTAATAGGTGTTTGCAATATCATAGTAAAGAACCCCTGTACCATATTGTGGATTATAGAGGTGTTCAAAATCAGTAAATAGATTTAAGGCATGGTTGAAGGCCTCTTGTCGTTCTATCAATGTATGTGCGGTTTCACCTGCTTTATAAGCAGCATTTGCTTCATCGAGAAGTTTTTCGTGGCATTCTGCGTGAAGGCAAATCCACAATAATACAGGTAAGTATCTAAGACTGATCATTGGATATTCCTTTATTTGAAGTCGTTTCAGATGGAATCAATCTATCAAACAACTCTTTTGCTTTTGCCTTTAGCTGTTGAAGTGAAAGAGTTTGCTTTCCAAATCTTCCAGCTTCTATTTCAGAAAGCAATTCACGTACTTCCCCTGTAACACCAGCTTCAGGCAGTTCTTCGAAAGTGATTTCTTCTGAGGTGGTATAGCCTAGTTCAAAGAGTCTCAATAGCAACGCCTGACTGATCCTTTTGCTAAATACACTTGGATCTTTTGTCCTCATGGCCGCGTCTAACATCGATTGACTGGTTTTAACCACTTCTTTAGTGGGGAATTTTTCTCGATAGCGCTTATAACCTTTCTGAGCCAGAATAAATATAAAGGCAAATGGCACAATATACAGCGTAGACCATGTTCCAAACCAAAGATTGTGAAGATCAGCATCAGTAAGCTCTAGATTCCCCGCAATCTCTATCGCAGCAGGCTTCTGAATCTTCTCTTCCACTTCTAGCGGGCCGGAGGGGGCTATGGATGGAACTTCTTGTGGTCGAGGGGAAGGTGGAGTGGGCAGAGGAGTTGCTGGCGGAGGAGTTGCTGGAGCAGCTTCTTCTTTTTTTGGAACTTGAGTAGCTTTTACTTGAATAGGAATTGCGGCACTATTTTCAGTGACATAATCACCGATTAAGGGATTAAAAAAGGCAAAGGGAATTGGTGGGATCTCTTTGATAGATGTTGCCAGAGGGTAAATTTCTACAACAAATCTCTTCTGGCCATCTTGAGTTTTTACTTCTGGAGGCAAGCTGCTCATGCGAAATGAATTTTTTATAGAAGATAGGTCTGGTATTCCAATTGTCGAGATCTCTCCAAGACCATTAATATCGATGGCCAATAACATTTTTTCATCTACACCCACTTCTGCAGGTGTGAGTAAGGATGTTTGTATTGTAAATTGACCCACAGCACCTCTGAAGGCACTTGGTTTCCCTGCTGCTGGAAATGATGTGACTGTCACATCTAAAGCAGGCGCTTCTGCCTTAAGTTTGGGTGCGAGATAGACCCGTTTTTTTATAATATCATCGCGATAGGCATATCCTTCTGCAGACGAGGCTGGAAAGCTATATTTTCCCGGTTTGATTGCTTGCACCTGTTGAGATATTTCTTGCACCTCTATGTTATCTTCCTGATAGTTCCGAATACGTTTATCCCCTACGAGTTGAAACCCTTGAGCTTCGAGCAGAGGTAGCTTCTCATCAGTAAGATCAATCGATCCGGAAAAATAAAAGCGGTAAATAAACCAGATCCTTTGTCCTGGATAGACTGTAGGAGGGCCATCGATTAATGCCTTAAGGGACAAAGTCACCCCTGAAGAGCTTTCTTGAGACATTTGTTGGGCCTGAGAAATTTCGTAGGAAGACGGGATTGTTTGATAAGTTTTTCCTCCTACTTTTACGCTTATTGTCGGAAGTATATAAAGTCCTGCAGATTGACCAGGAAGTTGAAAACTGTATATTGACAAGACGACAGTTTGCGAAGGATTAATATTCACTGTTTTTACATGGTTTACTTTTAATGGCTTGCCTCCCATTTGAAAAGAGCCCTCATCCACGGTTTGAGAGTTATCATGTGTCACAGTAACTGTGCCAGGGATTGGTTGATCTGCTACGGTCTGGTAAGGGTCAATTGAAGCTGTCACTTCTGCTGCAGGCATGAGACTCTCACCAGTTCCCCAAACGGCAAAAAGAGAAGGGAAGGCAAAAAACAAAAACAAGAGGGTCACGCGAATGGATTTAGCTACCATGGTTTCTCTACCTTTTTCTGAGACGTGGGTTCTTTTGGTACTATCAAATTATCGTCTTGTTCCATTTTTAACAATTGTTGCAGTAATTGATCCATGGAATGGTCCTCAGGTTGTCGCTCTTCTGTCGGTGCATTTTGCTGTTCAGGCTGGTTTGAAGGCGGTGGGGTGCTTGGTGGTGGAGGTTTTGCAATAAGCTCTTCCAAAATTTTTAATGAGTTTTGAAAAGATGTTGTGCTTTGATCAATTAGGCCATGCTTCATATTTGAAATACCTTCTTGAAACAGCTTGTGGGCGCTTTTATATAGTTTAAGCCACTCAGTTGTAGCGGGATTAGAGGCATCTTCGTGCACCTGTTTCTCTAGGATATTCCAAAGGGACTCATAATCTGTCAATTCTTCTGAAAATAAATTGAGATAACGCATCTTGAGATTTGCCTCGATGGTTTTCTCGTCTAATGACTGAAGATATGTCAAGGCTTCCTTTGCACCTTGCATGAGCAAGGTTAATCCTTCTGGCAACTTAGCTTGAGAAATTCTCTGAGTTTCTTGTTTTTTCTTAATCTCAGACATTTGCTGTCTCAAAATTTGTTTGAATGTTTCTGCGTCAGGGGGGATATCGCATTCTTTTTTCCCTTCTACTTTTTCTAGTATACAGTATGCTGAAGGGATGGTATTGGTCTCAGAGAGTGCTGCTTTTGCTGATTCTTCAGCTTGCGCAGCATGTTGATCTTCTAAGGATTTTGCCCGTTTTAAAAATGCAATAGAAAGGTTATGGCGGATCCGATACTGCAATAGGGGAGCTAATTCATTATTCAATGGGACTGATTGCAGCGTTCGTATTGCCTCATCCCAGTTTCCTTCAGCCAAATAGACACAACCTAAATTGTATATCAAAACAGCTCTTTGCCAGGAGTCTGTTGACTGTTGAAGCAGTCCTTGGTAAATTTGCCGCGCCTGGCTGTACTGCTTGCTTTCAAAAAAGGCTTCAGCTTGCCGCATTTCCAATTGTGGATTAGATTGCCCAAAGCAAGTGGTATGCGACGACAATGCAGCCATAAAAATGATAAGTAGGATTAATTTTTTCATGTAAAACATCTCTTAAGATTTTCACCACAGAGATCACAGAGAAGTTGTAAAAAAATCGATACGGTTTTGTGCCGGCCCTCCGGGACGGTATGTGTTGGTTGGCAGTTACCCAGGCTTCGCTTACCCCTCCGGGGAGCTTCAGCCTGGGCTATTACGTGAACAGGCCCTCCGGGCTGTACGTGAAAGCTTTTGTTTGAAAATCGCTTTTTCACACTGCCCGGAGGGCTGGTTACGTAATAGCCCAGGCTGAAGCTCCCCGGAGGGGTAAGCGAAGCCTGGGAGTAGCGCCACATTACAATACCGTCCCGGAGGGCCGGCACAAACAGTATCGATGTTCTCACAGCCTCTCTGTGATCTCTGTGGTAAAATCTGTTACTCTTTAGCATGAATTGCATGCCTTTTTGTTTCAGGAGTTATCATAAACATCATCAATAAGAGGATCGCAATGCCAAGTGGATATTGGTAATAAAGGTCATGTATTAAATCTGGTGCCTTAGTCACTTGCGATTCTGTTCCAGCACGTGTCTCAGGAGCTTTTTTAAATTGGGATGTAAACTCTTCTGCTAAAGCATATGGTGAACGGCCGTTTGCATTAAAGTATTCCCCTTTCCCTTTCTTGCTAAGTGCCTTAAGAAGCTCCTCATCCATGCGTGATGTCACGGGTTTACCCTCGTAGAGTATGCCAGGAACAATTCCCCCATCCCTCGATCCTATTCCAATGGTAAACAGTTTAAAATTCGGTTGGTCCTCAAATTTTATTGTATTCAATAAAGACTCCATTGCCCCCTGACGATCGGTGCCCTTTAATGATTCAATCTTCGTGTCTTCTCCATCACTTAATATCACAATTGTATTACCAATTGCATCAGATCCTTCCTCATATTGCTGTGAAAGTTCTTTTAAAACCTCTGTGAAATCTGTGCCTGGAGTTCCCCCCTCATTGATTTTCGTTTCGCGCAACATCAGGCGAACATACAGATAATCCAAAGTGGAGGGTGCAAGCTGATTGAGATCTGAAGTAAAGCTATATAGGGCAACAGTTTCCCCTTGCAGATTGCCTATAATTTGATCTGCAATTTCCTTGGCAACCTCTAAACGCGTTTTGTTCGAAGCAAGGTCTGCTACGGACATTGATGCTGAAGCGTCAACGAGTAAGGTTATTTTTTGCGAAGGAGGTTTACGTCTATTTGGTTTGATGGTGTTTTGCTGGACAGTCTCTAATGGATATTTTCCATAACCCATGGGCTGCATCAATGCTAGTACGGCAAAAAACCAAACAAGAGCTATTAAAATGGCCTTCATCCAAAATTTAGCAGTGGAGCGAGGATTGATCAGTTTATCGACAAGCATTTGAGGAGCATACTGATCCAATTTTTGTTGTCGGTAAGCAAAGAGTACCCAAAAAAGGGCAAAAAGAAGAGGAATCACAAAAAGCAAATAAGCTGCGCTTGGAAAGTGGTAGATGATATCGTGCATAGTTAAGGAATCCTCCTTATCCACAGAGACTCTGTTAGAACGGCACAACACAACAATGCCATGCCCAAGGCGATGATGTAAGGGTAAAGTGAAATGCGTCGATATTTCTGAGGTTGCTCGTCTTTGGATAAGGGCTGATTGATTTGTGGAAGAAGGCTTTTTTCCAATTTGTCAATTTCAGCATAAACTTCTGACAAACCGGTTGTATCACTAATTAAAAAGTACTTCCCTCCAGTAAGTTCTGCCACTTCTTGCATTTGATGACGCTCTGGAGCAAATTCTGCGGAAGCCAAAGCTGGTTCAATGTTGACGATATAGACATGAACGTTTTTTTCGTTTACAAACTTTGCCGCTTGAATGAGGTCCATGCTGCGTAGTGGATTGTTCGCGTCGTCCGGATGCGGGGAATGAAATCCATCGGTGACTAATATAATAACCGCGCTTTTAATGTCGTATGAAGGCAGGTTTGATTTGGATAGATCCTCAGAATAATGTCTCGTGGCAGTAATGATCGTTGCAGTCTTGTACAGGGCATATCCAATTGCGGTTCCGTCTTGGTTTTCATCTTTCACAACATGAATCTGCTTTAAATTTTTTAGGATGGCAGAGTGGTCTAATGTCAGCGGAACAAGCACTTTTGCCACCCTGGCAAACGAGACAAGGCCTATGAGATCATTTTTTCGCCCTTCCAATCCAATTTTGGGATTTCCTTTGATAAATTGTTCGGTGACCTGCTTCATCCAATCCATCTTTGGCACGGTAATCAGCTGTTTCTCACCGGTCAGAGCGGTGATTTTTGAATTCATAGACCCCGACTGATCCAACACAAGATAGATTGCTATTCCTTCTCGAGGTTCGTTGGTGATGTCAACGGGTTTAGGAATGTAAAAATGGGGATCGGTAAATGCCGCAAGAAAGAGAATGAGCGTGCCGACATATAACCAGAAGGGAAGTTGATGTAATTTAAGCTTCCAAGTGTTTTGTGTAGAATGGAGCAGAGAAAGGTCGGAAAAGAAAAGAGCAGGAGTGAGCGTGCTTTTATTTTTGCGCTTTTGCATCCATTGATACATTCCAAAGATAGCTAGGAGCGCTAAAATGAGGGTTATAAAATTTATCTCCATTGTGCGTAGCTCAGTGTAATAAGTGTTTGTTGAGCACCCTGTGTGAACAAATTGAAAATGGGTTTGTGCCGGCCCTCCGGGCTGTATGCAGGAGCTTTTATTTGAAAATCACTTTTTCGTATGCCCGGAGGGCTGTTTACGTAATAGCCCAGGCTGAAGCTCCCCGGAGGGGTTAGCGAAGCCTGGGTAACCGCCAACCTACACATGCCGTCCCGGAGGGCCGGCACAAAACTGGGACATTCAACATAACTATTCCTGAATGTAAAGGCAAGATTACTAGATCTCAACAACTTCTTACGTATCTTGTCTTTTCCGCAAACGTATTACCTCTTGCGCCCTTTTTTACTAACAATCTATTTATTGACATTTTATTTAATTGTAATTTATTATCGTTAATCGTAATTTACATGAGGTTCATATGAATTTAAAAACTATAATTACTTTTATTTGTTATTGTTTCATCTCCACCATTCTTTCAGCAACGGAATTCACAATAGGCACCTACAATTGCGGCGCCCTCTCTGATAATTACGACTATCTGCGTGGTGTCACTATGCAAAAGCTCATGCAGGAAAGATACATTGCAGAGCCTGAAAAAATGGCAATAAATGAGAAAATTCAGAAAATGGCTCTTAAAATACTCTTCGCCCCAGATGGATCTTCAGCAAAAGAATTAGCTCAAAGAGAATGGCTATCAACTTGACTACGAAAATTACTTAGAACCAACCTGCACCAATCCTTATCAGGTCTTGAACACTCGCATTGATTGGATTGCTCTAAAGTCGAACCAATTGCCATCCGTTTCCATTACCAACATTCCAGTTTTAAGCATTGGTTTGAATAGTGTCTCTACAAATATAAGCGACCACAAACCCATTGCTGCAAAAATCACGTACTAATCTGTGTTAACCTAAAAACGGCATTGACTTTGGTGCCGGCCCTCCGGGACGGTATGTTTGGGGGACGCCATTCCCAGGCTTCGCTTACCCCTCCGGGGAGCTTCAGCCTGGGCTATTACATGAACAGGCCCTCCGGGCTGTTTACACGGCCTGTTATTTGCTCTGATGTATATGCTAATGCGGTTCAGCAAGTAAAAGATGTTGCAGACTGTGCGGAGGGCCTGTTCACGTAATAGCCCAGGCTTCGCTTACCCCTCCGGGGAGCTTCAGCCTGGGCTATTACATGAACAGGCCCTCCGGGCTGTTTGCACGGCCTGTAATCTGCTGTGCTGTATATGACAATGCGGTTCAGCAAGTAAAGAATGTTGCACACAGCCCGGAGGGCCTGTTCACGTAATAGCCCAGGCTGAAGCTCCCCGGAGGGGTCAGCGAAGCCTGGGGATGCAGCCACCCAAACATACCGTCCCGGAGGGCCGGCACCAAAGTTTTTAGATTAAAAATTTATATACTTAAATTTCGGTTTGTAATATTCCTCGATATTGAAAGCAAAAAAAGGGGACGACATGCTAGGCACAATTCTTATTATTATTTTAATCTTATTGCTTATTGGAGCAATTCCAAGATGGCCACATAGTGCGAAATGGGGGTATGGACCCAGCGGAGCTTTAGGTATCATTTTAATCATAGTCATCATCTTGTTGCTCTTGGGAAGAATTTGATAACAAGTTTTGACAAAGATGAAAAGGATTTGCCATCCAATATATGATGGCAAATTCTTTAGATGATTCCAAAAAGCTTCAGCAAGATAATTACAAAAATAGGTACTCCTAAGAGCCAAAGAATTATTACTTTTCCCATATTAATTTCCTCCAGAAAAAAGGCCAAACCTTTAAACTTAGAAAAGGTTTGGCCCTAGTTTTTAATATTTTTTATGAGTTCCAGTTTTTTCTCTACTGCACGATTTTTCAAAATCATTTATTTCTTGTTCTGCCCGATCCTTAGCATATCCATAGCGCGTTTGAAGTTTCCCGAGCAATTGTTCTCGTTTGCCATTAATTTGGGTCATATCATCGTCAGTGAGTTTCCCCCACTTTTCTTTGACTTTCCCTTTGATTTCATGCCATTTACCTTCAAATAGGTCTTTATTCATAAAATCTCCTTAACGGTTGTTTATTCTCAAATTACTTCTAACCATTCTAACACCATCAACCTTTTGGATTTCATTCAATAATTTTTGCTGATCGCTTGGGCTGTCGACAGTACCTTCAAGAGTTACAACACCATTGTTTGTGTTAAGAGAAATCTCTTTGTAACTATCCCAAAGCCAACCGCCTGAGATGTTATCACGGATCTTTTTATTCAACTGATCATCTGCAGATGAAGCAGCTCTATCTTGAGACATCTTTTTTTGTTCATTGTCTTTAGAAGTTAGCTCTTGAACTCTAATTTGGCTGTTCAAACTCCTCACTCCATCAATGTTGCGTATTTCTTTCTCTAACTTATCCTTATCATCGGAATTCTTAACAATTCCATTTAATACGACATTGCCGTTGTGAACTTGAAAATTCACCTGTTCGAAACCTTTTGTAAACCATCCTGAATTTAGCTTGTCGTGTATTTGTTTTGCTAATTCTTGATCTGACATTCCAGGATTGTTAGAATTGTTCATACGGTCCTGGTTATAATTGGAATTCATTCTTTCTTGATTGGCATTTGGGTTCATGCGTTCTTGATCTGAATAGTTATAATATGTGTTTGATCTATCCTGATTTTGGTAATAGTCAGCGTGTGCAAATGTTGGCAATGCCATGGCGAGCGCTATGAGGAAGCCATTGCTTTTTGATATTGATTTACTAAACATATTTCTCCTCTGTGTGAGAGTGTTTTGATTGCAAAAATTCAAAGAAAGGGACCGATTTACATTGTTCTTAAATTTTAGATATCACACGAGAGGTTTTAAGAAAATACTTTAATTTTGGACGGTTCTATTCTTGTGAAGAATAGAGTATTTTGCTTGCTTTGGAAAAATTTTGTTGTTTGGTTAGCCAGTTGGGTACGGCAATTCCAATCATTCCTGCGGCAGTTGCAGATTCAATGCCTGCTTCAGTGTCTTCATAGACAAGACAGTGCTCAGGGTTGATTTGTAGAAGCTTTGCAGCCTCAAGATAAATGTAGGGCTTTGGCTTGTTTGTTCCTTCAGGATCATGATAGCTTCCTAAATCGTCTGATCCAGAAATGATTAGGTCAAAAGCATTCTCTAAGCCTACTTGTTTTAAGTTGAATAGAATTTCTTTTGTACCAGCCGAAGAGGCCAAGCCTAACTTAATTCCCATGCTATTCTTTTCTTCCGACAACTGCTGAGCAAATGCTACCATCTCTTTGATCGGCGGCACACCTTTCTTCTGGAGCTCCTGATAACACTGCTGTCGTAAGGGAATCATCTCCTCAGGAATGTGTAAACCCTTCATCGTTTGAAGCATTTGAAGTATTTTTTTGGAGCTATGTCCGGCTACCATTTTATATTCTTCTATTGACAGTTCGATATTTTGCGTTGCTAAAGCCTTCTGCCATCCAAGAAATTTTAAATATTCAGTGTCTACTAAAACACCGTCACAGTCAAAAATAATGGCATGGATTTCTTTACAGTATGATGTCGAAAGGGTAGCCAATAAATCCGCATCACTGTAGCTCATATAGACTCCTATCTTTGTAGTCTATTATGTCCACAATGACCATATTTGTCCATCCCGTCCACCCTTACATCGGCTGCTGGGAATGTTTCAGGGTCAGCTGTTGGCAACTCAACAAGTTCTTCTTCTCCGTCAACCGCTTTAACCGAGCAGGAGCATAAGTCTCTTAGAGCGACTGGTTCGTCATCAAGTAGGTCTAGAGGTTTATGTCCAATATTGCGCCTACCCGATGATATGAAAATGTGCACAGTTTCTTTTCTGGGTCAAGAAGATTTAATGAGCCTTATGTTTGTTAACAAAATTTTTTATAATGCAATAATCAGCTGTCAAACGACCCTAGTATCGAATTTACGATGGATGACTTACTGGGGTATACCATCAGATATTAGTTCTCCAACATATGCACAGACTTTAAATGTCAGATCTTTACATCACGATTGTATGAACCTTAAAAAGAAGTATGGCTATGACGAACACGTGATAGACTTCTTTGGAGGATTCGATAATATTTTATGTTTTCCTATACATTTCGCTACGCGGGTTTGCTCAGATGAAGAGGAAATAGAAGATTCTAGTTTTATGGTGAGAGGAGTTCCAAGCAGTCCAATAATCAGAATCAGAATGCGACGATCAGAAGCTGAAGTCATTGTTATGAGATTTACAGCATTTGTTCCAAGGGAGGCATTTATTGGACACGAAAGAGCAGCACATTGGAAGGATAAAGATATTGCATGGCGTGATTTTATAGTCTTTAAAAAGCAAAAAAAAGGTGCTTGGTATATTTCTCTTGGATATGGAGCAGGTGATAGAAGAGTTCACTTTACAACACCGCAGGCCAGGTCTGCAATTATAGAGAGATTCGGTATGACTGATGAAGAAACATATCCTAATTATGCTACTGTTCCTGACCGATGCTCGCTTCAAAAAATTGTCTTCTCTAACAATATTCAGAGGTTGCTCACAACTGGACGCACGGAACTCTTTACAAATGATGATCTACGGCCTGGAGGTCTTCCTCCGCCAGCATGCATTAGGGGAAGCACAGATCGCAATGCGTCGGAGAAACCACCTGGCAGGATGTTCCAGAATCTTCCTATTTTTGTTGGATTTCTTTCCTTAGAAGAGATACAGAAAAAAATGAAAGAAGTACCTATCCCAGAAGCTGAAAGATCCCCCACTGACAATCCCAAAGTTTGGGTCTTTGATTCATAACTCAATAGACTTCCGCTTTTGTGCCGGCCCTCCGGGACGGTAATGTTGGTTGACAGTTACCCAGACTTCGCTTACCCCTCCGGGGAGCTTCAGCCTGGGCTATTACGTAAACAGGCCCTCCGGGCTGTCGGCAACGTCTGTTGTTTGCTATGCTGCGTATGCCGAGGTGCTACAGCTAACAGAAGAGGTTGAAAACAGCCCGGAGGGCCTGTTCATGTAATAGCCCAGGCTGAAGCTCCCCGGAGGGGTAAGCGAAGCCTGGGAATGGCGTCACCCAAACATACCGTCCCGGAGGGCCGGTACCAAAGTTAATCGCCATATTTAGGTTAATGGACTGTAATGGACAATGCTGAATTGTCCACTACGGTCCATTACTGTCCACTACCGTCCATTACAGTCCATGTCCATTACTGCATTTGGCACTTCTGCAACGTCCTCCTGCTTGCGGCCCAGCCCAGCCCTGCCTGTCATATTACTTTTAGCTAGAATTACTAATTAACAATTTATTGTATTAATTTATTAATATTTTACATATATTTTTAAATTACATAGATTTTGTTGTACATAGATTTTGTTTGAAGTAAAATTATGAATTAGATATAATGTAATTTAACTATTAACAAATATGGTGGATAATGGCTAGTGTCGATGAAATAAGTCCAGATAACATGAACTTAGATTACAATAGAGAGAAGTTGCAAAACAGAGTTCCGGGTCAGCGTTTTCATGTAATCAATAACAGATTAGAGCTCATTACCCGATGGCAGGACAGACTCAAATACTTTTTTTGTCGGGGTTATCTCAATGACGTTAGAACTGTCATATCACAAGTCGTGAGTCGCATTGATTCCGATGATCCGAAGTTAAGGGAATTGTTTTTTTATAAATTAAATCGCCTTACACCCCGCATTTTCGATCGCAATGCAATTTCAGAGAATCTTGAACCTGCGTTGATAGAATTATTAGAGCTTCCAAAACAAAAAGAATCGAAAGAAAAAAATGCGACAAATTACGTCGCGAAGGTCAATTCTGTGAGGCTAGCGATGGCCTTAGGAATCCCTTTAGAGCTATGTCCTATGGGATCCAGCGGAGCCTATTTCGGCAAAGATATTAGAAATAAACGTGTAATCGTTTTCAAACCATTTGATGAGGGTCCATTTGGTCCCAATACGCCGAAGAGGTGCACGCGTGTTCTTCGCAAAATCCAAGGCGTTTTTATAAAGCTCGGGTGTAATTTAGGCAGGAAATCACTGCGACTTGATCGAGATTACCTTGCCGAAGTTTGGACGTCAAAAATTGATAAATCCTTAGGTTTGGGAGTTGTTCCCGAAACCCGGTTAGATGAATTCAGAGATGATGGATTTTATGGTCCTAATAAAACCAAAAAGGGATCATGTCAGTTATATCAGCATGGAATGGTATCAGCCGAAGAGCATTTTGCCAGTGTTAAAGAAGGTTCCGCGAAAGAAGTCTCTCAAGCCGAACAGGAAAAAATTGCAATCATTGGTTTTATAACAGGAAATCAGGATCAGTCTATTAACAATTGGGGAGTCGTAGAAGCGAATGAAAAAACAGCAAAAGAAACTACAGCTGTTTCATTCGACAATGGATTATCTTTTCCCCACATCCATTCGGCAGACTGGCTTTCAACCCGAAATCAATATCTGTGGGCATCCTTGCCTTTTGCGAAAATGCCATTTTGTACAGAAAGCATGCAAATTATCGAAAAACTTTACAAAGAACAAGATGTATTGATAAGGGAACTTGAAGCGGTAGCTCCTTTCCAATTTGACCATCACCAGAAGATGCGGATGCGCGAGCGTATTGCCGTGTTGTATCACATTTCAGCTGAGCATCCAGAGGAACATGGGCATCTTATCTCAGAATTAGGCCAGATAAAGACAAACGCTCAA
>Ga0207056_1005_pt1 | contig 71643 bp, 59 predicted proteins | sample Alteio_BWMinCont_58_FD_153289 | JGI IMG/M metagenome (GOLD analysis project Ga0207056, IMG submission 153289) | Enriched cells from forest soil in Barre Woods Harvard Forest LTER site, Petersham, Massachusetts, United States -... | ecosystem: Environmental > Terrestrial > Soil > Temperate forest >... | reverse complement strand
CGTTATGCGAGAACCGTCCCCGGCGCGCACTTTGCCCTTTTGGCTCACTCCAGTTTTATAAGTTTTGGGCCAGCTATTGGTTCAAAACTTCTTTGGTTCGCTGGGAATAGTTGGAAGTGCTTATTGTGATCTCTAATTTCAGCTGCGTAAAAGTCTGTAATCATTCGCGACCACGAACTCTTTGAAAAGGCTCTATCTAATCTCAGATCTATGTAAAGTTCCATGTTTTTTGTGAGATACGTTGGAAGGTCACGTGTCTTCTCCAACCTCAATTTTCTCATGAAAAACATCGCAAGTCCTGCCCTCAATTCCATATCTTCCAAAGTCAATGAATCCTCCATATTGTAGAGGATCTGACATATAACAAACTCATACTCTTCTTTCTGCTCTTTAGTGACTTCTTCTGACGAGCCTTCGAGGAGCTTGTAAGCAGCTTCTAACGATATCCTAGCTTGCAAAAGGTCACCTTTTTTTAGGTGATTTATGACATCCATTGTTATTCTTGCGCCAGGATCGGCTAAAGCTTTTTCTTGCTTCCTGAAAACAATTTCATAAAATTGACACAATAAAGACCTCTGATGGCTGCTATCTTTATGCATTACATCATAATAAATATTCCTCAGCTTTTTTAATTCTTTTGGTGAATATTGAGTTGAGCCAATCTGGTCGATATACTTTTTAAACACTTCTCTACATTCTGCCATAGATTCTTCCAAGGCCCTGATAGCTTCGGGGTCCCTTGAATGGCTTGTATGGCTTAACTTTCCATAGGCTTCGGCTAGTTCCTTGAAGTATTCATGTTTTCCAATTCGATTAAAGTCATCATAATCAAATCCGAGTTTCATTCCTGACATTGATCCGATACCTAATGGAAAGATAAAGCCCCAAAATTTTCGTTGCACTCGCGAGGCCATGCCAGCCGCTAGAGAAGGTTGAAAATCTTCAGTTCTGACTCCTTCCACCAGATCGCCTCTTCCGAATCGAATCAATTTTGCACTCAGTTCATTATAAGCAATCCGATGCTCTTTAGTCTTTTCATAAAACCCTCCTTGACTTCCAAATCCTTTTTGTAAACCTTTGATGGATAAAGCGATATGGCGGATATTAAAGTGTTCGTAGTCTTCTGGTGATAAAACAAATTTTAAAAAGCACTTGATAGAATATCCGGAGCAAGAATTGCCCATCTGCTTCCGCATCCAATAGCGGGAATCAGGACTAGCAGGTAGCACTTTCCCTTTAAGACGGGGGATCAATTTGTATAATTTCTCAGAATTGTTGCCTAATCTAAAAGCCTGTATCGAAGCTGCTGCTTTTATGAAATTAATGAGTTCTGGCATCGCAATGTCGGCAATTTCTAAAGTTGTTTGATAGATTCGTCGTCCACTGTCCTCTTCCGAGCGTGTATAGTGAAAATCTAATCCATCTCCTCCGTTGTGGATGCGCAGAATAAATTTGCCATCTTCACTGCATTCGATAGATCCAATAATAATATGTCCAGAGGCTCTTATATCCATGCTGCTTAAAGGAATTGCTACTATTTGGCCGGGAGTGAGCTGCTTGATTTTCTTTATTAAATCTTTTACAAGAAAATGATTATTTATGCCGAGGTAATCGAAATGCTCTTCGTATTCCAGTAGACCCTTTAAAGAATTCTTTGCTGCTATCGTAGTCGGGGTATCCATTGTTTCTAATGTATCTATCACAGGAGGGATTGTAACAAAAGGAAGACCCCCCTGGATATCTAATCTGGAAAGATGGTCGGCTTCGATAAATACCGCAGATCTCATGACTTTGCCGCCGGATGCCACTTTGGTGAAAATCGTTTGTACTGTAACGACAACTCCCCCGACAGCTAAACAGACTGGTGCCGCGCAGCCAGCAATAGCTGCAGCCCCGGTTCCTAATGCCATACCTATGGTTCTAGGAGCAGTAAAGAAAGATAGAAATCTGGTTGTACACGATGGTCGAAAACTCGACGCTGGCTCGACAGAGTGAGTTCTAATTGCACCAATACTCATAATTATTTCTCTCAAATTAGTTTATTGTATTTAAATAAATAACTATTATGTAATTATTATTGCATAATTTTAAATTAAATGTCAATTAAATTTTAACATTATATTTTAACATTAAATTTCTTAAAGTGATTGGTTTAAAAGTGATTGATGATTGTGAGAAACATGCAATGGCAAATCGCGCGCCGGGGACGGTTCTCGCATACGGCATAGCTTTTAACACAGGCCAATTGAACGACGTCAACCTCACCAAAATGGCCTGTGTTAAAAGCTATGCCGTATGCAGAACTGTCCCATGGCGCTGATCCTATGGGCAGAGCAGATGTGAAAAGGTTTCGCAAAGTTGAAGTTTGTGCATGGAAAGGCGCGTAGGGACAGTTCTTCATAAGGGCCTAACTTTTAACACAGGCCAGCGTTAGGGAGCAGAAGGTCTTTTAGGTGGCCTGTGTTAGAAAGTTATGCCCTTATGCGAGAACCGTCCCACGCGCAATTAAGAGCGCGCAAGAGTCCTTTCAATGGCAAAACAACTTGCTTTTAACATAGGCCGACATGATGATTTTGAAGCTTATGCGTGCGAGCGGGGACGGTTCTCGCATAACGGCATGGCGTTTTTAACACAGGCCCACACAAAAGGCTGAGCTTGTTTAGACTGCCTGTGTTAAAACGCTATGCCGTTATGCAGAACTGTCCCAAGCGGGCGTGCAGAGAGTTCTACGTCCTTTGCGGCTTTGCGGTTAATGTCATTCAGAGACAGTGGCGTTTTAAGCGCACAATTGCTTCCTCGACATGCTCTCGATGGCCAAATGCGCTCAGTCTTAAAAAGCCTTCCCCAGCCTTTCCAAACCCACTGCCTGGAGTTGTCACAATATGGGCTTTTTCCAATAGGTCCTCAAAAACATCCCAAGATTGCCTTCCAGGGAATTTCACCCACAAATAAGGTGCATGGATTCCACCGAAAACTTGGTACCCCATCCCTTGCAGGGCATCTCTGAGAAGGGTGGCATTTTTCATATAATACCGTACCATTGTGTTTACGGCTTCCATTCCTTGCTTTTCCAAAACTGCTAATCCCCCATTCTGGGCAATGTTTGAAGCGCCATTGAAGAACGTTGTATTGATCCGATTCCAGTCTTTATTGACAGGTGTGCCATCATCGTAGCAAAGTTTTTCTGGCACCACGCTCCAGGCCAAGCGGACTCCAGTGAAGCCTGCCATTTTTGAAAAGGAGCCCAATTCGATAGCCACTTCATGAGCTCCCTCTATTTCATAGATTGATTTGGGCAAAGAAGGATCATTAATATACACGGAATACGCTGCATCAAAGATAAGAATTGAGTGATTACGTTTAGCAAAATTCACAAGCTTTTGCAACTGAGAACGGGTAACGGCGCTGCCTGTAGGGTTGTTTGGAGAGCAAAAATAGATTAATTCCGTGCGTGGTTGGGATTCTAAATCGGGAAAGAAGTCATTTTCCGGTTTGCAATCCATGTAGACAATTCCAGAATAATGTCCCTTTTCATGATCGTAGTGTTGCGTTTGTCCCATTGCAACGCCAGTATCGACATATACAGGATAAGTCGGATCTTGCACTGCAATAGTGGCACCGGCTCCAAACATTAGCTGCAGCCTGCCAATATCGCACTTTGCCCCATCGGAGACAAACACTTCTGTGGGGCCAATTTTGTGATTGTAGACTACTTCAGCAAGCTTTTGGCGCAAGTTATAATTTCCCTGCTCTGCGCCATATCCAGAGTATCCTTTTGATGTGGCGAGCCCATTTGAAAAGGATTGTAGCCACTCCGCAATATGAGGAGCCAAAGGTTGAGTGGTGTCGCCGATCCCTAAACTGATCAAAGCAGCGTTGGGCTGTCGAGCAAGAAAAGCCTGTTTTCGTTTATTGATTTCAGGAAATAGGTAACCTGATTGGAGCTTAGCAAGATGGGGGTTGCGTTTTGCCATAAGTTTAACACAGTTTTAAGGATTTTAGGGTAGAAAGTAATGCTTTAGAATTTTCGTTTGTCATCTCGCATAAAGGGAGGCGGCAAGGGCCTACTGCGAGGCCGCACATATTCATCGCGGTTTTAATTGGAATGGGATTTGTTTCCAAGAATGCTGCGCGAAAAAGGGGTGCTAGTTGAAAGTGGAGATTTCTGGCAGTTTCATAATCCATTTGTAGTAAGCTGTCGACCAGTTGTTTGATTTCTCGAGGAATGAGGTTGCTGACGACTGATATGACACCATGACCTCCTAACGACATCAGAGGAAATGTCAGGACATCATCGCCGGATAAGACGCTAAAATTAGGTGTCACTCTGGCAATCGTTTCGAGGACTTCTCCGATTAGAGTAATGTTCCCTGTAGATTCTTTAAGTCCCACAATTTTGGGATGCGTTGCCAATTTTTTTAGAGTTTCAAGTTGGATGTTTTGTGCTGTGCGTCCAGGAATGTTGTAAATGATGAAGGGAATGGAGGCTTTGTCAGCAATGGTCATGAAGTGGCGATACAGCCCTTCTTGGGTGGGTTTATTATAGTAGGGGGACACAATCAAGGCCATATTGGCACCGAGTTGCGCTGCAACATGGGTGTTTTCAATGGTTTCTTGCGTAGAATAGGTTCCTGTTCCAACAATGACAGGGGTTTTGCCTTTTGCCTCTTCCACGGAGATTTTGATGATCGTTTCTTTTTCTTTTGCTGATAACGTAGGTGATTCTCCTGTAGTACCCAAAGGCACTATTCCATTGACTCCGCTTTCAATCTGAAGGCGAATAATTTGACGGAGCTTTTTTTGATCTAGCTCCAATTTTTCGTTAAATGGAGTGACAATAGCTGTAAACAATCCTTTTAAAGTCATATGATTTCCTCAAGTAATTGATCCATAGTAAAAAAGCCTTTCTTTCCTTTGAGCCATTCAGCAGCTACAAGGGCGCCGCGGGCAAAACCTTCTCGGTTTCTTGCTTCATGGGTCAGCGTGATGGTGTCTTCATTGGAATCGAATATCACGGAATGAGTGCCTGGGATGCTTCCACAACGCAATGTAGAAATGTGTAATAAATCTTTCGAGTTTGCAGAATGTTCAGAGTTAATCGTCATCCCTTTTTTGCGTTTTATTTTGTTTAACAAAGTATTCGCGATGTTTTGGGCAGTCCCTGAGGGGCTATCGACCTTATGTTTGTGATGGACTTCGCTCATACCGACATCATACTGGTCAAATTGATCCATCAAAATAGCTGCAGATTTAATCATTTGGAGAAATAGGTTAACTCCTATAGAAAAATTCGGAGAATGGAGGAAGCCAATATCATAATGTGTGACGAGTGATTGAATCTTTTGAATGTGTTGATGCCATCCGGTTGTGCCCATGACGATTGGTATTCCCATTTTAGCAATCTGTTCGACGTGTGTGAGAACAGCATCAGGGTGGCTGAAATCGATGCAGATTTCGGCATCTTGAATCAGTTTGGGATCAAAACATGTCGATGTTGTTTTAGCTATGATGACGTGGTCATTTTGGATGGCAATTTTTTCGATGAGTTGCCCCATTTTGCCGTAACCAATCAGTGCAATTTTCATATTGAGTCCTATTCATGTACTTTTTACCACAGAGATCACAGAGAAAAACAGAGAGATAGGAGAGAAGGGTAGAGATTATTGAATTTTAAGAAAAATCGGGTTATTGGTTCGATTTCGTCCAAAATGTAGCTTCAATGACTTATAATTCCCCCTGCGTCTCCCCGCCTCTGCGTTAAACTCGTTATAAGGGTTAACGCAGAGACGCAGAGGCGGGGAAACGCAGAGGGAATTAAAATTCAATAATCTCTATTCCTTCTCTCCGATCTCTGGTTTCTCTGTGATCTCTGTGGTAAAATCTTCAGATCTTGCGTCCTTAGCCCATCCTGCCGCTTGCGATCCTGCATATCCTGTTACTTTCCTACTCAGACTCTGCCTCTGCTTCCTCTATTCTTCCTCTATGATCTCTGAGATGGAATACTCTTTTGACGAATCCTTGTAGATCGCATCCCAGAGTTTGTCCATACGCTCAATCTGCGACTCTGTCAAGTCGTGCAGGATAATAAAACAATCATCATTTTTGGTAAATGCTGCCTTTGTCCAATTTGCTGATCCATTTACCAAAACCTTTCGATCTATATATAGAAATTTATGATGAAATAAGGGCGCTCCTACGCTTAACCCAATATCGACCCCTGCTTTCTGCAAAATACTGACAATAACAGCGCTTGATCCACTTCCAGCATATCGATCAATGACGACTTGTACGTCAACTCCTCTGTTTTTGGCTTCGATTACTGCCTTGGCAAGGTCGTAGCGGGTCCATGTGAACATGGCAACGCGCACTGTTTTTTCTGCACTTCGGATCAGCTGTCGTATTCGGGTGACAGCTCCTGGGTGATCTGGTAAAAACCACATTTCAAGGCGCTGTCCAGCTACTGTAAATTCTTGCTGTGGTATAGCAGGGCAGACATCGTATTCGGTCATCGTTGTTGCTTTCGACAAAATCATTGCAGCAAGCTCAGGGCATTGTAGGGCAACAATTAAGTTGGCATGCATTTGCAGTGATTCTCCAGTCATATTCGCTGAACCAATTAAGACCTCTTTTTCGTCGATGACCAAGATTTTCTGATGCATGATTCCAGGAGAAAAACGTCGCAATAGATCAACTGAAGGGCCCAATCGTTGTGTGACATAGGGGGAGGCTTTTGCATCGCAGATGACTTTAACTTTGACTCCTTCCAAACTTTTTTGTTTCAGGGCATCTAAGACAGCCTTATCTGTAAGGGAATAAATCAAAAGAAGGACAGATTTCTTTGCATTTTGAATGCTTGTGATTACTGTTTGTTCGAGGTTATCGTCCACTTGGTTGGCGAAGAAGGCGATCTGACCTCTTTCTGGTGGATTCAGCGTCGCATGAAATCCTTCCAGCAGCCATGCAGTGCCGAAAAGAATAATTCCAGTGATAATGGTTAAGATGGCTTGAGAGGGTGATGGAAGCTCCCATTTTCTTTTGTTTTTTTTCATGGGAGAGGTCCTTTGGTTAGTTCGATTAAACTTTGTTGCAAGCCAGTATGTCTCAGTTTTACTTCATCATTTCGGACTGCAATGCCGACAGCTTTTGTGGTCCCGACAAGAACGACGAGCTTCTTTCCTCGCGTTACCCCTGTATACAGAAGGTTGCGAGTCAGCAGTTTGAAGTGTGTTGTATGCATTGGGATGATGGTGCAAGGGTATTCGGACCCTTGGGATTTATGAATGGAGACAGCGTAGGAAAGGGTTAATTCATCGAGATCAGAAAACTCATAAATGACATCTTTGCCATCGAATTTGACCACAATTTTGTGGTTAACAGTATCAATCTCGACAATGCGTCCGGTATCGCCGTTATAGACATTCCGTAAGTAATTATTTCGGATTTGCATGACTTTGTCGCCAACGAGAAACTTCATTCCATTATAGTGGTGAGCCTTTTCACTTTTGGGATTCAGAGTTTGCTGTAGAACCATATTAAGATTGATTGTTCCAATGATCCCTTTTCTCATCGGAGCCATCACTTGAATATCTTCAAAGGCGTTGAATCCATATTTCTTTGGCAATCGGTGAGAAATGAGCGTTGTAATTTCATGTAAAATCGCTTCGGGAGTATCAGCATGAATAAAGTAGAAGTCGCTTTCATTTTTAAAGCTCAATTCAGGCAATATTCCTTGGTTGATTTTGTGAGCATTAGTAATAATGCGCGAGCCTTCAGCTTGTCTAAAAATCTTGTTGAGGATAGTGACTGGAATGGTTTTTGAAGCGATTAGATCTTTTAAAACATTGCCGGGGCCAACGCTTGGAAGCTGGTGGATGTCGCCAACAAACACCACTCTAGCATGGTTCGGGATGGCCTTTAAAAGGCTATACATTAGATACGTGTCGATCATGCTCGATTCATCGACAATAATGAGATCACATTCTAAAGGGGTTTCTCGGTTATGCTTAAATTTGCCCGTTTTGAAATTGAACTCCAATAAACTATGGATGGTGGATGCTTTCTTATGAGTGATTTCGCTCATCCGTTTTGCCGCCCTTCCTGTTGGGGCTGCGAGCATGATTCTGTCTGTGAGCTTTTCAGTAACTGCCAGGATGGCATTGGTAATGGTGCTTTTTCCTGTACCAGGCCCTCCTGTGATGATGTGGATTTTATCTGTTAGGCCGTGGGTGACAGCGATTCTTTGATTTTCGGCCAATTCGATTTTAAGTACGCTTTGCACCCATGTAAGGGCTTTCGGCAGATCGATATTTCGCAAGGCGCACCCATTTCTTTGCAAACGCAGGATTTCTCGGGCAATTCCTACTTCAGCTTGGAAAAGAGTGCGCATCCACACATACATTTCAGCCACCCCTGAATGGAACAGCTCGACCATTTCTATTCGTTGTTCTTTTTTCAGGGCTTGTGTGCGGTCGTTGATCTTATCTTGATCCACTCCAAGGATTTCGATGCATGTTTTTAGCAATTCAGTGAGGGGAAAGCAGACGTGCCCTTCTTCGGACAAGCGATGGAGGATGAATTCGATCCCAGCGTCAATCCGATAGGAGGAATCTTTGGCAATTCCAAGAGTTTCAGCAATTTTGTCAGCACTTTTAAAACCAATTCCAGGGATATCTCGGGCGAGATAATAGGGATTTTCTCGAACTTTTTGGATACTTTGGGGTCCGTAGATTTTATAAATCTTTTGGGCATAAGTAGGGCTGATCTGATGAGACTGCAAAAATATCATCACCTCTCGAATAGACTTTTGTTCTTGCCAGCAATTTTTGATAAGTTCGAGTCGCTTTTTTCCTACGCCATCGACTTCTAAAAGGCGTTCTGGCTGGTTGTCGATGACTTCGAGGGTGCCTTTGCCAAAAAGGTCTACAATGCGTGTGGCGAATGTGATGCCGATGCCTTTGATGAGTCCTGAACCCAAATATTTTGCGATGGCGGCAACTTCAACAGGGGCTTCTGGATGGCATTCTGAGACATTAAATTGCTGTCCATGGATGAGGTGTTGTTTCCAGGTACCTAAGCAGCGCAGCGTTTCTCCGGGTTGAATTGCTGGCATGGAGCCTACGATATAAGTGGGATCTTTTTTCTCCGATTGTTGGAGGAGTGCAACGGTGAATCCAGTCTCAGAGTTTTGGAAAACAATGTGTTCTACATATCCTACGATGGTAGTCATGGGGTCCCTTATCGAGAAAAATTGTTTTGCATTTTTTTTAATAGTTCAGATACTCCTTCACTATATCTCAGGCTGAAGGCCTGACATATAGTGAAGAGGGTATCTGAACTGTTACCATTTTTTGTGATTCAATTCAGTTTACACTTTAACTTTGTAAAAAATCAACTTATGAGCTAATGTGACAATAAGTCCGTTTTATGATTTTAATAGTGCTCTAAACACAATTGTAAGGCAATTATGGCATACAAGGAGAAGAAATAAGATGAAACGAGAACTTCAAAAGGTATCCAAGGTTCCTACAGTTAAACATCATAGCGAACGTATAAAGCAGACTTTAGCAAAGAATCACGCCTGTTATGTTCTTATCACGTGTGATGAGGCGTCGGAGGATGGTCTTTTGCAGGTGCAGATGTCATACGAAGGCGATGCGACAGTGGCATCGTATCTTTTACAGGATGCGCAGTCTTTCATCGATGAGCAAGAAAACAATTAAACGCAAAGCTCCCTGCCGGAGGGGCAAAAAAAAGCCTCAAGTTTGGATAGGAAACGCCTGAGGCTTTTCTTTGCGCCTTCAAATTGCATGCCACAGTGTTAGCTTGCTTTGATGTCGTCCCAGGCTTTGTTGTACATGAGCCCTTCCTCGCCTAAATAACGAATCAGCTCTGCTTTCTCAAGCACATCATGAGGCAAGAACAGAATTTTATTGTCCCTCAGCTCTTTCGGCAATTTGCTGTATGCCGCCTTATTTGGACTAAAGAAAAATGTAAAGGCCATATTTTCTGCTGTAACATCAGCATCGAGCAAGTAATTCATGAATTTATAAGCCATTTCTTTGTTCGGTGCATCTTTGGGAAGGACCATAAAGTCCATGACGATGGTCACCCCTTCTTTAGGATAGACAAAGTTTACCTTGGGATGTTCTCGGATCACTTGTAATGTATCACCATTATATCCATTAATAATGAGATATTCTGCACTGGCGATTCCAGCTTTGTATTGTTCACTTTCGAACTTGGCTAAATTTTGCTTCCATTTGATTAACAGATTTTTCGCTTCTTCAATTTCTGTTGGATTTACTGTGTTAGCGCTATATCCTAGGTAGTTTAAGGCCGCTCCGATGGTCTCTCGGAGGTCATTCAACATGGTCATTCTTCCCTTGTACTCCGATTTTCCAAAAATTCCCCATGAGGGTTCAAAATCGGTAACTTTGTCAGTTCGATATGCAATACCTGCGCTCGATACCATGTAAGGGATTCCATATTTAAGTAGTGCTGGGTCAGCGCGTTTGACATATTCTGGGTCTAAGTTTTTCACGTTTTCAACGAGAGAGGTGTCAACAGGTTGTAGCATCCCTTGCTGGCTCATAATGTCCATGAAGTAGTTGCTTGGGAAAATGAGGTCATAGCCGCCAGCACCAAGTTTTATCTTAGCGTACATGGATTCATTGGAGTCGAAAGTGTCCACGATGACGCGGCATTTATGAATCTGTCGAAACTTTTCTACCAATTCGGGTTTTATGTAGTCACTCCAAATGAGAACATGAAGTTCCGATTCAGAGGAGTTCTGACAGGCACTTGTGATGCAGAGGCATAGTATAAGTGACATAAATAATGAGAGAATTTTTTTCATGCTCAATCTTCCTTAGATAAACTTTGTGTAATAAATGTAATAACAAAAGTGATGGCTAGAATGACAACCGAAAGTGCATTGATGATCGGCGTCGATCCAAATTTTATCATACTGTAAACATAGATTGGTAGAGTAGAAACACCTTGTCCTGCTACGAAAAAGGTAATGACAAAATCATCGATGGATAGCATGAACGCCAAAAGCCCTCCTGCAAATAATCCTGGAGAAAGAAGTGGCAAAAGAATGCGGCGAACGACAGTTCTTGTATTGGCACCGAGATCTTGGGCTGCTTCAATGAGTGTGAAGTCAAAGTTTTGCAGTTTTGAAAGCATGACCATGGTTACATAACTCATGCAGAATGTCGTATGAGCAATGAACACTGTGAAGAGACCTAGCTGAATATTTAGAGCGATGAAAAATAGCAATAGACTAATTCCCATTAAAATATCGGGAATAACTAGTGGTGTATAAACCAAAGCGTCGTGTATTTTTTGGAGTTTTGTCTTGTAGAGATGTAAGGCAAATGCTGCTGTCGTTCCTAAGATTGTGGAGGCGACTGTTGCCGATAGACCGACAATCAATGAGTTGCGCAGCGCATGCCACATTTTGTACTCGTGCCAGAGGCGATCGTACCATTTGAAGGTAAAGCCCAGCCACTGACCCCCAAATCTGGAGTCGTTAAAGGAGCTGATTATCAACACTATGATCGGCAGATACAAAAAAATGAGCACGCCGATCGTTGTCCAAAAACTGAGAGCACTTCTTTTCATTCTCTGTTCCTCGCTTCTGCTTCAATCTTTTTTTGACGCGAAGTGAGAAATGTAATGCCGAAAAGGGGAAGAAGAACAACGAGAGAGAGTAAGACGGATAGCGCGCTGGCTTGAGGCAAATTCCTGTCGACGAATACCCGTTGAGCGATTTTATTTCCAATCATTTCGCTGCTGAACCCCCCAATTAAATCAGGGATGACGTAGGCACCGACAGCCGAAATAAACACCATGACGCTGGCAGTGAAAATTCCTTTTCCTATGCCTGGGACAAAAATTTTCCAAAATGCTTGACGCTTCGATGCCCCTAAATCCATCGCTGCTTCAATGAGTTGAAAGTTGAACTTTGAGGCTGCAGCATATATTGGAAAGACAGCAAAGGGGAGGTAGGTATAAACCATGACCAGAAGGACAGCGCCAAGATTATAGAGAAGAGAAGTGTCTGCGTCGACAAAGTTCAAAAAAACCAGCAAGTTTTTGATGTAACCTTCTGGATGAAGAAGCATTTTCCATGCAAAGATCCGTATGAGAAAACTGCTCCAAAAAGGCAAAACGAGGAGTAGAATCAGCAGACGCCGCATCCTTTTTGAAATGAGAGTCATTTGGTATCCGACAGGCAAGGCTAATATGAGGCAAATGATTGTTGTAGCGCCTCCTAGCAATAGTGTGCGGATGAGAAGAACGTAATAGTTTGGATCTAAGAGGCTTTTGATGGCATCGAGAGTCCATCCGGTGCCAACACTGCCGTAGATGTTTTGAGGCTTTAATGCATATGCGTAAATGATGCAAGTGGGGATGAAAAAGAATATTAATAACCACAAAAAAGAGGGTAGGGTCAGGTACCACTCATTTTTAGTTTTTCTATTCATTTGGGGCCTCAAGCTTCTGACAGCGTTCTAACATAAAGCCATCATCAGCGTGCCACCAGATCCAGACAGAATCTTTCCATGTAATGGGCGATTCATCTAAAAGAAAACGGCTATGTTGTTTTGTGACGGAAATTTTTCGAGATCCCACTTGCACTCCGAAGTGCGTGTGGTCTCCCTTATAGACGATGTCATCCACAATGCCTTGATAAAGATTGTGCAGAGGTTGTTGAGGAGGGGCTTCGCGGGAAATGTGAATTTTTTCTGGTCTTACGCTGAGGTGAACGGCATCCCCTTTAGACAATTGTTTATCGTTGAAGCAAAGGATGGGTTGAAAGCCTTCTGCTTGAAAGAGGGTGTAATCTTTTTGTGCTTTTTCTGATACAACGCCATCGAAGAAGTTGGTGTCACCGATAAAGTCGGCGACGAAGCTGCTTTTTGGCGTTTCGTAAATCTGCACTGGAGTACCAATTTGTTCCAAGCAACCCTTATGCAAAACAGCTAAGCGATCACTGACGGCCATGGCTTCTGTTTGGTCGTGCGTGACAAAAATGAATGTGATGCCGACTTCATCGTGGATTCTGTCTAGGTCGAGTAGCATTTTTTGACGCAATTTGAGATCGAGTGCTGCAAGGGGTTCGTCGAGCAGGAGAATTTGGGGGTGGTTGATCAAGGCTCTTGCGATGGCGACTCTTTGCTTTTGACCGCCGCTGATTTGATCGGGCTTTTTGTAAGCCTGATCAGACATTTGAATCAGAGCCAGCATATCTTCGACTTCTTTTTGGATTTCAGTTTCGGGTCGATGGGCGATGCGCAAGCCGAAAGCGATATTTTCCCAGATGGTTAGGTGAGGGAAGAGGGCATAATTTTGAAAGACGGTATTGACGGGGCGTTTATTGGGAGGAAGTCTTGTGATGTCTTGACCATCGAGGAGAATGCGGCCGGTATCGGGGTGTTCAAATCCTGCTAGAATGCGTAGGAGGGTTGTTTTTCCACATCCACTTGGACCCAAAAGAGAAAAAAATTCCCCTTTATGGATGGCAAAGGAGACGTCGTTCAATGCGACGCTTTGTCCAAAGCGTTTTGAGATATTTTCAAAAACAATGCTTTCCGCCATCAATTTCTCCGTTAATCACAGAATGATATAATCATAGTCTGTTTTTGTCAAAGGAAGTCGTTCGAGGCTCTTGTAGCATTATGTTGGTTATGTTTTTTACACATCTGAGCTAGGTGAAAACTCGACGTGATCTAGTGATAACAAAGAATATCTGGGTTTGCCATTACCGACCTGTGTAATGCTCATCATTACTTTGACGCGTTTATGCAAATAGTTGCGATTTAGGCTGTCGGGATCTTCAATGTCTAGACCAATCTTCCCTTTAATAATTGTTTGTTGATCTGACACTTTGAATTCGAAGGCTCTGCTCAAAGGTAAGATACCTTGAAACTCACCTGTGTAACTCTCGCTTTTTTCATGAATATTGTTTTCTTGCAAGCGCTTAGATGAAGTTTTAAGCTGTTCAAGATTTTGAAATTGAAATAGTTTTTCCTTAAAATCAAGAGCACACCAAGCATCATTTTGAGCTACAAAATTTAAGAAATCTGCAGTTTTCTTAACGCCGCGTGGATGAATGTCATCGATAAGTTCGGCTATATCGTCATCGGAACCTATTGTAGCTAGTTGTAATAATTCTTGAACCATTGTAATGGCTTTCTCTACGTAGGTTTTTTGCTCATATGCCAAACGGTCAGTTGATTCTTTCGGAAGTTCAAATTCAAAACCGAATGATCCAATTGTTGTCCCAGTAATCAACAATTGATTTTTTTGTTTATCTGGGATAGGACCTTTTTCTTGCAAATCGATAGATAGTCCTACCGCGATTGCCGTAACTGCTTCAGAAAAAGCACCTGCAGCCTTTGAACCAAAATCAGCTTCTATACCATGAGATCTAAAAACCGGTTTTCCGCGAAATGTTAATCTGGCCTTCATAGGAATTGCTGGTTCTTTAACACCTGATATTGCGGATTTGGCAGCCTTAAGTCGAGCTTCTAAACTTACCCGCTCAAAAACATTCCCAGTAGGGATTTCTGCAATTAGAGCTTCCAGTTCATTTATTTCAGATATATATGCGAAATATTCATCATGATTCATATTGAACCTTTAAAATTTAAAACTTTGGCGGCCAAAACATCATCATTCTGAGATAAATCAATCTTTAAAAATCCTTTCCAGATTCCATTTTTCCGGTGCGACCAAAAACTGTACCAATATGAAATTTGTCGAACGTGGCGACTCTCAAATGGCTCTCCTAGCAGACATAAATAACCATCGATATAGTATTTCTGTTTTGTTAACTCAGGAGTAAACAAAGAGCTGTTTTGCTCAAAGAATTCTTGTTGCTCCACACCTTTTGGTAAACAGAAAAAAGTAACCACATCAATATCATTTGGAGGTCTATTTTCCAGAGATTCAACGTTTTCTGTAAAACTTCCATCGATCCATTGGAAACCTTGAGTTATACCAGACATATACAAAGCTTCTCGATAGTCGAGCAGTCCCTTTATTATAATTGTTCGCTTCTCAGAAAATGCAAAAGTTTCAATAACATCATGTATACTCACATGGTAAGGTGACCGCTCAGAGCTGTGTATTTGCATACCAGGTCTTATGGGAGGCAGTACACCCGAATTATTCCATATAGGGATCATATAACTTATCCAATTTTTTTATTCCAGGATAGACTAATCATTCTCAGCTTTATCACACAATTGCTTGATAGAGAAAACCTGTTGAACATACAGCATACTGGAAAATGTGGCGAGAATCTAGAATTTTTTGTTACTCTAAAAGGATAGGAGAGAGGTATGTCCACATTATTTCAAGAAAACGTCGATTTTTCTACTCAAGAATCAGCAAATTTATTAAATGTCTCTTGTCCTTTTTTGATTAAGCTACTAGAAAACGGAGAAATTCCTTTTCATCAAAAGGGAGTTCATAGACGCATTTGGCTAGCAGACTTATTGCAATATAAAGTTCATACAAATAATGTCAGCTACAATGCCTTGGAGTTACTTGTCGAACAAGCTCAAGAGCTAGATATGGGCTATTGAAAAGATCTGAGGAATTTATTATGAGCGAAAGATTTAAATTTCTTCGAGAAGGGCTTAACGATATTATTGAGCATCAAAAAGGCAAGGAACAATTAAGAGCCAAGGTCGTTAAAAGTTCAGATCATACCCTTAAGTACTCTCCCGAGTATCTCAAGAGGATTAGGGAATGGCTTGATGTTATGACGACGCGCTAGAGGTGACCCAGCTGCTTTCTGCGATGCTGGTTAAAATTTTGATGGCATTTTTCTTTTCTTCGAGAATTTCATCTACAACTTCTTCGATATTTTTTAGATCTAAATGATGTGCAAACGCCTTCAAGGATGTATAAGAAGCCATTTCATAATGTTCAATCTTTTGCACAGCCCCAATAAGTGCCGCATCTTCTACAAATGATGGACTTCTTTTCTTGATGACTTTTTCACATTCCTTAATTAGCGATTGCATCGTTTCACATGAAGCCCCTTCTGCATTTTCTCCAAGTTCATCAAAGGCTTGTTTTAGGCGTTCTTTTTGCTTTTTTGATTCTTCAAGATGTTTGGTGAATGCTTCTTTGAGCTCGTAGCTAATGGCCGATTGCGTCATCTTTGGCATGCTATTGATGACCTGTTCCTCCGAGCTATACATGCTGCGCAATTGGTCCAAAAACATTTCATAGAATCTCTCTATGCTTGAATTTTTACCCACAGCAACCTCCTAGCTAAAGATGGCTTTTCCATACACTAGCATAAGAAATAGGAATGTCAACAAATTTTTTAATAAATCAGTAAAGGGACAAAGGACCTAAAGGACATAAGGGACCTAAAGGACAATGGACATAACGGACTGGAAATCAAATTGTTAAGTCCATTACGTCCTTTGTCCTTTAGGTCCTTTATGTCCCTTAGGTCCTTTGTCCTTTCAGCTTGATGCATGCCGTCTTACACGATGGGTGCTCCATTGATAGAGTTCGGTGCCCAAATAAATTCCAATAAGGCTCGTTGTAACAAGTAATGCCGCCGTCAAACCAAGAACGTAAAAGCCAATCGCGGTGACAATCACTATCCATGGTTTATTGCGCCAGACTTCGATGAGTTTTGACATCGCCTTTTTCATGGCACCAGCGCAGGCTATTCCCACGATGAAACTGACAAGAAAGACAATAGGACTATATATAAAAAAAACAACGCCTAGCAATAAGGCAAATATCACGATTACAACATTTAAGATTTTTCTCCAGATTGATTTAGGGGGTAACGCAGTTGGCTGAGGATCCACATCAGCGCGGATTACGAGAGGCCGGGATATAGGGTCTGGACCAAACATAAAATACCTTTGGAGGGGAAAATTTATTCGTTAGTGTGTTTTCTTTGCAAGAGAAAGGTGTTGACAATCGAGAACAGGTATTTCTATTGTTCAGAAAAAAGGATGTGCATGCCAGCAGATGATATCGGAGAATTCGACATCTCTCCTCAGATACGAAAGAAATTAAATGATAAAAAATGGTTAAAAAAACAATTTGCTGCAGGTAAAAATGCACAGCAGATTTTAGGTTTTTCCGATGATACAATGGAAAAATTTTATAGAGCTGCCTATCGTTTATTTGAAAATAAGCGGTACCTCGATGCAGCGAATGCGTTTTTATTTTTGGTGACGTTGAATCCCTATCATTATGACTATTGGCTAGGACTTGGGGCAGCCACGCAACGATGTGAGAACTACGAAGGGGCTGTGGATGCTTATGAGATGGCAGCAATTTGCCAATTGGAAAACCCGATCCCATATTTTCATTTGGCTAAGTGTCTTTTTGCGATGCATGATCGAGAAAGCGCCCTGCAAGCGATTGATTTGGCTTTAGAATATTCAGAAGGTTTAGCCGAATATGAGGATATCTACCAACAAGCAAAGGCAGCTAAGGCCCTTTTAATGAAGGAAAACTACAGCGAATAAGAAAATTAAACGCAAAGGCGCAAAGACGCAAAGGTCGGCGCCGGGGACGGTTCTCGCATATGGCATGGCTTTTAACACAGGCCAGCTGAACGACGTCGACTCACAAAGACCGCCTGTGTTAAAAGCCATGCCGTATGCAGAACTGTCCCAAGGCGCCTCTTCGCGTTTAATTTTTTATTCAGACATGGGCATGCCCAGAGACATAAGCACGAGAAATAAGAGGATTCTATGACAGTATTAATCACAGGTAGCGAAGGGTTTTTAGGGAAACAATTGGCAGGGACTCTCCATGCAGATGGAATTAAGGTCATTGGAGTCGACCTTATAAAACCTGCTGTCAGTGAGTTCTGGCCTGTCTTAACTGGCGACGTCACAGATAAAAGCTTTATCGAGCAGATATTTTCTAAACATAAAATCGCCCATATTGTCCATTGTGGGGGTGTTTCAGGACCTCATGTCTGCAATCAGGATCCAGCCAAGGTTTTCACTGTTAACTGCCAAGGAACACTTAATCTATTTGAAATCGCCAGGCTCCATAAGTTTTCGGGACGCATTATTTTCCTCTCTTCGAGCTCTGTTTATGGAGAAGCTGCAGAGAAGGCTTCGATGCATGAATCTGTTCATGAAAAATGGCCTTTGCTTGCCAATGAGCCTTATGGTTGTTCCAAGGTTGCGTGTGAATCCATGGTGAGAGCTTTCGCTCATCAGTTTGGAATGGATATGGTCACTTTGCGCATTTCAATCGTTTATGGACCTGGCAGAAGCACCTATTGCAGCATTACAGAGGCATTACAAGCAGTTCTTGCTGGGGAACCAATAGTATTGAAAAAAGGGTGTGATCTCCCTCTTCCTTGGGTGCATATCAATGATGTCATTTCAGTTTTCCAAGATGTCCTTAAGGCTCCAAAAGAAAAGTTCAAGAAGTCAGATACCCTTGCATATAACGTTACAGGCCCCGGCTATCCGACAATAAGACAAATTGCACAGATCATCAAAACACTAATTCCTAAAGCTGTCATAAAGGAAAGCAATTTACCTGATCCTTATGCCATGAATGCTCGTAAGATGAGTTTAGACGCAATCAAGCATGATCTGGGATGGGAGCCAAAAGTGACGATAGAAGAAGGGATAAAATCATTACACGCTTACCTCACAAAATTCAGATGAAATGGATGAAAACAAACAGCAATTTCCCGCTAAACAGTAACAGGATATGCATTAGGCTAAACGATGAAACCTCTCAGCTAGATTTTTACCACAGAGATCACAGAGAAGAAGGAGAGAAGGGGAGGAGGGAGTTGGGGTCTGGCTTGTGATTTGTAATTTGGGCAGAAACAGAGTTTTAATATAAAGTTTGCCCAAATTGCAAATCGCATGCCTGAACCCAACTTCCCTCCCCTTCTCTCCTTCTTCTCTGTGATCTCTGTGGTAAAAATCTGGCTGAGAGGTTGCATCCTTAGGCTGAGGTTTATCTTATTACTTTACGTGAGAATTGCTAATGAAAACCAACCAGTTCACATCTTTTTTCTGCTTAGCGCTTATCAGTGCATTTCTTTCGATTAATGCTTCTTTAAATGCTCTTGAAGGTGATTCCTCGAAGGTGGGACAACGCACTGAAATATCGGAATTAGGGGTGAGTTCCAATCCGGGAAGCGTCAATATCGAGACAGGAACAGGTGTTTTGGGAGAGACTTTGGGGTTTTCAAAAGAATCGGGAGTGCGCTTAGGAGGCTTATGGATTGGCGACATGAACTATTTGATAACAGGCGGTTTCAAACCTAAGAATTGGAGCGGTAACAATCTCTTTCAATTGGCCTTGAGTTTGGATTCTGAGAAGCTGAATCTTTGGAAAGGAGGCTTATTTGAGATTGAGTTTCTTCAATTTAATGGGAGGGCAACGAATGCTGATGCAGGAGCAGTCCAAGGCTACAATAGTTTGACAGTAACGCCTCCGCTGGATCGATCTGAGCTTTACCAATTATGGTTCCGACAGGAGTTCTTTGAGAAGAAGTTGATTATTCGAATAGGTAAAATGGTTACCATTCTAGATTTCAATAACGTGATCAAACCTCTCCCTTTGACAGATGCCGGCTTAGCCATTCCTGCTACGACAAGTTTGGCTTATACTCCGATTTTTGTGAACACAACATTGTTAGGAGCGACTCCGGGCTACTACAACTCAGCTTATGGAATATTTGCGAGCTATGTTCCAGATGATCGCCTTTATGTCTCATACGCTGCCTATGATGGTAATTTAGCAAGAGGCAAGCAAACGGGGTTGCGCGGACCGCAGTTTAATCAGTATTGCTTTCAGATTACAGAAGTGGGCTGTGCGTGGGGTTTGAAGGACATGCCTGGAAACTTAAGTCTTGGGGTTTGGCATCAATCGGGAAAATTAAAAATACCCCATGTTACAGAGAGAGGGACCGGGGGTCTTTATTTGTTTGGTACGCAGCGACTGTGGAGGCGTAATCCAGGAGTCGATAACAGCGGAATTATTGGTTTGATACAATTCGGAATAAATAATTCGAAAACATTGCCCATGCAAAGATACTATGGGGCTGGTTTAACTTTTTTGGGGCTTGTTCCTGAGAGGTTTGATGATTCTTTTGGCTTTGGTGTTGCTACGTCAAAGTTGAATCGACATTTGTTTCCGAGGCGTAACGAGTGGATGTATCAAGGATATTACCAAGCCTTTTTGTTTGAAGGGGCCTATTTTCAAAGTGCTTTGAGTTATATACCGAAACCCGGAGCGGGTAAGCATTTGTCGCATGTTTGGGCAGCGACTGCCAGGATAATTGCTCTATTTTAAAAATTATGGGCAAGAAGGGACAAAGGACCTAAAGAGGTAATTGCAGAAGTGCCACATCATGAGGTCAATGGTATTGGTTTGTGCCGGCCCTCCGGGACGGGATGGGTTGTTTGGCACTTACCCAGGCTTTGCTGACCCCTCCGGGGAGCTTCAGCCTGGGCTATTACATGAACAGGCCCTCCGGGCTGTTTGCAACGTTTTTTGTTTGCTGAACCGCCTTGATATATGTAGCACAGCAAATAACAGAAGTTGCAAACAGCCCGGAGGGCCTGTTCATGTAATAGCCCAGGCTGAAGCTCCCCGGAGGGGTCAGCGAAGCCTGGGTAACGCCAACCAACACACACCATCCCGGAGGGCCGGCACAAACCAATATCCGTTGGCCTGATGATTTGGCACTTCTGCAATTACCTCCTTTACGTCCTCTGTCCTTTATGTCCCTTATGTCCTTTAGGTCCCTTGTCCCTTCTTATTTTACAATAGTTGACAATTTAAAGTTAATTCTATTTAATTCAATTTGAAGTGAGAAAACATTTAAAGGAGGATATTATGGAAGAAAAAGATAGCAAAAAGAAAGAATTTATGCGCAAAGCGATTGATTTAAGCCGTCGCGCTGCCATCCAAGAGAAATCTGGAGGCGTTTTTGGTGCTGTCATCGTAAAAGATGGAAAAATTATTGCAGAAGGATACAATCAAGTTCTCAGACATAATGATCCCACCTGGCATGCTGAAATGGAAGCCATTCGCAATGCATGCAAAAAATTGGGAACTCCCCACTTAAAAGGCTGCGATCTTTATACATCTGCAGAATGCTGCCCCATGTGTTTAGCTACAGCTTATTGGGCTCATATTAACCACATTTATTGTGGAGCCACAACAGCTGATTCCTTAAAATATGGCGATTTTGCCGATATCGACATCTTAGACGAGATGAAGAAAGAGCCAAAAAGCCGCCGCATTAAATTCACAGAAATGATGCGTCCTGAAGCTGTAGAAGTTTGGAAAGAATTTGCACAAATGCCAGATCGGGCACGCTACTAAGAGCAACTTATGGATGATGTATTGGTCATTGGCGCCGGCTACACTGGTCTCGCCGCAGCTTATTACCTTCGGAAAAAAAATCTGAAGATAACCCTTTTAGAGGGGCGCGAACGCGTTGGCGGCCGCACCCTCGATTGCCTTATTTCAGGCAATAAAAGGCTTGAACTCGGTGGCCAATACATCACTCCTTCACAAAAAAGAGTCACAGAATTAGTCGCAGACCTAGGGTTGAAAACATATCAAGCTTGGAGCAAAGGGAACAACTTCTTGTTTATCAACGACAAAGTCTCCCAGTTTCAAACTTCCCCCGCTCAATGCCTTGCCGAACATCTTAACCAACCAAATGTCCAACAGGAAATTGAGTCGGCATTGAAACAACTTGAGTCCCTTTACTCGGAAGTTACCGAAGCATCCCCATGGAAGTCTCCAAAGGCAAAAGATTGGGATTCATTTACCTTCCAAAGTTGGATCGATTGCAATATCAAGTCATCAGCTGCCAAGCAGTTTTTCAGATTCATGACCAATCAAGGCTTCTCAACCGAACCTGAGCAGATCTCCTTTCTCCAGATGTTGTGGTTTTTCAAGACCAGCCATGGACTGCCCTCGTGGGCACTTGGAGGAGCTCAAGCCAACCGCGTCGACGGTGGCACACAATTGGTTGCAGAACGGCTAGCCCTGAAGTTAGAAGGGATCATCAAATATGACGAGAAAGTGATCTCCATTGAGCAGAATGACGATGAAGTGCAGGTGATCACCGAAAATAACGCCTTTCGCGCAAAAAGGGTCATCGTATGCATCCCTCCGCAACTTATTAATGCCGTTCAGTATTATCCTCCACTGCCCTCAGATCTGTTTAGAGCCTTTTCAGCCTTTCAAGTTGGCAACTCGATGAAAGTACAAGCAGTTTATAAAAAGCCCTTCTGGAGAGATCGTGGATTCTCCGGCAATGGAATCTCTTTCAATGGAGTCCCCACTTTTACATATGACAATACAAGTCCTGCAGGTAAACCAGGAGTTCTTTTAGGCTTTTTATCAGCGACAAATGCAACAGTTTGGAATGATAAGCCAAAAGAAGAAAGGATCAGTGCTGTACTGCGGACATGGGCGACAGTATTTGGGCAAGACGCACTGTACCCCAAAGAGTACATTGAAATGGATTGGATGCGTGAAAGTTTGACTCGGGGAGGACATGGAGCACATTTCCCCCCTGGAGTATGGGCTGAGCTTGGTCCGGCACTTGGAGGGGATTCCATGCCCCATTTTGGACGCGTTATTTGGGCAGCATCAGATTTAGCGAAGGACTGGAACGGCTATTTGGAAGGTGCTTTGTTCGCTGGAGAACAGGCCGCACAGGAAGTTGTGGAAGAACTCAGCCTCCAATTAACACCAAACTAAAGAAGGCAGCAACCACTTAAACAGAAAAGTAACAGGATATGTAGGATCGCAAGCGGCAGGATAAGAAGGATAGTAAGCATCCTCTTATAATTCAAAAGAATTTCCAATGAAGCAAAGGCCTCCCGGCCTTTGCTTCATTGGAAATTCTTTGTGTATTAAGAGGATGCTTACTATCCTTCTTATCCTGCCGCTTGCGATCCTGCATATCCTGTTACTTTTCTTTCTCGACATTGTTTACCTTAGTTTGATGCTGCTGATGATTTGATATGGAGGATGTTATGCCCAATGTTAAAACAGATGTGACGATGGTGACGATCAAGCTACGGATTCGTCCCGAGGCAAAAAATGCCTTTGTCGACTGGCAAGCAAAACTCAACAAAAAAATCGCCGCCTTCCCAGGCTTTGACAGCCTAGAAATTCTGTGCCCTTCTAACCCAACACATGAGTGGGTAATTGTTAAAAGATTTCTGAGTCCTGAAGCAGTTGCTGCTTGGCAACACTCCAAAGACCGAAATGAGCTTATGGCTGAACTAAAGCCAATGCTTGTACAAGATGACACCGAAGACTCCTTAAATGAAAAACAAACAGGTGTTTCCGGCTTTCAAACTGGTGTCACGGAGATTTTTGTGACACAAGTCAATCCTGAGAAAGAGATGGCCTATCGTGATTGGATGGCAAGAGCACATCAAGCAGAAGTCAAATTTCCAGGATTTCGTGGAGTATATGTACAAGCCCCAAAACTAGGTAAGGGTAGTACGTGGATCACTCTTCTGCAGTTTGATACAATTGAACATCTTGAGAAATGGCTTGCGTCGCCAGAAAGGCTGAAAGTTTTAAAAGAATCTGAGTCTATGATTGCTTCATTGGACTCTCATCGCGTCATTTCCCCATTTGCGGGATGGTTTTCATCTGTATCTAATGTGGGGGAGGCTCCTCCTATTTGGAAACAAACGATGATTGTGTTGTTAGTGCTGTTTCCTATAGTCATGTTTGAAATAAAATTTCTTTCCCCCATACTCAATCAATTTCATACAAATACCTCGTTGGCAACATTTATTGGCAATGCGATTAGTGTGACCTTGGTGTCATGGCCAACTGCTCCTATTGCCATTTGGTTTTTGGGCTGGTGGCTTTCGCCAGTCCCAAGCAAGAAAAAGCAGATCAATATTTATGGGACACTGTTTGTTTTTGTGCTGTATTTGATCGAGGTTGTGCTCTTGTGGCACTTCATTTAAAAGATGTAAATGAGGTAATTGTAAAAGTGCCCATCTTCAGGCCAACGGCCTGACGTATAAAAGCCTAGGGCACCGCCCTAGGTATTACGTAGACGTTTTTTCAGGCTGAAAGCCTGACGTATGGCTATACGTCAGGCTTTCAGCCTGAAAAGATGTTTGCATCCCACCTAGGGCGGTGCCCTAGGCTTTTATACGTCAGGCCGTTGGCCTGAAGACGGGCGCTTTTACAATTACCTCTTCAGGTTATTTGTCCTTTATGTCTATGAAGGATCATGTGAAACGATTGCAGGACCACCTACAACCACCTTATTAAAATCACCGACTGGTATTTGTTCGATGCGCGTAACAGGAACATAGTGATCGGCTGTTCTCCAGTCAGCTGTGATTTCATACGGACCACTTGTCACCGGATCGAGTGTGTTTTTTACACCAGTTATGGTTGATGAAATATAGCGGGATCCTCCCGAGACAAGATCACTTTGGGGAACTATGATCTCACGCGTTTCTCCAGGCTTGACTGTTCCTAAATATTTGTTCTTGCCATAAAGATTGATGTCATAATCTTTATCTCCTTTAATCGTGAACTTTGCACCCTTGTAATCCTGACCAATATATTCTGTTATCATCACAAGATTAGGGATCGTGAGCAATGTAAGGATGCTATATAAGACGATGTCTGTAATATCTTCGCCTTCGCACCTATTTTTTCTAGAGCAATGTACGCAAAGTACCAAAATTCGTCCTGCATGTATAATGGCATTGAGTGCAACGGCTGCAAAAAGAAACTGGAATGAACCTGTGAGAATTGCAGTAAGGACGAACGCATTGGTGATAATCTGAAACCCGTGAACGGCAAACTTGTCCCAATCACCCTTACACATCGATTTCCCTAGTTCAAATGATTCTGTGGCTATGTCTGTGACTAATGAGGCAACAATTAAGGCAGGCAGAGAGGCTGACAACGCAACAATACCGCAAATAACAGCGGCTATTTTTAGGTTATTCGTAAAGTATAGCCATTTATTGTTTTGCTTTACTCCATTTGTAAAGTTGAGGATCGCCGATAGACATGAAATGGATCGGACTCCAATCGATCCCACAAGCCTAAGTGAAGGGATTATCGAAATAATTGTAAATGGAATGGTCGTTGCAAGTAAAAAGGTTTGCAGAATCCGTTTAGGGTTGATCGGTACGTTTTGTCCGGCTCCTCCAGCTATTGGAGCTCCTGCTAGTGCTACTGCCATATTATTATCCTAATTAAGTTGTTTAAAATTATTCTTGCCGTGGCACATATGTTTGCCCACCGACAGGCATCTGATATAATTCACTAGTCGATATCGGCGCTTCCCTGACAACTATGTCGTAGCAATGATCCATCGAGGTTATGAATTGCGGGGTGTCTGAAATGCCTGTAGGGGTCTCTGTGAGAGTAAATAATTTAGAAACGCCATCTAATCGCCCCATAATATTGTCCTTAGGAACTTCAATCGTAACTTCCTGACCAGGCTCCAGAATAGCCACGCGGTTTTTTTGACCATAGACATAGGTCTTATGGTCTTTGTCACCCTTAATTACAAATTTTGAGCCTCTGTATTCGTACCGTGATTCCCCTAAAATGAAACCCATGCTTACCAATGATAGCGCCGTAAGAATCGAATAACAAAAGAGATCAGAGATATTTTCAAAGGATGGGCGTTGTCCGTGAGTTCGGTGAATAATGAATCCTACGTTTCCTAAAAAGACACAGCTATTGATGGCAATTGCGGCACACATGAGGCCTATGGTGCCTGTGAGAATAGAGCTCAAAACCAATCCATTTACGAGAAGTTGTACGGCATGATACCCCATTTTTTTGAGATCTTTCTGATAAATGGCTTTTCCAAGTTCGAAAGTTTCGGAGGCTATGTCTGTAATTAAAGACACAACGATTAGAAATGGCATAGATGCTGCTAAGGCAACAATGCCGCAAACGACTGCGGCAATTTTAAGAGTGTTTGTGATGTGTAGCCACTTATTGTCTTGTCTTATTCCGTTTGTAAAATTTAGGGTCGCCGATAGACATGAAAGGGATCGAACTCCAAGAGATCCCATGACCCTGAAAGAAGGGATTTGGGAAAGAATCGCAAACGGAACGGTTGCAACAAGTAAAAGCGATTGTAAGATCCGTTTTGGACGTGATGTGGGGTATGCGGGGATATTGCCTGCGGGTGCTATGGGTGCTATTGGTGCACCGGGGATGGGTGGCGGTACTGCTCCTGCTCCTGCTACAATTGGTGCTGCCATATTATTATCCTAATTAAGTTGTTTAAAATTTGAAATTAATCATAATTAAAAACAAATTAATAGTCAACTAAATTTGTTGAGTATTTGTAAAATGTTGTTACATTTAGTTGAATTTGTTAAAGACAATTAAAGATTAATTGATTTCTGAGCCTTGTGCAACTCACAGACGAGTATGGCTATTTTTGGTTGGGATTTATTTTATCATTTTTGCCCTTTTTTTTCTCATTTTGCAGCCCACACCAAGGTTTCGCGAGCCTGCGAGCGAAACCGCAGGTGTGGGAATAGATGAGAATCCGAAATTAACCAGGGACTGGTTCTTCTTTTTTCCCTCTTTTTAATCACATGATTTAATAAAAAAAAGAAGAAGAAAGAAGAACCAGTCCCTGGTTAAATGCGGCTTGTATCGATTCCCACACCTGTGGTTTCACTCGCAAGCTCGCGAAACCTTGGTGTGGGCTGCAAAATGAGAGAAAAAGGATAAAAAAAATGAAACAAATCAATCCCAACCAAGCAGCCGCACTCCTCCGGAATAATTAATATTAATCCAGATCGACATCTCTTGTGACGAGGGCCGCACCGCCCAAAGGAACAGTAGGAAGCATATTTGTTGGCAGCCCTGGCCAATCTTCCACGGTGACAGTATGCTTATGTCTGCCATGACCTCTAACTTCTTTGTGTTCCGTTTTGTAAACTAAATTGGCATTAGCTACGCTTACTCCAAATAGAATTAATTTACAGTAAAAATCAAAATGAGAGAATTTATTTAAGTCTTTTTCACAAACAATGTAAATAGTAAATATAAAAGCTGTGTTTATAATAAAGGCAATCAACATAAAAAGAAGAGAGTTTTGAAGAATTGAAGCGAGAACAAATGCATCGATGATAATTTGAAAGGCATGAATAGCCGCTGCTTTCCATCTTTTTTGATAAATTGCCTTTCCAAGTTCAATAGTTTGGATTGCAATGTCTGTCACTATAGAGACGATAATAAGAAAAGGTACAGATGCTGTTAATGCCACAATTCCTGCAACAACCGCACCAATTTGCAATGTGTTGGTAACATGAAGCCATTTGTTTTCCTTGTTTATTGATCCAGTAAAATTAAGTATAGAAGTTAACAACGAGACAGATCGCGTTCCAATGGATCCCACTAATCTGAATGCTGGCACTATTGAAAGAATGGCAAAAGGGATTGTCAACGCAGGTAAGCCTGATTGAACATACCGTTTGACAGTGCAAAGGGGTTGTGGTGTTTCGTCAACTGTAGGAAATGCAACACTCATATTAACAAATACTTAGTTGTTGTTTAAAAGTGTTGATTATATTATAAGATTTATAAAATAGCAATTAGTTATTTTATTTAAACAAAATGTTAACAAAGTAAAAAAAAAGGACATAAGGGACATAAAGGACGTAAAGGACATAAGGGACGTAAAGGACATAAGGGACATAAAGGACAAAGGACGTAAAGGACATTGCAAAGTCCCTTGTCCCTTAAGTCCTTTACGTCCTTTATGTCCCTTAAGTCCTTTACGTCCTTTATGTCCTCTATGTCCCTTGTCCTTTACGTCCCTTTGGTTCTACTGTCAAGGCTTAATCACATTCGTAATGCCTACGAACATTATTACCTGCGCCAACACACACCTGAGGATATAGTCCAGCTTCCAATTGTGGCGTTGTGACAACTCTGTCATAATTATGATCAATGGCGGTAATAATTTGCGGCGGTTGTTGATAGCCTTCAGGAGTGTTGTCTACAACACCAAGTTGAGGTAAACCTCGTAACCTTGGGTTCCCGCTATCTCGAACAATGTCTTCAGCAGGAACTTCAATTCTTAACTCTTCCCCAGGATTAACTTTAGCAATAAGTTTATGATTGCCATATACATGCTGTTCTTTATCCTTGGCTTTGATCACAAATGTTGAGCTCTTGAGTTCCGATTTAGTGAATTCACTCATGAGTATTATAGTTGGTACTACAGCTATCACAGTAAGAACGAAACTAAATACAAGGTCCCACGTAATTTCTTCTGACTTTTGTTTAAAAAATGTAATTATTGTTAATCCTACGCCATTGATGACGACTGCAGTCCCTAGTAGATAAATGGAGCCTGTTAGAATAGCGCTCAGAACAAGTGCATCAGTAATAATTTGAACTGTGTGAGCTGCTATTGCGAGGCCATTGTTCTGATAAATGGCTTTAGCGAGCTCAAACAATTCAATAGCAATATTCGACACCAGCGAAATAATAATAAACATTGGCAGAGATGCTGTTAAGGCGGCAATGCCGCAAACGACAACTCCGATTTTGAGCGTATTGGTGACGTGCAGCCACTTATTGGGACTTTTTACAGTGGTTGTAAAATTCAGAATAGAGGATAGCAGCGAAATAGATCGCACACCCAAAGATCCCACTAATCTAAGCGAAGGAATAAGCGAGACAATTGTAAATGGAATTGTTGACGCTAGTAAGACAGTATGCAAAATCCGCTTTGCACGTGAGGGTGGCTCTGGCTTAATTTGCTGAGGCACACCCGCTGTTAAAAATCCTGCTGATGCTATTGTTGCCATTTTGATTACCTATCTTTATCAATTCAAAATTAATTTTAATTGAAATAAACTATTCATTTTATTCATTAAGATCTATCACGCCTATATTTGTTCCGCCTATAGGCATATCATTTGGAGTTCCACCATCAGTTTTAAAACCAAAATTATTTATAGTTGTACAAAATAATGCGACATAACAAAGGTGAGAAATAGCACCTTTTATTGACAATCTATCAACAAAATAAAATTTCCCAGCTAAGTATAGCATGCACAAACCATGCGCAGCAATCGCGACATACATAAACGTATGGGTCCCTGTGAGTATAGTTGTGAGAATAAACACGTCAGCGATAAGTTGAGAAGCATGAATAAACGCAGCATTATATTTTTTTTGATAAATTGCTTTTGCGCATTCAAAGGATTCTGTTGCTATATCTGATATTAAAGAAACTATGATTAAAGCGGGCAGAGAACTGGCTACTCCAACAATACCACAAATGAGTGCTCCAATTTTGAGGCCTTTTGTAAAATGTACCCACTTGTTTTTTTCAGATAGGGCTCCAGTAAAGTTAAGAGCAGAGTGAAGCAAGGCGATAGATCTATTCCCAAGAGTTCCGACTAATCTAAGGCCAGGAATCATTGAAATAATTGCAAAGGGAACTGTCGATACTAATAAGATCGATTTCACAATCCCTTTTGCTTGCGATGGGGTGTGAGTGTGAGCATTTGGCCATCTGCCCGACTCTAAATATTCTGTTGCATCTATTGTTGACATTTTAGTTACCAATGACATTATTAGAAGTTAATTTAATATTAAAAATCAATTTTATATTAAATATAATTATAAGTCAATTAATTTGTTTAGTTTTATTTAGTTTTGTTGTTTTTAATTGTATATAATGTCCAAATTGAAGTTTTGAAAGCATTTACGTCCATGGAAGATTTCTGGAATGAAATGGGAATAAAACCAGATGCTTGGACAATGGACGATAATGGACCTGAATGGACGGTAATGTCCATTATCGTCCATTGCGGTCCATTATCGTCCACTACTGTCCATGTCCATTCATCATCCTCAGAACTTTTCTAACATCAGTCTCCTGCTCTGAATTCCACTTGAAACATTTAAATTGTAATCAATAATAGTTTATTGTATGATTCAATTCTCACAATTTTATTTAAATACTATTCTCAGGGTTTACATAATATGGGTTGTTTATCATATTCCAATATGTCTTTAGTTCCCAAACTCCAAAACGTTGTAGACAATGCTTGCCGGTTTGCCCTCAAACAGGCTCTAGAGGAAGACCCTGAACTTGCAAAACACGATCTCTCCTTAGAATCCAAAGAATCCAACTTCCTCGTTTTTGGCAAAGGTTCGAAATATAAAATCGATTTGATTCCCACAAAATATGAGGATTCTCTAAAAAAGATCGAAACCACCGATTCTCGCATTCACTATGTGAAACTCAGCTTGATCATAGGCGGCATAGCCTTGGGAATCCTTGTGGCTGTAGGGATAGTCCTGAGCTCCTTTCATCTCATCATACTCACCAGTGTAATCTTAACTTTAAGCTCTGTGGTGCTTGGAGCCTCATATTGTGTTCTCAATCGGCAAAAAAATAGATTACTTAGCCAATATGAAAGTCAATTACAGCACGATGTCAAACAGATTATAACTCATCACTTTGCTACGTGGAAAAAAGAAAATGAAAAAAAGACGGACATACAACCTGTAGCCACGCTACCAGCTCCAATGTTATCAACAACACTGCCGACACCGTCACTCATATCTCTTACAGTACCAGCGCCTTCGACGACTCCTACGGCTGTGTCATCGCCTGCACCACCACCACCAACAACAACAACAACAGCAGCTCCTCCTCCTCTTGAAGAAGAGGTCATGCCTTTAGATACGAGTCAATTGGATCGAGAAGGGGTCAAAAAGTTATTCGGGTCAAAAAAACAGTTACATTGCCTTTCCAGAGAACAGATACGTGAATGTTTTCCAAAGTTACAGATCGCCTTTGACGGGCATTTGTTTGAGAATTTAAGTGAAGCTCAGATGTTAGAATTTGACTACACCATTTTCCCACAAGTAGTTACACATTTTTTTACACCTGAGGATTGGACTCAAACCCCAGAGGCTACGGAACTAGCAAAGAAGATTATTCCAAAGCTTCCGTCAGAGTCAATTGCCGTGTTATTTAAAGATTTTAGATTGTGTCATTTTAAATTATTAGGCTTTAATCATTTTCCTAAAGATTTCGTGTTTTTAAAACATCGTGATATCAACAATAAAGAGGATATCATAGAACTTGTTCGGGGAATGTCAATAGAGAAAATTAATGACTCGCTCGGTAAAATCGTACATGAAGAGGTTCTTAAGGATTTTTTTGCGTATTTTAGTTCTGAACAAAAGGCTAAATTTAATTATTCGCTAGCTCCTCGAGAGATTGTCGATAGGATCTTTGGTTATCCAAGGGGAGGGCCTTGTCGATATCTTGATCAAATTAAACATCTCATTAAAATTGCCCATGATATTTTTGCACATGTTCCAAAAAGAGAGTCTGAAAGAAAACGCGATTTAGATCTGCTTATTGATTTGCGTGAGCTTACTGCCGAAGAATTCAATCGCAACCGACCAGAAAGATACCCAACCATTGCGGTGCTGTTGATGCCTCTTGAAGAGATTTCTAAATTGGATTCCACAAAATTAACCTCTGAACATGTCGATTGTCTTTTTGCTTCAGAGGAGCGTCTCAATGTAATGAGATCACTGCAAATCAATGGGTGTATTACCAAGCTATCACAAATAGAATTGATTGCTAATTTGAAAATTAAGCATGTAGAAAAGCTTGTTCTTTCTCAATTGAGGGGATCGTTATTGGAAGCATTCAACAAGTGGAAATCTTCTTATAGACCCTCAAAAAGTGATCTCGTTGGAATTGACTACTCTGAAATGGACACCAATTTAATGTTTGCTCTGTTTGGCTACAAAGAGCATTTAGGGATATCAGAGAATATAGCTATTGCTTCGCTTATGTCACAACATATTCCAGATGGTGTGGGACCTCGTTCATTAACAGCTAGGCAAATAGAAAACTCTGAAAAACCAGTTTCTCCTATTTTCATTCTATTATTGCCTTGGACGGAATTTGCTTCGTTAGATCTTCTCAAAATTACTTCTGATCATCTGGCCCACATCTTTAGTTCACCACAACATCTTGCAAGGCTTAGCAACGAACGGGTGCATTCGGTCCTTGCAAGAGTTCGTGACAGAGAAGTACTTCGCGGGATCCTTCCCAATTTAAAAATATCACATATGGAAGGGCTGAGTTATTCCAGTCTTCTTCCTGATACTCAAAGAGATGTAATCACACATATTGGAAGTTTTAAGCCAACGGGGAGTGAGCTAGCGAGCTTTAATTACTGGGGGACTGAATCTGTTATCGGCAATGCCTTATTTGGCTATCGTCCCTATGCGCCTGCGTTTGATCTTTCTGAGATTGCTAAGAGTGTCATTCGATGTGTTCCACAGAGGGAGACGAGACCATTAAATAGGGGTTTGTTTATCGATTTACGGGAACTCACGGTTGAGCAGATTAAAAAAGACCTTAGAAGCCTTGATCCTATCACATTTTGCTTCATCAACGCCGATTGGGTAGAAAGTTTGAATCTTTCTGAATTAACGGTCCCTCAGTTGGAATGTTTATTTACTTCAAAATCGCATGTTGCCAAAATTAGTATAAAAGAAATTCCTGAACTGATTTTAAAAATTACTGATAAGCGACTACTTTGTAATCTCAGTTTGTTTCAAATAGAAAGTATTGATCTATCAGATCTCGATGCAAGTACTATTGCAGGCTTAAAGTATCATATCCCTTCCTATTCTGCAGCTCTTGTTGAGAAACATTCTCAGTATTTTGTAGATGGTGATTGGATAAAAGTTAATCCTGTCGTGGCTTTAGCTGTCGACTATGAGCAGATAAGAAATCCGAAAGGAGAACGAAATATTGAGTTCAGTCAAAAAGTCTTTAACATCGTGTTTAACATAACCGACCAGGAAGATTCTAATGGATATAAAATTTTTAGCAGCCTTAATTTGAATAATCCGAGACATGTGAATAGGCTATATGCTAGAAGTAAGTTCTTCTGTGTCAGTCACTTGCTATTCCTAAAGGAATGCAAAAGTGAGGTCGATTTGACAAAGACGCTTGATCTTACTCAAATGCAAGTCCCTGAGCTTACCCTAGAAAAAATTACTGCGATTTTGCAACCAACGATGTACGCTCCTTATATTCCACATCGCACATATTCACCAAAAGAGATTGGAGAATTTGCTGAGCATTCTATCTTAAAAAAACGGAATGGTATCCCTTATCGTGAAGAGGTCGACGAACTTAAGAAACTGCATGAGAATGTTGGGAAATTAGTAGGGGCCTTTGAAATGAGGCCCCAAACAGTATCTAGCGCACCCCTTTCAGTAAGATTTGAATGCAACATTCAGAAGGATCCCAATAGTGAAGATTCATTTGTTGCTATAACTGCTTCTGCTAGGGAATTCAGGGCCGAAGATGTTAAAGGTCTTACTACTGCATTCGAGATTCTGCTTGATGTAAGTGGAAGTATGGAAGGCACTAAATTAGAACAGCTAAAGAGATCTGCAATAGATGCTGTTAATTATTGTTACAAGACAAGTCAACCTATTTGTATCTCTCTATATGAAACAAAGACATCGGTTCTCTTTCCCTTTCAGTATGTCGACACAGTTGCTGACCGCGATGCATTGATCGCAAAAATTAACTCACTCGAAACAGGAGGGTTAACAAACACAGTTGGTGGAAATATACTCGCTTTTACCACAGCTTCACAGGTTCCTGGAAAGGTCGGGAAGATAGCAATTATCCATATTACAGATGGAGCACCAAGTGGTACACAAAGCACTCCAGTAGTACTCACAGGCATTCAAGCTTTGCGTGATAGAATTCTTGGGACTCGTGCTCTCGATGTCTCGTATTCCATGATTTATGTAAGGGAAAAAATGGTTGCATCAGAGCACAGTGTCAAAGCCTTGGTTGAAACGATTGAAGATACAGTGTATAACTTTAATGGTTTCTTTCATCAAGGGGCCCCTGAGGATTTGCCAAAATTATTGACCGAACATATGCAAACATTTGCAAATGGTCGCGTGGGTGATCTGATTTCTTCTAATATCAAAGTCAATGACCCTTATCAAATTGTAGAAATTCTTGGGTCTAACACAAAGCCTCACCTCATAGGGCAATACGCTTCCAATGTTAGCACACCACCAATCGAGGGAGGTAAATCTCGCAGCTTGGTCATAAGGGTAGCGAAGAAAAAAGAAATAAGCGAACGCTTCCCGGAAGGTTCCACTTTAGAAATCGAGTGTAATTTTGGAGTTCGTAACTTACTTTCGGGTAAGCGTCGTATGGAAACTGTAAAGCGTAGCTTCCCTGAGCGGGATATCCCAACCTTCAATAAACAGGTTTCCATTCTTCTCGAGGCACTGCAACACCTTAAAATATATTCAAAGATCCTTGCTCCAGTGAAGAATCCTCTGCTTTTTCCAGAACAAGTGAGAAAGTTGGGAGAGGAATGGAAAAAGATCAATTATCTCGAAAATTTCTCATCAATGGTTAGTCGTAACACCGTGGTCGATCTTATTGAAATTCTTGGGAATGCAGAATTTTTCCCTGATGGAGGCCGAAACCATGAAAGCTGGCCAAGTCGTCTATTGGCAGTTCAAGAAAAATATCAGGGCATGGTTGCTAGACAAACGGCTTGGTATGCGAGCAGAGGAAAGAAGAGAGAAGAAGCAGCAGCCAAAGAGATAGTGGATGCAAGGCAGTGGAGTTGTATACAAACCCGAGAGAAGTGGAACAGAAGGATCAGTCATTTTGTTTGTTTTGTAAGGCCAGAAACACCTAAGGAGGTGGCTGGGCTGATCGCTGGATATGCAATAGGTGGGGATGAAGATGACGAAATTATATGGAAGGCAACAGCAGCATCAGCAGCAAGGGCAGTATATGGCGAAACGCTACTATTTGCAAAAATGGCTGTAGACGAATGGCAGAGGGCAGCTCATATGCAATATACAGAGATAGATCCGGGTTCTATGTCTCAATCTATGAGGGCTTTAAGTAATGGGATGATTGTACTTAATGCTAGCAGATTATTCTTCACCGGCTCCCCAGACGAGTTACAGGCACGCTTAAGAACCCAGTTTAATGCATTAACAGCTGCAGGGCGTACCCCCTTGGACATTCAAGAAATTTTGACAAAAGAAGAGTGGGGGAATGGGTTATTTCGCACCTCAACTCAAGACTGTCCTCGTTGTGTTCTAACATTTCTAGATTTCAATGGAGACTTTGCTCACGCTGTATTTCAGTTAAATACTCGAACAAAGAAAATCGTACTGGACGTTGATCTTTCCGGTGATGAATGGGGCCATCTTTTTGGAAACAAAGTATACTCAATTGAGAATGATGACGTCATAAAAGATGTTATGGAGTTTAGAAAGCATGTCCTAAACACCAGAAGAAAAATGATGCTTGAAAAGGGCCTTTACATTGAACTTGTAGGCGTAACTGTAGAAGAGCGCTTTAAAGTTTTGAAGGAAGCGGTGGATCGGAATCCTAAAGGGGTTTTCCATCATGATGAAGGTTTAGGACGTTTTGTTTTCTCATTTATTGCGCAAAAACTTGGAGGTATGAAACATGTCTCTTTACAATTGTTGAGACGAGAAAATAAGCCCGAACATTCGGCAAAAGCAACATCAGCAAAAGGGATTGAAACGGAAGACCTTATGCGTATCGACAGGTCTCCACCTCTCTTTTACCGAAGAGGGAACGGCTCGGATTTATTGTTTCCGGATAAGGTGGAAAGAGACCCAGAGAAATTTGGAAAACATCCAACCCCAGCTAAGGTTCACTGGAATAAACTTCGCAGCGAGATACCTGTAAAAATAAGCCAAATTGTCAAAACTCGAGAAGACTTTAATATAAAAAATTTTGTCGAAAGCTGTTTGAAGGAAGACGCTGCAAAACTCACAGCTGCAAACCCTGAAAAATTTGGAGATGGATTTTTTCATGCATCAGAATTTGGGCCAACCCATACGTATTACTCATTTTGGGAGGATGCTGTAGATGATCAGCCTGGCCGATGTCATCATGTTCTTGTGAAAGTTTGTGAGACTGGTACAGTTTTACTAGGACCTGAAGAAGCGGAAAGATGGTCATTGAGTGCAGATCGATATTTTGTTGCTGGTTTTAAGGCAGCAATTGCTCATCGTAAAGGGCAATTGATGGAGGCGAAAAAAACAAAGGCAAGAATAGGATTTACAGGTAAAGCTGCACTAAGGTATCGAGTTCTTAGCCGTAAGTAAAGAAATAAATTATACTGGATAAAATAATTCATAATATGGTATAAAAAGGGATGGAACAAAGGAATTGGTATGGATTGGGTACAATTTGTTATTTTTTATGTTGGTATTACTGGATTGTTTTTCTGGAATAGATCTGAGGCAAATTCAGATAGAAGACAAATGCAACAAGAAGCTGCGGCGGATAGAAGAGATATGTTACAAATAGTGAGAAGCATACAAGATGAAATCAAAGATTTTCACGGAAGACTTGAAAGACAAGATGCTGAATTTAAAGGAAGATTAGCATTACAAGATGCTGATTTTAAAGGAAGATTAGCACTACAAGATGCTGATTTTAAAGCTCATTTAATATATCATCATGAAGATCAAAAAAGAAAATAATCATGGTAGTTAATAACATATAATTCCCTCTGCGTCTCTCCGACTCCCGTCTCTGCGTTAATCATTAATAACGAATTTAACGCAGAGACGCATCTTCGATGCTTAGGACAACCGTGTTAAGCATCGAAGATGCGCCTCTATCTAGCCCAGGATGAGGAAGCCCTGAAAGGGCGCCCGAGGCCTGGGTGTTGTTCAAACATTATTCTGAGCCCTGTAAGGGCGGCTCTTCGCCCACAATTGCTGATCCCTTCGTTTTCTCATCGTTTCACGCTTGACTTTTGTCTTTGTTATCGGTTAATTTCTTTGTTTAACCTCACTGAACACACATGACCCAAATATGACTCAACCTCAAAGTAAAATTAAAGTCGCTACCTCCATTCTGGCTGGCGATTTCGGACATCTGGCCGATGAAGCCAAGCGCATAGAAGAATCTGGTGCCGACTACCTGCACCTCGACATTATGGATGGCCTCTTCGTCCCCAATTTGACCATGGGACCTCGCGCTGTGGCTGCCATCAATCGCTCGACACAGATGTTCTTAGATGTCCATTTGATGATTTATAATCCATATGAGTTCATCGAACGATTTGTGGAAGCTGGTGCAGACTCGATTACGTTTCATGTTGAAGCGACCGAAGACGTCGATGAAACGCTTCAGTTTATTAAGCGTTGCAACATCAAAGCAGCCCTTGCCGTATCGCCAGAGACACCTGTTTCTTTAGTTACCCGGCATTTAGATCACTGCGATATGATCCTACTGATGACCGTGCATCCTGGACACGGCGGCCAAGCATTTATTCCTGAAGTCTTAGAAAAGATTGAGACGCTGCGAGAAGTTTGTGATAAGCTTAATCTGCCCATAGACATCGAAGTCGATGGGGGGATCAATCCTGAAACGGCTCGGCAATGCATTGAGGCTGGGGCTAATGTCATGGTTGCAGGTACCTACCTTTTTGATGTGCCCGACATGTCAGAAGGGGTGAAATTGTTGAAGCAGTCTGCGAAAAAACAAAAAACTCTTAAAGGTAAAGATAGGTAACATATGGTACTGAGCAATCACCTCAATCCCGGGATGACCATTTCGCTTAATAACAAACTCTATCGCATTGATACTGTTGTAAAGGTGACGGTGCCAAAAGGGACGCCATTCATAAAAGCTAAGCTTCGCGATCTAACCTCAAACTCTCAATCACTTGTCGAAAAAAGTTTTAAACTAAATCAAACAATTAAGGATGTTTCTTTAATCGAGCGTCGGTTAGAATTTCTCTATCTCGAAGGAAAAGAATACCTTTTTCTCGATATCCAAAACCTTGAGCAAATTCGCGTTCCTACTCAAATTGTGGGAAATAAAGTGCATTACCTCAAAGAGGGTGTCGAAATGATCGCCTCCTTTTATGGAGATACGATTTTTTCCATCGAATTACCTCAATTTTTAGAATTAATGGTCGCCAAAGTGGAATCGACCAAGGAAACTAACAAGAATGGAACCCTCATCGCCGTTTTAGAAACCGGAGCAAAAATCGAAACGCCATCTTTTATTAATGTTGGGGATATTATTAAAGTGCAAACGGATACGGGCGATTATATCCAACGCGTATAAACGGGAGGAAATGTGGAGCTTAAGCATATAAAAGAACTGATGGCAGTCATGCAACGCACGGGTACAAAGCGCCTTTCCATTGAAAGAGAAGGGGTCAAACTAGAGCTCGAGCGGGAAGATAGGTCATCCAAGGCCATTGAACCATCCGTCGAATTGCTTGAAGAAAATCCCTTGCGACAAGAGTTAGCTCTTCATCGTGCGAATATGATGCTGTCTCGAGGGGGTGAATTCCAAACAAATCATCCAGCTGCACAACAAAAAGCTGTGGAACAAGCCCCTCCCACAGCCCCTATAGGCTCTTTTGTCGTTTCTCCAATGGTCGGCACTTATTATGGAAACCCATCCCCTGAAGATCCTCCGTTTGTAAAAGCTGGCGATCGCGTCGAGAAAGATACTGTTGTTTGCATTATCGAAGCCATGAAAGTGATGAATGAAGTCAAAGCTGGAATCTCAGGGACTGTAGCAGAAGTGCTTGTCTCAAGTGGTAACCCTGTGGAATTCGGAACAAAGCTATTGCGGATCATATAACATGAAAAAAGTTCTCATTGCAAATCGGGGTGAAATCGCTGTGCGGATCATCCGCGCTTGTCATGATCTGGGATTACAAACGGTTGCTGTATACTCTCAAGCAGACAGCGAAGCCTTGCATGTCCTGCATGCCGATGAGGCCATCTGCATCGGAGAACCTCCCTCAAGCCAGTCCTATCTAAAAATTCCACACATCCTCTCCGCATGTGAAATCACCAGCGCCGATGCAATCCATCCAGGTTACGGCTTCCTCAGCGAAAATGCCAACTTCGCTTCCATCTGCGAAAGTTGTGGTCTTAACTTTATCGGACCTTCACCCAAATCAATTGCCCTATTGGGTGATAAAGCCAAAGCTAAAGCGACAGCAAAGGATGCCGGATGTCCAGTGATCCCTGGTTCGAATGGGATCGTAGAGGATATCAAGGCGGCATTTGCAGAGGTGCACAAAATTGGATACCCCGTCTTCATTAAAGCTGTAGCTGGCGGTGGAGGCAAAGGGATTCGGATAGCACACAATGCAGAAGAGTTTGCAAAGCTATTTGTGGCAGCCAGGGCGGAGGCTGAGGCCAGTTTTGGGAATCCTGAAGTTTATTTGGAGAAGATGATATTGAATCCAAGGCATATTGAGGTGCAGATCGTCGGGGATAAGCATGGCAATTATGCACATTTAGGGGAGAGGGATTGCACGATACAGCGGAGGCGTCAAAAACTGATTGAGGAGGCCCCTAGCCCTGTGTTATCGCCAAAATTAAGGCAAAAGATAGGTCAGGCAGCCATTGATGTTGTCAAAGCAGCAAAATATCATTCTGTGGGAACCGTTGAATTTTTGTTAGACTCTGCGCATAACTTCTATTTCATGGAAGTGAATACCCGAATACAGGTGGAGCATACCGTCACAGAGGAATTGACAGGGGTCGATTTAGTTAAAGAGCAGATTCGGATAGCGATGGGCCAAGAGTTGTCATTTAGGCAGAAGGATGTCGAATTTGTAGGGCATGTGATCCAGTTTCGGATAAATGCTGAAAATCCTTCTCATAATTTTTCCCCTTCGCCAGGGCGTTTGGAGTACTATTTGCCTCCTGGTGGACCTCATGTTCGCGTGGACAGTGCCTGTTATTCAGGTTACAGGATACCACCTAATTACGATTCGATGATTGCCAAGTTGATAGTGCGTGGAAAAGATCGCAAGGAGGCCATTGCAGTTGGGATGAGAGCGTTGCGCGAATTTCACATAGGTGGAGTTGACTCGACGATACCGTTTCATTTGTATATGCTTGAGGACGAGAATTTTCTGAGGATGAAATACGATTTAGGCTACATTGATGGTTTGATAGCAGATGGATGCCAGTTCAAACCAGAATAAAAGAGCTTCGCACAAAACCACCCGAGCCCGTGTGCCTGCCCGTCTAATGAAGGAAACCGTCTTAGTAAGAAAATTAAACGCAAAGGCGCAGAGACACGAAGTCGCAAAGAAAGAGGAGAAGATTTAATTTCTAATTCATATTAAACAATATTTCTTCTTTTTCTTTGCGACTTCGTGTCTCTGCGCCTTTGCGTTTAATTTTCTTACTAAGACGGTTTCCTTCATTAGACAGGCACGCACACGGACACGAATGGGATCATTATTCTAGTATTGAGAAGCGGTGCCCGGCCAGTCGGTTAGCTAGCAATCCCAGTGTCACAATGTTTGCGATGCTAATGGCAAAATTGTAAAATCCTGAGCCGGTATATGTCAATATTTTACATGTCATTTTCACCAAGTCATTATCGAAGCTAAGGACCGCCGCTGCGCCAAGCAGAATTGCTACGGCAATGGATACAACGATTTCAACTAGGCTTAGAAAGGCCTTTATTGGAGAAACAATAAGAAAGCCAACCACTGGAATAGCCTGCGACTTAGTGAGCTGACTTTGAAAACTTTCTACCACACTAAATATTGATTCCGACATAACATACCCTCCTTCATCTATAAGCATCCATAATTGTCACAAGATCAAGTTAATACAAGAAAGATCTAAGTAGAAAAGTAACAGGATGCGCAGGATCGCAAGCGGCAGGATAGGAAGGATGGTAGGCATCCTCTTGTATTTCGAAAGAATTTCCAATGGATCTATGGCCTCCCGGCCATAGATCCATTGGAAATTCTTTTGAATTATAAGAGGATGCTTACTATCCTTCCTATCCTGCCGCTTGCGATCCTGCGCATCCTGTTACTTTTCTTCTTAGAGTGTCTGTCTTATATCTATCTTGTTACTTTCTTTGGTGAATTGCTGTTACTTGTACAAGCCCACACTGTAATGCACACTCGAATTGGATTCAAGAATTTTTGTGATGAATTTTATGACGACTAGCCAGATTGCTGAAATCGCTTCGCAATAGCATGGTAAGGGTCATTGATGGTCTCGTCCTTATCATCAAGCCCTTTCTGAATTTGTCTTACGCTCGACATCACTGTGGAGTGATCTTTGTGGAAAAGATCCCCAATTTTGACAAAGGGGATTTTGAGTTGCATTCTGCAGAAATACATTGCAAGCTGCCTTGGAAGGACACAATCGCGACTTTGTCCTTTTCCCAAAATGTCTTCAGGTCGAATACCGAAATATTCTGATACTTGCTGGATAACTTTTGTGGGGTTGAGGGCTGCTTGTTTTTCTTCTTCAATTAAATCGGCCAGCTGATGTTGCACTAGTGTGACAGTCAATTGTGTGGAGGACAACCGAGTGGCAATATCATTTAGATGTGTACGGAGAATTAATGCTTCTAACGCTTTGCATATCGCTTTGGGACCGCTTACAAAGGTTTCTAGAAAGAAATCGATAACTTTGCCGTTAAGAGGATAGTTTAGAGCTTGCGTTTTAGTTTGTAGAATTTCCCGAATCTCTTCTTTTTGAAAACAACCCACCTGAAGGACGATTCCCCATTCAAAACGGCTGATGAGGCGCGCTTCAATAAACGCCAGTTCTGAAGGGGGTGAGCAAGCGCTTAACATGATCTGCTTTCCAGCTAGATGCAAAGTATTAAAAGTATGAAACAGTTCCTCTTGTGTGGCCCATTTCTTAGCAAAATTTTGAACGTCTTCGATGATTAACACATCGATATTGCGGTAGCTTTGTCTGAAGCGGCTCATTTCTCCCGCTTGCATCGCCGTCACAACATGTTCCGTAAATTTGTCTGAATGGACATAGCCAACGTTGTACCCTTGTTGTTGGAGTTCATGGGCCGTTGCTATCAGAAGATGCGTTTTTCCAGATCCAGAGGCACCCCATAGGTAGATAGGATTAAAAACACCAAGCTCAGTTTTAATTTCATCTTGATAACCTGTCAATTGATGCATTAGCTTTCGGGGAACAGGGTAGGCCTCAGTATGAATGTAATTATCGAGGGTGCATAAGGGGTTTAGTTGATCAAAAAAAATGGAAAAAGGTTGTTGTGATCGAAGTGATTCGCTCCCCTTTTTTTTTCGGGATTTTGTAGTAGAGGCTTGTTGGTCGCCCTGAAGGGAGATATGAACTTTTATTTTTCGATTATTGTTATTGATTAAGAATGCTTTCGCTTTTTTCCTGATGTGTTCTTCAAACCACTCCACTTGAAAAGAGTCTGCAGCGGTGAGGTAGAGGTTAGCGGCATCGAATTTTTCGATTTTAAGAGGACGGAGCCATTTTTGAACAGTTTCAGTTCCTAGCTCTGTTTCCAGTAAGGTAAGAAAGTTTTCCCACGCTTTCATCGTTTTCAACTCATGTTGCACCCAAGGGACAAGGGACGTAAAGGACATAAGGGACATAAAGGACAAGGGACGTAAAGGACAAAGGACAATTATACCGTTCGTCCCTTATGTCCTTTACGTCCCTTGTCCCTTCTTTGCGTCTTTGCGTTTAATTTTTTTTCTGAGAAGTTGCAATCCTAAGTCTGATGCACATCCTGTTACTTTCTTCAAACTTTTTTAGCTCCGGTTTTTTTAGGAGGTTGGACAACTGTTGCCTTTACTGTTGCAGCAGCTGTAGCCGCCTGCATTTTCCTGGCTGTTGTCCATTGCTGTAACATTCCCAAAAGCATGGAAGAAAGCCAGTAGATGTTCAATCCCGATGGGAAATTGTAGAACATGAATGTAAATACAACGCTCATGATGGTTCCCATCGCTTTCTGCTGCCGCTGTTGATCGGTCATGAGTTTTGGATCTGTCGGTGCTGTAGATGACAGCCGCTGCTGCAGGAACATGACGCCGCCGAGGATGATTGGCAATAAGTGAAATTGATTCCCAATGAAGAAAATGGGAGTCGTCCAAGAAAACAGCACATCAGGAGCGCTCAAATCGTCAATCCATCCAGGAATAAAGCTGGCGCCGCGCAATTCAAATGTCGATTTTAGCAAATCAAACATACCAATCAAAAAGGGCATTTGGATAAGAAGTGGGAGGCATCCGGAGACAGGGTTGACTCCACGTTCTCGATAGAGGTTCATCACTTCGAGCTGCGCCATTTTGGGGTCTTTTTTATATTTTTCCTGAATGAGAGCTACTTCAGGGCCGATCTGTTGCATCTTGACCATCGACTTGGAGGACCAAGCATTGAGCGGATACATCATGATTCTTAGCGCTATTGTGAGCAGTACAATTGACAATGCCCAAGAATGGGTGATGTCGTAGAAGAACTTCATCAGTATGAATAAGAACTTCGCGAATGGTTCCGAAATAAATGCAAAAAATCCATGGAAGGTTTGGCTTGCGAGATAATCAGGGTTCTCACCCGTGACTGGATCAGTATATGTGGCGTCGACTCGCTTTAGAATTCCTTCTGCAAATGGGCCTGCAAAGACTCTAAAAGTCATCGATCCTCCTGTGGATTTCAGGGGAAGCATCATCATATAGCCTGGAAGATCCTGAGCTTTAAAGCGGCCATAATCAGATTCAATTTCTAACAATCTTGAAGGCACGATCGTCCCTGCGATATATTCTGCGCGGTATCCCGGATCGATTTTGGATAAGGAATCCATGATCATTCCTAAAAATCCGTTCGAGTCACAGATCCAATCTGGATAGACCGATGTTACTGTCAGATTATCTTGAGGGAGGTCAAGATTTTCGACAGTTGCCTTTTTATTGCGGGTGATCCGATATTTAAGGGCGGGGGCAGGGGTGCCGGAGATCCATTCTACTTCAGGGACACCACTTGTAAGCCAGAGACCGCGGCTATCGCCTTCAATGTTGATCGTGAGATTTATGCAGTAGGGAGCTAATTTTTCGTTGGGTTCAAGGGAGAATGTTTTGGTGATTCTTCGATGACTTTGGGTAGACTCGAGGACGATGCTTTTGTCATCAAATTGTTTGACTTCGTATACCAATTCGGCCACTTCAGGGTATTCTGAAACGATGTTTAAAGCGTAATAGCGTGGTTGTATGCGCACAGAGTGACGTTTGCTCGATTCTATTAGGTCGCGGCGAATCAGAGGATAGTATCCACCAATAGGTCCTGGAGGGTGTTCTGCCTTATCATTGGGTAGGTAATAGCTGTGTGAAGGAAAATGTGCATTATAAGGATGATCTTTGGCAATTTGTCTGTCGAATTCGATCTCTTTGACGACGCTTTGGGTATTTTCTTTGGTTTGAAAAGGGAGGTTGATTTCGGCAAGAGCACCGCCAAAATTTGAGAACACAAGTTGTTGGTAAGGGGATTCAAGAACGTAGAATTTCTCTTCCGTTTTCTTTGCTGTCGTGGTCCCATTTTCGGGTTTTTGGAGAATGGTTTTTAATCCTTCGATTTCATCCAAATAGACTAAGCGGTGCTGAGGGGCATTGTAATAGCCTACGGGCAAATATTTATCAGCAGATTTCATGAGAACGATCGCATTCATTAACGGCTTGACGCTGGACGATTCGTTGACAGCTTTGTTGAGTTGTTCTAATTGTTGTTGGAGCGGTGTGAAGTGACCATCTTGATAATTTCCCAATTGCACGGTGAACGGAGGGGTTTCAGTGATGTTGGAGGGAGTGATCATCTGGAGATATAACGTGCCAAAGTCGGGAAGATTTCCAATTGACAAGGGTTTTGGATTAGCTTGTGAGAATAGAATGGGTTCTCCCATCTCGTGAGAGAAGAATGAGAGGGTATATTCTTTAGCGGGAGTTGAATCGTCTTGTTTTTTGACGAAGATAGTTTGAGGGATTTCGGTGTTCCAGCTCAATGTGAGGATATTGTCATCGACGAGTAGACCTGTAGTGACAAATCGGGTTGCTGCGGCATCTTCGTAGAGAGAAACGCTGGGGAATTTTGAGGGAGAGACGGTGAATTGAGAAATTTCTTGTTCGAGTTTTTGTTTCTTTTCGAGTTGTTTAGCTTTTTGCTGTTCACTCCATTGTTGGAGCGATTCGTGGCGACCTTGTTCAAAGTACATATTGACGCCGAACAGAGCTAGAGTGAGAATGATGACGAAAAGCAGGGTACGTTTATCCATAAGGATTCCTCAGTTAAATGGTATGAGTCTAGCAGAATCAGATGGGAGAACACAAGCAGGGATTAACTTAAAAGTGGAAGTCAAAAAGATTTTACCATTAATGCAGACCTTCCTAGCGCGCAGGCAAGAGCGCGCCGGGACGGACAAGACGCGCCGGGGACGGTTCTCACATACGGCACGCTTTTAACACAGGCAATCAGAACGACGTCCATCTCACAAAGATTGCCTGTGTTTAAAAGCGTGCCGTATGTGAGAACCGTCCCCGGCGCGCTCTTGCCTGCGCTGGTGCGGCCTTTATGCGAGAATTGTCCCATGGCGCAGAGCACTAGTAGACATCGAATTCTAATAGGCGCGAATCGACTCCAGAATTGTCTATTACATGTCTCTTCGCTGGCGCCAAACCGACCTCTTTAGCAAGCTCCAAGTCTCCTGTAAAAACAAAACCTCTCCCAGGCTTTGCCATTTTCTGCTTCATGAAATCCCCGAGGGCTCTGTAGACTGGCTTTAAAGACTCAGCATCGTCCAAGCGATTGCCATGAGGAGGATTTGTAATAAGAAAATTAATTGGAAAGTCGGGAGTGAAATCACGAAAGTCATATTGGCTCACTTCGATCGACTGATGAAAACCTGCAGCTCTTAAATTAACTTTGCATACTTGCACCGCATTTTTGCTGATATCTGTGCCATTGATTTTTCCCTTGGGAAGTGGGCGACGTGCACGATCGACGTCGATTTTTACCTTCAGCCATAAGTCTGGATCGTAATGTGGCAAACCGTGAAATCCCCATTTTTGTCTTATATAACCGGGGGCAGTCCTCGAGGCAATCAGGGCGGCTTCAATAAGTAGTGTACCTGAGCCGCAGCAGGGATCATAAAGGATTTCATCACCCTTATATTGAGCAAGCCGCAGTAATGCTGCAGCAAGGGATTCTCTTAAAGGTGCTTCCAGGGCGTCCTGACGATAGCATCGCTTAAATAGAGGAGAACCTGATGTGTCGAAACTAATCCCTGCGGTATCTGGGGTAATGAAAAGGTTAAGTTGAACATCGGGATTTTTCACATCGACATCAGGGCGAATTCCCAACCGATCGCGGAACTGATCACAAATGGCATCTTTAACGACTTGTGCAGCAAAAAGGCTGTTTGTGAGATCTCTGTGGGTGACATTTGCATCGATTGCAAAGGTTTTTCCGTTTTTTATGTAGCGGAGCCAATCGACTTGGCTAGCTCCTTTGTATAGCGACTCTCTATCGCGGCAAGGGAATCGTATTAATGGTAAAAGGACCCTGCTAGCCAATCGGGAGCAATAATTAATTCGGTAAATGGCTTCTAATGAGTTGTCGGGGACGACGACGCCACGATATCGCTCAGACAGGTTTGTGAAACCTAGCTCAGCTAATTCTTCAGCTAATAGCGGTTCGAGATGCTGTGAGCACGAGATAAAAAGCTCTTTAGGGGAATAGGCTTTAGGATTCATAATCACTCAAGTTAGTTGTGCATAAACAAAATCACATCGCCATCTTGTACGATATACTCTTTCCCTTCAAATCGAGATTTGCCAGCCTCTTTAGCGCCCACACGACCTTTATATTTAATCATATCTTCGAAGCTGACAACCTCAGCACGAATGAATCCTTTTTGAATGTCGGTATGGATCTCCGCTGCGGCATCAACGGCTTTTGTGCCTTTGTGGATGGTCCACGCCCGTGTTTCGATCTCACCTGTTGTCAGAAATGTGATGAGCCCCAACATCTCAAAAGAGGCTCGGATTAGCCTTTGGAGACCAGATTCCTGCAGTCCTAAGCTTGTTAGGAATTCAGCTCTTTCAGCCACAGGAAGCTGTGCGATTTCTTCTTCGAGTTTAGCGCAAATGGCTATGACAGCATTCCCTTCGACCTTAGCGTGTTCACGGACGCGTTGGACATATTTATTTTCCATTGAGGGGAGATCATTTTCTGATACATTGGCGACATACAACACTTTTTTGAGTGTTAACAGGGGATAAGGTTTTAAGAGTTCGAGTTCTTCTTGTGACAGGTTTAGTGCGCGTAGAGGCTGACCAGTGTTGAGATGGTTTTGAACTTTTTGTAAGCACTCTACAACGGGGACTAGTTCTTTTTTTCCTTTTGCCTGTTTTTCTAGACGCCCGATTGTATTGGTGAGCATTTGTATGTCCGCGAGGGCGAGCTCAGTGTTGATTATTTCAATATCTTGAATGGGGTCGATTTGATTGGAGACATGGATGACATCTCCTTCAAAACAACGGACGACATGGATGATAGCTTCAGATTCCCGAATGTTAGACAGGAATTTATTGCCGAGCCCGAGGCCTTCGGAAGCGCCTTTGACAAGCCCTGCAATGTCTTTAAATTGCGTGATGGCGTAGAGAATGCGATTGCTGTGAGACAGTTGTGAAAGCTGTGGCAGTCGAGTGTCATTGACTTCTACGGTACCGACATTGGGCTCGATTGTGCAGAATGGATAGTCAGCAGCAGGTACCCGATTGCAGGTGATCGCGTTAAAAAGTGTCGATTTTCCCACATTGGGTAGGCCTACGATGCCGCATGAAAGGTTAGGCATAACAATTTTTTCTCCTAGTATACAGGGTAGAGAGCTGCTCCAAATCCAAATCTTTCGAGTATGACTTCATCAAGGGAGTTGCTATTCACATCTAAAGTCCCGTTGATTTCCGAATATTCTGGTGCTTCATTTTTTATAATTTTTATAATATTATCTTGTTTAAACCGCTCTTTTATTTCCAAAAATAAGCTCTTAATTTCTTCTGGCTGCCATTTTTTTGCCTTCTCGATGATGCGTTTGCAGCGATCTTTATATAACGATGCTGCATCTGCCCCTGGGGTAGCAGTAGAATCAGATTCTTTGTTGTCTGGATCAATCTCTCTTAGCAATTTTGCTATCTTTGTAGGTAAAACTCCTAGATTTGTTGTGAAAAACGCGTCAAATACTGCCTGACTTTTGCTCAAATATTCTAAATATCCACCAAGCCGATCTTTCATAGCTGTATCTAATTCCATCTGTTTTTGGTCAGTCAGAATGTTTATTGACTGGTGAAGCTTTTCAGACCTTTCTTTGCTTAGATATTGAATAGCTTCGCTAGGATTCATTTCTAATCGAAACGAAGCGAGTTTTGCGTCTGGCGAGTTTGGAACAATTTTCTTCCATATTTTGGCATGCAAATTCCAATTCATTGCATGAAGTTGTTCTGACCATTTGTAGCCTTTTGCTGCCAAACAGGGAAGGAAGATCCCTGTAAATGCAAAAACAATGCGCATCACAGCAACGGCAACTTCGACGATAATGCTCAAGGGGTGAAGTAGGAATAGATTTACAACAGCAAAGAGACACCGTTCTTTCTTGAGCTTTCCTGAAGCAATAAGAATGCAAAATGGAGCCAAAGCTCTGCAAAATATATCTATGATTTTACACGAGATAATGCAAAGGGCTTTGCAGGGCTCTTCAATAAATTTACAGCAGTGTTGAGCTCGGGTGGGTAGATCATTTTGTTCAATTGCAGCATTAATGAGTTCTACGCTTTTTTGACTGCATTTGTATCTGTATTCGTATTCACTATTAAGATCTTGTGCGTATCGTGTAATTGGAGTCATAATTTTCCTGTAGGTTTGCTATGCTGAAAGTAAAGAATTGTATCACGAAGCGCTGTTTATCACAAATGGTAAAGTCGGATATACTGCTCTGGCAGAGGTAATTGCAGAAGTGCCACATCATCAGGCCAACGGTATTGGTTTGTGCCGGCCCTCCGGGACGGTATTGTGGGGTGGGGCTATTCCCCAGGCTTCGCTTACCCCTCCGGGGAGCTTCAGCCTGGGCTATTACGTAAACAGACCCTCCGGGCTGGTTGCAACATGTTTTGTTTGCTGAACCGCCTTGACATATACAGCAAAGCAAATAACAGCCCGTGCAAACAGCCCGGAGGGCCTGTTCACATAATAGCCCAGGCTGAAGCTCCCCGGAGGGGTAAGCGAAGCCTGGGTAAACGCCAACCCACCCATCCGGTCCCGGAGGGCCGGCACAAACCAATATCGTTGGCCTGATGATGTGCACATTCTCATCATCTTACTACAGGGTAGCGCACGTTACTACAGGGTAGCGCACGCCCCCATATCCAATTTTTTCGAGTAGAGCTATATGAAGGTTGTCCTTATGCCGATTCAAAGTAGCAGCGAAACGAGGGTCACCTTCAGCACCACCGTCTTCATCACCATTTTCCTCGTTTATGATAATTCTTCGAGCATCTTGACATGAAAGGCGATAGTTTATGAAATCAAACAACCTTTTAATTTCTTCTGGCTCCAATTTTTTGGCTGCATCAATGATGTCTTTTGGATTCGTCGACTGTATGGATGAAATGGCATAAGGAAGATAGTATTCATGGTGGTAGGAATAGGGGTTATTAAATTTTGAGAAAATCAACTTAAATAAGTTTTCCTGTGTGCTCAAAAGCCCTAAATATGCACTTAGATTCTCGCCAATCTCCGCTTTTAATTCCTGGTGTCTTTCACTATATAGATTTATCTGTTCTTGAATTTCCTTTGAATTATATCTACCTAAGTAATTTATAGCGGCCTCAGGATGTATGTTATGATATGCATGATATACTCGCCTATCGTGAGGGGGGGTGGGAGCTATTTTCTTCCATAAAATTGCTCGCAAATATAATGGCAATGAGTTAACTTGCTCTGACCATTTGTAGCCTTTCACAGCCAAAGAGGGAACGAATATTCCTGAAAATAAAAATACGATGCGCATGATTGTTCTGGCGACTGCGACGATGATGCTTAAGGGTTGCAGGAGTAAGAGCTCTATAGCGGCAAAGAGGAGCTTTTCTTTCTTTTGTGGGACGTTACAAGATAAAGCGAGGCAAAGAAGAGAGAAAGCCTTGCGAACGAGCAAAACGATTTCCTTAATCACCTCGAAGAGGCCTCGGGGAAATACTTCTTTGCATATCATGAGGCTGTGTGTGCATCTGGTGGGTAGCAGCTGGGCATAGATGGCGTTATCCAATATTTCTATGCTTTTTAGGCTGCATTTGTACTTGTATTCATAATCGCTATGAAGATCGAGTTTGTATCCTGAAATTGAACTCATAAATTTCCTATAAATGTGCTAGATTGTAAAGAAAAGAAATTGTATCAGCTGCAACTATTTATTACAAATGGTAAGAGGGTCTACCTACACTGATTTCAATTTTAGTAGTATCAACTGGATACCGAGCAGATCCATAGCCATTTACGAACTCGTTAATTTCATCTACATTTTCGCCCAGTTCACGGAAGAGATTTGAGCTAAAATCATTCGTATTATTCGCTAATTCGTTCTGAATTTGGATAAAATCTTGAGGTGTTACTCCATTTCCATTTTTCATACGAAGACGTAGGCTTGTATATAAGTCGAAGATAGAAATTCGTAATTTACGTAATTCTCTTGTAATATCTACATTTGTTAAATTCGAGACGCTCGTGACAGAACGCCGTAACTCTGCGATGGAGCCCTTTTGCTCTAGGTCGTTTTTGTTAAAAACCAATTCAAGCAATTTTTTATTTTTGTTCATATAAGCGAAATATTTAACAAATTGTTCGTTCAATTCCTTTTCAAGTTGATCTTCCTCTATGTCTTTACTTGCACGTCCCATTGCGCTTACAACTTTTGCAACTTTTGCATTTGAGAGGTAGTCTAAAGCGGCCTCAGGTGTAATAGGGCAAAATTGCCTCCCACTGTGTGGGCTTATGGGGGCAATTTTTTTCCATAATGCTGCTTGTAAATAGATGGGAAAAGCTGTGATTTGTGCGGCCCATTTGTAGCCCCTTGCAGCCAAACAAGGGAGGAACATTCCTGTAAATGCAAATACGATGCGCATGACAACAGCGGCAACGGTGACTATAATGGATAAGGGTTGAAGCAATAGGATGTTTACAACTTCGAAGAAGAACCGTTCTTTTCGCTGTTTTGAATTGCAGTTAAGAACGATGCAAAGGAGTCCAAAAATTTTGCAAACGATATTAACGATCTTAGATATGACACGATAGGTAATTCTGAAAGGTCCCAAGATTGTTCCCTTAACAAATTTATAGATGTGGCTACATCGTGAGGGCAATAGATCATCATGCTTGATTGCACTACTAAAAAGTTCAATGCTTTTTTTACTGCAGTGATATTCATAATCGTATTGACTGTGAAGATCGAGTGAATATTTTGATATTAAACTCATAGTTTCCTCATAAAAATTTTATATTTTATAAGAAAATATAGCATATAATAGTATTTACTGCAACCTCTTAGAGAACAGGAATATAACTCGAACCATAATGAAATTGTTCTAATAGAGCTTCCTCAAATTTTGTTTTACGTTTTAAAAGTTCTTCAAATTCAAAACCTGATGATGCACTTCCTACTGCACTAGTTGTTTCCACTGCTCTTTCTTTTGTAAGTGTGTGTAGATTGTGTATCTTTATAGACACTTCATCAATGTCCAAGTAGGCACTATCAGTTTCTAATTGTTGTTTTGCTGATGGTAATGCTTTTTTTATTGCCTCTATTTCCTCATGGTGTTTTTTATATACAAATTCATATAATTCTGGGAATTGTTCGATATATTCTATATAAACGGTATATCTTTGATATAATTCCCTCAAAAGCGTTTTCCGTTCATCAATCGTTTTGTTTAAAATATTGAGCGCACCTTGATTGATACGCGCGTGGAGTTCTCCGAAGTAGTTTATTGCATTTTGCGGAGTAATTTCTTTGAAATATCTTTTGGAGAGCTTTTCAGGGGCAATTTTTTTCCAGACACGATCCTTCAAAGTCAAATCGAGAACAGTGATTTGTTCGGCCCATTTGAAGCCTCTAGCTGCTAGGCAAGGGATAAGCATTCCAAAAAAGGAAGAGACAACGCGTATTATTGCTGCAACAGTTGTGACAATGAGACTCAATGGATTCAGGAGGAAAACTTCAATCACTTTAAATATCCATCGTTGTTTTTTTTGAACCTTGCCATCGCATGGGATAATGAACAGATGGAATATACTTTTCACTACTACAAAGATTTTGGTTAATATTGCCGATAATTCTCGATAAGATGTGTGAATAAATAGGCTTAAGTGGGAAGCTCGAGATGGAAGTTCTCCGCTTCGGTCGATTACCATGTGAAGGATATCGACGGTTCGTTGACTGCATACGAGATCATATTCATAGACACTATGAAGACTGCGTGCATAACTTGGGTAACTTGAAACTAATGCCATACAATTAAAATTCCTATAGAGATAATTGCAGAAGTGCCCTGTGTTCAGGCCCGAAGGGCAGGCATTTCACAGCCCAGGTCGGAGCGAAGCGGAGGCCTGGGTTAGTCATGGTACACATGGAGTCCTGAAAGGACGACATTTTGTGACATGACTAGCCCAGGCCTCCGCTTCGCTCCGACCTGGGCTGTGAAATGCCTGCCCTTCGGGCCTGAACACAGGGCACTTCTGCATTTACCTCTTTATATTTTTTTCAAAAAGAGGACGGAGGGTGCCTGATTTCTAAGCCACGTGTGATGGCTGCATGCCCATTGCTTTACGTCTAGTTTTGAAGCCAATTTTAGTAATTCACTTTGCTCTATAGAGCCTTCGTTATGCCCTGGATAGCAAGTAATCGAGATCAGTCCCCCTTCCATAAGTAAATCCATAGCATGCTCAATACTTTGTAAGGTCGTTTGGGCTTGCGTAGTAATCTGTTTGTTTCCGCCTGGAAGGTATCCCAAATTATAGACGATTAATTTTATGCTATTTAAAGATAATTCACTATCAAATTTTGAATGGCAACCATGTTTAAAAATAATACGTTGCAATAAAGAGTCATTGAGATGTTGTTGCAAAAGGGTTTTTGTTTTTTGGATTGCTGATTCTTGGATATCGATCGCAAATAATCGACCTGTGGATTGTGTCAGGGCTAATTTGGCTAAAAATAGGGTGTCGTGACCATTGCCACAAGTGGCATCGATAGCAGTATCGCCGGATAATAGGAGTCGTTGCCAGTGTGTATGAGCAAAGTTAATGTGTTGTTGAAACATATCATTTATCAAGCGCAGGAAGCTCCTTGACATCGCGTAGGCCATAATGTTTGAGGAATTCCTTTGTAATACCATATAACGTGGGTCTGCCGGCAGCTTCGAGTTTGCCTACAGGCTGTATAAGTTGCCTTTCGAGCAAATTGGCAATGATCCCTGAGGAATCTACGCCCCTTATTGCTTCGATTTGTGGGCGGGTGATGGGCTGTCGGTAGGCGATGATTGCTAGCACTTCGGTGGAGGCATGAGACAATTTTTCGGTACGTTTGTTTCGACCCAGGTGTTCGAGATATTTGCCATATTTTTCACAAGTTCTCAAAATATAGCCTGGAGCAATTTCATCCAATTGAAAAGCGCGTTGTTGCGCATAGTACTCCTCTTGCAGCTCTTGCAAGATTGCTCGCAAAATCTTAGGTTGCAGAGCATAGATCGGATCGGTGATGTCGCGAATCTTTTGGAAAGGAATAGGTTCGATGCTAGCGAAGAGCAGTGCTTCGATCACACGTTTTATGTGGAAGCGTATTTCTCGGGTCAATCCTGTTTGTGATTCTGGCAAATGATCTAAGCCAGGCAGGGAGGGTTGAGAATAGGATGCTGCTTTTGCAGGCGCAGAAGTTTCTACTGCGACTTCTATTTCTATTTCTGATTCGATTAAATTGATCTCTTTAGACATATGACTTTATAAATACTTGGTTGTTTTCTTTGATGACATAGAGTTCGCCAGATTTCATCAGTTCGAGAACTGCTAGAAAAGTGACGATTAATTCTGCACGACTTAGCTCCAATGAGAAAAGTTGTGCAAATGCAACTGATTTAAATTCTTTGAGCAATTGTCTAATAAGCTGCAGCTTATCTGAAATTAGCCATTGTTCCTCATAAATTACTTCGAAATGACTCTTTGCCTTACTTAGGATTTGTTGGAATAATTCTGCGAGATCGTTTAAGGAAAGGTGTTCAATTCCTAAGAATTTTTGAGGATCTCCTCTTTCGTCGAAACCCCGTGAATAGAAGCCACCTTGATGCTCTTCACGTTCAGCCAAGATTTTTGCAACGTCTTTGAAACGACAGTATTCTACCAAATGGTGGATGATTTCAAAGCGGGGATCGGTATCTAGATCTTCTAATGGTTGCTCTTGCAGTTCGTGTTTGGGAAGAAGCATCCGACTTTTGAGCAGCAATAGGGTGGCCGCCAATTGGATGAATTCTGCCCCCTGATCGACAGTTGCTGGGGAGATTTCAGAAGTGAGGCGAGCGAGAAATTGATCGGTGATTTGCTTCAGAGGGATCTCATAGATATCTATTTCATTTTTTTGGACGAGGTGTAGCAGGAAGTCCAGAGGTCCTTCAAAATTGTCTAAGCTGAAAGATTGGGTATTGGGCATTGTTTGCATTTCAACAGAATACAAGATTCAGATTTCTAATGCAAAGCTTCGAACATGCGCATCAGGCTAATGAAGGCAACATCTAATAAAAAAATTCAACGCAAAGGCGCTAAGACGCGAAGCCGCAAAGAGAAGAAGAAGGTATTTTTTTATAAAAAAATAACCTCTTTTACTTTCTTTGCGACTTCGCGTCTTTGCGCCTTTGCGTTTAAAAATTTTTTTAAGAGTGATGCTTGGAATTTTATTGGCGAAGTTATATTGTCACGTTTATAGAAACACAATCTTGAGGAGTCAAATCTGATGCGTATTTTTCGTTGTATTCTGTTTATGTCTTGGTTTTTTTATGCTGGCATCGTTGTTGGCGATGATCAGGTTCGTCTAAAGGAATCCGATGTTCATAAGCTGATGGATCAAATCTTCAAAGAACACGTCGATAAGAAAGAAATCTCATCTGAAATTCTTAAAAATGCCTTTACCGTCTATATCGACCAGTTTGATCCTCACCGCATTTATCTGATGCAAGACGAAGTTCGATTTTATCTGCAACCCACTGAATCTGAGAGCCGCACAGTCTTAAAGCAATATGGCAAAAATGACATCGCTCCATTTAAACAGCTGCATAATCTCATAAAAAGCGCCATCATTCGAGAGCAGGGAATTCGAAAAGACCTTATCAGCAATCCTGCACCATTGTTCGAAAGTGCTAAGAAACAAATCCCTCAAGACTGGCTCTCAGAGGAACTTTCATTTGCTGAAAATGTCAGTCAACTGAAAAAGCGAGTACACAATGATATTGTGGAATTTATTCAATCAAAAACTCTTCATTTGGGACCTGACTTATCTGCTGAAAAAAAACAGGAGATTTTAAAACGCTATAATTTAGCCATGGATCGTGCTGAAGCTTCTTATTTAGGCGTCGATGAGAAAGGGAATCCTTTGTCAGAAGCTGAGCAAGAGAATCTCTTTGCAATGCATATCTTGAAGGCGTTGACAAGTAGTCTTGATGCCCACTCAAAGTTTCTTGACCGTGTCGAAGCATTTGACATGAAGGTTCGCCTTAAAAAAGAATATCAGGGCATTGGTGTGGAGCTCAGACAGATTGGAGAAAATCTCGTCATCACCCGCCTTCTTGAGGGGGGGCCGGCAGTCAAAAGCGGGAAAATACAAGTGAATGACAAGATCATCAAAATCGATGGTCGAGAAATTGCAGATGAACCTTTAGATGTCGTGTTAGGCTGGTTACATGATCCGAGCAATCCAACGATCACTCTTGTTTTAGAGCGCACTGTTAAAGAAGGGGATAAATCGGAAGATAAACAGATAACTGTCAAATTGGTTCCTGCGAAGGTAAATGTAAATGAAGGACGCGCTGAGAGCGCATATAAAAAGATTGATAATGGGATCATCGGTGTGATCACACTACATTCCTTTTATCGGAGCGATACCATTGATAGTGAGCATGATGTGCGTGCAGCGATTGAAAAACTGCAACAAACAGGAAACCTGAGCGGTTTGATATTAGATCTTAGAGATAATACCGGTGGATTTCTTACAGAAGCCATACAAGTTGCTGGGCTATTTATTTCGAAGGGAATTATTGTGATTTCTAAGTATTCAAACGGAGAAGAACAGGTCTATCGCGATGTGGATAATATTCGCGCCTATAATGGTCCTTTAGTCATTTTGACTTCACGTGAGACAGCTTCGGCAGCTGAGATTGTTGCTGAGGCATTGCAAGATTATGGTGTAGCGTTGATTGTGGGCGATGAACACACCTACGGAAAGGGGACAATACAAAGCCAGACAGTGACATCATCGGATTCAAAGCCCTATTTGAAGGTAACTGTGGGAAAATATTACACTGTTTCAGGGCATAGTCCGCAAGGGAAAGGTGTGAAGGCGGATATTACAGTTCCAGGCTTTCTCAGTGAAACAAGGATCGGTGAGCAGTATCTGGAGCATGTTGAACCAGGTGGAGAGATTGCATCTAATTACGATGATGAATTGAAGGATGTACCATCCGATAAAAAGGATTGGTATCTTCATTATTATACCCCTTCACTGCAGCATAAGATGACATTGTGGAAAAATATGGTTCCAGAGCTTGCTAGAAGAAGCCAAAAGCGAATGTTGCTAAATCAAGGATATCAGCAGTTCTTAGTGGACCTGAAGACGATACCATCCTGGGAAGTGATTGCTTATTCAAAGAAGCAGAAAGACTACCAATTGGAAGAGGCTTACGAGATTGTGAACGACATGATCAAGCTCGAACACAACACCAACCTCAACTAACAACTAACAACTAACTAACATCATCACAACCTAACTAAGGTAGGAACGTTGAGGAAGAAAAGTAACAGGATAGGCAGGATCGCAAGCGGCAGGATAAGAAGGATAGTAAGCATCCTCTTTTTAAAGGATGAAATATGAAGGCTGAAAGATGAATTCTGCTATACAATTGCTCTTCTTTATCCTTCAGCCTTCATAATCCTTTAAAGAGAGGATGCTTGCTATCCTTCTTATCCTGCCGCTTGCGATCCTGCCTATCCTGTTACTTTTCTTCCTCGCTGTTCTTGTCTGAGCCTGATCCCTGGCTGCTGCTGTTTATCTTGTTTACTCCGGGGAGCTGGGATGAGGTTGGATTTTTGCCAAGTAGATGCTGCTCTTGCCCTCATGCGATGAATAATAACTCACATATAAGATTCCATCACGGAAAACCATCCCAGGATACCCTGTGTCTCCACCACTTGGTAAAACAATTTCAGGGGCGTAGGTTTTTCGATCCATCCGACCAACAGCCATATATGTGTGCATTCCATCTTTTTCCTTAACATATAAGCGCGATGCTGCCCATAATTGTCCTGTGGGCAACACGATGAAATTAGGACCGCCTAGACGTGTGCCAGAATCTGACCACTTCCATTCAGTATATGGAGGTGTGGATGTTCCAATCCAACCATTTCCATGCCGGCGCACAAGGGCGATCATCGTCTGATCGGGCAAAATGCGCAACGTTGTTTCACTGGGAAAATCTGGGATGTCTAACGTGGTTACCTTTTCGTAATCCACTCCGTTCAATGTTTTTACAAGTGTCAAAATCCATGGCTTTTCTGTATCAGAAGGATCTGTCAGTTGGTATGCCCCTCCAAAGCCCTCTCGGTCACCCCAGGAGACTCCCCAAATCCATCCATAGGGCATATCTGCTTTTGCAAGTTCGTTCCATGTGACGCCATCATCGGAAAAAGTAACATAAGAATTTGTGCCATGAGAGATGCCCTCTCGGTATATCGTACCCCCCATTGATAGCATGAGTTGTCCATTGGGTGTAATTGACAGCTTTGGATCGCGTAAATCAATCCCTTTTTTTGTTATGTGAGCAGCGGGTTTCCAAGTTACACCATCGGAGCTCATGAGGATGCGAATAGTTCCATCTATGCCGCCCGCGTGCTCATCAGCTTCGCGAAATGTGCAAAAGAGGGTTTGTTTATAATCTATGAGGTCAGTGAAAGCGTTATGTGGGGCAAAATCCCAGATGCGAGTGATAGACATAACGGACATAAACATGACTTGCCGAGGCACCATTCTTCTTAACATACAACACCTTAAGTTTAAAATTAATATTGAATAAATATTGTATATGTTGTACAATTAACGTTCAAACAATATTTTTTATTAATTATAAAAGGGTTTATGTCAGGATTTTTTCTTTCTGTAGATTATGCACCAGGTTTGTCAGTTGCTAATGGTACGTTAACTATTGAGCCTTATACAATAGATCAACCTCAAATCAAATTTGAGAAAATATTGCGCCCTCCTGAATCCGATTTTTGTAGTGAGTGTGAAGAGATAGCCAATGCCTGCAGAGCTCCTTTTCGGTGGATAGCGTGGCATTTTTGGAAGGGCGGCGAATCCTATACACTTTCGATTAACGAGAAGAAAGAATGTGTCAGAACACTTAATAAGCAACCTACTGGTACTGTGTTGAAGGTAGCCCGAATATTTTTTGGCATCATCTTTGCAGTCCCTGGTCAGATCCTCGGTTGTCTTTTCATGGGGTTGGCATATTTAAGCGAAGAAATTCAGGTGAAACATAGGATCGTACGGGAGGGGGAAAAAGAATCCCAGTCTCTTCTTGATTTTTTTAAAGACAAGGAAAAATGTATCACTGATCAAAGGGTTGAACTTAAGTTTGAGCCAAACCGAAGATGGGGCTATCTAATTGCTAAAAAGGAATACAATAAAAAAACAGTTTTAGAAAGGGTAATCCAAGATGGTAAAGAAATAGTTCAAGAAAAGGTAACCTATGAAGGTATAAAATCCTATGAAAGGTATCTTGCAGATAGTAATGGCAAAACGTATAATAATGGTAAAATTTATAATACCGACTCTTGCGCAGTCATCCGGATCAAAGGTATTGGGCTTATCATTTTTTCCCCTATCGTTAGTCTCATAAAATCTGTTTTTTTTGCAGTCATGATTCCTTTAACGATCGCTTTGATTGTTCCTTTCAAAATTCTCGATGGTAGGATTAGCTGTCTTGAAGGGGGCAAAATGATTGGAAAAGGATGTGTAGACCTATTTCGTGAAGTCTTTTATGCCGTTCCTTTAGTGTTGGCCGCTGCTTTTATGGTTTTTTTTCCCATATGGGGCCGTCCAATTTTTGGGTACCTCGAACGAAAAAGCAATGGCCATGGCGATAGTATGCATGGGGGCAAGTTTTATAGAGCAGTATGCATGCAGTTTTATGGACGTTATGAAAGACGGGGTGATGGTTTTGTTTATTTGGATAAGAGAACAGTTGGAGTTTTGAAGATTAATCCCCGCGATATCGTAGAAGTAAGTCATGAGGGTGAAGATTGTAGCAGTTGCTGCAGTCCCACTGCTTGCTGTAATTCCATTCTAGATGCCTTTGACACATGCGTCGACGCGATTAAGCCTTGATAGAAGAAGGGACAAAGGACGTAAAGGACATAAGGAGGTAATTGCAGAAGTGCCAAATCATCAGGCCAACGATATTGGTTTGTGCCGGCCCTCCGGGACGGCATGTGTTGGTTGGCATTTACCCAGGCTTCGCTTACCCCTCCGGGGAGCTTCAGCCTGGGCTATTATGTGAACAGGCCCTCCGGGCTGTGTGTGGATACTTTTGTTTGAAAATCAATTTTTCACACTGCCCGGAGGGCTGTTTACATAATAGCCCAGGCTGAAGCTCCCCGGAGGGGTAAGCGAAGCCTGGGTAACAGCCAACCAACACATACCGTCCCGGAGGGCCGGCACTTCTGCAATTACCTCTAAGGGACATAAAAGACAAGGGACATAAGGGACGTAAAAGGTACACCGTCCTTTACGTCCCTTCTTCGCGCCTTTGCGTTTAATTTTTTTACTAAGACGTTGTTTTCCTTATCCCTTCCGTGGTTGCTGCCATTCCCCTTTCCATTCTTTAATCAGTGGATGAGTTGTAAACGGTTCATTGTTTAAAAATGCCTTCACAGCAATAAATCGCGCATTATTTGTCTCGGATTTCGATTCCGCTAAGGTCTTTGTACACCCCTCAGGTTGAAAGATCGGGTCGAAGCCAAAACCATTTCCTCCTCGTGGAAAAACGATCTCTCCTTTGATTTGCGATTTGAAGACATATACCTGATCATCCTTCCGATATCCCAATAGTACAGTCCACACAACCTTGTGGCCTATATAGTGCATCAGGTGTTTCAGAAGCCATTTGACATGGATTCCTACAGATTCCCCTTCAACATCGAGTGAGGTATCTTCCACGAGAACATCTTCATCGAGCTGGCTGGCCTTGTGCACGAGTACTTCAAGGGGTGTTGCATTGATCTCCTCTATATCCACTGTTGTAACATCCAATGAATGGCCATATTTGGAAAAAATTTCTTGGAATTCGAGATGTTTGTATGGATTGCTCGTATTAAGCTTGAATTGCATTGTGAATGGATCCTTGTTTTAATTCGTATTGTGTCATACACATGGAAGCTAGTTTGGGATCATGCGTTACCATAATGATGCTTTTCCCTTCTTCAGCAACATCTAAGAGCAACCGATGAATGATACATGCCGTTTCGTTGTCCAAATTTCCCGAAGGCTCGTCGGCAAAGATAATATCGGGATTGTTGCAGAGTGCCCTTGCTATAGCTATGCGCTGTTTTTCTCCGCCAGATAGCAGTTTTGTCGTAAAATTTGCTCGGTCGAGTAATCCAACTTTTTCCAATAAATCGAAAGCGCGTTTATGTGCTTTGCTTCCCCTTCCTGTGTCATGTCTGGCAATTTTTGCTGGTATCAGAATGTTATCAAGAGCAGTGTAGTCATCGAGAAGATGGAACGATTGGAAAATAAATGCAATATGGCGATTCCGTATTTTCGATTTATTAAAAAGTGTCACGGGTTGATTCAAAATCTCGATACTGCCCTGGCAGGGGTTTTCCAGAGTTCCCAACAATTGCAAAAGGGTGCTTTTTCCTTCCCCAGAACGCCCCATAATCGCCACTGTTTCCCCTGCATGAATGGAAAGAGAGACTCCACTTAAGATCGTCACTTTTCGCGGATAATAAAATTTTTTATGAAGGTTAGTTGCTCGTAAGACGATGTTTGAATTATTCATAAAGACCTACTCGGATCTTAAAATGGAAGAGGGGCGCAACATGCTGGCCTTAACGGCGGGGACGATCCCAGCGATTAACGAAATGATTGCTGTGGACAGCACAACGAAGGCAATCGCATCGGCACTGATCTGATTGGGAAGAGTGTTGCCATAAAAAACAGGATTGAAGACTTCATGTCCTTGCAGACTGCCGATCCAATCGATCAAAGTTTGCAAATTCCTCAACGTCACAATTGCTGCCAATGTTCCAATAAGGCTTCCTAACATCCCCATGACCACACCACAAAAGCCAAAGATCAATGCAATGCTCGCAGAAGTGGCTCCCATTGAACGGAGGATGCCGATTTCGTGCTTTTTATCGTTCACCAAAATGATCAGCATGGAGATGATATTGGAACAGGCAACGATGATGATAACTGTTGCGATCAATGTCCAAAGATTTCTTTCGCTGCGAAGCTGTTGGATCAGATCGCGCGTGAAATCAAACTCCCGATAAGTTTCAATATCCCAGTATGGTAAAATCCCTGCCTGCTCAAAGCTCTTTGTCAGGCTGTTTTTGACCTCTTCAAGGTTGTTTAAATCATCGAAACGGATGTTGATTCCATTTGTTGACAAAGCCTCACTTTGATTGTGGGAGGCCCGAATCAGATTTGTGATGGATTTATTGACGATGATGAACTTCCCTCCAATGGGGATGATACCTGGATCGTAAAAACCAGCGACATATACTGGAAGACGCTGCTCTTGCACAGCGCTCAAAGTGGGGGAATAATATGAGATGTGTCCTTGGTCTCCAAGACGAGTGCCAGCATCGCGAAAAGTTTTTGGCAAAAGGATTGCTTCCCCAATTTCAGGATCTGTTGGAAGAATGACGACTTGTTTCCCTTCAGAGGTTTTTTGAAGGTTCACTAAGAGGTTTCTAGATGTGCCTTTGGATAGGTTTGCGATATCGGCTTCAGAAGGGGGTAAGAGGGATTGCATTAAGCTTTGATTATTAGGATCGAGAGAACCAAGATAGGCGGATTGGTTGAGGTACGATTGGTTCCATTGTCCGTCGGCACCTTCTCGAATTAATTTAATACGCACATTAGCGACAGCTACTTCAAAGTCCGATGAGCTAACCCCAAGTGAGCTAGGGAGGCCGTCAATGGCATTAAATGTTTTTTTTACGATATCGACGACAGATCCATCCGCATCTTTATTAGGTTGTGGCCATTGTGAGGGGGGCTCGCCATCTATTTCGGGGTCATAGGGATCAGCCACAGGGCTGACGAGCTTCTCTGCAATTGTTTTTGTCGCATAATTCGATGCCGAGCTAATGCTATCGCTTTGATAGTAGTAGGATTGGTAATAGGCTTCTGTGGGGGTGATCCGAATTGGAGCTGTGAGGGTGATAAGCTTTTGAATCCAGCTTTTTTCTAGTCCATGAGTAACGGAGAAAAAAACGACGATGAGCCAGACGACAAGGGCGATCACTAATATTGAGATGATGCTGATCATCGAAACAGAGAGCTGTCGCCAACGTGGAGAGAGGTACTTTAGCGCAACCGATAGCTCAAACATATCGTCATTGGTATGTGAAGACTATTTCGTTTCTTTGTAAAGGACGTGTTTTCGAACGACAGGGTCATGTTTTTTTAGTTCGAGGCGTCCGGGGGTGTTTGCCTTATTCTTTTTTGCATAATAGAAGTGATGGCTTTCGGTACTTTTAAATTTAATGTTTTCACGTTTACTTGCCATATTAATATCTCCGAATATTGTTGTCTAATGGGGAGGATGATAATGAATTCAGCAGATATATTCAAGACTTTTTCGTTATAAAAAGGGACAAGGGACGTAAAGGACATAAAGGACGTAAAGGACAAGGGACCTAAAAGACAATACCGTCCCTTATGTCCCTTGTCCTTTATGTCCCTTGTCCTTTATGTCCCTTACGTCCTCTATGTCCCTTGTCGTTTCTTCCCTTCTTCGCTTGCGGTGACTGTTAACGGGGGATGTATATATTTGTCAAGGCGTCCAAATAAAGATTCGGAATCCTCACTGTTTGTGCTATCGACAAGCATTGTTATCTCTACAGCTCGAGCTGTGAAATCATAGTCCGTACATTTTTTTGCAACTTGTTCATAACATTCATTGGCCTCACGTGGAGATTCGCTGCAATCAAAGATATCAAAGAGATTTAAGGCACGTTGATAATGTGATCCTGGGCCTGTAGCCAAGAGGGTGAAGAAATAAATCAATCCCTCTTTTTTGCATTTGACCCGTGCAATAAAGTTTCGCAAGTGCTCAAACTGGGGTTCAGGCTCCGTTTCAACCATGCTGTGGATCAATGTTTTTAGACTTTCAAAATGGATTTCTTCGAAATAACACATCAACTCAGTGGATTCATGAATCCTCTTCTTGATGAGAAAAATAAGCACATTCCCTTGAAATAATCCACTGTTGGTGGGCTCATTTATTAAAATATTTAGAAAAAGAGCAATGTGATCCAATGTAAATTTGGGATAGTCATTAAAACATTTCCATTTATGTGCTTCAGGATAACCCAGTTGATCGATAATATATTTGACAATGTTTTCTCGATCGGGAAAGTGAGTGAGTTTGCTTATGAAGTTGGGCAATGGCAAAAGGGGGCTAAAAATTCTAGCGGTATGTTCCTCACTTTGATCGGTAATCATTTGGAATATTTGAGGTGAATAGTATTTCACCAGCTGCATATAGCATTCTAGGGCCTTTTCCACATGATGCCCTACAATTGAAAGAGCTTTTGCAGGATCTGCCACCTGTTCTGGGGTCATTTCAGCATACGGAATATGTCTAGACAGAACGTCGATTGTATCTTTACGCTGCCCTTCATCTCTTAACAACTTTGCAAGTGACAAGCAGTCTTCATTAGTGCAACAGCATCTCACTCTTCTTCGAATTAGTTTTTTTAGTGCAGTGTCGCAATCTTGATTGTCAACAACTGCTGATATAGCTTTTTCTAACACTGCGCTGCCGTATCCATCAGCCTTTTGTATGAGGGTTATCAAAGAGCTGCTTCGTTCTTGAATAATGGCGGGGATAATAATGAATTGCAGAAAACTTTCAAAGGTCTCAGGAGGCATTAAGGGTGATTTTTCAATGTTAATTTGGATGGCTTCAAATTCTTTCGAACCATATTCGACCTTCAGCAGTTCTTCTGAATCTTTCAAAATCTCAGGAATGACTGTTCGATATTTGACAACATAATTAACCAATAGACCTATGGCATATTTTTGGGTGTAGATATTTATATAACTTGGCATCCTAACCATTCTTGCATGAATTACCTTGAGTTGGTTTTCAACATCATAGCGAAAAATATTATTGATCGATAATGCTTCCTGGTATGCCTGTAGCAGGAGCATTGCCGTTATTGGAGAAGATTGAATAAATAGCTCTACCTGTAGGTATGGAATTGTATGATAACATTGATCTAAAACGCCACTACGAGTAGATGTAGACGGAGACATAAGTGAAAGAATCGTCGTTGGGCATCCAGGCGATGCAGAGAGGGGTGTATGAGATTTTGTTGATTTACGTAATTTCGATCTTGGAGGATGTCTCGGGGGTTTATGTGCAATTGACAGATCTTTGAGTAGCAGCAAACAACTCCCTGATTCTTCCGAATGTATTGTCGGTAAAGAAAATGGTGTTGCAGGGGAAGGTGGAGGGGGATATGGGAGGAGTGGTGACGGTGTTGACGATAGTGTAGAAGACGTTGCAGGAGGGAGAAGAAGAGGTGATGGAGGTTTTGGTGTCGGCAGAGTAATTTTAATGATGTGACTAATTCTTTTAGCACAATCTTCATGGTTTTCAATGTGATCTGAAAGGAGGGCAAGTTCGGTAGGATGCACATCGGCAAGGTTAGAAAAACGTTCAAGAAGTGTTCCAAAGTCATTGAGCTCGTGATCGTGGGGATGTATCATGCGCAATGTTTCAATTTTTTGCATCATTAAATTGAGTGGTTTTGAATAAGGCGCGCCAAGACCACCTAAAGAGGTCATTTCTTTCATAAGGATAAGTATGGGACCTGCATAAACGCGATCAAAAGAAAAAGCGGACATTAGGGAATCCTGGTTTAATTATTCGAGGCATTTTGATAAGAAGCAATGATTAACCAAAATGCATATGATGTCAAGTTTGCAAGGGGGAGTATCGGCTACTTTTTGTCTGGAATTGATTTAATCTTTAGAGGGAATTGCAAAGCTAGTTTTACAATTCCCTCCTTTTTTTTTCTTTTTTATCTGTTCCCACACCTGCGGTTTTCGCTCGCAGGCTCGCGAAACCTTAATGATAAACAGTTATTCCAACCACAAGTAGACGCACTCCTTCAGGCCGAGGATGCCCTGCAAGGGCGATTCGTTCAAAATAACCTCCTCAAAAAAATAATCTCCTATCATATTCTAATATCCGCTATAATATAGAAAATCATTGTAACTCATGGATATAAAAACACATGCCTATTGCAAATGCTCTTACTACAAGTTATTTCTCCTTTGCCGCAAAATTTATTCATCTGATCGATGATTATTGCGAGAATCTCGACGCGCGCCTCAAACAACAACCACGCATTACAAAGTGTGATGAAATAAAAGTCACATTATTAAAAGCTCTCATCAAACGGGTCGCTGCAATCGCTCTGATTGCTATCGCCTGTTTAGATTTATTGATCGAACTGGGTTCAGCTCTATTCTGCAAAGGAAGACAAGCGCGAAATATCATTGGAACTATTGCCACCATCTTCAAAAGTGTCGCATGTATCCTCACAGGTCAGCTTCCAGGTGTGACTTACGATTTGTATCAAGAAGGGGTCTCTGGTGCACTCAGGCAAATGGTTGTAGAACCTTTAGCTAATGACAAAAGACTATATCAATATGATTTTTTTGAAGCCCGCACTCCTCGTTCTCTGGGTAAATGCACACGCAATCTCAAGCGAATTCTAAAGCATATTTCGGCAACAACACAGAATCGAGAGGTTTGGGTTCTAAGCAATCCAATAGGAGAATTGATTAATCTCAAACTTTCTAGCTTAAATCCAATGATTCAATTGATGATGAAACACCAAAGAGGCAAAGAATCTTTTACTCAAAATGTCATTCCTTTTCCTCGTCGATTCATAGCAGACTTCAATGTGGGTCAATGGACAGAGATTGTAAACACAATTCTGGGTCAGATTGTCAGTAACGACGACATTTGGGCCCTTTTGGAAAGAATAGGACCTCCTCTTGAAGAACGGAATTTTTCCAAATGTAATATGCTCTGCAGTTTATTTAACAAGGCCCTTGAAAATCGAGACTTAGATGCAAGAATTGCTAATCGTATCATTTTGTATGTCACGAATAGGCTTGTGGTTATTTATAGTTCGAGAGCTACTGGTGGTTTGAGAGCTAATGGTTTAAGTGAAATAGAAGAGACGACAAGCCGCTTAATAAATCATCCTGGATCTACACCAGAAATGTTGAGTCAACTAGCTGCTTCCTGGTCAATATCTACAACTATTAGGGAAAAATTGTTAAACAAATGTCTTGAAATGGCAATCTTAACACCCCCAGAGACTCCCATAAACCCTTTGATAAGAGAAACCACTTTCCGGTTAAGTATGCTGCTACCGTTAAAAGATGATAAAATTTTAAGAATTCAAGAGTTTTATAAAAAATATCAAACACAAGTGGTTTCTTTGCTTCATCTCTATACCGACAGTTATTTGATTGAAGGACATGATATATTGGGATATAGACCTGACAATATGCGTATGCTACTTAATATGCTGATAAATCAATTTCCTCTTAAGGAACGAGAAATAACAGCCATTTTTAAGACAGCAGTAGTCATTTTGGATTATAGACTTGTAAGACAAATTCTCGATAATCCAGAGCGTAGAAGCTTCTTTGACAAGGATTTTATGATTGCGATTGGCCAAGGGCTCCAAAACGCATTGAGGCGTAAGGATGAATCAGTATTACAGTTGCTGGATTCTATACCTGCATCTGGGCTATCTTCACCTAATAAACTTTTTCTTAAAAATCTACTTGATGCAAGCGGCAATACTACATTAGTTATAAATTGGATAATTGAGAATTATGCTCGATTTATTGGAGTTGTAGCTGGTGTTCAATTATTTAATGTTCGTGAAGACATTCTACAAATGTGTGAACAAGTTGACAAAGAACAATTAGAAAAGGAACGAAAAGATAAGGCCCCATCAACCTTATTAAGCTTTCGAAATCAATTCATAAAAAATATAGTTGATATTGAGTTTGCTGGAATGCCTAATGTGATTCTTGGGATGATCACAGATTATTACTCTCCTAATGCTACAGAGATTCCCCTCAGTGCAAAGGAAAGAGAGGAAAAAGAATGGAGAGCAGCCTTTGCAGCCAAGCCTGAAGATGTCGATAAATACTTGGATAATTTTTGGAAGCTATTTGAAGAAAGAAGACGGATTAGGGATAAAGAATCAGGGGATCGATATAAGATTTTAGAAGAAGAAAGACTGAGTTGGGAAGAAGAATCAAAAGCAGCGGTTATTGTCCAGATCGAAGATGTCCAAACATACTATAATTCTGGGGATTTGAAGCGATCTGAAGAAAGAAGACATATTAGGAACTATGAGTCTCAAAGGGTTGTGGATATGATTCGTATATTGCGTTTGACGTTCCAAAAGCCAGAATTGAATGAGCGAGAAGTGCAACGAATTATTAAAACCTTAACCGATCCTTTACAAGTGCATCTGTTCCGAGTTCATGAACGGATAGTGAACTCCGTGATTAAGTTGATAAATCATCCAATAGTTCAAGAACAGTGGCTTTGTGACATAGCACAATCTTCAATATGTCCTGAAAGATTAGTTCCTCTATGCTGCTCTAGGTTTCTAGCAATGCCATCACTATCACCAAAAGCAGTGGAAATAGTTTTTCGATTCTGTATGGGGATAAAAAACAAGGATCCCTTCCATACTTCAAATCTTGCAAAAATCCAAGAATTTTATCAAAAATATCGAGGGCAAATAGCAACCCATCTGAATGAATTTGCTGATGAATTTTTAATTAAAGGTAAGGATAATTCAGAATGTAATCGTGAAAATGTGCGTACCCTTCTTTCTACATTGATAGAATTTTATCCTCTTACCGAAAGGGAAATAATAAGGGCCATCTTTAAAGCGGCCGTCGTTATTTTCGATTACGAATTAGTAAAAGCAATCGTCGAAAACCCCGCGAGACGTGCTTTTTTAGATAAAGAATTTTTACTTGCAACGTACCAAGCTTTTGAACTTGGAGCTGAGCAAGCCCCGTTAGAGCTGTTGGATCGTTTATTTACATATAGAAGGAACGAGAACCCAGGTTTAGAGGATCCTTTTATTATAGAATCTAAGCTTAAGCTAAAGGAATATTTTAATATCACTAAGAAAACTGCGCCCATAAGAGCTTGGTTAACTCGTAACCATTGTTATTTTATGGACGTTAAAGATATTCGACTAGCCAGTCAAATTTGCGACATGTGTCAAGATATTGAAGCAAGAAAGCAAATGGAATCCCAACAAAAAATTGAAAATAGCAATGAAGGGGAACGCAAGGAAGAAATAGAAACCAAACGAACAAGTGAGAGGGAAGGAGAGACGAAACATAAGCAAGAAAGTGAAACCAAACGAATAAATGAAAATGCACCAGAGGCATTCAGGAAAAAATTCCTTGGACTTGTTATTAAATATGGCGAAATATTTCCCTCAGCGCCTGTGCCTGCAGAAGGTGGCGCATCAGTAGATCGGATTCTTAATGCTATTGAGGGTTATTGATGACCTTAATAGGGATTCAAGATCTAAAGCAATGCCAAAAATGTCAGAGCGAAAAGAGTTGCCCTTACAAGGCTCAGATTTGCGTTTTCATGGGTTCCCACACCTGCGGTTTCGCTCGCAGGCTCGCGAAACCTTGGTGTGGGCTACAAAATGAGAGAAAAAAGGGTAAAAATGATATTACTTCTGTCATTACTTCTAAGGGACTTCAAGGGTCATCAAGGACAAGTATAATAACCATCCTTTGTTCCTCAATAAATAACTATCTATTATATCTAAACAAATGGTACAATGTATAATAACAAATAAACAAAACTAACGGATTTGAAAGAGCATGTGTATTTCAGGTGTGTTTAAAACAAGCTATTTTTCCTTGGCTGCTGGGTTAATTCACCTTGTCGAAGATTATTGCGAAGATCTTGATACCCGTCTCGCGCAAAATCCTCGACATACCAAATGCGATGCAATAAAAGTCACTTTGTTAAAAGCCCTCATCAAACGGGTGGCCGCAATTGCCATAATCGTGATCTCATGTGCAGATTTGTTTATGGGAATCGCATTATTACTTGTAGATGCAAGATACACGAGAAATATCCCTGGAACGCTAGCTACAATGGTAAAAAGCGTTGCTTGTATCATCACAGGTCAACTTCCAGGAGTCGTCTACGATTTGTATTGGGAAGGAATTGCTGACGCTGTTGATGATATGGTCAAGGAACCCTTGACAGATGATTGGATTTATAGGCCCAACATTGATGACGAAATGGCTATCACTACTCTCCTGCAGAATTTTGACAAAAGTACGCGTAATCTTAAGCGAATTCTTAGAAATTCTCCTCTAATAACAACGACAGCCAAAGTTACGAACTTGGAGTCTTCAATAGACTCATTAATAACATGGAATAATTCATTAAAGCACCGACTAACAGCCAACCAATCCATAGAGCGTCAAATTATTGAACCACTCATGAAGCATCAAAGAGGGAGGTCTGCTTATTCAAAAATGATTCTTGAAAACATACATGAGAGGGAATTGGATGTTAATTGGCAGGCTGTTGAAGATGCAATTTTGGGAGAAAGACCCAATAATAACGATCTCAGGTTGGTCTTGAGTGATGTTGAAGCCTTTCCATCTCCTGATTACACCAACAATGAGCATTTTTTTCAAAGAAAGAAAAATTCGATAAGTAGCTTGTTAAAGAAAGCTTTACTAAATACTGAATTAGACAACGAAATTGCTCAAAATATCATTAAAGTACAATGGGAGATGCAAAACCAGCCTCAGCGGCATCTAGGCATAGAAGAATCGATGATCAGTTTATTAAATCATAAACAATTTAATCCTGGGGATCCATTATATATAGAGAGTTTGAGAAAATTAGCATTATCCCCGCACACATCTGTAGAAATGAGGAATGAACTGCTAAGAAAATTTCTCGAGATGATCCCTCTCCGTGATGAGGAGGCTCTCAATGCCCCCTTGAGCCCCCAAGCAGTTGAAATAATATTCAAGTTAAATATGAAGCTGGATATAACAACCGGATCAAAAATTGATTCAGACGTTCAGAGATTTTATGTACTGCATCGAAAACAAATTGCAGCTTATCTTCATAGCTATGCTGATGGATATTTGACCAAATCTGTGGGTTCATTAGAATACAAAACTGAAAATGTGCGTAAATGTCTGAATTCATTAACGAAATATTTTCCTCTTACAGAAGGGGAACTAAAAGCCATCTTTAAAGCAGCTGTTGTCATTTTTGATTTTGAATTGGTTGATGCAATTATTAAGGATCCCATTCGTTGTGAATTATTAACAACAGAGTTTATAATTGCAACGTTCCAGCAGATTAGCAATGTTATCAATGTAAAACGATATAAACCAATAGAGAATAGGTTGGATATTTTTTTAGTCGAAATGATTAATCGTCGCAGTAATCTGATACTTTCGTCGTATTTATCACCAAGACAAACACATAGAGTATACAGTTTGATCAACCAGATGAAGGATACTGCAATGGTAAGGGCTTGGGTCACTCTCAATTCTCACCAAGGAATTGAACTGATTGAGATCAATTTTTTCATGAGTCTTATTAATCAATGTCAGAATATGGAAGCTCTTTTCGAAAGAATTAGGAATCTTAAGGATCTTAATAAGCTTATTAATGAAACTGTGAACAAGTTAAAAATTGACAGAGAAGATGAGAGAGATGAGGTAGAACACAAAGAGAGGGAACCTGTTCAAGAAAATCAGGCGGAAACTAAGCAAAAAATTGAATCAGAAGAAGAGATCGAACAAAAATTCTTCATGGAAAATGGCAAAAAAATCGAAGAAGAAGCTGCTGTCTTTAGGGACAAATTTCTTAAACATGTCGTAAGATTGGATCAGCAGCGCCCTGCAAAAGTTGATGCACGTCATAAAGCCTTGAGTGAAGGATTGCCTCGAGTAGAATCCTCGTCAGCCCCAATAGCAGTTGTTGACATACCTCCAGAACTTTTTGGCATCATCGGTGCTTATTGAAGATGCTAGCGCGCGCGGGGACG
>Ga0207056_1004_pt1 | contig 76447 bp, 68 predicted proteins | sample Alteio_BWMinCont_58_FD_153289 | JGI IMG/M metagenome (GOLD analysis project Ga0207056, IMG submission 153289) | Enriched cells from forest soil in Barre Woods Harvard Forest LTER site, Petersham, Massachusetts, United States -... | ecosystem: Environmental > Terrestrial > Soil > Temperate forest >... | reverse complement strand
ATGAAGGCCATTGATATTCATTGGCAATGCTTCGTAGAACCGCATCAACGAAAGCAACTGCATTGCCTGCATTGATCATAACTACAGCTCCTTGTTTCAAATAAGGAAAGCTGACAAATCCGCATGTATAGCCTCCGTACGGCCTTTAAAGCTTAATTCTAAATTTTCTCCATTTCCGTTGATAACAGGTCCAAGCCCATGCACAGCGACCTGTGGGGTCACCATGTCAATCAACAAATCTTTGTTTAAGTTGTTGAGACCATTCTCTTTAGTTAACCCGTTATGCATGGATCGAGAGTAGATAGTTCGGTATTTCTTTTATTAAATAAAATGGAACTGAGAGAACTTGATTTTTGAATGCCAATGGTTGTGTTGAGATATGAAGTCCTATTGGGACATGCTTTTTTCCAAGAAACAGGCGAAGGGAAGTGAGGCGGACTCCTTTGCTTGCTTTGACCTCTATGGGAACAATCTTTCCATGATAGTTTGTAATAAAATCAACCTCTGCATCGCCACCTTTTTCTGTTTCCCAGAAAAAAAGATGCGAGTCTAGATAACAGTCTGCATAGGCCAAAAGTTCTTGGCCTACAAACTGTTCTGCAAGCGCTCCGGCATTTACTTGATGAAATGACGTTGCTGTAAAGAGTGCAGGATCTACCTCAAGAGCACACTGCAAAAGACCAATATCAAGGAAAAGCAATTTAAATTTTTTTTCATTTTCTTCAGCCTTCAGAGGGATGCCATTTGCTCCCGTCGCATGCACAGGAGAAATGAGGTTTGCTTGATGAAGCTTTCGAAGTGCATATTTATATTCTCTTGAGGGGTTGGTAGATTCAGGATCGATCTTACTGTAGCGAAAATGCTTCGCTACTAACTCAGGACATACTTCAAAAAGCTTTTGGAGATGAGCAATTTCTTTTTTCTTACCATACTTGGCGAGATCGAGCCTGTAGATATCTAAAAGAGCCTTTTGCTTGTAAAGTGCCTCGATATACGATTGCGACTGAAGATAAGCATTTATTGCTGCCGGCATACCACCTACTAAGAAAAAATCGCGGACAAACTGCAGTAAAAGGGCATGGAAGGCATCGGAAAGAGGATTTTCTATTGTCACATTTTCTAACGCGTTATTCCACTGTCCTTGTCCTATCGCCTCTAAAAACTCTCTAAAAGAAAGAGGTTTCATATTGAGAAATCGCACTCTACCAACAGGAAATGAGATGGGAGTTTCTTCATCCTCTAAGACAAATTCAAGTAAAGAGCCTGCCGCAATGATGTGAAGGTGGGGAAGCTTTTCTTTGAAATAACGAAGGGATTTAATTGCCTGCGGACAAAGCTGAATTTCGTCGAGGAAAAGTAGCGTTGTACCGGGTTTAATTACTGTTGCATAGAGGTAGCCAAGCTGCTTTAAAATTGTCGGAACATCCAAGGAAGCAAAACAACTTATCGCCTCTGGTTTTTCTTCAAAATTTACCACAAGGAGATTTTGGAAATAGCTTTTCCCAAAATTCTCTACTGTAAAACTTTTACCGACTTGCCTGGCTCCCCTAATGATAAGAGGTGTACGATCCTCTTTTTCTTTCCATTTTACGAGCTCCTTTTCTACATCGCGCCTCATTGTTAACCTCCGATTTTCTACATTATTGTATCAAATTAGGGTGTTTTTTTATACAAAATTGTAGAAAAAAACGGTAATAACGCAAGTTGCTAGTCACCGATGGATTAAAATGGGATCAAGAAAGGACATAAGGGACAAGGGACCTAAAGGACATAAGGGACGTAAAGGACTTTAAAGGACAAGGGACATAAGGGACAACAAATGTCCTTTGTCCCTTATGTCCCTTGTCCCTTAAAGTCCTTTACGTCCCTTATGTCCTTTAGGTCCCTTGTCCCTTATGTCCTTTCCTGGTCCCATTTGAAAGCATTGCATGACTAGCAACTTGCGTTAGTATCTACAGAGCGAGCTAAATTTAGAAACAGGCTTGGGTCAAGATTATCTTCCAATTGCCAGCAAGCGGCAAGAATGAGATGCACATAGTACCACTGAATGACTTGATCGATAGGATAGCCAAAAAAATCTGAAATATATTTCAAGTCGTTATCGAGATCCTCTACACATGCCCAAGTCTCATTAATTGGAAAACCAATGACCCCTTTAGGATCTATCACGAGCCAATCAGTATTATGAGACAAAATATTATCTTGGTGTAAATCTCCATGAAGAATGACTTCTGGATGTGGAATCTTTAGTAGCTTCTCTTTCAATTTCCTTGCTTTTCCTAAATATTGATCAGGAATTCTCCAGGGTTTATCTAAAGTACTCAACCAATCTATCACGTGGGGAAGACGGTGCTCAGTTGGGATGGGCGCTCGATTTAAGTTCTTTATGATTCTACATGCAATTTGTATGGCTTCAGGATGACCCTTCAAAGAAGTGCCTGGAACGGCTCTTTGCAAAAGTAAGGCGTCTTTTTGATGATTTAATACAGTAATCCCTCCATAATCTGAAAAAGCGTTTAGAGCGGTGATTTCATTTTCTAGGCTAGCTTCATCTAAGCTTAATTTTAAAACAATTGGCTGGCTAGCCTGGTAGCCTGATAAAGTGTAATTATAGGATAAGTTATCATAAGGGGCAAGATCGCTTAAATCCCACAATTCCGCTAGCTTCGATACACGTTGTCCTAATTCGGACAACCATGTCTTTCCTCGATCTTTGTAAATGCTGAGAATGTTGTTTTCAAATCTGTTGATAAAATTTCTCCTCAAAGAGAGACAAGGCGTCTAAGATCTGTTTTTCTTGCCCCTCTAATGTTAAACTTCCATCAACGATTAGATCAGAGGTCTTTTCTTCGGGAGATAAGATGAAAAGAGGCCTTGATTTTGACAAATATTCCTCTAGTTCTTGAATCATTTTTTGCGGATTAGGATCGCTCTGATAATCCCTAATTAAGCGACGTGCTAAAGCAATATCTAGGGGCGTGTCTAAGCAGATCAGAAAGTCAACATACTTCCCCGTGGCCTTATGACAGTAGCCCAAAGGAGCATCGAACAAAATGTATTTGGTAGGAGTGAGCTTACGGCTAGTAGCTGGACAAGTAATTGTTTCGCCTTTTTTGAGTTTGTGCAACGCGTCAACAAGTTCCGGATAGACCCAAGCTGCGTAGTCCTTACTCGAGTAAAACCACTCTACATAATCTTGAGGGGCCTGAGAAATTTCATCGTAGTCATCCCAGAAAATTGTAGTTGCTTGCAAGGGTTCAGCTAGTCTTTTAATGAGACTTGACTTCCCTGCCCCAGAAATTCCGCTAATTCCAATGATAAGAGGATAGCTCTTCTTATAATTCATTTGAGATAGCTTAGCTGGTTCAAAATAAAAACGGGTCATAAGAGCTGCTCAATCCTAACAGAATTTTATTGTTTCATTTTTGTAGTTAATACTTACATTACCTCCGCAAGGAATGATAATTTGGGGATCAGTGTGTCCAAAATTCATATTAAAAATGACTGGGACATTTGATTCATAATCTTTAAGAGCATTTTTTATTGCATTTTGTTGATTGGAAATATATGCCTCTCGCCCCTCTGGAGGCTGCTTGTCACAAAATTGAGCTTTTGGATACCCCATTAAAATAGCTTTGAATCTTTTTAATAATCCTATTTCAGCTAAAGCTGTAATAAAGCGATATACAAACCCTTCCGAGGGCATTTCCTCAGAGGTTTCTATGAAGAGAATAGTGCCATCCAATTGCTCAGGAGCTGGTAAATATCTTTTGGTTGACAAATGGAGGTCGAGAACTTCAAGGCAACCACCCCATAGCCTTCCTTCGATTAGATTGTCTTGTTTGTTGTGCCAATGCCATCCTTGACTTGGGTACATCGGACGTTTTCTATCCAAATTTTCTCTGTCAGCCCAATCTAAATCTGCATCGCTATATTCTGAAGCAGCAGTTATTTGACCAATTGGTGGATTGAAAATAGCTTTTCTTATCGAGTCAACTGTATACTCCTGCATTCCACCACCCATTGCAAACTGGGTCATGATAGCTCCGCCGTAATAAGAAATAATCCTTAAATTCCACAGAAATAGATGGAGATTCGTGTTATCGCTATAACCCATAAAGACTTTTGGATTGGCTGAAATCACATCTCTGTCTAAATAAGGCAGGATCCTTATTTGATCATTTCCTCCGACTGTCGCAATAATCCCTTTGATAGAAGGATCTGCAAAGGCTGCATTGATATCATCTGCACGGGCTTTCGGGTGTTTAGAAAGATATTCTGGACTTTGCTTGGCTGTAGGAAATTCAACAATTTGCAGCTTAAAAATTTCTCTGACTCGATTCAATCCTTGTTCATATACCCAAGGGAATAGGAAGGGCATCCCAGATGAAGGAGATACTATTGCAACCTTATCTCCAGGCTTTAAAGGTGATGGCTGTTGAAATTCCATAAACGTCTCTTTATAGATTTTTGTGTAGATATACAAGCTTCTAGTTAAAATAAAGCAAATGGACATGGACAGCAGTGGACTGTAATGGACCGTAGTGGACTGTAATGGACGATGCTGTATCGTCCATTACGGTCCACTTCAGTCCATTACAGTCCACTACTGTCCATGTCCATTTGCTTTATTTTAACTAGAGGCTGGTATACAGTAGATGCAGATTGTACTTGAAAAACACGAGGATTTCCAGTTTTAACTACACTCATCACTTCCTTTTTTAAGCCTTAATCGCAAAACCATAATAGAGGAAAAATTGGTTCACATTTCTGGTAATAGCGAAAAGACGCTTTACCATCGAGTATCAAGGGAACCTAATTGTGCAACCCCTATCACCAGCCATTTTAAAGGATATAAGGACAATAAGGACTGTCCCTAGTCCTTATAGTCCCTAAGGTCTTTTGTCCCCAACTTGCACATTAAAGCCCGAAACATGTGCACAGGCCTGAACGCAGCAAAGTCGGCCTGAAAGCCTTGAGGCATCCCGCTTATCCATCAGCCTCTGAGGTCTTTTTCGACCTTGCGTTCTTCAGCTGGAGTGACAGTAGGTTGAGGGTTGTCTCCATAAATGTCATCAGTAGGGTCAACTTCTGAGAAATTTCGTACCGGGCCACTATGCCCTGATAATAATCCAAAAAACGGATCCTTGGATTGGGTTTCACGGTGATTGATCTCCTCAATAACTTTAAACAAAACGGTTTCTTTTAGAAAAGACCATCTCTTGAACCTTTCATCACCACCAGGATCACTAGTCTTGCAATGGTCTATGGTATGCTTTAGTGGGGTTTCATTCCATTTGAGCACTTGCTGAACAACATCTTGGTCTGTTCTATGATCACTTGATCTTAAAAGTATCGCCAACGCCACGGACATTAGAGGAGACTCCCCAGTCAACCGTTGTAAAGCTCCAACCACAGGATCTACATTCAAATCTCTATTTTTCCAGATTTCCTCAAGAGCTCCAGTTAGTTTATCAAGAGGCATATATATACTCCTTTAAATTTTTAAAGGACCCTGCTGCGAATTCACAGCAGGGGCTTTTGGTTGCATTCATGTTAATTTCCTTATCCACTTTGCACTACGACCTTTACCTTGAGGGATAATGGAACCCTCGTCCCTGAGTTGCCTTAAAACTAGTCGAATAGTGTCTCTACTGACGGAGGGACAAGCACGTTCAATGTCGGAAATGGAAAAAGGACCGATCATGTTTTCTATAGTCATAGAGATATGCTGGGCTTTACTTCCTTTGCCCATAGTTAAGGTGCCAACTCGTCCTTCAAACTCCTTGTAGGCCCTTAAAAGGACTCCCCAGAAATAGGTCATCCAAGGCATAAGGTTATGTTTTCCTTGGTGCCAAGCTTGAGAACTTTTTTCCAACGTTTCGTAATAACTCTCTTTTGATTCTTCAAAGATCCGCTCAAGGCTGATATATCTTCCTACCTGATAATCAAAATGATAAAGGAGCAGAAGGGTCAATAAGCGAGCTGAGCGACCATTGCCGTCTCGAAATGGGTGAATGCACAAAAAATCTAAAATAGTAGCGGGAATCACAATAAGCGGTTCTATACGCCACTCTTCGATGCTCATTTGATAGCCTTTCATCAGTTTTTCCATAGCCGAAGGAGTCTCAAACGCATTAGCAGGAATAAATCGGACACGCTTTTTGCCATCCGGATGGATTTCCGTGATTTCATTGTCTGTTGTTTTCCACTGCCCTCCAGGATTTGGAAGATAGCGATAAATCCAAGAATGGAGTTGTAGAACCACATTGAGTGAAAATGGCATATGCTTAGCAGACTGATGAATCAAATTTAAGGCGTCTCGATATCCAGCAATTTCCTGTTCCGATCGATCTTTTGGCATAGTGTCTTGAGTGATGAGTTCGGCAATACGGTGATGTGGAGCGGTAATGCCTTCTAATCGATTGGATGACTCGCTCGATTCAATAATCGCGACTTGTTGAAGACCTTTTAAAATTTCAGGCGATTGTTTGAAATAAAGCTTTTGTTTCCCCTGATACTCACCGATCGTACGCAAAATAGTAAGTTGCTCAGCTGTAAACGTTAGAGACTTTAAAAATTTTTCATCCAGTGAATGCATAATCTTCCACCAATAGGGTAAAGATCTGTTAAATAGGGTAATTTAACGATCATTTTACCCGATTTTAGAACTTTTCCCCCTGTTTTGCAAGGAGTTTTTCCAGGAAAATGTTTGAATTCTCCACAACCTCCCGAATTTCATTGGCTCGTTCAAAAGGCATTTTGCAGGCGTTTAGACATCCGATCTCGATTGTTACATTTTTTTTGTAATGCATTGAAGATTCTGTCTCAGATATACTGTTTTTTTAATTATTAGAATCACTCAATCCCTAATGTATTGACTTGGGAATAGGATTTATAAATGGAATATGGAACACATCAGATAAGTGTTATGTGAATCTTGACTTAAATGATAAGATGCACATAATACGTATATGTAAGTTATGTGCATTCTTGACTTAAATGATAAGATGCACATAATATGTATATGTAAGTTATGTGCAGGAGAAAACACCAAAGTAGTTCACTTGCATAATCTTTTCATGAATGTTGAGATCAAATCGATTGGGATTTTCAATAACGGACTCACCAGCAATACCGGCATTAAGAAAAAATAAAGAAGGACAAAGACCCATTTCACGAATCTGTTGAGATGTTTCTTCTATGTTTCTCTTTTGAGACACATCACAGGTAAAGGGAATAAAAGCGTCTCGTAACTCTTTTCTTATCTCGGAAAGCTTATTGGAAGATCTTGCAATACCAATTACAAGCCAACCTCGTTTGATAAGTTCTCGCGAAATTGCTTCTCCAATGCCTGATGAAGCTCCTGTGACTAATGCAATTCGATTTTTATTATTCAATTTCATTACCCTTATAAAACAGACTATTACTTTGATGGATAATCCTGAATGCCAAAGGATATCAGAAACGAAGAGAATTCTCTAGGGAGATTTTATCAATTTAACGCCATTAGAAATAAAAATTTAATTTTTTTATTATGGATAGATATCTTGCCAAAACCTAGCTAAACCGTAAAGATTATGTGGATGTCTTTTTTGAGTTAAAACGTATGCTATCCGTTGTTGAAAAGCAAGGCAATTTCTTCTGATCGTCTCATTCAAGCCATTACACCTTGGGGTTGAAATGTCATTTTTTCCAAAAAGTAGAACGCAGCTACACGAGCTTTTTGCTCTAGCTGAGAAGAGGTTCTGCAGAAATTGCCTATCAGGATGTCCGAGAAAACCTGTTGGATTATTTGTAACCAAATTTCTTAACCATCATAAATGATCTATGTAATCCTCCTTTCCGCCTTTTTTTTACTTCTCTCTGAAAATTAAGGACTTGAATGTTTTATTTTTCACTACATTTATTTGTTAACTCATGCTCTTTTCTCAAACAACTCTTATGTTTTTTCTGATGCTTCTGTAAAACTAACCGATAGCTTTCTGATATCAAGCTTTCAAGCTCTTTAAACGACTGTTCTGATGGATTAATGATAGCTACCCAACACATCCAACCGTATACTGGATGAGGACATAGGGTATCTAATTGAGTAAAGTCATACGACCCGTTGATGACGCCCCCTTTTGGAGGACGTGTGGGGACTGTACCAAATAATTTTAAGAATGTTGGCCTGGTAATTCCAAAATTAAAGCGGAAAACCTTATCGCGGTGTAAGGCAGATGCCTTATCATTCTCCCCGTCATTTTCTTTGATGGTGCAGAAATAGGTACCTCGTGGGCTTAGATTTTTGGGATTATAAAAAAAACTTGTTTCACCCCATGAATTTATTATTACAAGGTCATCAAATGCCCCAAGCAGATAATTAGAAATAAAAGCAGGGCTTATTGTAATCATAACGGGCACTTGACCTTAGTTCTTTTGAATTTATCTTTATTTTTCTGCTTGTATTCACTTCTTTTAGAACAACAAATCATCACACATGATTTTGTCTTTCCTGGCTTGCTTGGGATTCAAGCTGGTATGCAGAATATTGCCATGGTAGTTCAGCAGGCAATTTCATAAGCAGTTTGTGCTCTTAGAAATGTTTTCGTAAATGATAAATCTGATCTCAAATAAAGATCAATTAGACCTCCTTTAGTTTTGAGACTTCTTGCACAATCAAATCGTAGAAGTATCGATTTGGAACATGTCCCATACCGTAAAGAGGAATATACTTTGATCCCTCTATGGACATAGCAAGCATTTCACCGTGATCAGAAGGAAAAATAGGGTCCTCAGATCCATGTAAGATCAATGTAGGAACTTTTACTTTAGAAGAAACCGATCTGACATATTGCTCGGAGTTACTGCAAACAAAGAAATGATTTTTAATAGACTCGGGATTTCGTTGTCTAAGAAGAAATTCTTTATGAAGTTTTCGATACAGTTCTTCTTCAAAGGGAATTACAGCACCATTTAATAATCGCCAACATTCGACGCGTTGTTCTATGGCTTCTTCTAGATTCTTAGGTGTCTTTTCTTTGAAACTCGCTATCCATTCAATATAAAAATCTTTAGGTCTAGAAAGACTATTCTCTTCGGGTGGTAAACCTGCATAGGCTAAGTTCATAGGGCGGAAGTCGCAAGAAGTTGCCATTAAAGTGATGCTATGAACATATTCTGGAAAGTGGACCGCAATGAGCTCTGCAATGGGTCCACCCATAGATAATCCCATTAAGTGGGCTTTTTTAATTTTAAGAGAATCCAACAATCCAATAGCATCCTTTGACATATCCATTAAGTCATAAGGATTTTTCTCAAAATCAAAATGTGTGGAAAGCCCAGTGTCTCGATGGTCATACCGAATGACGTAAAATCCAACAGAGGCTAGTTTTTGACAAAGTTCGCTGGGCCATAAGATGCCTTGAGAACATGCACCCATGATAAGAAGAAGAACAGGGTCTTCTTTGTTTCCAAAAGTTTCAAACCAGATATCAATATTATTTGCTTTTGTCATATGCCCTCAAAGCCATTAAAGAGAGAATAGCGGCTATGTTTAAGAAATGTCTCATGAATTTTGACGGATTCATATCAGTTCCAAACCCCATTTAATACCATCATCATTACCATGATATCTTGAGAATTGATTTGCGATAAAGGTAAAAACTACCCTATTATAGATTAATTCCTCCAACCATATTCAGAGTAACATTCACCTCTGAGGATAGACTGCAAAGCTGCTGCATTGTACTCAATCATGTTTGAAGGCAGTTTCTCTAACGGAAAAAACTCCAACATCTCACATTTTTCAGGCTCGATGTTTCTGATCTCTCGGTCCATTAATTGACATTCGAAACATACATCTACATTCAATCGATTTGTCTTTCTGTGCATAACATGGACGACTTTAATCTCAGAGGAAACCAAATGAATTCCAATTTCCTCATGCACTTCTCGAATCATCCCTGCTGTTGCTGATTCCCCATCCTCTACGTGTCCGGCAACAAAGCCCCACATTCCATCGCAATAGCCAGTATTTTTTCTTAATTGAAACAGCACATTATTTCCTTGTTTCAAAACAAGATATGCATTCACGCTGGTGCCAGCCCGCTTTTTTGCCAAACTTGTTCGATTCTCATGTACTTCTAAGTCTATTACTGCTTTGTTCATAGATATTGCCTAAATAGTTTTGATCTGTTATTATCCCATACAAGAACCCATTATATACCAACTTGGTCATTTTGTTCGAATGATTCATCAACGAGGTAATACAATATGATTCCATTACATGAAATACCCAGAGATCCCTTAGATCCCTCCAAGACATCGCCTGTAAGGCCAGAAGCGCCGAAAATTGAATCTAAAGAAAAAGCCGAATCAAAAGATAGTGATTCCGTTATTCGAGATCTTTCACAAAAAATGAAAAGTGATGCAGCAGGGCCTACTACACCTACTGCACCGTTGCATAAAGGACGCCTCATCGTTGTGTGTGGCCCTTCTTCTGTCGGAAAGACAACTCTGACTAAGGCTTTAAGAAAGCTTGATCCAGGAATGATCGAGGAAAATGCAGATGTTATTGGATGTAAGCGAATGTATAAATTCATGCAAGACAACTATACAAAGTGGGGGGTAACAAAAGAAGATTGGGACAACCTTCACAATGTGTTAGTCGCAGGGGATGATGATTATCACTCCCATATACTCAACGCCGCAGAAAATATTGATCTTTGCACATTCAAAAGAGAGGCATCCCCAGTAGCCTGTCAACGTGCAGCTGATACAGCTAAAGCTTTACAGCTTCCAGTTTATAAAGAAGCTTATGAACAGCCTCATGATGATGTTACACTCGTAATGGACACAATACTTGATCATTTAAGTAGAGGCCATGATGCAGTTTTTGATTGTTTTATAGCTGACAAATTTGAAGGACATGCTCTTAGCAAACAAAAAGAATCAGTTAAATCCGTTCTGGTATACTGCCCATTTCATACTTTGACAGTTCTGATCGCCAAGAGAAATCAAGAAGCTCGCGATCAAAGAAAATATACCGAGATTCGAGCGAGCGTTCATCCGCTTTTCCAGTATGCTGAGTTGTTTCGGAAAAAAGGGCCTACAGATACTGCAGAAAAGATTGGTACTATTACTAGAGAACAAGTGGAAAAGGATTTTGATGAAAATTTCAATGCATGGGTTAAGAACGAGAAAGAGCGCGGGGTAAAATCAAAAGAAATCGAGCAAAAGGAAAAAGATGGGAGCATAGAGAAGGAACGAGCTGCAGGAAAGGCAGACTTGTTAAGAGCCTTTGGATTTGAGGATACAGACGAATCTATAGACTTAGTTCCTCGCAAAAAATATGATGACTGTATCGATGTGACTGCATTCCGTGACGAAGTAACGATTGAGGAGCGTGCAACAATAAATGCAAAGAGAATTCTGGGACTCTTTCCGAGAATCTCCTAGTTTTAGAAAAACTCTTTATTGAATTTTCTGCAATCGACCCTTGATATGCTTTCCACTTTCCGATAACCTCTTCAAAATATTGGCTTAAATCGGTATTCAAATATTGCTCATTCTTGATTTCGATGGCTTCAGCATCTGTCAAGACTTTACCATAGGTGATTAGCCAATCCAATTGTATGTTAGCAACAAGTGGATCAAAATTGGCGTGATCTTTTGATGTTCGAGAATATGCATATCCTACAAACGGAATATTCAGGCTGCTAGGAGTTTTTTCAACAGCAATTAAAGAATCGACCTTGTCGTCAACAAAAACAATTTTAGAGGGGCGATAACCTGTTCTTTCAAAAATTTCAAGAAGCAATTCACCCTTTTCTCTGGTATTGGTCGCGTAAATTACCCCTGCATGATAAAACTCGGCAAACAAACTGGGTAGCAATAAAAGTTCTTCAGAGAGTTGTGTCTTTGAAAAATCAATGCCGATTTGAAGCAACAGTTTTTCGGTGATAAGGTCTACATTTGGAACTTGAGAGGCATACCACTCATTCCTTCCTCTAGAGGTAAAGGCTAATGTAACTATCCCCTCGGATTGTAATTCATTAATGAGTTGAGGTGTGGATGGTTCGGGACATTTTGGTGGGACATTTTCAAAGACAAATAAAGTGAGCTCATCATGCAGTTTGGAATCAAGACGCACGCGAATAAATTTTCTCCAAGCTTGTGTTCCCAAACTTGTTTCTGTATCCATCAGCACTTCAGCAATATTGAAAAGCACCAAAGTATTATCTGTAATTTCCTCTCTGATGTCTTGAATGCTGGATGTCTTGATAATTTGGGCAGTTAAACAATCAGCTAGAAAAAATATGCTTAATAAAGAAAACACCAATCCTTTCATTGTTCACACCAGTGATTAACATAATAAACTAGCTAGGAATTTAACACGAATTAACACAGAAGTCAAGCATTTCCGTGCTAGTTGTGATGCTTTTTTCTTTACTAGAAGGTGCGAAATGATATAGTCTGATTTCTCTTTAACACCATCTGTAAGCCCTTTTACGATACGGTGCCAGACACAGCCAGAACTAAGATCAGTTAGAGAAACAATCGATAGTCTATTTTAAACAGGTTAGCGAGCTTTTTTGCCATATTTTTGCCGATTGCACGTTTACCCATTTCCATCTTCGAAATATTCGTCTGTGGGGTGCCCAGCATTTCCCCAAGCACTGCCTGGGTCAATCCTTCACGATTACGCAATCCTCGAAGTGCTACTGCCCATTTCGGTAAATCACCAAAACAATCTCGAATATAATCGTCAACCGATATCGGCAGATCAACTTCTTGAATCTTTTCCACCCGAAAACTTTTTTCAGTATGGTGGCTTTCAGTATGGTGCCTTCTCGTGTGTCCCAGCATAATAAACCTCTATAATCCTTTGCTTCTTATCTAAAATTCTCCAACAAGCTACATAGGTCGGCCTACCTTTTTCAATATGACAATGATATTCCTCTATTGCCCCCTTCATATTTGTATAATTTGGCCAATCGATACGATAGGGGCCTGAGCTTTTAATTCCATGAATAACAATGCAAAAGAAGCCGCTGCTTCCTGAGGCAATATTTTGGGCGATTTTTTTGCTTGACCAATGATGTTCACAGTCCACAGTGCGCTTGTCATAATCTTATTATAGATCAGAAAGCGATCTCTTGCAAGGCAATTTATTTGAAAAACAACAATTCCCGCTAAATCCAGGGCGCTCAAGCAAAAACTGACAAATCTATACCTACATTTCGGGGTCTGTGACACTTTTTTCTTTACTAAGCGGTAAGAATAATGTAGTCTGATTTCTACTTAACACCATTAACATTTAAAAGGAAAGCTTATGAGATTTCGATCGTCTTGCTTATTGTTATTAGCAATTTTTTTACCTTTTAACTCCAAGGGTGAATCAACTGAAGAGTTATCACAAAAAATTTATATTTCTTCAACAGACTTGCAAATTACAGATCATGGAATATTTTTGTACAATGTTGATGAGGGTTATTTACCTGTGGATGCTGTTTTCTCCGATAATTGCGGGCTGTATATCATTGAATTAAGAAAACCAAGTGAAGCTGATAACAAATGCCCCAATAAACATCAAATTTATTGCTGGAAATGTCTAGGCTGTGCAGTGTCTATCTGCAAATTTAGATGCAAGTGCGTCGAATGGCCATTTCAGGTTAGCGAATGAAATATTATTTTTTAACACTAGCTATCTTTGTAATTAGTGGTGTCTTTGGACAAACCAAACCACTCTCCAATGTGGAGAAAACATCTCTTAAAACTTTTCTACGGGTTCTGATAGAAGATTCTGAAGCTGGCTATGTCCTTTTTGATAAGAAGCCTGTTTGTATTCATGCATACTACTTCAAAGACCCATTTTGCGTCAGCTCAGAGAATCATAGAGAAGCGGTTGCTTTGAGAGAAGGGGCTCTAATATGGAGAAAATTAAAAAAAGAAAATTCAGATGTAATTATTCATATTAGCCAAATGGAAGATCCTCAAATTAAAGGCTATGCCCATGTATTAGTTATCAATGTTCCTTTATTTCATCATGTCATAAATGAAAATCTATCATTATTTCAATATGTTCTCGGCCCTTCCGCTAGCTCAGACAATCTTTTTAATGCTCTAATTCATGAGGATCAGCCCTTTCATGCACTCTTAAAATATGATAAAGTATTAATCGGAATTCTTCTAGGTTTTGGAACGCAAAATTCTCTATATTGCAGTAGGGTAGAAAATATTTTTGAAGCTTCTGATAAAGAGTTTCCTCCATTTCTATCACATAATTTGATTCAGCGAGAATTCGATCACGAATACCTTCCGTGTCCTCCTAGCTTCGGATTCAAAACGACTAAAGAGGAAGTGGATGATTATTCAGAGAAATTAGTAATATCCTCTCAGAGCCTAGAGGAAAAAAAGCCTAATTTTATTTTCGGTCGGTTAAAGGATGGGATAGATAAGACTAATAATAAAAAACTTATCTCTGACTTAGAGGACGCTCAAGCAAAAACTCAAAAGCTAATTCGTTCTGAGAATTTTGATACAACTATAATAGAAAGGATCACCGGAAGAAATGATTATTTAAACTCAAACAAGTCAATTAAATTAAAAAAAGACAAAAATGAAATTAATAAAATCATAGCTAAAGGCCTTTGGGAGCTACTCAAATATGATGACTATGAGCATTTGCCTTATTTCATAAAAGGAATAGAGAATCCAGACGCTAAAGATTTAAATGTTGAAAGACTGGCCTATTTTTCTAATTATCTCAGTGATTTTATCGAAGCAAAAGAAAATCTAGAAACAGCTAATGTATATTTTCAATTACTAGATAATAACAAAGAATTTCAATGTATTGAACCGCAAAAGCTTTTTTATAAAACCATAAAAATTGATGAAAATAATAAAAGTGTATGCAAAGGGCCTCTTGTAACACTGACATATAGCATTTATTCTCCCTTAGGTCATTGTTTAGGACACCGTTTTGATGAAGTGATTAACTTAAAAAATACCATTCCAGGTTTTGCCCATGGGGTAAATGGAATGCTCGTTGGAGAAACAAGGGAGATCTTTATTCATCCAAGCTTGGCCTATGGGTATGATGCTTATTCTTTAGATAAATGCATTTATCTCAAAGCTATTGTGACATTGAAGGGTGTACACAATGAGGAGCTCTTACCAAAAATCAAATATCTAAATATAGATTTTCTTTTAGATCCTGAAGTATTAAAATCGCAAGAAATAAATTATAGAAATGCACTTATGGTAAAGGGCGCCATCATTGCCTCTCATTTGAAAAAATGTAAGGATATAGATCTTTTACAGATTAAAGATTATTTAAATAAATTTTATTCAAATAATGAGCCACATTGGCCAACAACACAAGCTGAACAGGATCTCATTAACCATGTGCATCGGACTATTTATTGGCCATTTCCTGAAGGGGATGTACATAGAAATTGACATAGAAATACTTGGACGTCAGGATCTTCTATGTTGAAAATTGAATATCTCAAAATGTTGAATTTGGACCGAATATTAACAAAACTTTTTCTACAAATCTCCCGCCTGAACGGTCCTCCTATGCCTATCTGACCCAATCCGATAATTCTTTAAATACCCCAACCTCAAACCATTGCTTTCTATTGCCTATGACATAAATAGCCTCTTTCGCACGTGTGACAGCGACATTAAGCAAGTTGGGCTTTGACCCAGCCCATTTGCGTGCTCCACTATGGTCCTTGGATGGTGCTCCTAAGACAAAAATGACAGCCTCAGCTTCTCGCCCCTGCATTACATGAACCGTTCCCACCCTATCGGAAACCCACTCAGAGTCCTCATTCTCTCCCCATGCATACAGAATACGACTTTCTTTTATCACTTTGCGAATATGCTCTCCAACAATCCGAAATGGGGTGACGACAAATAAATCTGGGGCTGTTGTAGCTTTAAGCTTAAACAATAACTCAAGCAATTTTTCTCCTTCTTCCTGACACCATTTCTCTTCGGATTCCGCACTTATGTCAAACCACGAAGAAGGACCAAGACAATCACGGATGGAAGACGCCCCAGATCGCTTTGCTTGCACCATTAAATGATCATAGGCAACAGCGTTAGCAATACTAAACATAGGTTCACTACAACGCCGATGTACGAGCAACGGAACTCCTACTGAACGACTACCATATTTGCTTTCGAATTCTGTAAAATAGGACGATGCACTATCAGCCAAAGTTTGAACTGATGCATTAGGTGCATTAAAACGATCTGGATCAACTTGAAACTGCTTACAGATATTTTGAGTGAGATTACTCGACAATGACACAATAGGCTCAATTTGCATCGGATCACCAACAATGACAGCTCGCTTGGTACGCATGATAGCCCCCACAGCGGCCTGAGGAACTGCTTGACCAGCTTCATCAATCAGAAGCCAGCCTAGAGAATCTTTTGGTACAGACGTTAACAAGCGATCAATGGACGCAAAAGCTGTCGACACACAAGGCACAACTAGAAAGAATGAAGACCACAAATCTGGAATCGAAGAAATTGTGTCATCCTTCAGCACACTAGGATTTTTCAGATATTGCAGAAAGTTAGATAAATTGTGACGAAGTGGTTTTGCAGCAGCATCTATAAATGCTTTATGTAATTTGATCGCTTCAATAAACAATTGATCTCGTAATAATTGCATTTCTTGATCGCACCAGGGTGAGATTAGATGTAATCCTTCTTTGTCGAGTGATTGTTTATCCACAATCCATGGGCCCAATCTCTCCCTATATTTAAAAGATCTGATAACTTTGCTTTTTTTGTCAGAGAGAATAGCCCCATTTTTCTTCCAAGATTGTGTATACGCAGGTCTGAAAATTCGGGAAAAGAAACCTGGAATTGACTTTTGATGTTTTTCCAATAGAATTTCTAACTTTTCCAATTTTATTTCATCTTGATCTAGTGAATCTAAATACTGGATTGTCGATCGTATCTCCTCTAATTCCGCAAGCTTTGCATTGCAACGTGCTAATAGCGTTCGGAAATCCTTACGTGCTTGATTCCAGCGGCTTAATGCTTCTTTATCGCTACGAGGTGGATTGTTTTCTTGGACAATTTTTGGAGGCCTTGTCGCTATAATTTCTTTGCCTTTGGGATCTTTCACCTTAAGAATCTGAGGCGTTCCAGAAGCCTCTCTTAAATATCTTTCGAATCCAACCTCTTCATCCCACCAGAACGTTTGTGCAAAATGAGACCGGTTTTTACCGTTTCCTAGAACTGCAGAAATGAGCCCCCAACTCTCACATGCGTACAATTTATCTGATAAGATTTTAAAATAGCGTAAAGCATCTGCATCGTCAGCTATTACTTTCAACTTTGGAAATTCCATACTAATATTCTCAACGGCCTTGTTATTCGAGGAGGCGACAAACATCTCAAAGCCTTTCAATTTCTCATCTAATGAAAAAAGATCAAACCACCCTTGACCAGCTTTTAATTTTTTATTGGTTGAGGTGAAGGCCGAGGAGGGTTTATCGAATGTACACATTGCTTCAGCTCTTTGGGTAAGCAGTCCTGCAATGACATCTCGCAACAAAGTCGTTTTCCCCGTTCCAGGGGGACCATTAATGGCTAGAATTCCGCCATTTTTTAGTTTATTCAGAGCTAGATTGACCGCGGCTTGTTGTAAAAGGACTAAAGGATGGCGCCCCATTCCTGGCCATCGGGCCGGAGGAATAAATTTAGGCGAAACAGCTGCTTCTAAAGAAGATTTATCGTTAAGAATGTCATTTCGAATAGAAGGAGTGTTTATGCCTAGATATCGTTCCAAATTTTTTGAAGCTTTACCATTTGCAATATCACTACTTGCTCTTCTGAGATCCTCCAGATAAAAGCTATTTAGGAGCATGGGTAAGAGGGATTCTTGTTTTTTGTTGTCTGACTCATTTTCCTTGATAACGAAATGTTTATTATTTACAAACTCTGCGGGTATTTCGAGGAGATCAATTAGTAAATGATAAGCCTCTTGTATGATATGCCTATCAAGAGGAATATCCTTCTCATCTGAATCAATTCGGCGTAGAAATTTATCAAGTTTGTTTAATAGATATTCTTCTGCTGCTATCCAATCCCCTATTTCTTTCAAATTTCCCTTTAAAGCAAGGGCTATCCCCCAAGCAAAACTGGAGATTGAAATAGAAGGAGCCTTAAGCAGACAACCTCTACGATCCAAATGAACAACAGCGATTACTGCATTTGCTTTTGCTTGCGGCTTTTCGACATCCTGATCTGGATATTTTTTTAATAGCGCAGTAACAACTTGTGGGTAGTCAATTGCCCCTATTACGACTTGGTAATGTAGGTTTTTATTATCAGATATTTTTTTTATTTTTTCCCAAGGCAATATATTGGTATCAAAAGATGCAATTACGCTTTGATTTTCATTTGTAAGATCTTTCTGTTTTTGAAAAGTCTTAGGTGTCAGGACTTCTAAAGCTGTCCATGCAGATAAAACATGACAAGCTTCCTGCAAGCTTAAATTTTTTGTTTTCATTACAAATCCATTCTGTTTTTGCCTCATATAATCCTTACACCCATCATTATCTGCAAATCAAATTTTTTTTCAGTGTATTTGTTTTTCGACTCATGTCTAAAGAAAATCTCACAACACCTGCTGTTTGGGCAAGGGTAACCTACATTGACATATGCCTCCTCAATAATTTCTGAGTATGGTATTTCTGCAAGATTTGAAATGACTCATTTGTGGGTTAAAAATGAGTCATTTCAAGAAAATGTAAACAGAAATTGACTAAACAACTCACATTTTGGTGTTGCGGACGAAGTAACAGTTGCTCAAGTCATGGCAACTCTAGATTTGCCTCGATCAACGGCGGGAAGGCGACTAGCGGCCCTTGCTCAAGCTAAACTCATCATCAAAAAAGGAGCTGGACGGAGTGCTCGATATATGCGAGCACCTCCAACTTCGTAAGAGTTTGATAGCATCTTCTAAAAATTAGGCTTTGTTCATTGATTTGCTAGAGGCTGGTATAACGGACTCCAACCATTCCTGAACTTGATGAATGTCTTCTCTTGACATCCTCTCATCACCAACATGATTATATGTTATTAAGTAATATCCTCTTGGTGTAATCAGTTCTTTAATTATAATAGCGACTTGATCAGGATTCTTTTTATGATAATAAAAGTATATGATCTCATTTTGTGACTGTTTAAGAATTTCAAACACCAAATCCTCTCCAAATTCATTGCGCAATGTTTTTTTATTGGTTTCGAACATTTCTTCCAAAGAAACCCCCTTTCGATTCAGAGAGGAGGTCACCCAAATGTATGCGCCAATAGGTTCTTCGTTTTTGTGAGTCGGAGGCACTCGCCATGTCGACATCAACCCACTATTAAAAACCTGCTTCGACTTTACTTTCCAATCTTTAAATTTTCCAAAGTCGAGATGATTTTGTAACTGATCACAAAGGGATAACCCATTTTTGCAAGCAGCTTCATCAAAGGGGAGGAGCTTGGTTGATTCTTTCAACAGCGTGATGCACTTTTCTCGTTCGATAGGATCTAACTCTTTCTTTAAGAATTCAAATGCAACTACATGAATTCCATTTTTTGAATAAAACATGCGACAGATCTCGTTGGAGCTCGGATCCGAATATGAACTCTCGTAAATAGCATCAAACTTATTTTTCTCAATCAATTTCCATTTATTTTTAGAAGAACGAGCATTCTCGCTCAAGGACTCTAAAATATCTTCAAAAGATGTGCCTACAGCAAAGGTTGACTTACCGGAAAATTGAATTCGAATTAATTCAGTCCTGCTTTGAACCGCCTGATCGTAAGGGATGAATTCAATAATTCCCTTATTTTCATCAAGATATCTACTTACCTCCTTCCAATATTCATAATCAGGAAACTTAAGCAATACAGTTTCTTTTGGAAATTGATCCAATTCCTTCTTTGTGGCATAGCCTAGAATATATTCTGCAAACGCCCTCTCCGGCTGAAAAACAACACAAAAAAACAGTGATAAAAATAATAAATGTGCACTCATCATAAAAAAGTCCTGATCAATAGGGTTGAGGCAAAGGATAACCTATTTTAGCGAAAGCCTCTTCAATGGTTTCTGAGTAGGGTGGTTCACGCAACGACTGATCATGTGCATTTGCTTCAAAGTATAAAATCTTGCCACCCACAACGCGCACTTGTGCCAAATATGGAGGCAATGGTCTATCCACATTCTCATCCCAAAAGGCTAACTTAATCCCTATTTTATCAGGAGCTACATCCCCTATAGTCCATCGTGGGTATCTTTTACGCATATCCACTACGTCATTCTGAAAACCAGAGTTTGAATAAATCAATTGCAAGAACCCTTCTATAGCCTTCACTATGACTGGCCGGGCTTCATCTATAGTTAATTTCTGATTAGTCATCACACTAATATCCCAGCCACAAGTCATGTCAACAATAGCCCCACAACTAGAACCCAAAAAAACACCCTGATTTTTCTTAGCCCACGACTGCCCAAATACCTTAACAGAAGCTTCGATAGCTCTACTATTATTTAAGGCTTTCTCATTCTCATCTTCTGTCCACCAAAAGCCATAAGCCTCATTACATATAGTGGTCATTAGCAGAAAGATAATCGTTAATGCTCTATAAAAACGTTTTAAATTCATAAATTACTACCACTTGCTGCAACCAGCTTGTTTTTTTCTTCTAGCACTATTCTCACGGCTTCGACATATGGCTCTGCGTATAGAATTTGAAGAACTGGGGTCTTAGGATCTTCTGATATATATCTTAATTGTCCGTCATTTCCTACACAGATGCCTGTTATGCTTCCTAAAGGAAAATGGTTCCCTTGTTTATTAACAAATACTATTGTCACTTGAATATCATTTTCTGTAACTGGAAAGTTATGGAAGTAGGGACGTATTTTTTTGTTTTCATTATACTTTTGAATTAACCCTTCGCATACAGTAACGTATAATCTTCTGGCTTCTTCCTTGCTTATAGAGTCAAAATAAGCATAATCAATGCCTATGTGATGAATATCACAATATGTTCTTCCCCCTGATCCATAAACCTTTAATCCATATTCCTTGCGCATTTGTTTGGAGTAAGAATGTAAAATTTCATCGGCTATTTCCGAATAATTCGATGCACAAGCAAATTGGTATGGTATAAACAAGAACATCAACTGTATTAATAAAGCATTTCGTAACATTATTAAAATCACCTTGTTTATATATTTGTAAAATTTGAAAAAGCTAGGGGCTGATAAGTTCTATACACGTCACTAGCAAAGCAATGATCATTCAAATTTGAGCTTGACGAATGCACAAATTCTGTATTTCCATAACCCGTAAAGAAACCCCTTACACACCCGACAGGATCTGAAATAAATGGGATAGGATCCATGACACTTACATAATTATGAGCAGAAGAGAGATGGCGCCTATCTTTGTCTATTATCCTTGCGGGGCCATATGCGTGAACAGACATTCGCATTGTATCACTTTGTTGCATTCGACTTAAAACGCGATCTAATGTTAGTGCGCCTTGACTATGAGCCACAATACATAATTTTCCATTAGAATCCAATAAGCTGAGTTCTTGCTTTATTCCTTCTTCCAAGATTCTCTCACAGCGAACAGACACCCCAAGTTTTTGTAAGACACATTCTAATACATCAGCAACTAACCCATGAGTTGCACCTCGGCATACTAATATATTCGTTTGATATTTTTCAGAAAGAAACTTAGCTTCTGCCCTCGCATCATCTTCACTTGTGAGTATGCCAGGTGCATACACATAGCGCTCTTTCTTATTGTCTGGATAATCCCCTACCGAAAAATATTGTGAAGAATCCTCTTTGTGAAATGGTATATGCGAAAAGCCATCGCCTGCTAAGAATCTCCCACATGTTTGAAGGACGTCATGTACAACGGGTACCGGAATAAGATGAAAACCAAAGAATTGAATACTGCGTCCTGGTAACTTTGCAAGGGTTGTCAGAGCTCTCATTCCCCAATTGAAGGCTTGCTGCATTCTAGGGAAGAAGCTCGTTCGCGCTGACTCGTTCTGTGAAGCGATTAATCCGTACAAGTCGATATGAGTCAAAGGATTATTCATAACATATGCATACAAATTTGATCCAGCTTCAAATCCTTTTGGATCGGGAGTAATCCATCGGGAAATCTTGGGATCGTAATATCGCCTCCCAAAATAGACTAAGCCTGTCTCGTCATCCGTACGTTTACTTGAAAACCGCCATGGATTGCCTACAAGTGACTCACCGACCTCTTCTCCATCGGCATCAAAATTCTTTTCCTCGCCAAAAGCACTGTAACGATAGCGCTCCTGCACATCTCCGTTCTCGTCGAGCAATCCAACAACGTTGCCGTTATGATCATGTATAGGTACTGAAACTGTCCCATTGATCTCAAATGCTACTGAAGCACCGATCTCAGCGCCTTTGCCAACACCGAGTACACGCAATTGAATAATTTTCCCTGAGCTTTCACAGGCGCCAATCTCATTTTCACCAAGATAAATAAATCGAAGTTTTTCACCACTTGTAGCTGTTTTAGAGACACGTCGATGAAAAGGATCATAGCTATACTGGGTAGTTTCACCATCAACTGTTACACTGACAAGTCTATCTAGGGCATCATATTGATATTCTGTTACTTGTCCGTCCCGTTCGGTATAAATCAAATTACCGTTGCCATCATAAAAATAGCTGTCGTCACCATCTTTAAGGAGCTGATTCAATCCATTTATTTCTCGACGGATTCCATCTTTTGAAATGCAATTATAGATTGAATCACATTCATATTTATGGGAGGCTATTCCTGATTCTGACTTTAACTGATACAAGTCATCATAGCTATATTCTGAGAGGTCCTCTTCCAGCTTTACCTGGACAACATTTCCCATGACATCATAACTGACGCGTTCCAAAATAGAGGGAGCATCGATCCGAACGACTCGTCCTGAAATGCTATAGTCGACATTCATTGCTCCGCACTCGTATGGCAACATGATTTCTTTGGGCCTTCCTACGGTGTCATAGGTCTTATAATCACATCGGTAATCGTTTCGTTGTACGTTCAACAGATTGCATGCATCAAATTCATACTCAATGATTGATTGGTCTGGCAACGTCACGACGATGGGTCTTCCAAAGTAGTCATAGGTATATTCTACGGCAAGGTCATTGGCGAGTTTTTCTTTAATAAGATGTCCTTCGATGTCATAAATTCGCTCAGTTAATGTGCCTTCTAGCAGATCTGTAATGGCGATCACATTGTCATTGCGATCGTACTCGTAAACATATGACAGGGTATTGTCAGACGACCACTGGGCTTTCAATCGCCCCTTGTTGTCATATTTATAATGAATACGCTCGCCATCAGGTTTTCGGAGAGCTATCTTTTGTCCTAAATGGTTGTAATCGAAATGGGTGTGTTTGTGGACAGGACTCCCTTCACATTCATAGAGGTCATGGACTTGATGAAAACAGTCAATATTCCATCCGGTCTTGATGATCCTGTCAGGGCTGTTATTAGAAATGGCAGTCTCTATGGTATATTGTAAGTCCCCAATTCCGCTATAAAACAGCTCCTTTTTTGCGATAAGTTTACCCATCACATTCATCTTTTCTAAAGATCCAATCTTTCCTAATGCATTGTGTGTGGTGATTAGTCGATTGCCCAAGGGATCGGTCACTGTCGTTTGTAGAACATTCTGACCATAGGGATTATAAGCGGCATGGTTGTACTCGAAATGGGTCTCGGCTCCTTCAGGATCGATCATGTAGATGGGCTGTTTGTGAGCGTTGTATCTTGTGCGGGTGATTTGGGCTAGTCCAGCTTGATTGTAGTCCTTGCGCTCTATCACATTACCAGCTGGGTCGTAGACGGAACATGAGTGCTTTAACAGCTTGTCACCATCTAGAACTTTTTCTTCTATCAAGCGATCTAGATAGTCATAATTCTTTGTTGTGATTTTGCAATGGTCATCATCGTACCATTCAACGATCTGAAAGACTCTTCCGAGGGTATCGTAATTGTAGGATGTGACTATTCCTAATTCTTCTATTTCGCTTAAACGTCCCGCTGCATCGTATTTGTAATTTGTGGTTAGTCCTTCAGAATCTGTTGTGGAGATGAGATGAAACGAATTATATCGAAAACTCTCTTGGCTCAGGAGCTCCCCTTGATTGGAGTAGATTTCTTTTAAGGTGATTCGATCAAAGACATCTCGTTTATAGCGGGTGATCACCCCATTTCGACCAATTTCCCGCTTCAAAGTGCCATCTAAATTGTATTCAAAGTATTCCTTTGTAGAATCTGGGTACGTGATTTCCAGAGGTTTCCCATGGACATTAAAGCGTGTTCGGGTCACATACCCACACTGATCATGTGACGCAATGACATTGCCAAAAACGTCATACTCTTTAAATGTCGAAGTGAAACATAGAGATCCATTTTGATCCGGAATGGCCGGGAAGTAAGTTCTCGTAACTCTGTTAAGGGCGTCATAATCATATCGAGTTTCTTGTCCGAAGGGGTCTATGGATACCTCTCGATTTCCAACCTTGTCGTATCGATTGAAGGCACTCAGAATTTTCCCAGTGTCATGAACTTCATCAGAACGTATTAAGCGATTGGAGAGATCATAAATGTTTACTGTCTTGTATGTTTGTCCCGCTTGTCGTTCTTCGATTAGATTGCGATTGATATCATATTTGCGCTCTATGACTCTTCCTAATGCATCAGTTTCAGAAATAACATTGCCATATTGATCATATTCCCAGCGCAAGGTATAGCAATAGGCCCCTCGACTGTCGTAGTGATCTTCTGAAAGGGGTTTTCCTCGAGGAGAAAATGTGCGGACGATTCTCTTTAACAAAACCTCCTGACCTGTTTTCAGATCAAGATACATCTCATCTGTACGTTCAGGAACACCTACAGGGGCTTGCATTCGAGGAAAGGTGTAGGTGATTTTCCGTTGAGTGACACCTTCAAGATTGTTAACATCAGTTGTAGAACCATCATCCACGATAGTTTTGGTGAGTACTCCATAATGATCGTAAGCATAAAAATTCCTCACTCGAAAGGACCCACCTTCAGTGACAAGCTTGTAACGTAGCAAGTCTGTTCCTTCATAATAAGCATGATGAACAGCCTTTCCATTGTCCTCTAGACACATCCAAAGTAAATTCGGACTCTCAGGACTATATGAGTAATGACGATCGTAGTGTTCTGTTTTATTCTGAAAGGGATATAACTCTAGCCATACTAACGGTTCGCTATTGCCCGTGATGTTTCCATAATTTCTTTCACGAATTACGTTTCCCATAAAGTCATATTCAAAGACTTTTCCTTGAACTACATTGCCTGCGCCATCTTCGAGGCACCGTGCGACGAGATTACAAAAATCTTGGGTGCCACTTTTTCCCCAAAAATACCTTTCCTTGGAATAAAGGGTATTGTCAAGGTACTTTTCCATGTCTGTTAAACGTTGATCTTTAAAGCGGTAAACTGTTTTCTGATCCTTTGCATTGAAGACTTCTGTGTATCCACTTCGAGCAGATTGATAATCTTCTTTATCAGATGAAAATCGAGTAGCATAGTAGACAAATCGATGAGTCGTGTAAGGGGTTTCATCAGTGCCGACAGGAGCTTTTAGAGACGAAACACGATATGCACGGTAATCTTTAACATTTTTGATTTCGAGTTTTTTATCTTTTGGCGGATAATATTCGATAGCTTTAAAACGTCGATCAGGTTTTTTGATGAGCGAAATCATTGACGCATGTGTAATTTTACGCTCGATATACTCATATTGTTCCAAATAATCTTCGTCCTTGAGGACTGATTTTAGAAGAAATCTCCAAACATTTTTTTTATCCGTATTAACAGAATGAGTGGGTTCGATGGTATACAACACTTTTTGACCATCGCTGGCACTAACCACAAACGTCCGTTCACCAAAAATTTTTTCGGTAAAGTTCATGGAAGCAAATGGAACTGTTCCAGACTGATCCATAAGCGAAACAGAGTCAACATAACCTTGTGAGTCATGTTCATATACCAGTTTATGATTGTTTGGCTTAGTCTCGCTGCGTAAAACGTAATTATTATGAGGTTTTTGTCGTGTGTAGTAGAATTTTGAGCCTGATGGGCAATTGACATTGATCTCTTCTGTGTCACGATCGAAAACAATTCGGGTGTTTTTGGGATTCGTTCTGCTGCATATGGAGCCCGATCCACAGTTTGTGAGCCCAATATTTTCATCAAGTTCTAATTTTCCCCGAACAAAATTTCTCCCTTCGTAATATTTGCCCTTGTAGAGAGCTGCTCGGCCTGTCTTTTCGACAAGCAGAGCTTTCATATAGTAAGGCTTATCCTCTTCATCCTCATCCTGTATTTTATATTGGATCATCCAGGAGTCATGGTTATGTCGCCATCCGCTGATAAAATTGTTCGCAGTATAATCTGAACTAGAACAAAACCGTTCAAATACGAGGGGTTCAGGCCCGACAACGACGATATCATTTGCAGACTCCAAAAAATCTCCAGTCATGGCATTCACACAACCATCGACGAGGGCCGAAACGCTTGCCTCTAAATTCACGGCTGTTGGGAGTTCTTCGGAAGAAAAGAGGGTGGAGGCAATAATGAGGAAGGGGCAAAGAAATACAATGAGTTTCATACTTATCTTGCGCTGTTAAAGTAAAAAATTGAGTCCATTTATAGGACAATTTTTACTTTGCATGCAAGATATTTTTTTCTTATTAACGCATTACAATCACATTTTTAAGTAATTTTTTGAAAACTCTATTCAAATAAAGAGCTTGGAGATGTTGCTAAGAATGCCTCAAGTGGAATCCCTTGGTTTCAGGATTTTTACTCAATGCTTTGAGTAGTTTTACTCAATGCATTGAGTAAAGTCAAGAGTTGTTCAGAATTTTCTTGTTTTTGAGCTATTTGCAGAGAGTGTGAGTGGTACTATGGAACCATAACGCAAATTTTATGCCATATAAACTTCCTGACTTAAAAATGTTTGTAAGATTTTTTGATGGGGATGAAAAAGGGGCTGAGGAAGATCATGGATAGAGAAGAATTTCCACTCCTCACATTTATCAGGCTCAACTAATTTAATTGGTCCTTCATAACCATTCAAAAGGAAAGTAACATGAATATAATGGCGTTGTCCAAGATCGTCTGAAATAGCAACGATACGAAGATCATCTGCATGAATATCGAGTTCTTCCTTGAGTTCTCTTTTGGCAGCATCGATCAACTTTTCCTGATATTCCAGATGACCACCAGGCAATGCCCAGGTTCCGGCTCCATAACTTCCTTTACGTTTTCCAAATAAAATTTGATCCTGATTCTTAATGATGATACCACAACCTATCTTAGTAAGTTGACTACATTGCATATAATTTCCTTGTTGAAGGCAAAACGAAAGTGGGGTCTTGCATTTTTAAAATAGCTAATGCCGAATTAAATCGCGCTAAAGGAAGCTGCGAGGGAGGACAACTAATATAGTCGATTTGCTAATCTAAGTAAAACAGCAAAGAATCTAACGAGGAGGCCTGTTCTCCACAAACTCCAACCTTTAAATGAGGGCGAGTTGTTTTTCCTTTTTCGATGGCCAAGCGCATCAGAGAACCTACCCCTTTCACATCAATCTGAGTAAAGGGATCCTCTTTCAAAATGCCTTTGCTTAGATAAAGATCCATCAAACTCGCATCTAAAAAATGCGTATGCATATCATCCCGACTAAACCCATAAGTCATTTGAGTTAAGTCATTCGTACCAAAAGAAAAAAACTCGGCCTCTTCGGCTAATTTGTCGGCAATGAGAGCGGCACGTGGGGTTTCAATCATCGTTCCAAAACGAACAGAATGGACGGGAAACAAAGAGGATGATTCCCATATTTCCTCGAACCATTCACGAGCTTGTGTTAATTCTTCCTCGCAAGCAACAAGAGGAACCATGATTTCTAAATCGACTTGCATTCGCTCAAGCACACACTCTTGATAAGCTTCAAAAAAGGCTTCCATTTGTGTGCGATACAGAATGGGTTTATGTATAGCCAAACGAATTCCACGAAGGCCGAGCATCGGGTTTTTTTCTTCAATCTCGGCTTGAGGTAAGAATTCATGAAGAGGGGCATCCAAAAGGCGAACTGTAATCGGACGTCCTTCGAGAATAGAAAAAAGTCGTTTAAAGTCATCGCGTTGAATTATTTTAAGATTATCAAAGACATCTTTTTCTTGTGTAAGAATGGCACGTTGGATCAGTGGAAGATACTCTTTTCTTGTAAACATATGCTCTGTGCGGCAGACTCCCACCCCCTCAGCTCCTTGAGCAATAGCTAGAGCTAATTCTTCATAAGTATCAGCATTAACACGAATGCCTATTTTATCCTTGCGAACTGCATCCGCCCATTGAAGGATAGTTGAAAGAAAAGGTTCAGGTTTAGCAGGTAAAACTTGACATTTCCCCAACCACACTTCACCTGTTAGTCCATTTAAAGTAATGTCCTCTCCCTCAGTAATGATCATTTGTTTTTGATCTGATATCAAACTTGAAACTCCTACAACGCAGGGTTTATTCCACGTTCGGCTGATAATGGCTGCATGGCTCGCCGTTCCCCCGTGTAAAGTGAGAATTCCCTGGGCCATGCGCATTGCCTCTGTATCATCTGCTCGCGTCATGGAAAGCAAAAGTATTGCTGGAAAACCCTTTTTTGCAGTCTTTAAGACCATGTCTGATGAAAAACAGGCCCTTCCAGAGGCACAGCCAGAAGATACGCCATGTCCTTTTGCTATCAGCCGCGCTTTGTGTGTTTCCTCAATGGAGGATGAAATCAAGCGGATGATTTGGATAGGTTGAATCTTTAATAAAGCTTCCTCGGGAGATAAAATTCCTCGATGGACATCCTGAACCAATGGAAAGAGCTCATGGGAATGAGGCAATGTGGAAGATTTCATGCTTACTTATTGATTACCAATGGTTTATCGGAGTAGACGGGTGCTTCATGAAGAGAAGGATAACGATGCAAAAAGCATGGCTTCTTGACTCGAACCTGTTCATATTCACTGAATGACGTTTCGTGCTTTTTTAATTTTGTTCGTTTAAAGTTTGTAAAAACTTCCAAATTTTGTTCCTTAACATGCTTTAAAATGTCGCGTGGATGAACTCCGATATTAACTTTTTTACGCTCCAAATACTCTAATTGTAAAATAATACAATAGTTGCAGCCGATGCATTTATCTAGGTTGCGAGACCATGCATACCAACTCGACGTGCATTCTAGGAGAAGATCAGGCGTTGAAATAGTTAGCAAGTTGTAGTTGGTCTTAATTTCTTTGGAAATAATTTCTGTGCCGGTTAACATGCGCAGGAAATTTAAATCCCCCGTTGAAGCATAATCAAGAACCATAGTATTTCCATCCATGGTAAATTGATATCCAATTGGTGAGAATGAATAGTGTCTTGCAAAAAGATCATTGTTTGATCTATAACGAAGTAATGACAGAGACAAGCTAGACAGTCGATCACACAGGACAAGCCCCATGCCATATGACGAAGCGATGAATATATTGCTTGCTGGAGCCCCTCAGGGTGCTGTAATGTTGCGCGGGCTTCGCAATCGGGAAGGAATTACTCAAGCAGAATTGGGTAAACTTCTTGATATTGAACAAACTAACATCTCCAAGATGGAACTTGGTAAACGACAAATTGGCAAACAGATTGCCAAGCGCTTGGCAAAGATATTTGATACTGATTATCGTCTGTTTCTGTGACAAGAGAAGATTTGTAAAGGAAGTGGGTTGGCAACAGACGAAGCCTTTCGACATGTCAAATCCCTAGCAATGACCGATCGAATTAAATTTAATGCAATTAGGCGATTCTTAGATGAGATTGTCTATAGGGGTTTGCTGCATTTAGTAAGCGTTCGTAGTGTTCCAATGAAATCCTGGCCCTTCCTTTTTCGTATTGAGCATAGGCATTTGGAGACTTAGATCCCATACGTTCAGATACTTCTCTAACAGTTGACCCACTTTTTTCTCTTTGACGTCTTAATGAAAGTGCTAATATAAGACTATTATTGTTAGTGGTAATTCCGATTAACTTACCCTTATAAGGAACTACATTTATTTCCAGATTATCATCTACTTCGTTTGGGAAATAGTTAATTAACATTTCTTTTACCAAATCTTTAACCATTTCCAAGGCCTCTTCTCTAGTCCTCCCTTGCGTCATAGCATCAAGAGATGGAACTTCAACAAGCCAAAACTGCTTACTTTTCCAAATTTTTCCCTCTAGTTCCATATCATCCCTCCTTCTCATGTTTATAAATTCCCAGACAAGCATTTCTCGGCATTTCCAATAATCCTATCGATAGCTTCTGGGCTAATTACAAGCTCTTCTTCGCCATATTCATTGAGTCCACCTAGAATGATGCGATCACTCCAAGGGTATATAGCGACCCAATTATCTGGATCATCAGGAACACTTGGAGAAAGAGGAACAGCTTGAGAAAGTACATAGTCTATCCCATCTTGAGGCTTAAAATAGATCATTTGACCCCTCACAGGAATCAACTCTTGATCATTAAAAAGTTCGCGAGATCCCATGCTGAGGCAATTTACGATCACATCTTCTTTGAGATTCAAAATGTCCTCTAAAGTATCAAAATGCTTTTGCTCTAACACTGCCCCTTTGCTTTTTACTTTAGAAAATAGGTCTTCCATAAATAACTTTCCATCTATACCAAGCCTATAAGTTCTCCGCGCACTTTCAATTAATCCATTATCAAAATGCACAACCACTTGCTGACTTGGTGGTTTAAATGCCTCTTGAGAAATGTCTTTCATTAATCTGTAATAGGCTATAAGCTTCACTCCTGCAAATTCGGGATAATTGGCTGTACTTTTTAAAAAGCGCTTCTCAGCAACTTCTAGAAGCCGCTGATGTAACTTTTTCTTTTCTTCAGACATATCTGAGGAAGAAGAAAGGGGAGTCCAAAGCCCTGCAGCAACGTTTGATGTAAGATTGGGACTCCATTGATCGGAATAAATATGAACTTCGTAACCTTCTTCCAAAAGATCATAAGCAGTGGTAAGCCCGACCACACCAGCACCTAAGACAGCTACAATTTTGGAAGATGTTTTTTGATTATCAAGTATTTTAAGCACTTCGTTTGAAGCGCCAAAGGAAAGAGTCATTCCAGAACCCCCATAGCCGTAATTATGGATGATGAGTTTATTCTGAATCAGTTCCGATTCCAGACGCACCCCTGTCTTTCTGACAGGTCGGATTCCTACTGTGGTTCCAATCATATCCTGTCGTGATATGCTTGGCGTTTTGAGATAAACATCTTCTACACTGAAAAGAGAGACGCAAAAAAGACAACAGAAACCAATTTTATAAAGCATAAAACTCCTTTAATCTTGAAACATAATCGGTAGCATTTTTTTACAACTCTTACCATTTCATTGCCCTTTGTACAAAAACATTATAGTGACCGTCGGCCCACAGTCAAGTCAAAAAACCAATTGACCGACGGTTTGTCAACATGTTATTATTCCCATTTTAAAACTAATCAATGATAAATTAAATTCACATTCACATTATGACAACATTTGATTGACATAACTAGTATTTATTGATATAATAATCCCTTTGCAAGGAATTATTATGAGAATAATAGGCAATCGAGCTAATGATTTTTTTTGGAAGGCAGGACGGACTCCTTGTTTGGGATTCATATCTGGCCCAGCTCGAGCTGTAGGTGGCATTGTCCAAGCTGTTATTAACATAGTCTTGGCAATACTTTTAGCTATCCCAAGTTATTGTAATTCAATAAAAAAAACTAGTTCATGGCACTTTTCAAACTTGAAAAGAGATTGTTATTATGGAACAATGCATACATTGCGAGGAATTTTAGAGGCGCTTCCATTTTCCTCATTTATAATTAAAGCTATAGAACATCCAACTTCTACCAATCGAAAAATTAGACCCTTTAAAGACCATCCTTTCGTTCTTGAAGCTGTTTCCTACAGTAATATGAGCATTGTTTCCCCCTTACCAGAACCTACTCCTCCTGTTATGGATCGATCTTCGACCGAAGTTTCTGCGGATCAATCTTCGAATAAGGTTTCCTCCCCAAAAGTTTGGCAAAGTTATGGAGACCCTTTAAGCAGACGCTTGCGCAGTCATAATGATTCCAATTGTAAAGGAGGTTTGGGTGGAACCTACATCACTACAAATGAGGTGGGATTAAAGGAAGTGATGGAAGTGTTAGCGAAATTGCCTCCTGTGGCTGAAAGTTGCCATATTGGTTTCTCATCATGGTACAATTTTAATATCATGGCTATGAGGCAATCTAGTCGTGGGCTTATATGTGATTTTAATCCTCATAATAAAGCATTCATAGAAAGAACATTACAAATTATTAGACGCACATTGACAAGAGAAGATTTTGTAAAGGAAATGAGTACTTGTGTTAAACAATTAGAGGAAGAATGCATAAAAACAGTTGGCACTTCAGCCTATAACGAATGTATAAATCTCACGCTAAATGTGGGAACAGGTGAAGAAAATTTCCATGGGGCTGAAGATTTGGAAGATGAAGTCAGGCAGGAATTATTTCGTAAAGGGAGTTGGTTGGCAACAGACGAAGCCTTTCGACATATCAAATCCTTAGCAATGACCGATCGAATCGCTGCCATTACAGTAGATATTCGTGATACCCCAAAATTCAATAATATCGCCAAGTTGCTAAAAGACAATGATATTCCTATAGATTCATTATATTTGAGCAACATTTCCAAATATATGGAAAAAGAAGATAAGGCTGCCTTCAAGTCTTCTGTGAAGGCAATGACTAAGCCAGAAACAATTATTATCAACTGCCCAAAATATCGCGACGGGTATGTGGCTTCTCCTGAATCCCCAGAGGAAATAATTTTAACAATTTCAGTTCGCAGTTCTGAACAAACAGTCCGTTTTGGCAGCGAGTTTCAAACGCCTGAGGATTATGAAGGCTTATTCCCTACCGAATTTCTCTGTTACGATTCTTGATCTGTCTCAGGATTATAAACCTCTAATGTTCCGCCATTTCTTGAATCATATTTGAAGAAGATGAGAGCACAATTTTCTACTTTTGTTGCCGCTGGAATGATCACCTTGTCATCTATTTTTATTTCTTTGCCGTTATAATGTGGAGGAAGATAGACCCCTTTAGGATTTTTGTTCAGCCCTTCTAAGAGTGTAGCTATGCACCCGCCGTGCGTCGAAACTCCCACAGTGCGCCCCAGATTCTCTTGTGCGATTCTAATAAACTCCTGGTTCACCCTTTGCCAAAGCTGATAATTTGTTTCTGGTCGCGCTTCCCCTCGTTGAATGTAATCTTCAACATCGACGATGTCTTCTGGAACGATATTTTCATTTGAAACTAGTGGGTGGATTTTCCAAAATCGAAATTTGTCTGTCAATTCTTCTTCTGATGTTAGCTGTTGTTTGTCGGCATCAAGCGCTGCACAAATTCGAGCAATACCTGACTCAGTCCGCACTTTTCCATCACTCAGCTCGAATTGTCCATGAAGAATCTCTCGCAACTGTTTTGAAAGGCGTTGTTCTATGGTCACTCCATTTCTTTCAAATGCTCTCAGAACCGCTCCTGCAGTGTCTAAAGCACGATTTAGATCTGAAGTATAGATGACATCAAGGACTCCGCCCTGAACTACCAAATCGCCTAGTTTTTCTGCTTGTTTTTTTCCTTCATCAGTAAGCTCTGTCAATGCATTGTCAGGCCCGCCACCAGATAATTTATTCTCCTTATTTGCCCTAGTTTCACCATGACGCCATGCTTTGATGATGGTAATATAAGGCGAATTTTGTAACGAATTTTCTGTAGCTGACGCTAATAAAGAATCTGTGATAAAAAAGATTACCCAAATTCCAAAACATAAAAACGTTGTAATTGAAAAAATAAATTGTTTCATAAGATCCTCTTTAATATAGACTAAAGGGCATTTTGTCATATTGTTGTAGATAAAATCAACTTCTTATTGACTTATCGTTGCAGAAAAAGTCTTGCAAAGAATTTTTTATAATCTATGATAAAAATAAAACACTCAAATACAAAAGGAGACTATTATGTTAGAAAAAAAAACATTAGTACGAAAAAAAGCTGCAGTAAAACGCAAACCCGCTAAGAAGTCAACAGTTGCTAAGAAATCAACCGTTGCTAAAAAGGCAATTGCAACAAAACGACCAAAAAAACGTGTCGGAGCAGTGAAGAAGACCACCAGTACTCGAGCAAAGACTTCACCAGTAGTCAGACTTTTAAAAGAAGCTAAAAAGAAGGTTTTAAGCATTAAAAAGAAAATCACTACTTCAAAAACAAAGAAATAAAAAAACCATTAATAATGGACATGGACTGTAATGGACCGCAGTGGACAGTAATGGACGATTCAGCATCATCCATTACTGTCCACTGCGGTTCATTACAGTCTATTATTGTCCATGTCCATTATTGTCAAGAATGGCTTTTATACTCTGGCCTGACTTCTGCAGTTATCCCCTTTATCGTCTCTTGTCAATTAGAGCTTTTTTTTCTTGTTTATCAAAAATAAGGTAAGTATACTAATCTTAAAACATGAAAATAAGAAAAAATTGGTGAAATATCATGAAAATTCCAAAGGAAGAACTTATCACAATCCTAGCTGCATTCAATCCGTGGTGGCGAAAAGAATCATTCCAAGATTTGCCTACTTGGAAACGTGCGGCCTTTCATGAATTAAGCGATTGGGTAGTCAATCCACCCGTGCATCGTGCCATCATGTTATCTGGGCCTCGACAAGTAGGAAAGACGACTCTTCTTTTGCAAACCATAGAGCAATTAATCAAAAATGGAGTACCCCCTGCCAATATTCTTTACGCGACCTTTGATCATCCAATTTTTAAACTCGCAGGGCTTGAAGCAGTCCTAGAAGCATGGCGAGAGCTCGAACCAAAAACAGGAGATATTGAATATCTTTTTCTAGATGAAGCTCAGTTCATTAAAAATTTTGGAACATGGGTGAAACATCAAGTAGACTTTTTTAAGCACAAGCGAATAGTTTTTACAGGTTCTGCAATGCCTCTTATTAATTCCGGTGAAGAATCCGGAGTAGGCAGATGGCATACATTGCAGATATCTACTCTTTCTTTTTACGAATTCCTACAAATTAAAAAAATTGCATTCCTTAACATCCCTAAAATTAATCAATTGGAAGATTTATTTACATACTCGACGACTGAGTTTTATAAAATTACTAAAGCCACGCAAGACTTGATAGGACATTTTCATGAATATCTTGTTCGGGGAGGATTTCCACAAACAGCTCTCGTAGATAACGTTTCCCAAGCTCAGAGACTTTTAAGGGAAGACATTATAGACAAAGTATTAAAGCGGGACATGACAGCACTTTTTGGTGTACGAAGAGTTTTAGAGTTAGAGCAAACATTTATATACCTCTGTATGCATGATGGAGGCATTCAAGATTTGCAGACCCTGAGCAGTAATTTGGGCATTACAAAAAACACGGTTCAAAATTTTATTAATTTATTAGAAGCAACACACTTACTGTATAGACTTCCCCCTTTTGGTTATGGCAAAGAAATTTTACGTGCTCGATATAAATTATACTTAGCAGATCCAGCAATTTCACCAGCTATTCTGATGAAGGGTAAAGCAATACTCGAAGATTCTAAAGCTCTTGGGAATTCTGTGGAAACTGCTGTTTTCTCTCATGTCAAGGCTCATAGTGCCACAAACCACGCTCGCTTCAGTTACTGGAGGGATGCGAAAAATAAAGAATTGGATCTTATTATTGAAATTTCAGAGAAACTAATCCCTCTGGAAGTTAAGTATCAATCTCAAATTACCTGCAAAGATGTTCAAGGACTGGTAAATTTTTGCAAGAGTAAAAATTCAATCAAATATGGGTATGTCATCACCCAATCAGCGCAAGATATAGGAGTATTGGATGTCAGTCTATCTTCTACACAAATCATGCGCATTCCTGCGGCGATTCTTTGCTATTGGTTAGGCGAATCAGAAATTTTGCAAAAAAGCATCTTTGTTAACTCCTAAGTTTTTGATTGCTATTCAACAGTATAACCATTAAAATCCCCTCTCAAGACAAAACTTTACACTCATTTCTTAGGCTGTTTCACATTTAATATGAACGCAATTCAAAACACTGCTGCAGAACTGGTATTATCTCCAGAAGGTCATCTTTATTTAGACAGTACTTCGCAAGCTGATGAACAATTACCTGAGCACATATTCGAAAAAATACAGCTTTTGTTTGCTCATAAACCCTGCGCAGGCCTATTGCACCTTGGTATTCAAGAATTTTCCGTTGAGTTTTCTTCCAGTTTTACCTTTTGGCAATCTTTTTCCCGACAATTTATTTCACATGTTTGTAAATTAACTCAACATGTTGAAAATACAGAACTGCCCAATATTACTGCACCGCAAAATGAGGAACTTCAAAATGTGATTGACCACGCTCCTTTTATGCGAGGGGTCGAATATCTCACTGTAGAGGCACTTAAATCCATTTGGAATGGCATGACAGACATTCTAAGGAAGGAATTGCAAAACTTTTCTGGCAACCTACAGGGGTATCTGAATCAATATAATCCTCGCTGGAATCTTGTGGGACGCATTTGCTTCCATTTGGCTGAAAATAAAAATAATGATGAAAAACCATTCGCATTTTTAGCGACTTACACAACACAGCTATCTCAAGCAGCTACAACGCAACATCTGCCTCTTAAACGCGCCCTGCAAGACTATGCAGGAGAAAAAAATCATTCCGCATTATTAGCTCTCTTATTACCTGTACAAAAAGCATCAGACCAATGTCCTTTTATAAAAGACTTAGTGGATACCGGATCGATCTTTCAGCCTCTATATTGGACTGCAAAGGAAACACATCGCTTTTTAAAAGAAATCCCCTTAATGGAATCGAGCGGAATCACCGTGCGCGTTCCAAATTGGTGGAACCCACAAAAACCGCCCCGCCCCCAAGTTGTAGTAAAATTAGGCGATAATACAAAGGGACAACTTGGCCTGGACACGCTTTTAGATTTTGACATGCATCTAGCCTTAGCTGAGGGCGTGACACTTACACAAGAGGAGTTGTTGTCATTACAAGATTCCAGCAGTAATCTCGTCAAAATTAAAGGTCAATGGGTTGAGATCGATCGTGCAAAACTCGAGAGCGTCTTAACTCATTGGAATAAAATTCAGCGATCCGCAAAAAATGGACTTTCAATGGCTGAAAGTCTACGCCTATTAGCCGGGTCAGGTTCTAACTTCACAAATAATTCGAGTGTTATTGAATCAGAATCAGTGGTTGAATGGTCAAAGGTTGTGGCCGGTGATTGGTTAAAAACCATCCTAGACCAATTAAGAAACCCCCAGCATACTCCAGAGAAGTCCATTGAAAAAATATTAAAAGAACATCTTCATGGTGTATTGCGTCCTTATCAATTAGCTGGAGTACAATGGCTGTGGCTATTGTATCAGCTAAAACTGGGTGGATGCCTGGCAGATGATATGGGGCTGGGTAAAACGATTCAAATCCTCTCTCTTATGCTGATTATTAAACAACATCCGTCGGAAAAAAAATCGATTAAAAAACCTCATTTGCTGGTTGTACCGGCTTCGTTGATAGGAAACTGGCAAACTGAAGTGGCTAAGTTTGCCCCTTCCTTAAAAATCTTGGTTGCGCATAGTTCTGTCCATGGACGCGAATTCCTGTCCAGCATCACTCCTGAGCAATTAAATTCGTTCGACATCGTGATGACAACCTATGCCTTTATTCCACGACTTGCATGGTTAAAAGATATTGAGTGGAATTTATTGATTTTGGATGAAGCTCAACTTATTAAAAATCCCGGCACGAAACAGACCACAGCTGTCAAAGCGCTGAAAAGTCAGGTGAGACTCACTTTAACAGGTACACCAATTGAAAATAGGCTGGGCGATCTATGGTCATTATTTGATTTTACGTCGCCAGGTTTGTTAGGCACCCAAAAGGCATTTGCCGCATATACTAAAAATACAAACAAAGAAAACGCCCCCTCACACCATGCACATTTTATTTCAACCTTACGTGGATTAACTCAACCGTATATTTTGAGGCGTTTGAAAAGCGATAAAAAAATTATCACTGATCTTCCAGATAAAACAGAAGTGCAAGCCTTCTGCTCCCTTAGCAAAGAACAAGTACGATTGTATCAACAGGCACTGCAAGAGTTAGATGAATGGTTAAAAAATTCGGAAGGGATTCAGCGTCGAGGTCTTGTACTGGCATATTTGATGCGTCTGAAACAGATTTGCAACCATCCTTCACAGCTTTTAGGTTACGGAGAATATGCTAAGGAGTCTAGCGGAAAATTTATACGCCTTCAGGAGATATGTGAGGAAATTGCAGCTAAACAGGAAAAAGTCTTAGTTTTTACTCAATTCAAAGAAATAATACCCGCCATATCATCTTTATTAACCCAGGTATTCAAACGCGAAGGTCTGATATTACATGGTGATACAGCGATTAAAAAACGACCGGAGCTGGTGGCTAAATTTCAACAAGAACAGGGTCCCCCATTCTTTGTGTTATCACTTAAGGCAGGCGGAACGGGACTTAATCTAACACGAGCCTCTCATGTGATTCATTTTGATCGTTGGTGGAATCCAGCTGTGGAGAATCAAGCGACAGATCGCGCTTACAGGATAGGTCAAAAGCATCCCGTATTAGTGCATAAGTTTATTTGTCGAGGCACGATCGAAGAAAAAATTGACCAATTAATTACATCTAAGAAAAACCTTTCAAATGAAATGTTAGAGAATGGCAGCGAAGTATTATTAACAGAATTATCCAACGATGAATTGCTTGATTTACTATCGCTAGATATACAACGAGCGTTTAACGAGTTTTAATAGGGAGAGGATATAATATGGCATGGGGTAGAAGAAGAAGCAGATATGATGATGAACCAAGATGGCCTGTATATGTCCCTGTAGCTCAACGGAAGAAGCAAGCCGCCTCTCATCTAAAATCATTGGAAAAAAAAGGGCAAAAAACCAATCCAATAGTCATTGAAGGGCGCAACATTGCAAAAACCTTTTGGGGTAAAGCGTGGTGTGAGAATCTTGAAAGTTATAGCGATTATGAAAATCGTTTGCCCCGCGGTCGCACCTATGTACGCAATGGATCTGTCATCGATTTGCAAATTACCAAAGGCCAGGTTTTAGCTCATGTAATGGGTTCATCCCTTTACAAAATTACGATTAATGTAAAACCAATTCTGAAAGCGAAATGGGATTCTTTAGTTAAATCCTGTTCGGGAAAAATTGATTCATTAATCGAGCTTTTGCAAGGAAAGTTTTCGAAAGGGGTAATGGAAATAATTACTCAAGATGAAGTCGGATTATTTCCACAAAAGCAAGAGATCAGCATGGCCTGCTCTTGTCCAGACAGCGCAGGGATGTGCAAACACATTGCCGCTGTTCTGTATGGTGTAGGAGCATCTTTAGATGCCAAACCTGAATGGCTGTTTGATTTAAGGCACGTAAATCATCTCGACCTCATTAGCTCTGCAAACGCTAACGGAGCACTTATGCAGAATCAATCCTCTGAAAACATGCTGGAGGATAGTGATTTATCAGCTCTATTTGGCATTGAAATCGATGCTGGCAAAAATGCTTCCCTTAAGAAGAAAGGTTCAGCCCCAACGAAAACAGCCTTGAAAGAAGCTAAAGCAACTCCTAATAAAACAAATTCTATGCAGGCGAACCAGATTAAAAAAGAGACCAAACCAAAATCTCTAAAAGCAGATTTAAAAAAGGTCGCTGAGAAAAAAGTAGTTAGAAATGAGGTAGATACAAAAAAACCTGTAAAAATAATGAAGGTGAGTAAAGCGGAGACAACAGCAAGCAACACAAGGCCAAGACTTAGGCCACTTAAAACAATTGCAAGTGCAAAAGGGACCAAGCCAAAAACACCAGAAAAGCCACCAAAAAAGAAAAAAAAGAGTACATTATGATTTTGAAAACATTTGCCCTTATAGCTATACTGATGTCGTCATTCGTCACTCGAGGTTTTTCTGAAGATATGAACATTGTCACGATCGATAGTCCCTTGCACTACGTCCTAAAAATGAAAACGGAAGAGATTCAAGAAAATGAGCTTCCGCTGGCCCGAGAAATTGCTGATAAGCTATTTCAGGCATTAGAGCCGCATTTGCCCGCTGCAGGATTGGCAGCCCCTCAAATCGGTATCAGTAGATCTGTATTTATCTTTAGCTATGACCGCAATCCACAAAATCTTGTAGCTGTGATTAATCCCTCTTTCGTCCCAGTAGGAGATAAGAAAATAGAGGGATGGGAAGGTTGCTTCTCAGTCATGCTGAGCGATGGCATCTGGAAGCTCGCAAAAGTTCCCCGTTACGAAACCATCAGCGTTAGCTATATGAATCTAGAGGGAGAAATAATCGAGAAAGAGCTGGAAGGATTTGCAGCAAAAGTTTTTCAGCATGAATATGATCACCTACAAGGAATCGAAAATATTGACCGAGAAGATGCCGTTGTCAAATCTTTTGATACTGAAGAAGAAATGTTAAACTTTTTGCAAGAAGTCAAAAAAGAGGACTCTAATCATTACAAGAAGCCCAGTTCCTCTTAATAAAAAATTAAAACGCAGAGAAACGCCGCGAAGAGGGACAAGGAACGTAAGGAAGGGACCACAATAAAGTCTCTTCCTTACGTCCCTTGTCCTTTATGTCCCTTAGAGGTAATTGCAGAACTGCCAAATCATTAGGCCAACGGATATTGGTTGTGACGGCCCTCCGGGACGGTATGTGTTGGTGGGCGGTTACCCAGGCTTCGCTGACCCCTCCGGGGAGCTTCAGCCTGGGCTATTACATGAACAGGCCCTCCGGGCTGTTTGCAACATCTTTTGTTTGCTGAACCGCCTCGATATATGTAGCACAGTAAATAACAGAAGTTGCAAACAGCCCGGAGGGCCTGTTTACGTAATAGCCCAGGCTGAAGCTCCCCGGAGGGGTCAGCGAAGCCTGGGTAACCGCCGACCAACACACACCGTCCCGGAGGGCCGGCACAAACCAATAGCGTTGGCCTGATGATTTGGCACTTCTGCTATTACTTCCTACGTCCCTTGTCCCTTCTTCGCGGCGCTTTTCTGCGTTTAATTTTTTACTAAGAGGTTGCCTTCCTCAGCCTGATGCATACGCCTGTGTTACTTCAATCCGAATCAGAAGAAAGTCGGCCTCTCAAGCGCTTTTTTTCAGAACTTTTAGATTTTGCAGCAATATTCTTGAGTTTTACTGACTTTGGCATACGTGTGGCAATGCGTTTGGGCTTAACGTAATTGCGCTTTTCAACGATCCTTCGCAATTTTGCAATGCAGTCTTTCTTATTGAGGAGCTGACTTCGCTCTTTCTGACTCGTGACGACAATTCCTGTTGGAGCATGTGTAAGCCGCACAGCACTGTCAGTGACGTTGATATGCTGACCCCCTTTACCGCTGGCCCTGTAAGTCTCAACTTTGCACTCAGCAAGAAGATCCTCGTCACAAACTGGAAGCAAAATTTTAGCCATATAGTCTCCGATGTTTTAGCAACCCAAGGCATAGTCGACAGAGAAATCTGGAAAAGCCTTCTAGAGGAATAGGTTAAACCAAGGCTCTGTGAAGTGTCAACATTTCCAGTTAAAAATGGAATGGACGTAATGGAGATGGACGATAATGGACTGTAATGGACCGTAGTAGACTGTAATGGACGAAAAAAATACTGTCCATTATAGTCCACTGCGGTCCATTACAGTCCATTATCGTCCATCTCCATTACGCCCATTCCATTTTTAGCCGGAAATGCTGATAAAGTGTATTGTATCTTGTGTAATTAAATCATATATTAAATTCCATCAATATATTATATATTATAGTATTTTTTATTTGACTTTTATATTTCATATATTTTATAATAATATTATTGTTAATATAAATTATGGAGTTTTATGTGTACAGTTGATTATTCATCAGTTTTAAACATAACAGATTACTCAGAGCATACAGTGTTTTATGGCTATGATCATTGCAAATACAGACAGATAGCTGATCTATGTACTAGCGCAGGAAACCCAATTTATAACTATTATCTGTTTGGATATAACACTCCATCTGAAAAAGCACTGTGCAAGCTTTATTCTAGTACAGTAAACAAAGAACCTTCTATGCTGTCTAATGGAGGACAGTGTAAAGATGGACTCCGTTCTTGTAAAGCCAATTTGGTAAATCTTATCTTTGAAAATTACAAGAGAGCGATGGAAGGACAACCAATTATTCAACTCGTTTTTTGTATTGATATCGATGACAACCCTTTTCCTCCAAAATCCGAGTATCTGACAAACAGATACACACAAGATACAAAAAGGAGGCTTATTACTTTCTCAGAGTTAAGAAGAGCCTATAAACTCTGTTGCGAATTCTCAAACGATGAAATACGTAAAGTTGCATCAGAAACCTTTAGATTTGTAAAAGTCTCGAGAGAACAAGGCGATAAAGAGTGGATATTCCACTATTCATTGACAAAAGTTGATGCCCCATGGAGTAATAAAGATTGGGAAAGTTTATGGAAAATCCGAGAGGCTAATCCTTCTACAAAAGAAACAAAACGATTTCCCTGGAAAAAAGAACTTCAAAGATTGATAGACGAATATCATAAGAGTCGTTCTACTTGCTCCTCTACAACAGCAGCAACCTCCTCCTCCTCCTCCTCCTCTTCTTCATCGCCTTCTTTATCCTCTTCATCATCCACATCGTCTCCACCAATTCCTAGCACACCTGTCACATCGTCTTCTGATTCTGCTCCACCGTCTTCTTCAAGTTCTACAACACCGCCGGCAACCCCTTCACTCACCCCTACTGTTGTTTCAGAGGCTACCAGAGACTTCTACACCTGCGCCATCCTCTAATTGTTGTGCATGGTATATAATGTAGCTCCCCTACCGAGGTATTTGCAAAAGAGCCCATCATCAGACCGTTGGCCTGAAAATAAGCAAGGAATTTTGGAAAAAGCCTTGTTTTTTTCATAGTCATAATCATAAACTTTACAATAAATTGATAGAACCAAATTTTTACAAGGAGAAGGTAATATGGATCGCAAAGCTTCAGCAATTTGGCAAGGTGGCTTAAAAGATGGTAAAGGAACGATTTCAACAGATAGCGGCGTTCTCAAGCAAACGCAATATTCATTCTCAACGCGCTTTGAAAATGGCATAGGCACCAACCCTGAAGAACTTCTTGCCGCAGCTCACGCAGGATGCTTCGCTATGGCGTTGTCAAATGAATTGGGTAATGCAGGCATGGTCCCAAACAAACTCGAAGCCACTGCGACAATTACTCTTGAACAAGGGAAAGGTGGTTTTGCTATTACGAAAAGTCATATTGATCTGGTTGCAGATATACCAGGAGCTAATAAAGATAAGTTCCAAGCTGCTGTAAAAGCTGCTGAAACGGGCTGCCCTGTTTCAAAACTTTTTAAAGCTGAGATTTCTGTATCTGCTCGGCTTAAATAAGCAGCTGTCTTTCAGGCTGAGCACTTCTGCAATTACCTCCTTATGTCCTTTTATCCTTTGCTTCTAATGTGAAAGCGAAACGGCCTCAACATCTGGTTCCAGAGCCAAAGGACAATATCTCTCATAAACATAAATTATAGGAATAATTAACAGCACGCTCCCGCCCAAAACGCCGGCCAAAGGATAAATGGTACCATCGTACAAAGCCGCAGTAAGCCCCACAAGCCAGGCGCCAATAAGCAGTCGCATGCTCGTCAGAACACTCGCTGTGACCCCTTTGATATCTGGCAACACTTGCATCCCCTCTGGAAAGTAAAGTCCCATGCTCCAATTAGCCCCTAAAGCGTAAAGCCCCATCAAGATAGTCGCCAGGTATGGGTTGGTGGGAAACAAATATGCCCCAATTGCAAATCCAAGCCCCCCGACAATCACTAATGCAATGCCCCAGATTTTTGTTTTAGCTGTACCAAGAACAGCAATCACTGAATTAAAAGTTAAGCTGCCGATCAACCATGCTATCAGTATAAATGCCTGAAAAAAAGGAAAATGTGCCTTATCAACTCCTAATTCCATCACAAACAGAACGGATGAAATAGAAAGGAATGCGAGGTATCCTCCAAAAATGATGCTTACAAATAGCGTTACGAGCCAAAAAGGGAGGCTTGTAAGCGTGCGTTTGAAATCGGAAGCCACTCTCCTCATCTCCAAAGGTCTCTTTTTATCTTCTTGCAGTGTTTCAGGCAGGAAAAAGAGGCAAAGGAGCAAGCTTGCTGCCACGCATATCGCGATAGCTATGAAGTTCGATCGAAATCCCCACATATGATTGAGAAATCCTCCTAACAAAGGTGCCACAGCCATAATAAATGGAACAATCATATTGATGTGGTTAAGAGCTTTAATGGCATTTTTTGGGCTGAAGCCATCAAAGATAACGGCTGTTCCCAGTGTGAAGCATCCACCACTTCCAATCCCTTGTAGAAGTCTTCCAAAGAGCATTACGTCAAAAGACTGTGCAAATAAAGTGACAATACTGCCAATCAGGAAAAAGCCCAAAGCGATCAGTAAAGGTTTCTTTCGACCAAATGAATCGGAGATCGGTCCGTAAAAGGGACCGGAGATGCAAATACCAAAAAAGTTCCAAGTGAGAAGGCTTTGGATCTGTTCTTCTGTTGTTAAGAAGAACAGCATCATATCGGGAAAAGCAGGGAGATAGATATCTGTCTCAATGCATGCTGCGATAAAGATGACAATGATTAGCAATAAAAATTTTAGTTCTTTGGCGGTCATAAAAAATCCAAAGTTAGGATCTTATAAAGAATTGTATTGAGCCTGGTCTAGATGACAATTGAAGCAAAATGAGATGCGATGATAAGAAATTAGATTTATTTTATCACCATGGTCTTTTTTACAGCAAGAGTAAGATCGGGTGTGGATAAATCGCTCATTTCAAGGAACATTCCAGTGAAAAGTCCAATAAGCTTTAGTAATACCACTGGAAACTGATTCATATCCTCTACTCTGATAAGAAGTTCTTCTATTCCTATTACGCCTTCTCTAGAGCGAAGATGGTCTTGAATAACTTCAACAGCTTTCTGACGAATGGTACCTACAACCAATGGTAGTGATTCTACCCCAGCGAAACCGGAGAGATACAACACTGTCGGCTTCAAAGGATCGCTAACCCAAGCTTGAATTAGAGGCGAAATGCTTTGATCGCCGCCTGCGGCTTTGTGTGTTTTCACTAAGTCATAAGATTTTTTTTGTACTTTTTCCATCCAATCGTTTATCTGAATTGCAGTTGTGGGGCGCTTCATAACAACAAAGACAGCAAAATCTCCCCGCTGCGTGTACATTCCAGTATCAGGACCTGACATATTATTGAGCTTAAGCCATTCCTCAAAGTTCGTTATATTTGCCACTGCATAAACTTTCCTTATAAGATCATCCAAGCTTATAGGAAGAGACTTAGAGGGGGAAAAAGAACTTGACGATTCAGAACCGCCAGTAGCAGTAACATTCATAAAGATCCAAAATAAATTATTACTTTAAATAAAGATTGTATGTAAAAGTATAAAGATTTTAACTTTTTTAATAAGTTATTGTCAATAGTTCTGTAGGCCTTATAAATATGCAAAATTGAACTTGTCATCCTGGACACCAGATATTTGTCTTGACAGAGACAATAAGATCTCTAGAAGATAAGGGATCGTCAAAAAATAACCTATACAACTCCATAGGAGAAATTGCGTCTTAGCTCTCGTAAAATTACTTCTGAACAGCCCACAACAGGGGTTGTTCAGAAGTAATTTTACGAGAGCTAAGACGCAATTTCTCCTATGGAGTTGTATAGGTTATTTTTTGACGATCCCTAAGAGTTAATCGATTTTATGGTGAATTTTGAACTTTTTTAGGCTTTGTTTTAGCCTCTATGTTACTATTGTCCAGAAATAGAAGGCTCCATTTTGGAAAGTCGAAAAGACTTGATTGAGGTAAGGGGAAAATTTGTGTTAGATGAAGAAGGGCATCCAAAAACACTCACTGAAGTTTCCATAGTTCAACCGTAGGAGGCCCTCAAGGCCCCCTACTCAACCGAAGCATCATTTTGCAAGAGGAAGCCCAACTAAGTAAGCACCAATCACATTGCCGTCTTTGTCGCGAAAAACATCGTAATCAGCCATGTATTTTTTACCAAACAATTCAACAATGCCTGTGAAACGTTTTCCGTTCATCAAGTTATCGTAAGCAGGATTTGTATGGCTCAAAACAGTGCCAGCAGCATCTGTATTACTTTCAGTTATAAGAGAAGTCGATTCTCTGACAAATTCATCGCCTGATTTAACAAAAATTGTCGCAAACGCAGAGGTTCGCTGTGTAAAACTGTCTACTAGAGGAATAGGATGATCCGTTAGAAGCCAGTCACCGTTTTTCATGGCTGCAAGTCTATACTTCCCCACTTCTTCGGTATGTGTGCCGTCAAGCTTAAATTCCCCAGGCAAATTTTTAACAAATTCCGAAGCAAGTTTTTGTATTGTAGCCGTTGTGGGTGCTGTTTTATCATTTGATTCTGGAGCATTCGCATTTGCAGCAAATATTGGGCCTGCTACAACAAACATCCCTAAAAATGTCGACAAAAAAATAGTTTTTTTCATAGTAGCTCCCTATAGGTAATTATTTGCCTGAAAAGTCATCATGGTGTTAATCCATGCATGTTGCGCATTCTAGATAAGTGCTGCCACTGTTGTAAAGTCTTTTTTCTACATATCTCCGCACACATTCTATTATCGCCCTACCATAGTTGTTAGGATATTGTTTGTATACTCGCTCATATTCCGGTTTCCATTGCAAGGCGCCAAAAGGAGGTATAATACGATCCTCTCCTTCAGTATAGTCCAACTTATCCGATAAGTATGCTGTTGTATGTATGAAGAGCCGATCTATGTGAATCTGACAATTGTCCACTATTGGTAAAATCACGCGAGTTTCATTTCTAAAATTTCTGTTCTCTACACTAATGTCCAATAGCCTAATCTCAGGCAAGTCAACCCCTAATGACCCATACCAACTGACCAATATCTTCAAAAATGACGCGATACTTCCGCCTGTCCCAATCAGATCAATCACATATATATTCCTATCCGATCCCAATTGCAATGGGCACACTCCTATATCTCTCAGGACCTGTTTATAGTATGCCAATGACTTTGGCGTGGTGACATTCGACAATTGGAGTCCTTTATAGTGTGTATTTAAGCAGCAATAATCAGGAGCTCCAGAGCATGGCACTTTATAAATAATGCGAAAATTCTCATGGGTTTCATCATCGGATACTAATTCTTCAAGTGCCTCGACAATATACGCTGGGCTTTGACCGAGGCTTATCAGGTGATCTCCGCATGAAGTCCTGCGAAGGATCTCTTTGGCAGTTTGATGAATCTCTTCCAGTTCTGTTTCATTGAAATAATTTTCAGGATCAACTTTTGTCCTTTCACTGAAGCGTGTAAAGTAAAATTCAGGGAAAAAGCTTTGTGCAAAAACTGCCCTCACATAGGGATCTCCAAGGTAGTTGTCAATTCCTAAACAGGGTCCAAATATAAGCAACGCTTCTTCAGGAGTCAACTCTTCATGCAGCATCGATTGGATGAAAAATCCTCCATTCCTCAGAACATCTATTCGGGCTTTAAGTTGCATCAATATTGATTCATACTCGGGCGATAAAAAACTTCTTTCTTCGTTGGATAGTGTTTGTAACTTATTTAACAAACTATGATCCTCGGGCAATTCACCTATTATTTGAAGTCCGCTGGCTTCAGTTCCGAAGTTTTGAAAAGGTAACAGGAAAATAGTAAACAATAACAAATAGCTGGATAGTTTGAGATGTTTCCTCATTGCGATTATGCTCCTTCAGATGGGCTGTGAATATCTTTCACTGTTCAAATAATTCTTCTTCCCAAAGTACCGAACCCGATGCATCTAACAGATCACTCACTTCATCGTTGATTAATTCCTGTAATAGCTTTTGGCTAGGCGCCTGTTTTTCAAGACTCATTGTTCCATGGAGGTAACGAATTTTCTTTTCAGCTTTGACTCTCGCTTGTTTTTTTCTGATAGTCTCTAAATCGTCCTTTGGAACAATTGTGATAAGTAGGTCGCATGCCATAGCATTTAAAATCTTCTTCAGCATCGAGATATTTGTTTCGAAGCCGCAAGATTCAATTCTGGATACTGTGGATTGTGGAATTCCTGCCCTCTTAGCCAATGCTCGTTGTGACATTTTCAGCTGATTTCGGGTAAGCGTAATTAGCTGTCCTATTTCAAGATTTCTTTGGTGCTTTAATAAAGTCTTACTGGATAAAAAAATCTCTTTTAAAAGCAGCTTTTCCGATTTTTTAGGTCTCTTCATAAATCATTCTCCTTCCTCTTCTTTATGATAGCATTTAAGACATCAAAAATCAACATTTTGATGCTGTATAAGCATCAAAAATCAATATTTTGATGCTGTATAAGCATCAAAAAATGAATTTTTTACTGAGAAATTTCATACCTTAGCCTGATGCGTATCGGAATGCTAGGATTGATTAGACTTCAAACATTCCTGCCAAGTTGGTCATGTTCAGGGAATTGTAGCACTTATATTGACTTCTAAAATCCAAATGTGGTATATACCGGTATATACCAACGAGAGATTCATATGTTCATTCATGATGTTTGCAGCGCTCTTAATAATGCCAAAATTCCATATGCCATTGTTGGGGGATATGCTGTTGCCCTACATGGTGCGGCGAGAGGAACTGTGGATGTCGATATTGCAATCCATTGGACACTGAAAAATCTCGAAAATGCGGAGAAGGTCTTAAAGGAGCTTGGGCTTGTTTCCCTTATCCCTATCGATTCGAGTAGCCTGTTTCACTTTAGAGATGAATATATACAGAACCGGAATCTAATTGCATGGAATTTCTACGATCCTAAAAATCCAATTAATCAAGTCGATATTATCATCAATTATGATCTTAAGAGCGCACACACCAAAATGATCAGCACTTCTTCTGGCAAAATTAGAGTGTTATCTCTAAAAGACCTGATTGCAATGAAAAGAGCATCGGGACGTCAACAAGACTTAGAGGATGTAAAGGCCTTGGAGAGTTTATGAAAAGAAAAACAATTCAGTACTTCACTAAAGAGTATCTTGAGCGGTGTGCAAGCTTAACGCCAGATCAAATCATTGAATTTCTTGAAAATTACCGCGCTCTTGTCGCAAAAACTCCTGAAAAGTGTCAACTCATTAGCTTGAAAATAGAGCCTTCGCTTCTCAATGCTTTTAAACAGAAGGCAAATCTTGAGGGAACTCACTATCAAACAAAAATAAAGCAGTTGATGAGGGAGTGGATAATTTCTAAATGACTATATTATGCCGCTTCTCTATGAGGATGCACTTCTTTTCTTATCTTTTTGCCTTGCTGTTGCATAGTAATTTTCAAATTATAAGATGATTGCAAATTCAGCCAAAATTCAGCAGAAGTTCCAAAGAAACATGCTAACCGAAGTGCAGTATCAGCGGTTACAGCCCTCGTTCCATTCAAAATAGAAGTCACACGATTGACAGGCACAGCTAGCTGCTTTGCAAAAGCACTGGCTGAAAATCCGAGTTCATCTAGTTCGTCTTTTAGTACTTCACCGGGGTGAATAGGACGCATTTTATTACTCATAAATTTCTCCCTTATAATTATATCTTATCATGATTTTAAGCATTACGTCACGCATAAAACTTTGAATAACTTCTCGTCATGAAACAAAGAAAACTCCATTCCATGATGAGAATTCATACCGATAAATTTCATCATGGAATTAACTTTTCTTGATTCCATGATGTGATTATGCTATAGTAGAAGATATCAAAGAAGGGGTCATGTGATGGACGAAACACCGTTTTATGGAAGAAAGGAAGAGTTAGATCGCCTTAATAGATTGCTCAAAAAAAAGACCTCTAGCTTGGTTGTCATCAAAGGAAGGCGGCGGATTGGAAAAAGTCGGCTTATTCTTGAATTTAGCAAGGGGTTAAAAACATTTATTTTTATCGGCCTTCCTCCTACGGAAAAAACCACGGCACAAACACAACGAGAATATTTTGTTCAGCAAATGGAGCGGCTGTTGGGAATCCGAGGCTTAAAAGCTGACGACTGGGGGGATATCTTCTGGCATCTTTCTCAGGCAACCCAATCGAAGCAAGTTTTAGTGGTACTAGACGAAATTAATTGGATGGGTTCTTTCGACCACACATTTCTTGGTAAGTTGAAATCAGCATGGGACTTGCATTTTAAAAATAATCCCAAACTCCTCATGATTCTCAGTGGATCGATGTCCAGCTGGATAGATACCAACATCCTAAGCAGTACGGGATTTATGGGACGCATTTCATTGGAGCTGACCCTTGACGAGCTTCCACTGCCCATCTGTAACCTGTTTTGGAGAAAAAAAGCGTCTCTTGTTTCCTCTTACGATAAGTTTAAGATTCTTTCGGTCACAGGTGGTGTTCCTCGTTATCTAGAAGAAATCGATCCAGGCCTATCGGCAGAGGACAATATCTATAACTTAGCCTTCCGCAAGGGAGGTTTGTTAGTTGAAGAGTTTGATCGAATTTTTTCCGACCTATTTTCCACGCGATCCCAACGCTACAAACAAATTGTAGAACGGCTTGTGGAAGGAAGCGCTACGCTGGAGCAAATTTGCTCTGCGGTCGATCTGGAAAAGGGAGGAACGATCAGCGATTACCTCGAAGACCTAATAGAGACTGGTTATATCGTTCGAGATCACACCTGGAACATTAAAAGTAGCAAAGAGTCCAATTTATGTAAATTTCGCCTCAGAGACAATTACCTCCGTTTTTATCTGAGATACATCGAACCTCAACGCACACAGATTGAAAAAAACCGCATTGCCGCCCCCCCAGCATGGACGACCATAATGGGAATTCAATTTGAAAATTTGGTACTCAACAATTTTCATAAGGTTTATGAACTTTTAGGTTTGAATCCTAGTGAAGTGGTTTATGACAATCCCTACTTCCAACGCTCGACAAAAACACATCCTGGATGTCAGATTGATTATTTGATCCAAACAAGGTTTAACACGCTTTACATCTGTGAAATTAAGTTTTCCAAAGAGCCGATTGGGCCCTCAGTCATAAAGGAATTACGGCAGAAAATGGATCGCATCGCAAAGCCAAAGAACTTTTCCGTTCGTCCCATTCTCATACATGTGAACGGTGTCACAGATTCCGTTCTCGAAAGTGACTTTTTCGCGAAAATTATCGATTTTGGACAATTTCTGTAGAATTGACAATCTGTCTAAATTATAAAACTTTTAATTGAATTCAAAATAATTTCTAAGGCATAGCTTGAATTATTATAATGAACGGATGAATTGCACTTAAATGAGGTACTCATGGGCAATAACAATGGACTCAGTGGTCGATTGATTGGAGCTATCCTCATAGCGGGGATAGGCTTCTTAATGTACTTCATGCAGGTACAAGAAAACCCCGTGACTGGAGCGAAACAACATGTTTCAATGTCGCCAGATCAAGAGATTCGCCTAGGTTTGCAATCCGCTCCAGCAATGACTCAGAAAATGGGTGGAGAAATATCCTCAACAGATCCTCACCATATGGAAGTGGAAAAAATGGGCACCTTTCTTGTCACTCATACAGTAGCCAAAACGAGTCCTTGGAAGTTTAAATTTCATGTGATTGCTGACACAAAAACAATTAATGCTTTTGCATTACCTGGAGGTCAAATTTTCATCACGATGGGATTGTTGAATAAGCTTCAAACAGAAGCTCAGCTTGCAGGAGTTTTAAGTCATGAAATGGGTCATGTTATTGAAAGGCATGCTTCAGAACAAATGGCTAAAAGCCAATTGGGTCAATCATTAATTATGGCCGTTGGTGTTGGCGCATCCGATCCTAACCATCCCGGATATGCCATGGATGCGACCATGATAGCTTCGGTTGTCAATCAGATGATGGACTTGCGTTATAGCCGCAAGGATGAATCTGAGGCAGATATGTGGGGACTGAAATTGATGACACAAGCGGGATACAATCCCAAAGCTATGATTCAAGTGATGGAGATTTTGAAAGCCGCAGGCGGTCAGGGCCATTCTGTCGAGATGTTCCAAACACATCCGAATCCCGATATCCGCATAAAAGACATTAATGAATATCTAAAGCAACACCCTCCTCAAGATGGTCTGACGGATGGAAAAAATCTTAAGGACGTCTTTGGATAATACTAGTATCCATAGAGAAGCTTTAAGGCTAAATACCTCGTTTGTTGCTTTGCAAATTGACCTTCAGCGGAATAGCCGTCATGGCCTTCTATGTAAACTCTCAATTTATGACCGTAATATTTATCCCATTGATAGCCGATTGCGATAGAACTATCTAGCTTCCAATTATTCGTTTCAAAATTAGCAAAATACGTTGCAATATATGGGAGGGCTTGTACTTTCAAGAAGTTAATCTTTAGACAGTTAAGATAACAATTAAATCCATAGTAGACTCCATTCAATTTGACCGCATGACTATCATCAGAACGCAAAACTCTAGAAAAACCTATAAAAGTAGTCAAACTTGTGTTGAACTCATATGCGAATGATAAATCGACAATCTCCATGCTTGGGTTCACACGAACAACTTCTTCGTTTTCTAATAAAAATTCATCTCCCAAATGAGAAGATTCATGAAAAACGCGCAATCGAACTGAAAATTTGTCATAAATGTATGTCAGAGGCAACGCTCCATAATAATCGGCATTTATTAAAGATAAAGATTTAGCTCTGGCTTCAAATACAGCCCACACACAAGCTTCAATGCCCAAATATAAACTACCGCATGTTACTGATTTAAATTGGTACAGAGAAAACTGATCTCCAATCGAGACAGGCAAACAGCTAATTTTAAATATCTTATCATAAGTTCGATATCCTACCGAATACCCTACAATATGGGGCTCGGCAAGCATGGTGGGAAAAAAAGGATTCAACTCAGGTAAAAATTCCCCTTCTTCAAACGATCCGCTCACAGGCACGACAGAGTCCTGTTGATCGGCCATCAATAATGACATTGTAAAAGAAAAAATAATCAGGAAACTTAGAATTTTTTTCATAATGCCCTTTTTGTTGAATTTTGAATATTCACTCAGAGCAACGCAGTCATGATAACTTTAAAGTCATGTTTTTGACACTGAAAATATTCATGTGAAGGGAATTGAGAAAGCCTGAAGCCTCGTATTTAAATTTTTTACTTGGAAAGAAATCATAATGTGCTAAAATGCCTTACATCCCCTCTAAACAAATCTCAAAAAAAAGATTTTTTTAGGGAGGAATAAATCACGGAATTTGTCCATTCACTTAGCATGGCAAGTCTGGTTTTTTAACCTTAAGTAAAGGAGAGTATTATGAAATGTTTGAAAATGTTTTTTTCAAGCCTCTTATTGCTATTGGTCGTCTGTCAATTCAGTCAAGTACAAGCAACAAACTCGATTCCATTGCCAGTTTACCAAAATGTTATAGCAGATATCTCTTTAGCTTATGATCAAGCAATGTTGGCCGGGACTATCACACTAGATAACGGTCTCATTTTGCGTATATTAGACTACAAAACCCGCGATGACAACGTAATGAATTCGTGGCAGCCGGGGGATGTCCTAGTCTTTAAAGCAGACGTAAAAGATGATGCTCTTCTGTTGGCCACTAAAAGAATTAGTGGGCCAGATCAAGAAAAGGTTGAAGCCTACCTCATCTTTGATGTCATCGATTCTCCTGAATCAGGCCTCATGATTGCAGAAATCAATGACGACGGAAAATTCATAAGATTAAATGATAATTCAGTTTGGGAATTTAGCTGGTATAATCATTTATCTACAAAAAAATGGAGTGTTGGTGAACGTGTGCTCGTATCAGGACTAGGGGATAAAAACTCTTATGAGTTTATTAATCTAGATGCTCCTGTGACTGGAAATATAGCTTCTGCTACAGGTTCGTTTGTTGTCTATTAACGTGGTAAAAATATTCGAGGCACTTAGGAAAAAATTACTAAGTGCCTTTCTCTTACTCTCATCTTTTAGTTAAACTTCATACAGTTACAAAGGCGCTTGAGTAATGGATAGCAGACGTATAATGGCTGCATTCGATTTCTCTAAAACCTCGTTGAGATCCATCGTCAACAACTTGCGATCCTGCATTACTATCTGCCCGTCAACCATCGTCAATACAACATCGGAAGACATTGCCGAATAAACTATGCGTGTATAAATGTTATCCTTTGAATTGACTTCGGACTCATTGGGCCACGTGTGCGGCTTTCTAAAATCGAGAATGGCCAAATCAGCCTTCTTTCCAGTTTCTATACTGCCGATCTCTTCCTCTAGTCCGAGAGCTTTCGCCCCACCAAGGGTGGCCATTTCAAAAGCCCTCTGCGCACTGGGCTGAATCGTGGGATTTGCGTGAAGGCCTTTTTGAAGCAAAGCAGCTAACTGCAATTCCTTAAAGGTGTCCAAATTTGTATTGTCCGCAGCATTGTCCGATCCCATGCCAATGTTAATTCCCTTGTCAATCATAGAGGGTGTTGGGGCGATTCCAGAAGCAAGAAATAGGTTGGAAGTAGGGCAGTGAGCCACATGGGCTCCTCCTTTCGCCACCAGATCTATATCAGAAGGACTTACATGAACACAATGGGCCAGCACAGTTCTGGGATTAATCAATCCAAGTGAGTTTAAGTAAGCGACTTCGCTCATTCCGGTTCGTTTTAGGACGATTGGAGCTACATCCTTACTTTCTGCAGCATGGGTTTGAACCCTTGCTTGGTACTTTGCAGAAAAGTCAGAAGTGAGCTTCAAGAGCTCTTCAGTGCACTCATCGACTGATCCTGGACAAAAACAGTATTGAATCCGCCCTCCGGCACGTCCATCCCATTTCTGAAATAAATCCACACTTTCTTTAAAGGCCACATCCGTGGATTGAACCATCTTTTCTGGATAACCTGGTTTTAGTATATCAGTCATTCTTTTACCAGAAAAACCGCGCATACCCGTCTTTTCAATCGCCTCGAAAGCGCTATCAACATAATGAGTGGCGTTCATATCATAGATAGCGGTCGTGCCCCCTAGAAATAGCTCAGCAATCCCCAGCATGCTGGACCAATAATTGGAATCCTTATCGAGTGCAGCTTGTAATCGCAAAATAACATCCAGCCATTGTTCTAGATTTTTGTCAGCTGCCAAATTCCGAAATAGCGTCTGAGATAGGTGTAGGTGAGTTTGGATTAGCCCAGGAATGATAATTTGACCGTTTGCATCGATGACTTTGTCAACACTGTCATATTCTTTACTTAAATCTCCAATGGCTTGAATGCGATTTCCAACAACGAGAATATCTTGCTTGTATAAAACATCACGGTTTGGATTCATGGTAACAATTGTCCCACCGCGAATCAATGTTTTGGCGCTATTTTCAGTCTTCTGAAAAGGTGTCAACCCTTTCTCATCGGCTAACAAGCCGTTGCTTGAGATGTAGGCCATCAGAGTTAGAATGAAAATAATGAGATAACTTGAATAGTTGAAATTTTTGGATAAGATGTGCTTAAAAGTGTTTAACATCGAGCCTCCAGTTTTATTAAGTTAATATCACTGGGAACAGAAATTGTCAAATGCCAAAAGTCAGGATGTTTTTTTGAAATATTGGTAGATAAATATATCAAATCCGGCTAATCCGAAGTTGAACTTCAAATCAGCCGAGTTTGCAACGATCTGCTGCAAGCAATTTCAAGTATTTCATTTCTCTTGCTAAAATGTATTTTTTAGAAGAAGATTTCCTTGAGATTTCAATTAGGTTTAAGCATGATACTTTCTGACAAAACAATTAAAGATTACATTACAGCCGGAAAAATAAAAATATTTCCAGAATTTAACCTGGCAAACATTCGTCCGGCAGGCATTCGCCTCCATCTCGGCAGCGAACTTTTGATTCCTAATGCAGGTCAGACAGTAGATTTAGACGCTAATCGCGATGTCAAATTTGATCGAATAAGCATTTCAGAAAGCGACTTTACAATAAAACCGGGTCAATTTATTTTAGGCAGCACTTTGGAAAAATTCCAAGTCCCAAGAAACATTGTATGCCACGTAGAAGGGCGAAGCACAGTCGCGAGAATTGGATTAGCCCTTCATTGCACTTCAGGGATTATCGACGGTAACTTTGAAGAAGCTAGAACAATTGTTTTAGAAATGAAAAACCAAGGTCCCTTCGATATCATTTTACGACGCGGGCTTGCATTAGCCATGCTATCTTTTACGCAACTTTCAACAGATATTGAGCAAAAGACTCAAAGACAATATGCGGGTCAAGATGGCGTTGTCGCTCCCAATTTGAGATTTCAGAAAGAATAGCATTCCAAGTTCAACTGATGATCATTCAATTGAGGCAAATGAGGCAAAACTCATGGAAATACATATCGCATTCTATTTGCCTCATTCGCCTCATTTGATGCATAATTTTAGTTATATGAGGCAAATGAGGCAAAAAAACTGCAGATATCACATTCTATTTGACTCATTCGCCTCATTTGATGCATAATTAAGTTATGTGAGGCAAATGAGGAGAATGTATGAGCTTATTTCGTCATCCAGAATCAGAATCGGTTTTGTTGGAATTTAAAAGAGAAGTTCCTAAAAATGATCAAATAATTAAAACAATCATCGGTTTTTGCAATCAAAAAGGAGGGAAGCTTATACTCGGTGTCGATAATGATCGAACAATAGTAGGACTTGCTGAGGGTCAAATAAATAAGCTTCTTGAATCATTGGATCATTCTATTTATGAGGCCTGCTATCCACCCATCATTCCCTTAGTGTCTACTCAAGTGTTTGGGGATAAAACTGTGTTAATCATTTCCGTATCATCGGGGATGAGTAAACCCTATTTTAGGAAATCAGAAGGAAAAGAGAAAGGAACCTATATTCGCGTGGGTCGGAGCACCGTACATGCGACTCCTGAGATGATTGAGGAGCTAAAATGGCAATCACATAGCATAGATTTTGAAAAACTGCCAGTTTACAATGCCCCCCTTGATACCCTCGAGAATCAATTGGTTCAACATTTTCTTGATAACAGAAAGAATCAAGCATCTGCAAAAGTGACACAAGACGTCTTGCGTTCCTATTCTTTGATTGTTGAAGAGCATTCCAAACTCTTTCCCACTTATGCGGGTATATTAAATTTTGGAAAATCCCCCCAGTTTTTTCTTTCAGAAGCAATGATAATAGTAAGTCATTTTCGCGGCATAGAAGGCAGGGATGCTATTGCTTCAATAGATTGTGAAGGAACTCTTTTAAATCAATTCCAACAAGCCCATCATTTTGTTCTTAGTCGTCTTTCAAAGTCATTCTCAATTACAGCGATTGTAAGAGATGAAAAATTAGAAATACCGGAGGTTGCGTTTAGAGAGGCCTTGTTAAACTTACTGATTCATCGAAATTATCACATTCAGGCCCCCTCTAAGATTTCTATTTACGATGATCGCTTGGAATTATATAGCCCGGGAGGTTTTTCTGGACCAATTGAACAAGATCAGTTGTTAAAGGGACTGACATATTTGCGCAATCCGGCTATCTGTAAGATTTTTCGAGAAATGGGGCTTGTGGAAAAAATGGGAACTGGATTCATTAACATCTTTAAGAGTTATGAAGCTTGGGGACTTGAAAAACCTCAAATTATAGAAGGAGCAAATTTTATAAAGTGCATTTTGCCGAGGGCCTCTTCTCAATCACTTCCAATTAAGACCCAAGCTGAAGAAGGAATTTTAACTCTATTCTATTCTCAAAATGAAATTACTACCCAAGATGTGATCAATAAATTTTCGATTTCACGTGCTACGGCACAAAGATGGCTTAATTTGCTCATTGAAAAAGGATTGATTGAATCGATTGGGAGGACACGAAATTTAAGGTATCGTCGATTACCAAATGGATAACGGTATCCAAATTAGAAGTTCTATCGTAGTATGTATGATGTACTGCCCCGGTAGGGCAGTACAAAACAGAGATATACAGTTATCATTGATGATCCATCATGGACGCCCTGCATGAACTTGTGCTGGTATGGGCATTGATGGAGAATAACCATTTTTGTACATATTGGCTAATGCTAAATTCGCAACGATAGTCCCCCCTACAACCAATGTCAAAGGCCCTCCTAGTCGAGGAGAACTGGAGGAACCTGTTTGAGGTGCTTTGATTGCCTGAGATGGCACGCGACTGGAATGCCCTGAATGTTGAGGAACTTGCGCAGAAAATCTTGCAGCAAAACCCACAGAAGACCGACTAAAAGAAACGCCAGAATTTAGTGTTGAACCTCCTGTACGACAAAAGGCTGTACGAAAAGCGCTTGTGCATGGTCCTGACATAAAACATCTCCTTTTAAAAAATAAATAATTACTCTACACGTGCATCATGATTACTATATTCTTTAGTAATACTTTGTATGCCCAGCAGAACTATAGAAGATCCATTTCATTTCTTGCAAACGCAAAGAAAAAAAAAGAAATAGCATCCTTTTTTCAAAAATGTTATAGAGAGGCTTTAAAAATCGTCTAACACATCGGTTTTGGCGAGATTTAAGCAACTCATACACGTCTTTACTTTGGCGGCTCACAAGATGGCGCAGGCAGCATTTTTATCCCTGTTCCTTTTCATCACTGCCATTTGTGCAGCAACAGACCTTAAACCATGGTTTGGAAATGAATATGAGACGGAAATCCGTGCCACGGTTCTTTATCAAAACTATCATTCAATCTCCGCACCTCATCATCATGCCCACAAACGCAATGAAAATGATAGATTTACAACATTCAGTGCAGCATATCCCTTCAGAAGATACTGTGGAGAATTTGAAGTCACTTCAGCAAATACGCGGCATCAAAAATATCGTTGGGACAACTTTCGCGTCACGGGACGCCATCAATGGGCGAGTGAGATCGATGGAGATCCCTTAAGCATGGTAGCAGGGCTAACACTGACAGAGCCCTTATCTCGCGCTTTGCATGATATCAGTTCATTTCATCATGGTCATCTTGAAGGGGAAATCCATTTTTCTCTTGGGAAAAAATATGGATATCCACAGTGTTGCAAAGATTATCTATATCGATGGTGGAACGTCATTGGCTTTGGAATCGCTGATGTTGGTTCTCCTTGGGTTAGAGGGGATGCAGCCTTTGAATATAACTACGATGGCATTAATCAATTTCGCGGTTTCATCAACACTTTATGGGGATTAGGAAGAAATAATCTTCGAATTCATCGCTTTAAAGGATATGGCAGCATTGAACATAAATCTGTAGATTTGGGAATCCGCTATGGATATACCTTGGGCTGCTTTGGAACATTAAGCCTACAATATGCCCATCGCGTTTATGCTTATAACTTCCCTAAAAATGCTAACCTAGTTTTATTAGAATATTATTTCCCCTTTGGCACACAAAACCCCTCTACATATTGACAATTGGTATAAAACCGCATGACTAATAAATCGAAATACATCCACAATAGTGTAACAGCTCTGTTATTACTGCTACTATGTGGTTGTGAGCCTTTCTATGATCCAGTGATCAAAGGGGATGTACCCACTTCTATTGGTAATACATGGGATAAAAAACCAATAATAGTGAAGAAAACAGCAGAACCTTTTTTTGACATTTCCGACTTGTCGGGGACAATGCCTTTGTCACGTCTGCTCGATATGGCTTTGTATAATAATCCTGCTACAAGGGTGAGCTGGAATGCTGCACGGGCGGCAGCATATGCCTACCACGCATCCTTAAGTCCCTATTACCCAACTATAACCTATTTTGGAAGCTTAAATGCCCAAACGAATCGAGGTTCATCCTTTGCAACTTCTGGTTCAGGGATTGTCTCAAATAACACCGGCACAACCCCGACGACACCTACAACAGAAACTAACACGACGAATCTATCAAACAACCTAAATCTATCCTATTTGCTTTTAGATTTCGGAGGTCGAGATGCTACAGCAGAGTTTGCTCACCAGGCTCTTTACGCATCAAATTGGCAGCATAATTTCACGATGCAGCAAGTGATGCTATCAGTGTTGAACGCGTATACTGCCTACATAGGGAATAAGGGCCTTGTTGAAGCCTACCAGCAGGATCTTAAAGATGCCCAAATAGCATTAGAGGCAGCACAAGTGATGCGTACAGCAGGTCTTGCGACATTGACAGATGTTTTACTAGCGCAATCGAATTTAGAGCAATTCCGAACAAGCTGGCTGCAAGCGCAGGGGTCGGAACAAACTTCCTTAGGACAAATTTTGATCGCAGTTGGATTGCCACCTGATGCAGATATTTCAGTTGAAAACCTGCCTCAAGAATTGCCAGTTATAGAAATATCGGGAAACATCTCGAGCTTGCTTGAGCTGGCAAAAAAGAGAAGACCCGACTTAGGCATAGCCATCACAGCTATTAAACAGCAAGAAGCTCAACTGGCAATTTCTTATTCTAATAGCATGCCCACATTAACCGCGAATGCCAACTGGAATCAAGTCCGTTTTATTTTCCCCACAAAGCCTTCAGGATATAATGAAACAGCTGCCCTTCAAGTAAATTTTCCAATATTTCAAGGATTCTTCTTTTTGAACCAACAACGGCAATTTCGCGCTCAAATTGAAGAGGCATTAGCCAATTTGGATGTTCAGGTAGCAGCAGTATCGACTCAAGTCGTGACCAATTATTATGCATTCACGTCATCGGAAGCGGCTTTGGCATCAAGTCGTGCAGCTGTAGAATATAGTGAAAGGGCGTTTCGAGGTTTTGTGATACAATATAAGACGGGAACAGCCTCAATTTTGGACATAATGACTTCACTGACAACATTAAGCAATGCCAGAGCGCAAGAAATATTGACCCGTACACAATGGGCATCAGCATTGGCAAATTTGGCATTTTCAGTAGGAGTGTTAACAGATACCAGCGGCCATTGGGAAAGGAGTCCACCTAAAGAATTGTATCAATTACCATTACATGATAATAACCAGGGTCTTTAGATTAAAACACTTGATAAGGTAGCGCCCCTGCCGGGGCGAGATGCATGTTTGGGGCGTTACCCAGGCTTCGCTTGCCCCTCCGGGGCAACGCTCAGCCTGGGCTAAATTGTAACAGCCCTCCGGGCCGTGTGCAAAAACTTTTGTGGGAAAATGACATGGCACATAGCCCGAAAGAAATCGTAAGCAGCCCGGAATCGTGCCCACAACAGCCATTGCACACGGCCCGGAGGGCTGTTACAATTTAGCCCAGGCTGAGCGCTGCCCCGGAGGGGCCAGAGAAGCCTGGGTAAACGCCCCACACGCGTATTTCGCCCCGGCAGGGGCGCTACCTTATCAAGTATTTTAAACAAAAAACTCAGGATAATAGTGAGCAAACATAATGAGTAAAAAACTTCTATACTTTCTAATATTCACAGTATTTTTATCTTTAATGTTTGCTGGATGCAACAAAAAAAAGAGCAACGAAAAGCCTCCACCACCACGTGTGACGACAACAAAAGTAAAGCAGGAAAATATCCCGATCTATATAGACGCCATTGGACAAGTGATTTCGCCCGTCACTGTCAACATCAGACCTCAGGCAGCAGGTAAACTGATAAATGCTTACATCAAACAAGGGGCTCTTGTTGAAGAGGGGGATCTTTTATATGAAATTGACCCAAGACCTTATCAGGCTATCATAGATGAAGCCAAAGCGCAATTAGCACATGACCAAGCCTTGCTGGTATATGCTGAACAGACTGTTGAAAGGTATAAGAAAGTTGTGGAAGATGAATTTCTTTCCAAAATCACCTATGAGCAATATTTGAGCAATGCTGCAGCTGCACGCGCACAAGTAGAACTCGATACAGCAGCCATAACAGCGGCTCAGATCAACTTAGACTATTGCCAAGTCGTCGCACCTGTATCAGGCAAAATAAGCTTTTTTAACGTCGATGTGGGCAATGTTCTCGTCGTTGATGATCCTAATCAGATCACTGTCATCCGTCCATTTTCCCCTATTGACATCACATTCTCACTGCCTCAGCAACAGTTCGAACTTATCAGGCATGAGCAAGGAGATGCGGGTGAATGGAAATTCGTTGCTACTTTACCTGAGAAACCCAATTCTCCATTTGAAGGAATGACATATTTTATCGACAACCAAGTCGATCAAAATACCGGAACTATCCTTTTAAAAGGACGCTTGCCAAATAAGAATAGAGAACTTTGGCCAGGAGAATTCATTCGGGTAAAAGTGCTTTATAAAATGGCTCCAGACGCTCTAATTGTGCCTCCGAGTGCCGTTCTCATTGGGAAAGATGGTCCATACATTTATACAGTTGATAAAGAGGGAAAAGCTGCTGCGGAAAATGTCACAATCCTTACCAGAACTGAACAGTACATTGCTGTGCAGTCTTCCCAAGTTCATGCTGGAGACAGTGTCATTGTTGATGGACAAATCAATATTGCTCCAGGACTAGCAGTTACTGAGGTAGCAATCAATAACCCATGAATCCATCGGCACCCTTCATAAAACGCCCTGTGATGACAACTTTAGCGATGGTTGCTATATTATTTACAGGTCTCATTTGCTATTATTTATTGCCTATCAGCAGCATGCCTAATGTCAATTTTCCCACCATTAATGTCAAAGCCACTTTTCCTGGATCTCTGCCAGAAACAATGGCAAATTCAGTGGCTCTTCCACTGGAAAAGCAGTTCATGGCTATTCCTGGGCTTCGCATTGTCAGCTCAAACAGTACATTGGGAAACACAAGTATCGTATTACAGTTCGACATCGACAAAGATATGGAAACCGCGGCTCAAGATGTTCAGGAAGCCGTTTCTACCGCCTTACCATTTTTACCGCCGAATATTCCTTACGGACCTGTTTACCGCAAAATTAATCCCGCACAGCAACCTGTAATCTATATTGGATTAACTTCCCCCACGATGCCACGATATGACTTATACACATATGCAAATACATTGATCGGACAGCGCATTTCCATGTTGGCTGGGGTTGCACAAGTGACCACTTACGGCTCCGTTTTGGCTGTCCGCATACAAGTAGATCCCGCCAAGCTCGTCACACACGGTGTCACGCTGGATGAAGTAGCAGCAGCAGTTCAAAGTGAAAATGTGTTCCTGGCAACGGGACAACTGGATGGCAGCATTGAAGCTCCTATTATTTCAGTAAATGGGGAACTGGTTAATGCGCGGGATTACGAGCAGATGATCATTGCTTATCGGAATGGCACCCCCGTGCGCGTTCAAGATGTTGGAAGGGCTATAGAGAATTTCCAAAACAACAAAATTCTCGGTCAATACGTCGATTCCAAAGGTTCTCAACCCACGGTCCTGTTGGCAATTCAAAAAGAACCTGGCGCTAACACTGTAGCCATTGCTGATGGGATATATCAATTATTAGACGAATTGAAATATCAGCTTCCACCTGCTATTGAGACTCATGTTCTTTTTGATCACTCCATTCCTGTTCGGACAGCCATTAGCGATGCCATTATTACACTTTTTCTTGCCCTCATCCTTGTCGTGGGTGTGATTTATGTCTTCTTAGGAAAAATCGCCGATACAATTATCCCCTCATTAGTCCTTCCAATGTCCGTCATAGGAACCTTCATAGTGATGTATGCGCTTAATTTCACGTTGGATAACCTATCCGTATTGGCCTTGACACTGGCAGTGGGCTTCATCATCGACGATGCTGTGGTTGTCTTGGAGAACATCATTCGACGTGTGGAAATGGGAGAATCGCCTTTGGATGCATCCTTAGAAGGCTCACGTGAAATCGGCTTCACGATTGTTTCAATGACAATGTCCCTCCTCGCTGTGTTTATTCCCATGCTTTTTATGGGTGGATTGATCGGAAAAATCTTTAGTGAGTTCGCCATCACCCTGGCAGCTATTACAATCATTTCAGGAATTATATCCCTGACGCTCACACCTATGCTTTGCAGCCAATTCATACCCCCTAGGAATAGTCAAGGCAATCGCAAATCGAGAATGGAAAAATTTTCTGACAAGATGAACTCATCTATGCGCAATGTTTATCACAAAATGCTTCTAAGGGTCCTTGACCATCAATTTGCAGCATTAGCTATTGGTTTGCTGAGTTTAATTGCCACTGTCTTAATGTTCATGTATATCCCAACCGATTTTGTCCCAAATGAAGATGTGGGTTTTTTTGCTATCTATACCCAAGAAATGGAGGGAGGGTCCTCTGCACGAATGCTCAATTATGAAAATCAAATTCTCGAAGTAATAAAAAATGAACCTGGCATCGATACCTTCGTAGCTTTAAGCTCCATCAACGAATATCGGAAGGGGTTGAATTATATCCATCTCAAACCACAAGACGAAAGACCTCCAATCAACACAATCATCCAAAATCTGTACAAAAAATTAAGCCACATTGAGGGAGTTCAATGTTTTATTAAGAACATTCCTCTAATTGATCTTGCAATAGGACAAGAAAGCCGAGCGGCCTATCAGTTTGCCCTCCAAGGCATTAATGCCGATAGCATTTATACATCTGCTAGAAGGCTGCTTAAAAAAATGAGAGAAGACCCTATATTCCAAGGAGTCAATAGCGATTTAGAAATCGACACTCCACAAATTAATGTCAGTATATTACGCGATCAAGCTGCTCAATATGGAATAACAGCTGCTGATGTTGAAAGTGTATTCAGTCTCAGCTACTCTGGTAATTTAATATCGCAAATCCAGACTCCGATAGATCAATACAACGTCATTCTGGAGCTATATCCAGAATATCAACGCCAGGTAGAAACCTTAAATAATGTTTGGATACGCTCTCCTTTCAATTTAAAGCTGGTCCCATTGTCAGCGACAATGCAATGGAATGAGGGTTTGGGGGCTACTAGTGTCAACCATATCAATCAATTTCCAGCCGTAACGATATCCTTCAATCTTGCACCAGAGATTCCATTAGAAACTGCACTCACAAGATTAAATCAACTGACTCAGGAAGTTGTAGAACCGGGAGTTTCTGCGCAATCTATCGGTGCAGCACAAACATTTAAGGAATCTATAAAATCTTCTGGCTATCTGCTGATCATAACTGTTATTTCTATCTACATCATTTTAGGAATTTTATATGAGAGTTTTGTCCATCCCATTACCATCCTTACAACGTTACCTCCAGCTACATTTGGAGGTCTTCTTGTTTTATTGGTGTTTGGGATGCCCCTCTCTATGTATTCCTTTTTAGGGATTATTTTGCTGATAGGAATTGTGAAAAAAAATGGGATCATGATTGTCGATTTAGCTCTCGAAAATATTCGTTTGAGAGGAATGGCATCCCGAGAAGCTATAACCGATGCCTGTTTAGTGCGTTTCAGGCCTGTTATAATGACTACAATGGCTGCAGTATTTGGGGTGATTCCTATTGCTTTAGGATTTGGTGCAAACGCTGAGGCACGGCGACCTCTTGGCCTTGTCATCATTGGCGGATTATTGATCTCACAGCTTATCACCCTATTTATAACGCCAATTTTGTATCTGGGATTGGAAAATTTAAGTAACAAGATGCGCAAGCACCCGCATCAAGCTCAGACAGGAAACAACGAAGAAAAAAAGTAACAGGATATGGAGGATCGCAAGCGGCAGGATATGAAGGATAGGGGAGGGGGAGATACGTTTTTAGTTTTCCCAGATTGCAAGCAATCTAGGAAGATCCCCTGAGAAACGAAAAACGAAGTGTCGGAAAGAAAATAAAGGACCGAATAGGCGAAGAAAGTCGAAGCCCTTTATTTTCTTTCCGACACTTCGTTTTTCGTTTCTCATTGGAATTTCTTTTTCATATCGAGAGGATGCTTGCTATCCTTCTTATCCTGCCGCTTGCGATCCTCCATATCCTGTTACTTTTCTTCGAGGTGTGTTTCCTTAACTATCCTGTTGCATGTGCTTATGTATTACTAACTTGTGATTAACTTGTGATGATTATATGAATTTGTCTGCACCGTTTATTAACCGCCCCATCATGACTACTCTGTTAATGGTCGCTATCCTGTTTGCAGGCATTTTGGCTTATTTTCGTTTACCCATTAGCAATTTGCCTAATGTGACCTATCCCACTATCACTGTCAGCGTTTTGTTTCCAGGGATGACTCCAGATGTCATGGCTCATGCTGTTGCCCTTCCTCTAGAAAAGCAACTCATGGCAATTCCTGGAGCGACTCTTGTTAGCTCAAACAATACTTTAGGCAGCAGCAGCATCGTCATCCAATTTAACATCGATAAAAATATGACTGAGGCAGCTCAAGATGTGCAGTCAGCCATCATTACCGCAACGCCAAATCTTCCTCCAAATCTTCCTTACGCCCCGACATATCGTAAAGTAAACCCTGCTGAACTCCCGATCATTTACATAGGGCTCTCTTCAAAAACAATGCGCCTCAACGACTTATATACATATGCAAATAACTTTATCGGCCAGCGCATTTCCATGCTCTCAGGTGTTTCTCAGGTCACTGTTTTTGGTTCCCCATTGGCCATCCGCATACAAGTGGATCCCGGGAAATTGGTCTCTCATGATATCTCCTTATCAGAATTAGCCACTGCAATTGCCCTAGGAAATGTCAACCTGCCCACAGGACAATTAGACGGCCTAATAGAGGCTCCTAACCTTTCTGTTGATGGACAACTTGTCACTGCTGCTGAATGGGATCCCCTTATTGTCGCTTATCGCAATGGCACCCCTGTGCGCATTCAAGACTTGGGTAAAACCGTTGAGAGCTTTCAGAATGACAAAATTCATGTGGAATATGTCGACAAAGACAAAACGGAACCCACCATTCTACTAGCAATTCAAAAAGAACCCGCAGCAAATACAGTAGCAATATCGGACTCGATTTATGACCTTCTGGCTACACTGAAAAAAGAACTGCCGCAAGCGGTGGAATTAAATGTCTTTTATGATCGTTCTCAATCGATCCGCAGTTCAATTGACGATGTTAAACTGACTCTTATCATTGCCCTCATCCTTGTTGTGATAGTCATTACGCTATATTTAGGAAAGATAGCCGATACCATCATCCCTTCCATTGTGATGCCGATGTCTGTCATCGGAACTTTCATTCTAATGGATGCCTACAAATTCACTTTGGATAATCTTTCTCTTTTGGCATTGACGTTGGCTGTCGGCTTCATCATCGACGATGCGATTGTGGTCCTTGAGAATATTGTAAGACGACAGGAGTCGGGAGAAGACCGTATACAAGCATCCCTGGAAGGCTCACGACAAATTAGCTTCACCATTGTCTCGATGACCCTGTCCCTTATCGCAGTCTTCCTCCCCATGCTTCTGATGGGGGGCTTAATAGGGAAAATATTAAGCGAATTTGCTATCACTTTATCGGCCATCACAATTATTTCAGGAGTCATCTCCCTCAGCCTCACTCCCATGTTGTGCAGCCGATTCCTTCCCCAAAACAATCGGGAAGGCAAGCTTTTTCAATTTTCAACGCGCATGAACAAAAAAATGCGCGATGCCTACGGCAGAATGCTTACAAAAGTCATCGATCGAAGCTACGTAGCCCTCGCTGTGGGTCTAATTTGTTTGGTCTTAACCGTTTGGCTTTTTTATACTATCTCTATCGATTTCGTCCCTGATGAAGATGCTGGCTTTTTTATTGTCTATACTCAAGAAATGGAAGCGGGTTCTTCGATTCGAATGAGGAAATATGAGAAACAAGTCGCCGATGTGTTGAAAGCCCATCCAGCAGTTGATAAAGTCATTGCCATTAGTTCGTATTCCGAATATCGCAAAGGTCAAAACCTCGTCGCTTTAAAACCCCATAATCAACGAGCCCCTATTAAAGATGTCATCAAAGAACTCAATGAGAACTTAGCTCAAATTCCAGGCATCCAATCATTTATAAGAAATCTACCTTTGATAGACTTGGCAACAGGACAAGAAAGCCGCGGTGACTACCAGCTAGCCATGCAAAGCATCTTCTCTGATAAAGTTTATCCCTCTGCTCAAAAGTTGATCACTGCCATGCAAAAAGACCCCATCTTTCAAGGGGTCAACAGTGATCTAGAAATCAATTCGCCGCAGATTAATGTGTCCATAATGAGAGACAAAGCCTCCTCACTTGGCATTACGGCTGCAGATATCGAAAGAGCCTTCATGTTCAGTTATTCGTACAACTATGTCACGCGAATCGAGACCGCTGTGGACCAATACAATGTTATTTTGGAGTTGTTGGATAAGTATCAGATGGATTCAGATATTTTCAACTACTTATGGATGCGCTCGGCTGTATCCAATAAATTAGTCCCCATGGGGGCTGTAGCACAATGGGAAGAGGGATTAGGGGCTTCAAGCATCAATCACATCGATCAATTTCCTTCCGTCACGATCGATTTCAATCTCGCTTCAGGCTTCACCCTTGGTCAAGCTCTCAACCGACTGCAAGAGCTACAAAAGGAATTTGTAGACCCGATCATACAGATGCAACCGATTGGTGCAATACAGACCTTTCAAGAATCGATCAAAAATGCAGGATTTCTCCTCTTCATTGCGATTTTTGCCATTTATATCATTCTAGGTATGTTGTACGAAAGCTTCGTCCACCCTGTGACCGTCCTCACAACCCTTCCACCAGCTACTTTGGGAGGGTTGTTAACCTTATGGATTTTTGACTTGCCTCTCTCGATGTACTCTTACCTCGGTATTATTCTTTTGATTGGCATTGTGAAGAAAAATGGAATTATGATGGTCGACTTTGCCCTTGATAATATACGCACAAGGGGGATGACACCCCGAGATGCGATCTATGATGCCTCCTTAGCACGCTTTAGGCCGATCATGATGACAACGGTTGCAGCCATATTTGGGGCTCTGCCAATCGCTCTCGGCTTCGGCGCAAGTGCAGAATCGCGTCGTCCTCTTGGTTTAGTGATCATCGGAGGGCTTTGCCTTTCCCAGCTGATTACTCTCTTCATCACTCCAAGCCTTTATCTCGTCATGGAGAAGGTCAATAAAAGAATCCCCTGGAGGTAAAACAGAAGTTTTTCCCCTATAAATGGAATGGACTTAATGGACATGGACGGTAATGGACCGTAGTGGACTCCAATGGACAGTGTTTTATCGTCCATTACAGTCCACTACGGTATCATTTTTTCTCTTTTTTCTCTCATTTTGTAGCCCACACCAAGGTTTCGCGAGCCTGCGAGCGGAACCGCAGGTGTGGGAATCACGAGAACCGCACCTCAACCAGGGACTGGTTCTTCATTTTTTTCTTTTTCTCAATTTGTGATAAGAAAGAGAAAAAAAAGAAGAACCAGGTCCCTGGTTAAGTTTTGAGTTTTATCGCTTCCCACACCTGCGGTTCCGCTCGCAGGCTCGCGAAACCTTGGAGTGGGCTACAAAATGAGAAAAAAAAGAGCAAAAATGATATTACTTCTGCAATTACCTCATTAAGTCCATTCCATTTTTAGCACTCTATTGTGAATCTCGCAAAATTCAACACGTTTTAAAGACATGTTCACTGATTCAACATGTCCCTGAAATGTGTTGAAAATTTCGCAAAAAATGCACATGTTTTTGGAACATGTTCATTCATTCAACATGTTTTCAAAACATGTTGAAAATCACGCAAAAAATGCACATGTTTTAAGAGTAATAAGACTGGAAAATCCGTAGCGTACTACGAAATTATCTGATTTTTTCGTAGTCGACTACGAAAAAACTGGTTTTTTGATGCATAAAAACGCATTTTCGTAGTAGAATGAAATTTTAAAGGATAGAATATATGTTTCCACGATTGCTAAATGTGACAAAAAAAAGAAGCTTTTTTCTGTTTGGGGCACGAAATACGGGTAAAAGCACTTTTTTGAAAAATGTTTTCGCAAAGGAGAAAACACTTTGGTGTGATCTCCTTGATCCTGATGAGGAAGATCGCTTTTCCAGAAAACCTAATACGCTATACGAAATGGTTAAAGCTGCTCCTAAATCCATAACCCATGTTGTTATCGATAAAGTCCAAAAAATTCCAAAACTTCTCGATGTCGTTCATCGATTAATGGGTGAAACAGAACAGCTTTTTGTCATGACTGGATCTTCTGCGCGAAAATTGAAAAGAGGTGGGGCAAATCTATTGGCTGGCCGAGCCTTTGTCTACAATTTATTTCCTCTTACATCTTTTGAGATAGGTAACCAATTTAATTTAAATTTCACTCTCCAATGGGGTTCATTACCTGAGCTTTTTGCTTTTGATGAAGATAATGAACGCGATCATTTTCTCCACGCTTATGCGAATACTTATCTAAAAGAGGAAATCTGGGATGAACACTTTATTCGAAACCTCGATCCTTTTCGGAAATTTTTAGAAGTCGCTGCACAATCAAATGGGAAAATAATCAATTATTCAAATATCGCTCGAGATGTCGGCGTAGAAGATAAAACAGTTGCTTCTTTCTTTTCCCTCCTGGAAGATACTTTGATTGGCTTTTTTCTAGAACCCTTTCACAACTCCTTTCGAAAGAGATTGAGTGAAAAACCTAAGTTTTATTTTTTTGATCTCGGCGTTGCACGCGCTCTCTCACGTCGATTATCAATCCCTTTGGTCGAAAAAACCAATGCCTATGGAGAGGCATTTGAACATTTTATTATTTTGGAAATTATGAGGCTTGCAAGCTATTTTGAACCTGATTATCGTTTTTCTTATATTAGGACTCCCAGCGATGTTGAAGTCGACCTCGTTATTGAAAGACCAGGAAAACCCATTCTCTTTATTGAAATAAAAAATGCTGACGAAATTGAAAAAACAGACTTAGGGGCATTTATACGGCTAAGTAAAGACTTTGGGGAGTGTGAAGCAATCGTTTTAAGTCGTGATCCTTATTTAAAGAAAATTGATCATATCATTTCTTATTTCTGGCTAGATGGCCTTAAACATATCTTCCAGAAACATCTCATTTGAGGGTTATGGTCAGAGGTATGCTCTCGACACCCGCTGCATTGAACGCTCTAATTGAATAAGTATATGGGTGTTTTTTGCGGTTGTGGTCATTATATACAAAAGGCCCATGAGCTGAAACTGTCGCTATGCGCTTCCCCTTTCGATAAATATGATATCCCTTAACCGTAGGATCAAGACTGGCTGACCACGTTAAATGATTTATCCGATCTGTTTGTGTCAAAAATTTGTTCAGCAGAGTTTCACCTCCGAAATTCCTCGGAGGGGCCAAACCGAAAAAAGTCCCTTCTGTGCCTTTTATTGACCCATCTGGCCCTGCAATTTGTGTGCTAGACAACACAACAACAGCATAACCAAATGGACTAATGGCTGGTTCAGACTGCATAAAGTTAAATCCTGCCTCAGAAAGATCTGATGTGCGAACCCAAGTAGTGCTCCCAAATGCCAACGTCGACCCCTGAAACACAAATTGTCCACCTATATCGCTATCCCAGACAGCTACGGCATTGCCATAAGCATCAAGGACAACTTCTGGGGATTCTGACAAAAAACCAGAGTCTGATAAATTCGATATAGTGCCAAAAGCACCCGTCAAAGACAAGTATCGTGCTTGAATGAGGCTGACATTACTAATGGAATCAAAAAGATCCCAGACAATAACAGCATTGCCGGAGGGATCGACAGCGACTTCAGAAGAGATTGCGCCCACTGTAGCCGTCGATTGAGAAATATCGCCTGTGGGCATCCAAGTACCGCTTCCTGGCGCCAACGTTGCCCCTTGAACGACATTACTTACCCCATTTCCGCGGGTCCATACGACAATTGCTTTGCCTGACCGGTCAATAGCGATATGAGGATTCATCGCGTCAAGTCCTGTAGCAGATAAATCTGAAGTAGGAATCCAAGTGGTGCTATGCGCCTTTAAGGTGGCTGCTTGGATAATGTCATTGCTGCCATCAAAATGCGACCATGCAGCAACAGCATTGCCAAATGGATCTATAGCAACTACAGGATCTGCACCAATTCCTGGATCATTTGTGGAGATCCATGTACTACTCCCAAAAGGCAAAATAGCTGAACGCACAGAAATGGATACCCCATTAAACTGTTGCCAGACAGCAACAGCATTTCCAGCTGGGTCGACAGCGACTTCAGGAAACAAAGAGAGATTCACAGTGGTCGATAGATTCTGTGTTGCAGGGATCCAGGAGTTGCTTCCGAAAGGCAAAGTCGCTGCTTGGATCACTGTGAAGCCTGAACCAGAATCCACTCGCTCCCAAACTGCTACTGCGTTGCCTGAGGCGTCGACAGCAATTTGAGGACGTGATGTTGTTAGTCCGGTTGATGTCAAATTGTTTGTAGGAATCCATGTAGTTGCACCAAAAGGCAATTTGGCGCCCTGAATGATAAAAACTGAGCCATCAAAAAACGCCCAAACAGCAGTAGCATTACCAGCTGGGTCAATTGCAACTTGCGGGTCATTTGGAGCTATTGTTGTTGCAAGTTGTGAAACATCTACAGGAGACGCCCAATCAGCTTTTAGTTTGTGAATAGGAAGTAATGTTACAAGCAACAACAAAAGATTTATGACTATTTTCATTGCAACTCCTCTTAATATTAAACAATTCTTAAATGAAAATTCTGCCGAGGATTCACAGCCTGTAATAAGCTAATCTTTATGTTAAAAACAAAGAATTTGATAAAATTTTTGTAGTAACGCAACTTGCTAGTCACCGATGGATTAAAATGGGACCAAGAAAGGACATAAGGGACAAGGGACCTAAAGGACATAAGGGACGTAAAGGACTTTAAAGGACAAGGGACATAAGGGACAACAAATGTCCTTTGTCCCTTAAAGTCCCTTACGTCCTTTATGTCCTTTAGGTCCCTTGTCCTTTCTTGGCCCCATTTAAAAGCATTGCATGACTAGCAACTTGCGTTAGTATATGATGGCAAACACTTAGGCAACAACTTTAAGCAACAGTCCATATATTTTTTTTTCAAGATCATCAAGATTAATCGGTTTGCTTACATAGTCATCCATGCCTGCCTTAAAACATTCTTGTATGTCATTTGTTAGAACGCTTGCAGTAAGCGCTAAAATCGGAATGCGATTCCTGCCATTTTCCAATTTTCGTATCTCCCTTGCAGCCTGAAACCCATCCATATTAGGCATTTGAATATCCATGATAATTAAATCATATCTGTTTTTTTTCCATTTCTCAACAGCCTCAGCGCCATCATTTGCAACATCCAATTTATAGCGAAACATCTCCAATACATCTCGCATCAAATCTTGATTATCAAGATTGTCTTCTGCGATCAAAATAGATTTTCCGGCAAATGAATACTCGTTTTCTTCAGACATAACCCATACCTTTCTCTATGTATCAATTAAACATGGTATCTCAAACCAAAAAATAGAACCGCCCTTAGGATTATTTTTATAACCAATCTCTCCGCCAAGCAATTTTACCAATTCTTTACTAATAGCTAGGCCAAGACCAACTCCACCCACCTTCCTTGTAGATGACGCATCAACCTGTGAAAACTTCTTAAAAATCCGATGAACCCTATCCTCCCTAATTCCAATGCCGCTATCTTCTACTTCCACTCTAATCTGCAGATGATCGTGATCTTTCTGTTTTGAGGTTATGCTAATCTTGATATATCCCTTTTCTGTAAATTTGATCGCATTGTCAACAAAAATCGTAATAATCTGCTGAATGCGTACAGGATCACTTTTGATTTTTAATGCACTAGGTTTATCATAGTTGGCGATAAGCTCTAACTCTTTTTCCTCTGCTCTTGGAGTCATAATTTCAATTACTTCATTTGCAATAGTAATAAAATCACAGCTTGTTATATTTATTTTTAACTCCCCAGCTTCTATCTTTGAAAAATCCAAAATATCGACAATTAAATCAAGCAAAGCTCGACCGGACAAGATTATACGCTTAACATACTTTTCTTCTTTCTCATTGAGCTCTGATCTAGCCAATAAGGCGGCAGTACCAATGATCACATTTAAGGGAGTGCGAATTTCATGGCTCATATTAGCAAGAAATATGCTCTTAGCAGCATTTGCTTGAATCGCATGCTTCCGAGCATCCTCTAGTTCCATCTCCTGCGCTTTAAGGGCGTCGTTGCTCTTTTTCAATGATAGGATAAATTTTTGATTACTGGATGAAAGAGCCAGAAAAATAAACATAATCAGAGATGCGGCAACACCTATGTAGAAAGGTGGTAAACCTGCATTCATGGGTTGCATTGTAGAAGCAGTACCATGTTCTAAAGGAGTCATTACAGCAGCAGCCATCCCGACATAATGCATCCCACAAATCGCTAATCCCATGACAACAGCACTTAACATATTGAATCCCAAAATAAAAGATCCTGCCCCCTCGTGACTGCGTTGCATTAACCAAAGAGCTGCCTGAGATGCCACTATAGCAATAAGGATAGAAAGAAAAAACAACGAAGGCAAATAGTAAATGTGCATGTGCAGCATAGCAGACATTCCCACATAATGCATGGAAGCAATTGCTATTCCCATCACAGTTCCCCCGATCAGTATGTTCGGAATAGTGACATGCTCGCGTGCGACACAAAATAAGGCAAAACCTGAAGCTGTAATGGCAATAATTAATGAAAGGAAAGTTAAACCAGGATCATATTCCATAGTCATATACGAAGTGAAAGCCTCCATCCCAATGAAATGCATTGTCCATATGCCAAGCCCCATTACGACAGCTCCACTAAAGAACCACTTGTAGTAATTCGTTCTATCTAATATCACACTTTTCAAACTTCCGGTAATACTCAATGCAACATACGAAGCAACCATTGCAACGACAAATGAAAATACAACCAGTGTTAAATCATAAAACCCCTCAATCTGATTTAAAGGCATCTTGCCAGTTTGAAAAAATTGCATTGCTTACCTGAATTTTCAATATTAAGGAGTAGCAAAAAGTCTCGTACAACTAAGCATCAGCTTGTTTAAACCTCTGAAATCTTGACCGCGATTGCTTATAAATTCACCTTATCAAGATGTTTTTTATTTGGAAAGATCTAGTTCTATACCACCATCTAGTCAGAATTGAAGTACTTGAAGTGAATTTGTAAATCATTTACAATCCAACAAAGATAAGTAAATGTGAGAGATCGGTGAAACGTCAACGCCCAATAAAATTGGAAAATGTGCTAAGTCTTGCCCGATATTGCATCGAAATTGGTAATTATCTGCCAACTTTTCATGCAGAATGCCGTCAACTTGAAAGAGACATAACATTGTTGGATGCACTCCATGTTATTATGAATGGATATAGAGAGCCAAAGCATGATCAATTCAAAGAAGAATGGCAAGCCTGGAATTACTCTATACAAGGTATGACTCTACAAAAAGACACAGTGAGGGTAATTGTCTCCTTTGATAAGACTGAAAAATTGTTGATTATTACTGTGATCAATACTATAAAACGTCAATAAAGGGTCATTTTATGAAAAAAAAAATAGCTGCTCAGTTTGAATATGATGGGCTAGGCTTTCCTGTTATACTTTTAAATTTCCCTATAACTGAGGTCAGGGGAATTCAAGTCCCTGACATTAATTATAATCTACTCCAGCAAAATGTGTTATTAGTATTATGTCAGAAAACTCTGCCGCTTACTGGAAATGAAGTGAGATTTATTCGACAATTTTTGCAAATGACTTATACAGAATTTGCTAATCGATTTGGTGTGACACATGCAAGTGTAATTCATTGGGAAAAGTCAAAAAACTCTTTTGCAAAAATTACGCCGACAACTGAACTTTGCATCCGACTATCTATTCTTGATGTTCTAAAAGCTAAAGATAAACTATTCAGAAAGATATTCAGAAATTTTAATTATTCAGAATTTAAAATGCGAAAGCGGCAAACAACTGAAGAGCTTATTACGATTGATTCGAACACGCTCCCTATCATCTAAACACGATTGTTTCTCTGCTGCAAAAAACGCGAATGCGGCGACAGAAGGATGTACCTACTCCCAATTCTGTAAATATTGACAAAATCAAATATATATTATACCTATTGAGTTAACACTTAAAGAAGGAAGCATCTCCTATGGTAAAATTTGTTTTATTTGCATTCATACTCCTTGGACGTTTGTCCTTATTTGCTGACGCCTCTCAAGGTGAGAGTCTTGAAAGACAGC